>Ga0307281_10000207_pt1 | contig 14609 bp, 14 predicted proteins | sample ER_DNA_120_FD_194486 | JGI IMG/M metagenome (GOLD analysis project Ga0307281, IMG submission 194486) | Bulk soil microbial communities from the East River watershed near Crested Butte, Colorado, United States - ER_DNA_120 | ecosystem: Environmental > Terrestrial > Soil > Floodplain | place...
CACTGGCCGCGGTTCCGCGGCGCGGACTGGGGAGAGGGCAGCCTGGTCAGGGCAGGGAATCTCGCGGGATGGTAGGCCGCCGGCACATCCTCACGGTTCTTGCGCCGGTTGGTGGCCGTGTCGCCGCCGCCGCTGCCGGTCGGGCCGCAGGAGTCCCCGCCGCTGACGAACCATCTCGTCGTGCCCGGCGGGTGCTCCCACCCGGTGGAAATCGAGTCGGCGATCGCGCCGCTCGGGAAGGGGTGCGGCGGCACCAGGCGCACGTTGCGACTCCACACCCACCCACTGTCGTCCTCCTCGGTCACGACATGACGGAAGCCGTTGACGGTGACCGTGTCGAGCAGGGCTACCTCGTCGGGTGGGCGCAGCAAGAGGATGCGCGGGTGGGCCGTGGACGGGTCGCGCCGCAAGTTGACGTTGCGGGTGACCTGCAGCGTCGCCTGCGCGGCGAGCGGGAGCGCCGCACCCATAGTCGCGACTGCTACGGCGGCGAGGGTGACGAGCCTCATGGGACGTTGGGCACCGGTGCCGTGGGCGAACCAGCCGTCGCTACCCGACAGGGCGCCCTCCATGATGGGCACCACGATCGCCTCGGGACGATAGCCCCGCGTCGCGTCTCCTTGTTAGGGCTGCCGAGCCATTGCACGTCCAGCGTCAAGCCGGCACCTCCCCCCGAACACGGCTCAGGGCAGCGGGTAAGCCTCGAGGCCCAGCGTCCGGGCTGCGGCAAGGAAGCGCTCATCGTAGCTCGCCACGCGCAGCCGCTCGCCCAGCGACTTCAAGAACTCGGCGGAGGCGAGGTGCAAGGCGTCGAGCGCGCGCACCGGTGCGGCGAATGGCTCGAGCGCCCGCACCAACACCGGACGCACCAGCTCGAGCATCGCGAGCCGGGCCAACAGCTGCCGTACCAGCCCGCCGTGCGAAGCCCCGAGCCCTCGAGCATGGATCCGGTTCCAGATCTCGTACTCGAGGAGCCGGCTGCTCACGATCGGCTCCCGCCACAGCGCCTCCGGGGGTCGCCGGTCCTCGGCGAGCAGTTGCGCCAGCGCGACCGAGGTGTCGAGGTAGATCACCGCGCGTCCCGGTCCCCGCGCAGCTCGGCGACCAGCTCGGCCAGTGGCCCCATCGGGTCGCCCGGCGGGGGCGTGGTGCCGCCTTCGAGCGGCGGGGTCAGCCACCCTTCTCGCACGGCGTCGGCGAGCGCCGCGTCGGCCAGCGTCGCGCCCCGCCCGGGCTCCGGCGGGCGCAGCTCCGCGACGACGCGGTCCCGATCCGCGATCAGGACCGTCTCCCCCGCCGCGGCCAGCCGGACGTACTCGCTCAGCTTGTTCTTGAGGACCTTCAGTCCAACCGCTCGCATTGGAGCAAAGTAGCTTCTGGAAGCTACTTCTGCAACTCTCTCGGCTACTGCCGGTACAGTGCCGGAAACCGCTGCTTCAACCGGTCCAGCTTCGGCAGATCGTTATACACGATGTATGGCTGCGCCATGTGGTGCGCCAGATAGTCCTGATGGTACGCCTCGGCGGGATAGAAATGTCCGAGCCGTGCGACTTCCGTCACGATCGGGGCGGCGAAGGCGCGCGCCTGGGTCAACCGGGTGATCGCCGTCAGCACGCTGTGCCGTTGCGTTTCGTCCGAATAGAAGATCGCCGAGCGGTATTGCGTGCCGACGTCCGGCCCCTGCCGGTCCCGCTCGGTGGGGTCGTGGGCCACGGTGAAGAAGATCTCGAGCAGCTTGTCGTAACTGATCTGCGCCGGGTCGAAGGTGACCTCGACCGACTCGGCGTGCCCGGTGGTCCCCGTGCTGACAGTCTCGTAGTCGGCGGTCGCCGCCGCGCCGCCGGCATATCCCGACACGACCTTCACGACGCCGTGCACATGTTTGAACACGGCGTCCACGCCCCAGAAGCAGCCACCGGCGAATACCGCCTGCTGTGTCGGCCGGCTGGCGCTGGCCTGGGAGCCAGCGACTCCCGGCAGGAAGAAGAGCAACCCAAGTACGGCCTTCGACATGGCTCCTCGCGAATGGTCCCGGTGACACGGATGATACGCAGCCGGGACCCGGATCGGATGCCTGGAGCGAGCCTGTCGCCGGGTCCTCACCCCTTGGCCCGGTTCCTTCGGAGAGGGTCCTCACCCCCTGACCCCCTCTCCCTTCGGGAGAGGGGGAACGCGCTGTGGGGGACTCACGTTGTTTCCTGCTCGACCCTCCCCCGTAGTTCCCCCTCTCCGCATTGCGGAGAGGGGGCCAGGGGGTGAGGCCCAGGAGGGGTCCGGTGGTGAGGTCTACGAATGAGGTCTACGGTGAAGTCTACGAATGAGGTCTACGAGGACTGGTAAGGGGGTGGAGGCTCTCAGACCGGAACCACACCCTCCATCTTTGGCAGCAGCACTCGCGCGACCTCCCGCAGCGCCTCCGTGCCCCGCACCTCGTGAGAGAACAAGGGGACCTCCACGATCGGCAGGTGGCCGTAGCGCTCCCGCAGCAGTCGCAGCTGCGGCTCCTGATGCTCGCCCTTCTCTCGCAGAAACGCGGAGTCGCGGGCCTTGACCACGTTGTTCACGATCAAGCGGTCCACCACGAGCCCGTGCCGCTCGAGCTCGGCGAAGACACCATCGAGCTGACGGACCGCCAGCGCTTCGGGGATCGTGACCATCGAGAAGCTGACGTCGTCGCGCAAGAACGCCATGCACTCCGTGGCGAGCTGGTCCCACCGCCGCAGCGCGGCCATCACCGACTCGCGGCGCTCCCCCGATGTCCGCAGGTGCGAATAGACGCGCGGCGCCATGCGCAGGTGCTCAGCCAGGAGCGCCGGCGTCCCGAGCAGGGCTAGGGTTTGTCCGAGGGGTGCCGTGTCCCAGACGATGTGCCGGTAGCCGCCCTGCCGCGAGAGGCCCCGGATCTGGTCCACCATGAATTCCTCGTTGAGCCCGGGGAGCACGGAGGTCACGAACTCGACGAAGCGCTCGTAGGGGATGTCTACGAACGCGGAAAAGACGGCGTACACCTCCCGCCCGAACCGCTCGTTCCACATCGCGCGCACTTCCTCGAGCCCGAGCTCCGTGATGAACAGATGCGCGAGCACCTCGCGCTCGCGCTGCCGCCCCGCAAGCTCGAAGATGTGCGAGAGCGACGGGGTGGGATCGGTCGAGATCGCGAGGCTGCGCTCGCCGGCGTCCGCATAGTGCAGTGCCGTGGCCGCGGCGCAGGTAGTCTTGCCGACGCCGCCTTTTCCAAGAAAGACGTGGACGTCACTCGTCACCGGTCAGCCCTTGGGGATTTCTTTCTTCGGGTCGATGAACGGCATCGGCACGACGGTCGCGGCGCGCTCGCCCACGCCGGGGATCGCCACCTGGAAGTGCGTGCCGGGTGTCGCCTGGGCGAGCGGCACCATGACATAGCCGATGTTCTTCTTGAGGCGGGGCGAATGGATCGCCGAAGTGACGTGCCCCACGGTCCGGCCGCCGTCGGCCACCGGCCACTTGGTCGCGTTGAACTCGATCGGATCTCCCGCGATCTCCACCCCGGCGAGCTTGCGACTCACCCCTGCCGCCTTGATCCGCCGCAGGGCCTCCCGGCCGATGTAGCCGTCCGGCTTGCCCTCGTCCACCAGCCGCTCGAGTCCCACTTCGTACACGTTCGTGTCCAGGGTGATGTCGGCGCCCCAGTTGAGAATCCCCGCCTCGATGCGCCGGACGTCGGAGGGACCGGTTGGCCGGATGTCGTACGGCTTGCCTGCCGCCATGATGCGTTCCCACAGTTCGTCGCCCCGGCTGCCGTCGCGCAGGTACACCTCATACCCGACTTCGGCGCTCCAACCCGTGCGGGTGACGACGACGGGGATGCCGTCCAGCTTGGTTTCCAGAAAGTGATAGTACGGCAGCTCGGTCACGCGGTCGCCGAACAGGGCTTGGACTACCGGCTTGGCCTTGGGGCCCTGGATCTGGAGCGGCGAGACGTCGGGCTCCGTGATCTCGACCCGCAGGCCAGCGTGGAGCGCCACCCCCTCGGCCCACAACCGGACGTCGCTGTCGGCCAGGGCGAGCCAGAAGTGGTTCTCGCCCAGTCGCAGCAGCACGGGGTCGTTGATGATGCCCCCGTCCTCCGCCGTGATGACGACGTATTTCCCCTGACCGACCGCGCAATGCGCGAGATCGCGCGGGGTGAGCAGATTGGTGAACCGGAACGCGTCCGGTCCCGTGATCTCCACCTGCCGCTCCACCGAGACGTCCCACAGCGTCACGGCGTTGACCAGATGCCAGTACTCCTCCTCCAGGTCCGCGAAACAGATGGGGAAGAGCATGTGATTGTAGACGGTGTAGGCTTTGGCGCCGTGCCGCTGGGTGGCGTCGAAGAACGGGCTGCGCCGCAAGCGCGCACCCCGCTGGACGAGGCGCATGTCAAATGGCATGGGCATGCAGTCCCTTTCCGGTCTTGGGGCTACGGCGGTGATGCGAGAACGCTCATCCCGGCGGCCAGCGCCAGTCCCGCCGCCAGCGCCCGCTCGTTCTGCTCCAGCAACGCCGGTTTGACGCGGCTGCGCAGCGCGCGTCGCAAGCTGGCCTCAGTCACGGCGCCGGTCAGGGCGACGAACGCTCCGAGGGCCAGGACATTGGCGCTCAGCTCGCCGCCCGGCCCCAGGTCGCGAGCGGTGGCGAGGATCGGGAGCACGACCGTGTCGGCAGCGGACTCCTCTCCCTCCGGGACCGCCCGCTCATCCACGATCCGCACGCCGCCGGCCGCGAGCGGTCGGCCGTGCTTGCGGTAGGCGTCGGGCGAGAGACACACCGTGATGTCCGGCACGCGGACCTCGGGGAGCACGATCTCGTGGCGTGACAGGATGACCTCGGACTTCGCCGCGCCCAGCCGCGCTTCGGGGCCGTAACTCTGGGTCGACACGACGTGCAGGCCGTCATACATCCCCGCTTCGGCCACGAGTACGCCGGCCAGCATGACCCCCTGGCCGCCGGTACCGGCGAAGCGCACCTGGACCGGGTCGCCGAGCTTCACGAGCGAGCCGCCTGGCGCGCGCACAGCTCGGCGTACTGCGCCGTGTACTCGGGGGCGATCTCGCGCCGGAACACGCCCAGTGGGCGCCGGCCGGCGAGCCCTTCCTTGGTGATCGCCTCCTGCGGCAGCGTGAGGTCGCGCTCGTAGTCGAGCATCGCGACCGCGTCCCCCAGCTCGTTCAGGCGCCCGTAATAGGTCGGGCACTGCGTGAGCACCTCGACCACGGCGAAGCCGGGATGGCGCACTGCGTCGACGATCAGTGTCGGCAGCTCGTCGAAATCGAACGTCGTGCTGCGCGCCACGTACGTCGCGCCGGCGGCGAGCGCCAGCTGGACGATGTCGAACGGGGGCTCGAGGCTGCCGAGCGGCGTCGTCACCGAGCGCGCGCCCCGTGGCGTGGTCGGCGCCTGCTGGCCGCCGGTCATGCCGTAGATGCCGTTGTTGTACACGATCGCCGTCATGTCGATGTTGCGCCGGCATGCATGAATGAAATGGTTGCCGCCGATCGCCGCGGTGTCGCCGTCTCCCATGGTAGTGATCACGGTCAACTCGGGGCGCGTGAGCTTCAACCCCGTGGCGAACGCCAGGGCGCGGCCGTGAGTCGTGTGCATGGCGTTGGCGTTGAAGTAGAACGGCGTGCGTCCCGAGCAGCCGATGCCTCCGACGAGCACCAACTGGTCGAGCGGCAGCGACAGGCGGTCGAGCGCGGTCGCGAGGCCGCGCGCGACTTGCCCGTGCCCGCAGCCGGGGCACCAGACGTGCGGCATCGAGTCGAGCTGGAGATACTGCCGCAGATCCTGGCCGACTCTAGGCACGGGACACCTCGTGGGCTCCGGCCCGCACTGCCGTGGCGATCTCCTCCGGACTGAACAGCCTGCCGTCGGCCCTGCCCAGGTGACGCACCGGCGCCGCGCCGCCCACCGCCGCCCGCACCGCCATCACGAGCTGTCCCAGGTTCAACTCTGGGACCACGACGTTCTCGACGCGCGACGCCAGGTCCGCCACCAGCCGCTCGGGAAACGGCCATAGTGTCTGCAGCTCGAGGAGGCCGGCGCGTATGCCGTCGGCGCGCAGTTGTTGGACTGCTCCGGCGGCGCTGCGGGCGGTGATGCCGTAGGTGAGGATCAAGTGATCCGCGTCGTCCAGCCCGATCGCGCGATAGCGCGTGATCGCTTCGCGGTCGGTCTCGAGCCGGTCGATGGATCGCCGCAGCATCCGCTCCAGGTTCGGACCGTCGGAGGCCCTTGGGCGACCGGTGTCGGCGTGGGCGAGGCCGGTCACGACGAGTGGAGGGCCGTCGCCGAATGCCTGGAAGGCGGTCGAGCCGAACGGCTGGAACGCCTCGACCGAATCGGGCTTCCGACGGTCCACCACCGCAACCTCGGGCAGCTCCACGTTCTCGCGCATGTGGGACAACAGCGCGTCGAGCAGCAACACGACGGGGAGGCGGTAGGTCTCGCTCAGGTTGAACGCCGCGACCGTGATCTCGTACACGTCCCGCACCGACGACGCCGTGAGCACGATCGCTGGGCGGTCACCGTGCGATCCCCAGCGGGCCTGCATCACGTCGCCCTGTGCCGGCAGGGTCGGCAACCCCGTGCTGGGGCCGCCGCGCTGCGAGTCGACGACGACGCACGGCGTCTCGGTCATCGCGGCATAGCCCAGGTGCTCCTGCATCAGCGAGAAGCCGGGCCCCGAGGTCGCCGTCATCGCCTTCGCGCCCCCCCAGGACGCCCCGATCACGGCAGCGAGCGCCGCGATCTCGTCTTCCATTTGAATGAAGACCCCGCCCTTGGGCGGCAGCAGGCGCGCCATCCACTCCATGATCTCGGTCGCCGGTGTGATCGGGTATCCCGCGAAAAAGCGGCACCCCGCTCGCATCGCGCCGAGTGCGCACGCCTCGTTCCCCTGGATCAGCTTCATGCCCGCGCCTCCACTGGTCCGAGCGAGGGCCGCTCCAGGACGAACACGAAATCAGGACAGCGCACCGCGCACAGCCCGCAGAAGATGCACCGACCGATGTCGCCCACGGCGATGCGCTGGGCGGTGTCGAGTGAGAGGATGCCGCTCGGGCACGCCGCGATGCACAGGTTGCACCCTTTGCACCAGGCCCGGTTGACGTGGAGCGCGGCGGCTCCCTGCGCGTAGCGCGCGAAGCCGGGGATCACGCTGTCCCTCCGATGCCGCGCAGGTAGCGGTCGATCCCGTACGCGGCGACCGTGCCGGCGTGCACCGCCTGGACCACCGTCGCGCCACCGTTGGCCGCGTCGCCCCCCGCGAAGTACTTCGACACGCTCGTCTGCCCGGTGGCGGGGTCTGCGATCACGAGTCCATGATCGAGCCGCAGGCCGTCGATCCAGGAGAAGAACTCGAGACGCCGCTGCTGGCCGATCGCCATGACCACGGTGTCGGCGGGGAGCAGGAACTCACTCCCGGTCACCGGCTCGGGTCGTGAGCGACCCGACGCGTCGGGCGCGCCGAGCTGCATGCGACGGCACTCGACCTGATCCACGTGTCCGTTCCCCAAGAACCGCACCGGCTCGGCCAGGAACTGAAACGCCACACCCTCGTCGCGCGCCTCGCGCACTTCGTGGGCGTAGGCCGGCATTTCCTTCTCCGTGCGCCGATACAGGAGCGTGACCCGTTGCGCCCCGAGGCGCAACGCCTCCCTGGCGACGTCGATGGCAGTGTTGCCGCCGCCTACGACCAGCGTGTGCGCTCCCACACGCGGAGGACGGTCGAGCTTGAGCGCTTCGATGAAGGGAAGCGAGTCCCACACACCGGGCAGATGGTCTCCGGGATAAGGGACTTCCGCGTCGGCCCCCAGACCCACGCCGAGGAACAGCGCGTCCGACTCCTGCTCCAGCGCCCGCAGCCGTTCCGGCCGGTCGACGGGGAGCTCGAACCGGAAGTCGACCCCCGCGTCGGCGAGGCGTGCCGCCTCCGAAGGAAGCGGATCGCGCACCAGGCGGTATGGCGCGATCGCGTAACGCACCAGTCCGCCGACTTCCGCTCGCCCGTCCACCACGGTCACCGCATAGCCCAGGCTCACCAGCGTGGCGGCGCACCCCAAACCTGCCGGCCCGGCGCCGATCACCGTCACCCGCTTCCCGTTGGGCGGCCCGGGGCGTATCGGGACGGCGCCGCGCGGCAGCGCCCAGTCGGCCGCAAAGCGCTGCAACCGCGCGATTTCAATGGGACGGCGTCCCTGCGTGTCGAGGACGCAGGCCTGTTGGCACAACTCCTCGACGGGGCATACGCGGGCGCACGATCCTCCCAGCGCGTTGGCCGAGAAGATGATGGTCGCTGCGGTCTGCAGATCGCCGCGCGCGATTGCGTCGACGAAGCCCGGGACGTCGACCTCGGTCGGGCAGGCGAGCGTGCACGGCGCGCGAGCTGTCGGCCCGCCGCAGCGCAGACACCGATCCGCTTCCCACACCGCGGCGGTGTCGTCCAGCGGCTCCTGCAATGCCGCGGGCAGATCCGGGGCGTGGGCGATTACCATCGTCTCGTTCACACCGCTTACGTACCGCTTCGCGAATGAAGAACGCGGGAAGGCAGCGTGAATTCAGGTTATGGAAAAGTGTGGGTTTTCTAAGCGGAACTTCAGCAATGCTTTAGGCTCGCCGCGTGAGCTTCCGTGCAGGCAACTCAACGGGAGAGTCTCGATGTCACGCATCCTCGTCCTCTACGGCACGACCGATGGTCACACCGCCAAGATCGCGGCCCGGCTCGGCGAGACCTTCCGTGAAGAAGGACGCGACGTCACGGTGGCGCACGCCGGCAGCGTCGTGACCGATGCATGGCCCGAGCGCTACGACGGCGTCGTCGTCGCGGCCTCCGTCCACATCGGGAGCTACCAGCGACCGGTGCGGCGCTGGGTCGAGGCGCATGCGGAGCAGCTCTCCCGCATGCCGAGTGCGTTTCTCTCGGTGTGTCTGGGGATTCTCGAGCATCGGCCCGAGGTGGACCGTGAGCTCCAGGACATGTTTGAACGCTTTTTGCGCCGTACCGGTTGGCGTCCCACGGTCGTCAAGCCGGTCGCGGGAGCGGTGCCCTACACCCGGTACGGCTGGTTCAAGAAGTGGATGATGCGTCGGATGGTGGCGAAAGTGAGCGGTGATACCGACACGACGCGCGACTACGAATACACCGATTGGGAAGATCTCCGGACCTTCGCGCAGGACTTTCTCCACCTGGTCGACCCGGCGATCACTGGCGCAATGGCAGGTGCAGGCACACGTTAGGGGATGACCCATTCGCGCATCCTCTGGTTCATTTTCCTCGTCGCCGCGGTCCCTACCCTCGGGGCCCAAGCGCCGCCTGATCTGACTTCGCTCCAGGACGAAGCCGTCCGGCGCATCACCGAGTACGTCCGCATCAACACGACGAATCCCCCCGGCAACGAAGCGGAGACGATGCGCTTCTTTGCGCGGATCCTCCACGACGCGGGCATTCCGTTCGACACCGCTTCATCGGCGCCCGGGCGGGGCAACATCTGGGCGCGGCTCAAGGGCGGCTCCGAGCCTGCCCTCGTGTTGCTGCACCACATGGACGTCGTCCCGGCCGATCCGCGTTACTGGCAGACCGATCCGTTCGCCGCCACCGTCAAGGACGGCGACCTGTTCGGCCGCGGCACGCTCGACACCAAGACCCTGGGGATCGTGGAGCTGGAAGCCTTCCTGGCGCTGCACCGCATGCGCGTGCCGCTGACCCGGGACGTGATCTTCATGGCCACCGCCGACGAGGAAGCCGGCGGCGCCTTCGGGGCAGGGTGGGTGGTCAAGAACCATCCGGAGGCGTTTCGCGGCGCGGGCTTCGTGCTGAACGAGGGCGGCGACGGCTCCGTGGAGGATGGCCGCAGCCGGTTCGGGATCGAGGTGACGCAGAAGGTGCCCCTGTGGCTGCGCCTCGTGGCCACCGACAAGCCGAGCCACGGCTCGGTTCCGCCCGTCGCGTCGTCGGTCAACCGGCTGATCCGCGCGCTGTATCGGGTTCAGACCTACGACTTCGCGCCCCGCATCGTCCCCGCGGTGGATGCCTACTTCAAGGGCCTGGCCCCGAACGCAGCGCCCCAGTGGCGCGACGCCTACGGCGACATCGCGCGCACGGTGCAGGACCGCAATACGCTGCTCCGGCTCCAGATCGACGCCCCGGAAATGGCGGCGCTGACGCGCAATACCTGCTCCATCACCATGCTGACGGGCAGCGCCAAGATCAACGTGATTCCGCCCGAAGCGCAGGCGCAGCTCGACTGCCGCCTGCTCCCCGACCAGGACCGGAGTGCGTTCCTGGCGGAGCTCGGGTCGGCGATCGACGATCCCGGAATCAAGGTCGAGCAGATCATGGGATTCACGCCGGCGGTGTCTTCGGCCGACACGCCGTTGTACCGGGCACTGGTCACCGTGTCCAAGAAATACTTCCCCGATGCCGCGATCGTTCAGCAAGTCTCGACCGGCTTTACCGACAGTCACTTCTTCCGGGACCTGGGGATCCCGAGCTACGGCTACGCGCCGTTTCTCATCCCCGCCGGGCAGGAGTCCGGCGTGCACGGCAACGACGAGCGCATCTCGCTCGAGAACGTGCGGCGCGGGACGGCGATGATGCTGGAAATCGTTCAGCTGATGGCTACAACTTCATCCGGCGCACCAGCGCGGTGAATCGCGGGTCGGCCCGCACGCCGTCGAGCGTCGGCTCGACCTTCAGATAGGCGAGCCACCCGCGGCGCTCCTCGAAGGCCCGATCCAGCCAGGCGAACGTCTCGTCGACCATCCCCAAACCGGCGTAGACCATGCAGACCGCAACGGGCGACACGTACCCCGTCTGGCTCCGCGCGGCCAGCTCCACGAGGACCCGCTCCGCCGCCGCGCGATCGCCCCGCACCCCGTAGAGGTAGCCCAGTGCGGCCGTGGCGTAGGCGGTTTCCGGCGAGAGCGACACCGCCTCGCGCAGCGCGCGCTCGGCCTCCTCGTACGCCCCGACCTGCGTGTGGATCCGTCCCAACATCCGGTAGTTCTCTTCCGACATCGGGTCCATCGCGATCGCGCGGCGCAGATGGCGCAGCGCGTCGTCGTAGCGGCGGGCGTAGTAGTACAGCCAGCCGATCGAGCGCCGGATCGATACCGAGGCCGGGTCCAGCTCCAGCGCCGTATGTCCCTCCACCAGCGCCTGGTCGATGCTACGCTGCGTCAGGATCACGAAGCTGTACCACTGGTGCGCCGTGGCGTAGCCGGGATCGATCTCCAGGGCGCGCCGGAATGCCGCGGCGGCGCCGTCCCAGTCCCAGTCGTAGATGAACAACACCCAGCCCAGCGAGGCGTGCACCTCGGCGAGCGTCGGGTCGAGCGCGAGGGCCTGTTGGGCATAGGCCTTGGCCCGCTCGAAGCCCTCGCGCACCGGCACACCGCGATAGTCCACCTGCAGGGCGTACGCATCGGCGAGGCCGGCGTACGCCAGGGCGTAGCGCGGATCGGCGGCAATCGCCTGCTCGAAATAGCCGATCGCCTCCGTCGCCCCTGTGGCGGAGCGCTTGTTCCAGCTGAAACGTCCCTTCAAGTAGAGACCGTACGCCTCCAGGCTCGACGTGCGCTGGGCGGGGGCGGGCTCGACCAGGTCGGCGAGAAATGTGGCCCGCAGCGTGCTCACGATGGTGTGGGCGATGTCGTCCTCGATCGCGAAGACGTCGCCCTGCGGGCGGTCGTAGCGCTCCGACCAGAGGTGCCGGCCGTCGTCGGTGGCGGTGAGCCGCGCCGTGACCCGCAGCCGCCCGCCGGCCTGGCGCACGGTCCCCTCGAGGACGGCGGAGACGCCGAGTAGTGCACCAGTGGCCCGTACGTCCTGGGGTTTCCCCTTGAGCGCGAACACCGACGTCCGGGAGGCCACCCGGAGCCCTTCGACTTTGGTGAGGGCGTTGATCAGCTCGTCGGAGAGGCCGTCGCTGAGATAGTCGGCGTCGACATCGGGACTGGCGTTCACGAACGGGAGGACGGCGATGAAGCGAGCCACGCCTACCCCGGACGCGGGGACCGTGGGCCGCTTGTCCTCCAGCGCCGCGACCAGCTCGGCGGCGGTCGCGAAGCGCTCGTTGGGATCCTTGGCGAGCAAACGCGCCACCGCCGCCTCGACCGCGGGGGGCGTGTCGGGGCGCACCGCCCGCAGCGGACGCGGCCGCTCCGCCACGTGACGCGCGAGGATGCGGCGCATGTTGGGGCCCGTGAACGGCGGCTCGCCGGCGAGCATCTCGTACAGCACGCAACCCAGGCTGTACAGATCGCTCTTGGCGCCCAGCTCGCGCTCGGCGCTCGCCTGCTCGGGACTCATGTACTCCGGCGTGCCGATCGCGATCCCGCGCTCGGTGATGACCTCGCCGCCCACCTCGGCGATCGCCCGCGCGATACCGAAGTCGGCCACCACGGCGTGATCGTCCGACAGCAGGATGTTCTCGGGCTTCACGTCGCGGTGGATGAAGCCCTGGCGGTGCGCGTAGTCGAGCGCCGCCGCCACCTCACACGCGATGCGCACGGCGTCGCGCACCGGCAGCCGGTGCTCGCGCTCGAGGCGCTGGCGCAGCGATTCTCCGGTGACGAACGGAGTGATGTAGTACAGCAGACCCGCCGCCTCACCCGAATCGATGAAGGGCAGGATGTTCGGGTGCGAGAGCTGTGCGGCGATCGCGATCTCACGCGAAAACCGGTCCTTGCCGAGCTGCGACCCGAGCTCCTGGCGCAGCACTTTGAGCGCCACGGGACGGTGGTGCTTGCGATCTTCGGCGAGGTAGACCGTCGCCGCTCCCCCGCGCCCGAGCTCGCGCTCCACCACGTAGCGGTCGGCGACGGCGGCCGTCAGGGCCCCTATGGCGTCGGGCATGACAGGGATGATACAGCCCCGCTCGGTTCGGGGAACTCCGCAGGCACCGGCCGGACGATTGTGTAACATTATCGGTCGTGCCGGACGACGCCCCGAACGGCAAAGCCACCGCCCTGCTCGTGATCCACGGGATCGGCGAGCAGAACCCCTACGAGACTCTGGACCTGGTCGCGCGCGCCTTCGTGCGGTACTTCCGCGGCCGGAACCAGATCCCAGTGATCCACCCCGAGCGCATCCGGCACGCCGATTGGACCGAGGTCGCGGTCCACCTCGACTTCCCGGCGCACGAGCGCGAGCGGCTCAGTCTGTTCGAGTTCTACTGGGCGCCGTACACGGAAGGGAAAGCCACCTATCGAGGGGTGATCGGGTGGCTGTTACGCACCGTGCTCTCGCCGTTGCGCTATCTCGCCGACAACCTCCTGGCCCTGCGCGACAGCCGCAGCCACAACAGCGCGGGACAGGTGGTGTGGCTGATGCTGCGGGAAGTGGGCCGGGCGACATTTGTCTACGTCCCCTTCCTGGTACTCGTCGGGATCCTGACGATCCTCCTCGTGCAGGGCTTCACGCCGGTGCGGGAGGTGTCCCGCGCGCTCAGCGCCACGGCGCGCCGGGAGCCGAATCTCGTGGCCCTCGCCGGCGTCGCGCTGTGCATTACGGTCGCGAGCGTTCTGGTGCTGTTCGTCGTGCGCGAGCTGTGGCAATGGTGGCACCGCCGGACGCCGAGCGTCGGGCGAGTCGCCGAGGTCGCCTGGGTGATCATGGCCTCCGTCCTCGCCCTCGGCTTCTGGATGGCGGCCCTGTGGGTGGGGCGATTGGGGAATGTCGACCTCTCCCCCTATGCAACGATCCTGCTGCGCCCTTCCCACCTCTGGCTCTTGGTATTCGTCGTCCTGGTGCTGTGGCTGCGGCGGGTGTTGCTCGATTACGTGGGGGACATCGCCGTGTACGTCACCGCCGACGCGAAGTCGGCGAGCTACGAGGCGCGCACCGGCATCCTCAAGGCCTCGAGCGCTGCGCTGGCCCGGCTGCTGCGGGGATACGACCGCGTGATCGTGCTGGGGCATTCGCTGGGGAGCGTGATCGCCTACGACACGATCAACGAGCTGCTGTCGCAGGCATGGGCATCGCCCGAATCCGCGGCTGCTCCCGCCGCGCCGCCGGTCGGCATGCCGGACCTGGCGAAACTGAAAGGCCTGGTCACCTTCGGGTCGCCGCTCGACAAGGTGTACTACTTCTTCCGCGAGCACGTGCCGGCCGATCAGGCGGTGCGTGCCCAGATTCTCTCCTTCCTGTATTCATTCCGGCGGGGGTATTCGGGGCGCACGTACGGGGATTTCAAGTTCGCCTATCCCGAGACGCCCCAGGAAGTGGCGGGACACGAGGCAAACGCGTTCCCGACGTTGCCGTCGTTTCGGTGGCTCAACATCTGGTCCTGGATGGATCCGGTGAGCGGGCCGCTGAACTTCTACCGGCTGGAGGAGCGGGACCGGCTGCGTCGCTGGTATTGGATGTGGGGTCTCGCGCATCTCGCCTACTGGAACGACCCGAAGCTGTACGAGGCTACCGCCGAGCGGTTCCTGGGCCCCTCCGTCCCGAGAAGCGATTCGGTATACTCCCAGCCATGAACGAGCGCGATCACGAACCCATCGTCACCGTCGCCTTCCTGGCGGCCGTGGCCGACGGCCGCACCACTCCGGAGGAGCACACGGAGCTGCGCGCCGCCCTCACGCGG
>Ga0307281_10000208_pt1 | contig 14597 bp, 7 predicted proteins | sample ER_DNA_120_FD_194486 | JGI IMG/M metagenome (GOLD analysis project Ga0307281, IMG submission 194486) | Bulk soil microbial communities from the East River watershed near Crested Butte, Colorado, United States - ER_DNA_120 | ecosystem: Environmental > Terrestrial > Soil > Floodplain | place: USA...
CCGCCGGGATCCGGCGGCGATGAGAGCGGCCCATGCACGGCCAGCGCCTCGGCGCGCGCCACGATGTACTCCGCGATCGTGCGCGCCTCGAGCCGCTCCATCCCGGCCTCCAGCGTCTTGAGGTAGAGCGGCAGCCGGCGATACCCGGGGGGCGCGAGCAGATCGGTGCACGCGGTCACCGGAACCATCCCGCACGCGACCGCCTCGTGGAAGTTCTCCGCGTCGATGCCGCCGCTGAAGGAGAGCGCATGCCGGCCGGCGGTCGCGCGCGCGAAGCGCGCGGCCAGCGCCATCGCGATCACGTGGAGCGGGCGGCCGGAGAGGTAGACGACCTCGTCGTGGAACACCGGCCGGTGGTTCCGCACCACGAGCGTGTTGGTGAACTTGACGCCCAGGCCGACGCCGGCGCGCGCCGCCGCCCCCGCGAGCCGGTCGAGCAGCGCGACGGCGTGATCCCACTTCAAGTCGCGATCGAACGCCTCGCGGTCGAGCCGGATCTCCTCGTAGCCGAGCCGGCCGCGCAGCAGCTCGTCCACCGCCTCGTAGCCGAGGAGCGTGGGATTGAGCTTCACCACCACGTGCATGCCGTGGCGCGTGAACAGGTGCTCGGCGATGTGTTCGATCTCTTCCGCCGGGCAGCCGTGGAACGTGGAGAGCGTGACGCACGAAGCGATGCGCGCGGGCACCTCGACCGCCGCGTGCGCGCGCAGCGCGGGCGGCAGGCTGGCGCGCAGCCGCTCGATGTGCGCGCCCGCATCCGTCATCGCGTCGAGGAACGCGGCCACGCTCGCGGAGCGGATGCCGGCGAGATCGTAACCCACCGAGACGTCGAAGCGGGTGGCGCCGCGCGTGCCCTCGCCCGCCACGCCCAGAGACTTCAGCACGTGGATCAGGGTCCAGCCCGCGACGTACTGCTCGATGCTCTGCCCGATCTCCAGCTCTTGCGACCACTCGACGTTGAAGCCGAGGTTGGGGGCGTCGATGCACGGCCGCGGGATCTCGAGCCGGTCCCGGACCTGCACGGTCTTCAGCTCGAGGATCCGCGCCCCCGCGAGCCAGCCGATCACCAGGTTCTGTGCGAGCTGGGTGTGCGGCCCGGCGGCGGGCCCGGCGGGATTCGAGGCGCGCCCTCCGGGTACGGCGACCGAGAGGTCGAGGCCCTCCCGCCCGCGCCAGAACGAGCGCCGGGGCAGGTCGAAGATCGCGCGCTCGCGTTCCAGCTCCGCCAGCGCGCGCCCGAGCAGAACGTGAAACGGCTGGGGGGTGAAGGCGGGCGCCGCCCTCACCGCAGCACCTCCATCCGCTCCCAGAGGCGCGGAGCCTCCTCGCGCGCGTGCGCGCGGATCTGGTCCATGTCGGCGGCGACCAGCCGTCCGTTCGCCACAACGGCCCGGCCGCCGACCACGACCCGGCTCGCACGGCACGCGGAGCCCGGCTCGACCTCGACGCGATCGCCCGCGAGCGTGCCTTCGCCGAAGCGCTCGGCCGCGAGCGTGTGCCCGGCCTCCAGGCGCCGGCCGAGACCGGCCGGTCCGCCGGGCTCCTCCAGGGGATGCGCGTGCGCGAGGCGCACGAGCGCATCCAGCTCGGCGCGCATGTTCGAGGGATAGCCGTCGGTGCCGAGCGCGACCCGCCGGCTCGCCCACAGCGCCGCCGGATAGCCGACCGCGTTGCCTTCGTTCGAGCGCGGATTCTGCACCAGCCAGCAGCCGTGCGACTGGCTCTCGCCCACCTCGTGCTCATCGAGGTAGACGCCGTGCGCGAGGATCGAGCCGGCCGGCAGCGCGCCCAGCTCGACCAGGCGCGCGAGCGGGCCGCGGTAGCCGCGGCGCCGCGCGTCCAGCACGTCGGCGAGATCCTCGGCGACGTGCACGTGCAGCACGGTTCCGAGCGCCGAGCACAGCGCTCCCGCCTCGCGCACCGTCTCGTCGGAGACCGTGAAGGAGGCGTGCAGGCCCACGAGCCCGCGCACCAGCGGCCGGGTGTTGGACGCTGCGAAGCGACGGCACTCGGCCAGTCCCCGCCGCGCCTCGTCGCGGCCGCCGTTGCGCTCGGTCGCGCCGTAGCAGAGGAGCGCGCGCTGGCCCAGCTCCTGGCAGGCGTCGGCGATCACGTCGAGCGAGCCCTCGATGTAATTCGGAGACTCGTGGTGGTCCACGAGGACGGTGGTGCCGTGGAGGAGCGATTCGGCGATGTAGAGTCGCGCCGCCGCGCGCAGCGAGCGTGCGTCCAGCCCGCGGTCGAGACGCCACCACACGCGCTCCAGGATCTCGAGGAAGCCCGCCGGCCGCTCCGCCGGCTGCGGCATCCCGAGCGGCGCGAGCCCGCTGTAGACGTGGGTGTGCGCGTTGACGCAGCCCGCGTTCGGCGCCGGATTCATCGGGGCGCCCCGCGCGGGAGCGGCGCACGGGATTCGCGCATGCGCCGGGCGCGGTGTCCGCCGGTCGCAGCCGCCGCTCCGATCATCGCCACGCCTCGCGCGGAAGCTGCGTGCGGATGCGTCCCACCGTCAGCGCGCGCGCGGCCGGCGAGTCCTTCATCGGCAGCGACGTGCGCCGCACGCCGTCCAACGCCTCGAGCGCGCCGGCCACGGCCGCAGCCGTCGGCACCAGGCCGATCTCGCCCAGGCCCTTGGCGCCGAACGGGCCTTCGGGCTCCGGCTCTTCCACCAGGAACACATCCATCCTCGGCATGTCGCGCGCCTTCAGGATCCCGAGCTGGTAGCGCGAGAACGAGACCGGCATGCCGTCCACGCACGGCAGCTCCTCGGAGAGCGCGTAGCCCAGCCCCATGTGGATCGCCCCCTGGATCTGGCTCTCGCACAGCGCGGGGTTGATCGCGCGCCCCACGTCGTGCGCGGCGATCACGCGCTCCACGCGGCCGGTCGCGTCCAGCACGCAGACCTGCGTGGCGAACCCGTACGAAGTGTGGGTCTTGGCGCGGGCCTCGGGCGCGCCCACCGGCGTGGTGTCGTCGATCCGCACGTCCGCCGCGTAGACCCGCCCGGCGAGTGCTTCGAGCGATTCGCCGCGGTCGAGGTCGGCGCGCAGCTTCGCGGCCGCGCTCTCCGCCGCGCGCCCGCCGATCAGCGTGGCGCGCGAGCCGGTGGTCTGGCCGCAGCCGAGCGCGAACGTCGCGTCCGTGCGCGGGCGGAAGGTCGCTGTGGGCAGCCCCGTCACCTCGGCCGCGATCTGGGCCAGCACCGTCCACAGCCCCTGTCCCATCTCGGTGTAGCCGTTGTGGAGCGAGATCGTGCCGTCACGCTCGACCACGAGCCGCGCCTTGCCCCACTCCTCGGCCCCGTTGCCCAACCCGCTGTTCTTGAGCCCGCACGCGATCCCCACCGGCTTCCCCGCGCGCCGGGCGCGGTAGTAGCCCTCCTTCACCGCCAGCAGGGTCTTCCGGATGCCCACCGACTTCCGCAGCCGCTGGCCGGTGGTGAGGGCATCGCCCGCCTCGATCGCGTTGCGCCAGCGGATCTCCCAGCCGTCGAGCCCCGCCTTCTTCGCGAGCAGGTCGAGCGCGCCCTCGATCGCGAAGGCGGCCTGCGGCACGCCGAAGCCGCGCATCGCGCCGCACGGCGGGTTGTTCGTGTAGACCGCGAGCGACTCCACGTCCACGCTCGGGACGCGATAGGGCCCGCACGCGTGTCCCGCCGCGCGCTCGAGCACCTTGGCGCCGACCGATGCATACGCGCCCGAATCCCCGATCAGGCGCGCGCGCACCGCCGTGAGCCGGCCTTCGGCGTCGCACCCGGCGGTGAGCACGATCGTGATCGGGTGGCGTTTTGGGTGCATGCGGATGGACTGCCTGCGGTCGAGCGCGAGCTTCACCGGACGCCCGGTCTTCCACGCCAGCAACGCGGCGTGGGCCTGGATCGACATGTCCTCCTTGCCGCCGAAGGCGCCGCCGCTGGCCTTGAGCTCGACGAACACGCGCTCTTCCGGGATGCCGAGGAAGCGCGCGACCTGCGCGCGGTCGTCGAAGATGCCCTGCCCCTGCGTGTAGAGCTTGAGCGTGCCATCGGCGAGCGGCTCGGCGAGCGCCGCCTCGGGCTCGAGGAAGTAGTGCTCGATGCGCTGCGTCTTCCACGTGCCGGAGACGACGTGGGCGCTGGCGGCGAGCGCAGCCTCCGCGTCGCCGCGCCGGATCACGGTGCGCGAGAGCAGGTTCTCGTGGCGGGGATTCACGCGCGGGGCGGAGGCGGCGAGCGCGGACTCGGGATCGAGCACCGGCGCGAGCGGCTCGTACTCGACCTCGACCCGCTCCGCCGCCTGCCGCGCCGCGCTCTCGCTCTCGGCCGCGACCGCGGCGATCACGTCGCCCACGCAGCGCGTCTCCTCGCCCTCCGCGACGAAGCCCGGCCAGTCCTGCTCGATCAGCCCGTACCAGCGCTCGCCCGGAACGTCGGCGGCGGTGATCACGGCGATCACGCCGGGATGCGCGCGGGCGGGCGCGGTGTCGATTCGCTTCACGCGCGCGCGGGCGTGTGCCGAGAGCGCGACCGCGCCGAACAGCATGCCCGGACGGGTGAGATCGTCCACGAACGCGCGCGTCCCGCGCGCCATCTCGAGCGCCTGATAGCGCGGGAGCGAGACGCCGACCGCGCCCGTCGCACGCGTTTCGCCCGCGCCGTCTCCGCCGGCGGCGGGGGCAACGCCGGCCGCGTTCCGCGCGGACGGCGCCGGCTCCCCGCGCTTCGCCCGCGCCGCGAGCAGGATGGCGTCCACGATCTTCACGTAGCCGGTGCAGCGGCACAGATGCTCATCGAGGGCGGCGGCGACCTCGGCGCGCGAGGGATCGGGGTCCGCGTCCAGCAGGCACTTCGCGCGCAGCACGATGCCCGGCGTGCAGAAGCCGCACTGGAGCGCATCCGCGGCGGTGAAGGCGTGCGCGAACAGCTCGCGCTCCGCCTCCGGCAGGCCTTCCAGCGTGAGCACGGCGAGGCCCTCCGCGCCGTCGGCGGGGATCGTGCACGTCACGCGCGGCTCGCCGTTCAAGATCGCGAGGCACGAGCCGCACTGCCCGAGCGGCTGGCATCCGCGCTTGGGCGAGGTCACGCCGAGCGGGCCGCGCAGCAGGTCGAGCAGCGTCTCGCCAGCGCGTGCTTCGACGGTGCACGGCGCGCCGTTCAGGACGAAGCTCACGGAGCGGACCTCCTGCACGACCGTCATGCGGGCCTCTCCCTACCCTCCCGCGGCGCTCACGAACGCGCTCGGGAAGCGGGCCAGGAACGCCGCCGCGTGCTCCAGCTCGCGCGCGTCCAGGCACTCGCCGATCTTGTGCGTGTTCTGCTCGATGCCGCAGCCGAAGCCGATCATCGCCGGGTGCCGGAACGCGCCCGACGTCACCCAGCGCTTGCGCTCGGACACAGCGATCGAGCGGTCTTCCGCCGGCACCGGGTATCCCACGCCGTCGGTCGAGAACACCCAGCGATCCACGCGCGGCTCTTGCCGCAGCGCCCCGCCACGCCCGCTCGAGCCTCGCACCCGCGGCGAGACCACCGCGCGATACGCTGCGACCGCCGCAGCCACCGCCGGATGATCTTCCGGCGTCATCCAGCCCAGGTAGACTTGAGGATTTCCCGGCACGTAGCCCTTCCAGGTCGGGCGGTCGTAGACCGGCACCGCGACTTCGACCGCGAGCCCGGCGGCGCGCGCCGCGCGCAGGGCGTCCAGCGATTCGACGTCGGCGAGTGCTCCTTCCGGCGTCTCGCCCACCGTGAGGCGGCGGTCGAAGCGGAACGTGAAGCGCTCGGGCACCGCGCAGTCGCTCGGCGTATCCAGCGTGGCGAACGAAGCGGTGCGCGTGCCGGGGCCGAGGAACCGGTGCGCGAGGAAGCCGTCGCCGCGCTGGTATCGCTTCGCCGCCTCTGCGAGGATCGCGCCGCCGTGCTCGAGCGGGTTCAGGCCCTCCCACGGCATCGAGCCGTGGCACGAGCGCCCCGTGACGCGCACCTCGATCTGCATGCGCCCGCGCTGGCCGCGGTAGATCCCGAGCGCTCCCTTCTCCGCGTCGCCGGTCGAGTCGGTGAGGATCACGGCGTCGGGAACGCGCTCGGGCGGAGCGCCCGGCAGCGCGCGGCGCATGAGGTAGCGCGGTCCGCCGCCGTCGTTGTCCTCCTCCGCCACGGTCGCGTAGCCGCGCACGATCGCCCCGGCCAGCGCTCCTTCGGGCGCCAGCTCGAGCAGGATGCGCGTCGCCACGATCTGCGAGACGAGTCCCCCGAGCTGGTCCGCGGAGCCCCGCCCGAACACCAGGTGCTCCCACTCGCCATCCGGCGGGACGTAGCCCAGCTCGCGGCGGAGCGCCTCGCGGTCGATGCGTCTTGGATCGGCCAGCCCGAGGTACGGGTCGACGCCGGGGCCCAGCCGCGCGCGCCACTCGGGGCGCAGCGCGCGCACCGTGTCGCAGTGGCCGTCGAGGTAAATCACGCGCTTCTCGCGCGCCGGGACTCCGTCCGATGGGTCCTCGACCGTCCACCACAGGTTCCCGAACTCGTCGTAGCCAACTTCGGCCGGTCGCCGCACCGCGCCGCTCTCGAGGATCGCCCGCTTCAGGTACTCGATGCGTGGGCCCTCGTGGTTGCTGAGCCCGCACAGCGGGTCGCCGCCGCGCTCCGGGGCCAGGTCCACGAAGTCGGCGGGGATCCGGATCGCCTCCTTCAGGATCGAGACCGCGAGCGGAAGATCGCGCGCCGCGAGTGATGCGATGCGCGCATCCAGCGTGGCCAGCGCCGGCGCGCTCACGAGGCCGCCCCTTCGAGCCGGCGCGCCAGGCCCTCCACCTTCGCGACCGCGAGCAGCGCCATGATCACGTAGAGCTTGTGGTTCGCCTGTCGCGCCACGTCGAGCGCCGCCCGCTTCATCACGCCGGGCGAGACCTCGGCCCCGATGTCGGCGGGCAGGCAGTGCAGGTAAAGCGCGCGCCCGCCCGCGGTCAGGCCCATGCGGCGCTCGTCGCAGATCCAGTCGCGGTGGCTCGCGTTGCGCTCGAGTGCCTTCCGCTCGATCTCGCGCATGCGCGCCGCGTCGCGCGCGCGGTTCGCCTCGACCCGCTCCAGCATCAGCTCGCGCGGCCCCCAGCTCTTCGGGTAGACCGCGTCCGCATCTGCGAACGCCTCGTCCATCGAATCGACTACGCGGAAGCTGCCGTCCGTTGCCGCAGCGCTCCGCCGCGCCGAGGCCACGCACTCGTCGAGCAGCGGATAGCCTTCCGGATGCGCGAGTCTCACCTCCGCGCCGAAGCGCGTGAGCAGCGTGATCAGGCCCTGCGGCACCGAGAGCGGTTTGGCGTAGCTCGGCGAGTAGGCCCAGGTCACCGCGATCTTCCGCCCGCGCAACCCGCCCGGGAAGCGCTCGCGCAGCCACATCAGGTCGGCGAGCGTCTGGGTCGGGTGGTCCACGTCGCACTGGAGGTTCACGACCGGGACCTTGCGCGGAACGCCGGTCGCCGCGAGGTAGTCGGTGATTCCGCGCAGCACCTCGCGCATGAAGCGCTGGCCCTCGCCCAGGATCAGGTCGTGGCGCACGCCGAGCGCGTGCGAGTTCATCCCCAGCATCGCGCCGGTCTCGGCCGCGGTCTCGCCGTGCTCGACCTGGGTGGACGTGCCGTCCACGATCACCGGGCGCATGCCGAGCCGGGCGGCTGCGCCCGCCCACGCCGACTTGGTGCGCGTCGAGTTGTCGAAGAACAGCGCGTAGGCGAGCTGATCCGGGAGCAGCGTGAGCGGGCGGCCCGCGCGGTCGAGCTGCTCGAACCGGCGCGCCACGGCGAGCAGCACCTCCAGCTCCGGCACGCTCCAGTCTTCCGTGACCAGCAGGCTCCGGCCGTAGATCGCATCCAGCGTCGCGGCGTCAGGGACGTGCGCGGCGGTCGTGGTCATGCGAGAACGGGCTCCTTTCGAACGTGGGTGCCGGCGCGGCCGTCGTAGGCCTCCGCCAGCATTTCGGGACTGCAGATCGAGACCTCCTCGCCGGCGCGCTCGAGGAAGTAGAGAGCGGCTTCGACCTTGGGTCCCATGCTGCCCGGCGGGAACTGGCCCGAGGCGGCGAGCGCGCGCAGCTCGGCCACCGCGATGTGCGAGATGGGCTGGCGGCGCTCGGTGAGGTAGTCGCGGTAGATGGCATCCACCGCGGTCGTGATCATCATGCGCCGGGAGCCGAGTCCCACCGCGAGCAGCGCGCTCGTGCGGTCCTTGTCGATCACGGCCTCGACGCCGCGAATGTGCCCTTGCGCGTCGCGCACCACCGGGATCCCGCCGCCGCCGCAGGCGATCACCGTGACTCCGCCCTCCACCAGCCGCCGGATCACGTCGAGCGGCACGATCACGCGCGGAGCGGGCGATGGCACCACGCGGCGCCAGCCGCGGTGCGAGTCCTCGACCATCTGCCAGCCGCGCTCGCGCTGCATCGCCTCCGCCTCGGCGGCCGGGTAGAACCGGCCGACCGGCTTGGTGGGCTCGGAGAACGCGCGGCTCTCCGGGTCGACCTCGACCTCGGTGACGAGCGTGACGACGTCGGCGTTCGAGCCGCGGCGACGCAGCTCCTGACGCAGCGCGCGCTCGATCATGTAGCCGAGCGCCCCCTGCGTGTCCGCGACCAGCGAGTCGAGCGGCACCTCGTGGATCGCGTTGCGCGCCAGATCCGAGCGAAGCTGCATGAAGCCCACCTGCGGTCCGTTCCCGTGGGTGAGGACCACGCGCACGCCGCGCTGGATGAGCCCGGCGATCGGCAGCACCGCGCGGGCGGTGACCTCGAACTGGTTCTCGACCGTGGGCGGACGCGAGGGGTCCAGCAGCGAGTTGCCGCCCATTGCGATCACGACCGGCGGGCCGGCCCGGCCTGCCTCCCGAATCATGCTCTCCACCTCCCCGCAATCAGGCGTGCGAGCCCGGAGATCTCGGCCATCATGCGCTCTTTGCCGCGGCGCCGCTTCTTCCTTCTGGTGCGCGCAGGTGCTGTGGCTGCCATTGCGTCAGTTCCTACGCCGAATTGTCAGCCCCGCCTCCCGTGAAAGCCGCCCCCGGCGCCGTCGGCGCGGCCCCGCTTTCGCGGGCGAACCCGGTGCCGGCGGCCCCGTTGAGTCGCGCGGACCCGCGTGACGTGCGGCCACCCTCGGCGGCACAATGAGTGCAGACCATGTGCCAACGACGGGTCGCGGTGGGCCGGCGACCCGGGGATCGCCCGGGCCGCGGCCAGCCGGCCGCGCGCGGCCGGACCGTCCGCGGACGGCAGCCTGCCGCCGGACCTTCGCGCCCGGATCGGAGCGTCAACGATGGAAACTGCGATGCTCGAACGCGAGATCGTCGATCGCGGCGTCTACGAGCGCGCCGTGCGCCACTTCCGCGCGGCGCGCGTCGTGCTTCCGACCTTCGCGCAGCTCGCCGACCCCGCGCTCGTCCCGCGCGAGGCGCGCGAGCGGCTCGCCGGCGTGGATCCCGACGCCGCGCACGCGCTCAACATGTTCCGCGTGCACTGGAGAAACGACGCCTCCCGCCGCGAGCTGGTGGCCACGCCCGAGCACGTCGTCCTGCCGCCGGCGCTCACCGGCATCGAGGCGCCGATCCTCGTGGCGCTCGGGAACCGTTTCCCGCTGATCCGCGCGCACAAGGTGCTCGCGGCCTACGCCTGCCTCGCGCCGCGCCTCGTGACCGGGCAGTTCGATCCCGCGGTACAGCGCGCCGTCTGGCCCTCGACCGGCAACTACTGCCGCGGCGGGGTCGCGATCTCGCGCATCCTCGAATGCCGCGGCGTGGCCGTGCTCCCCGCCGGCATGAGCGCGGAGCGCTTCGAATGGCTCGAGCGCTGGGTCGCCGATCCCAAGGACATCGTGCGCACGCCCGGAACCGAGAGCAACGTGAAGGAGATCTACGACGCCTGCGCCGTGCTCGCGCGCGATCCCGCGAACGTCGTGCTCAACCAGTTCTCCGAGTTCGGCAACCATCTCGCGCACCTTCTCTGCACCGGGCGCGCGATGGAGGCGATCTTCGAGGCGGCGCGCGCGCGGCGGCCCGGCCTCAAGCTCGCGGCGTTCGTCTCGGCCACCGGCTCGGCCGGAACCATCGCAGCCGGCGACCACCTCAAGGAGCGCCTGGGCGCCCGCATCGTCGCCGCCGAGGCCCTCGAATGCCCGACGATGCTCGAGAACGGATTCGGCGAGCACAACATCCAGGGGATCGGCGACAAGCACATTCCCTACATCCACAACGTGATGAATACCGATGTCGTCACCGCCGTCTCGGACCGGACGACCGACGAGCTGAACGTGCTCTTCAACACGGAAGCGGGCCGCGCGCACCTCGTCGCGCGCCGCGGCGTGCCGGAGGGCGTCGTGGCGGCGCTCGCATCGTTCGGGCTCTCGAGCATCTGCAACGTGATCGCGGCGGTGAAGACGGCGAAGCGCCTGCGGCTCGGCCCCGAAGACGCCGTGCTCACCGTGGCCACCGACGGCGCCGAGCTGTACGGAAGCGAGCGCGCGAAGACGCTCGAGAAGCGCTTCCCGCGCGGGTTCGGCGCCGCGGAGGCGGCCGCGGTCTTCGCCCGCCACGTGCTGGAGGCGTCCGACGACCATCTGCTCGAGCTGAGTGAGAGCGACCGCCGCCGGATCTTCAACCTCGGCTACTTCACGTGGGTCGAGCAGCAGGGCGTGGCGGTCGCCGACTTCGAGGCGCGCCGCTCGCAGGACTTCTGGAGGAAGCTGCGCGAGCTGATCCCCGCGTGGGACCGGCGGATCGAGGAGTTCAACCGGCGCGCGGGCGCGGCTTCGTGAGCGGCTCCCCATCGTCCGTGAGTCTTCTGGTGTGCGCGGGATGCGGCGCGAAGCCCGATCCCGGCTCACCTCATCCCTTCCGCTGCGCGTGCGCGTCGGCCGGCGACGACGTGGATCACGTGATCGCGCGACGCCTCGACACGGCGCGCCTTCGATTCCCGGAAGAGGGCGCGCCGAATCCCTTCGTGCGCTACCGCGCGCTCCTCCACTCCTACCGCGTGGCGCGCGCCGGCGGCATGGGCGACGCCGACTACGTGGCGATCGTGGAGCGCATCGACCGCGCGGTGGCTGAGGTGGACGGCCGCGGCTTCGGCGTGACGCCCTTCGCCCGCGACGCCGCACTTGGGCGTCGCCTCGGCTTCGATGCGCGCGGCGGCGCGTGGATCAAGGACGAGACCGGGAACGTCGCGGGCTCCCACAAGGCGCGTCACCTCATGGGCGTGGCGCTCTGGCTCGAGGTGATGGAGCGGCTGGGCCGGGCGAAGCGCGACGCGGGGGGTCCGGAGCTCGCGATCGCGAGCTGCGGCAACGCCGCCTTCGCGGCGGCCGTCCTCGCGCGCGCCGCGCGGCGCCCGCTCCGGGTGTTCGTGCCGGAAGGCGCCGATCCGCGCACGCTGGGAGCGCTCGAACGCCTGGGCGCGGCCTGCGAAGTCTGCGCGCGGGACGCGGGCGCGCCGGGCGATCCATCCTTGCGCCGCATGCGCGAGGCCGTGCGCGGCGGGCTCGTGCCGTTCACGTGCCAGGGCAGCGAGAACGGGCTGGTCATCGAAGGCGGCGAGACGCTCGCCTACGAGATGGTCTCGGCGCTCGCCGCGCGCGGCGTCGTGCTCGACCGGCTCTTCGTCCAGGTCGGAGGCGGGGCGCTCGCGAGCGCCTGCGTCCAGGCGTTCCGTGAAGCGGTGGCGCTCGGCGCCTGCCCGCGGTTGCCGGCGTTTCATCCCGTGCAGACGCAGGGCGGCTCGCCGCTCGCCCGCGCCCACCAGCGATTGAGCGAGCGCATGCTGCGGGGGCTCGGCGCGGCCGCCGGCACGGAGGCGGAGCGCGCATCGATCCTGCGCGCCGCGTGGTCGTCGCCCATCGTCCGCGAGGCGCTCGAGCACGCCGCGCGCCACCGCTCTGAATTCATGTGGCCATGGGAGGAGACCCCGCGCAGCGTCGCCTCCGGCATCCTCGACGACGAGACCTACGACTGGCACGCGGTGGTGAGCGGCACGATCGAGAGCGGAGGCTGGCCGCTCGTCGTCTCCGAGCACACGCTGCGCGAGGCCCACGACCTCGCGCACGAGGCGACCGGCATCCGCGTCTCGCATACCGGCGCCGCGGGCCTCGCGGGCCTGATCGAGCTGCGGCGGAGCGGCATCGTCCAGCCGGGCGAGACGGTCGCCGTGCTGTTCACCGGCGTGGAGCGGTGAGGCACGGGAGACGCGGGCCTCGTCCGGCCCTTCACCGGATCCGCCTCACGTTCCGTCCTGGCGCTGCCTTCCGCGCCTGACCAGGGCTCCCCGCTCCCTCACGGCACCCGTCGTGGCGCTGGGACTGCCGCCTGCGCGTTTTGCTGGCCACGGGGCGCCTCGTTGCATAGAATCCCCTACCCCCAGTCCATTCTCGCAACCGGTGTCTCGAGGCTCCTCTGCCGCACTCCAGGCACGATCGGTATTCGCGGGCGGTCGCATCGTTGCGGCCCGTCCTGCTTTGCATGCTCTCCGTGCTCCTCGCCGGCCCGGCGGGGGCGCAGGAGAATGCGGCCTTCACGGTCCGCACCTGGACGCTCGAGGACGGTCTTCCGACCTCGACCGTCCAGGACATCGCCCAGACCCCGGACGGCTACCTGTGGGTCTCCACCACCGGCGGGCTCGCGCGGTTCGATGGCCGGCGGTTCGAGGTGTTCGGGCCCGAGCAGGGCTTGCCCTCGAATCGATTCCAGGGCCTGGGGGTGGCGCGCGACGGAACGCTCTACGCATCGGCGGAGGACAGCACCCTGGTGCGCTGGGACGGGCGGCGCTTCACGGCCTTCCCCTCGTCCGGCCTGATGGCGCATTCACTGTGCGTGCTGCCGGATGGCTCCGTCCTCGGAAATGGCCACGGTTTCCTGTGGCGGCACCACGATGGCGTGACGGATAGGCTTGAACCCACCGACCTGTTGCCGTTCGTGGTGGTCGACGCGACGGGGCGCGTGTGGATGAACGCTCCTGGTGCGGCTCCGGCACGGCTCGAGGGTGAACGGATCGTGCCGATCGGCTCCCCGGGCAGCCCGTGGGATCGCTGGCTGCTGGACCCGCGCGGCGGGAAGCCGCTTTTCATCCGCGCGCTCGGCCGCGACGCGGAGCTGCTCGACACGGGGCTCGCCCGTGTCGCGCTGCTTCCCGGCGCCGGCGGAGAGCTGCCGCACCTGATCGACCGCGAAGGCCGCCTGTGGACGGTCACCGGCCCCGATCTGACCCTTCGCGACACGCGCGACGGCCACGTGATCAAGCGGATGGCCCTCGGCATGGCAGGCGCGCCCCCACGCCATCTCTTCCTTGACCGCGATGGGAACGTCTGGGTCGGCACGCAGACCCAGGGGCTCATTCGTATCTCGCCCAGCCCCCTGCGCCTGCTGCGTCCCCGGGGAAAGGCGGGCCCCTTCCAGCTGCTCGCGCCGCAGGAACTCGAAGACGGGACCATCGTCGCGTGGGATCCGCTGGGATACCCATGGTACGCGGGGGAGGATTCGCTGGTGCCGTATCCCGGTCCGAACGTGCGCTGGTGGCTCCCCGGCTTCCAGGGCTCTGGCCGCACGCTCTATCGCATCACGGCGAACACGATGGAGGTGCGCGGGCCGGGGGGCCGCGGGGAAACGTACGCCCTTCCGGGGTTCCGGAACTTCGCGGTCGTCGAGGATCCGACGCTGCCCGCGACCGTGTACGCCTTCGACGAGGACCGGCTGCTGCGGGTATCCGCCGCCCCGGGCCTCCCGGGCGTGACGTCGCCGCTGCCGATTCCGACCACGGTCCGCAACCTCCATTTCGATCGCGCCGGCCGCCTGTGGGCCGCGACGACCTCGGGGCTGTGGCGTTTCGCCCCGGGGGATACCCACCGCTTCACCCGGCGCGACGGACTGCCCACCGACCACATGCGCCAGATCCACGAGGACCGCGAGGGCACTCTGTGGATCGGCACCTACGGTGGCGGGCTCGTGCGCTGGCGGGAGGGTCGCTTCACCACCCTCGGGCGCCGCCATGGCCTGCTCGACGATGTCGTCTCCGTGGTGCTCGAGGACGAGTACGACAACTTCTGGCTGGGGGGCAACCGCGGCATCCAGCGCCTTTCGCGCGTCCAGGCGAACGAGTGCCTGGACGGCCGCCGCCCGGGCGTGGACGTCGTCGGCTACGCCGGCGAATCCGGGCTGCTGAATCCCGAGGGCAGCGGCTGGCCGGGGCTGCGCTCGCGCGACGGACGCCTGTGGTTCCCGACCTTCGACGGGCTCGCGGTCGTGGACCCGCGCCTCGGGAGGTCGCTCACCGGATCGCCGCCCACGCCCCGCGTCGAGGCCGTGCTCGCGGGCGATCAGGTGGTGTCGCGCACCGATCGCGGGTTCGTGCTCGCGCCCGGCCAGCGCCGGCTCTCGATCCGCTACACCGGCATCGACCTGCGCGCGCCGGAGCAGGTGCGCTTTCGCTATCGCCTCGAGGGCATCGACCGCGACTGGATCGACGCGGCCCGATCGCGAGTCGCGACCTACACGAACGTTCCGCCGGGACGGCACGTGTTCCATCTCGTCGCGATCGGTGGCGGCGGGGTCACGAGCCCCAGTCCCGAGACGGTCACGATCGTCGTGCGACCCCGCT
>Ga0307281_10000209_pt1 | contig 14575 bp, 12 predicted proteins | sample ER_DNA_120_FD_194486 | JGI IMG/M metagenome (GOLD analysis project Ga0307281, IMG submission 194486) | Bulk soil microbial communities from the East River watershed near Crested Butte, Colorado, United States - ER_DNA_120 | ecosystem: Environmental > Terrestrial > Soil > Floodplain | place...
GGCGAGCAGGGCCCGGTCTTTCGCCCAGGCGCGCGCGTCAGGACGGTCGGGGAGGGCGGGCCAGTTCGCGGGCGTGCGGGGAAAGCGTGTGACCTCCCGCTCGAGGTGGCGGCGCACCGCGTAGTTCCAGTACGCGATGTGCAGCACCAGCTCCCAGATGGTGTGCCGACCCGGGGCCGGTGCCCACCGCGCCTGGGCGGCCGTCACGCCGCGCAGCGCGCCCTTCACGGTGGGACCGTGCCAGGCCGGGCCGCGGCGTGGATCGAGCGTGGCGAGCAGGGAATCGAGCATGAATCGCAGTCCTTGGATGGGTCCTGAATCGTAATGAGAAGCTCGAACCTGACGGCGTTCTCGTTGTTGGGCAAGGGGTTAGGAGTAGGCTTGCCAGGGAGATATCTATGTGATATCATATTGCAAGCTCCTTCACCTCCGAGGGTACTGCTGTGATCCGCGAGACCAAGATTCGCGCCCTGCCCGGCGTCGTGATGATCGTCCTGCTGCTCGGGCTTACGGGCCTCACGATATGGCGCGTCACCGCGGCGGCGCTCGCGCTCGCAGCGTGGTCGGTGATCGGCTGGTCGCTGGCGGTCGCCGCCGTCGCGGTGGCGTGGTTCGGGTTCTTCGTCGTGCAGCCGAACTATGCCCAAGTCCTGCAGCTGTTCGGGCGTTACATGGGGACCGCGAAGGATGCCGGGCTCTGGTGGGCCAATCCGTTCTATACGAAGCGGCGGGTGTCGCTGCGCGTACGGAACTTCGAGACGGCGAAGCTCAAGGTGAACGACCACAGCTCCAACCCGATCGAGATCGCGGCGGTGGTGGTCTGGCAGGTGGTCGACACGGCCGAAGCGTTGTTCGAGGTGGACGACTACGACAACTACGTTCACGTGCAAAGCGAATCGGCGCTGCGCGGGCTCGCGAATCAGTACCCGTACGACGCGCACGAGGAAGGGCAGATGGCGCTCGCCAGTCACACCGCCGAGATCGCCGACAAGCTCAAGGGGGAGATCCAGGAGCGACTGGCGAAAGCGGGTGTGCGGGTGCTCGAAGCGCGCATCAGCCATCTGGCCTACGCGCCGGAAATCGCAGCGGTGATGCTCCGACGGCAGCAGGCCAGCGCCATCATCGCGGCGCGCCGGAAGATCGTGGACGGCGCCGTGGGGATGGTGGAACAGGCGCTGGCGCAACTGTCGGAGAAGCAGATCGTGACGCTGGACGAGGAGCGCAAGGCGGCGATGGTGAGTAACCTGTTGGTCGTGCTGTGCTCCGAGCAGGCGACGCAGCCCGTGGTCAACACCGGGTCTCTCTACCACTAGAGAGCGGCGGACCGTGGCGGAGCGTCGCGCGTTCCTGCTCCGGATCGACCCGGAGCTGTACGACACGCTGCAGCGCTGGGCGGGCGACGAGCTGCGCAGTCTCAACGGACAAATTGAATTCCTGCTGCGCCGCGCCGCCGCTGAGGCGGGTCGCGCGCGCGCGGGAGGGGAGCCAACGCGAGATGAACGCCATCGCAAAGGGTAGAGGGTGTGCCGCCGCGCTGATCGCGCTGGCCGGCGCGCCCGGGACGATCGCCGCGCAGCAGCCCGCGCCGGTCGCGGGGGTGTACCGGATGTTCCAGGGGGGCACCGAAGTCGGCCGCGAGCAATTCCGCCGTTCGCCGGGGCTGGTGGAACTGTCGGTGGTGATCCCGGTGGCCGGGCTCCGGATCGACAGCCGGACGGAATTCGACAGCGCGGGCCGGTTCCGCCGCTTCGAGGCCCGGGTCTTCGACGCCGCCGGCGACAGCCTGCGCGCCTCCTACAGCGTCTCGGCCGACGGCGACACATTACGGTCCGTCAGCGTCTCGCAGCGCACCGGGCAAACGCGGCATGGCGCCGCGGCCGGGCCCGCCGCCGGGGTGCTCCCGATCCAAACCATCGCCGTCGTCGCGCTCCTAGCGCGCCGCTTCAGCCGGGATACGGTCGTGCGCATGCTCCCGATGAGCGCCGACTCCACGATTCCCGTTACGATCGTCCATCGCGGCGACACGACGGTCGTGACGCTCGCCGGGATCGAGGCACGCACGGTCACAACCGGCGGCCGGCCGGGGCCGATCGAGGTGCCGATGCAGCGGCTCCGTGCCGAGCTGTGGGATGGACGCGATTCGCTGCCGCCGCTCGCGGGCTTGCATCGGCCGCCCTCCGATTACCGCGCGCCGGCCGGTGCGGCGTACACGGCGGAGGAGGTGCGGGTCCCGATCCATCCGACGCAGGGCGACACCTTCTCGCTCGCGGGCACCTTCACGCGGCCGGCCGTGGGCCCGGCGGCCGTGCCGGTCGTCGTGACGATCACGGGGTCGGGGCAACAGATCCGCGACGAGGATCTGTGGCCGCTGTTGAGCGACTACCGTCCATTTCGCCTGATCGCCGAGCGGCTGGCCCGGGAGGGGATCGCGGTGTTGCGCCTCGACGACCGTGGCGTCGGGGGGTCGGGCGGGAGTCTTGGGACGACGGCGGATTATGCGGACGATGTACGGCAGGTGGTGGTGTGGCTGCGGCGGCGCCCCGACGTCGCGGCGCGGAAGATTGCGTTACTCGGGCACAGCGAAGGGGGGGCGATCGCGCCCCTGGTCGCCGTGGAGGACCTGGGGCTCGCCGGCATCGTGCTGCTCGCAGGCCCGGCGAAGAACGGCCGGGCGATCCTCCAGGACCAGTTCCGCCGCCCGATCGAGACCGCGCCCGGACTCTCCGACTCCGCGCGGGCCGCGCAGCTGGCGGGTGTGCCGCAGGCCGTGGAGCAGGTCATCGGGGCCAACGCCTGGATGAAGTGGTTTGCCGACTACGACCCGCTCGCCACCGCGCGCCGGGTCCGGGTGCCGGTCCTGATCCTCCAGGGCGCGCTCGACCGGCAGGTGTCAGCGGGGCAGGCGGATACCCTGGCGGCCACCATGCGGACCGCCGGCAACCGTGACGTGACGAAGAAGGTGTATCCGGGGCTGAATCACCTGTTCCTGCCCACCGACGGCGACGGCTCGCCGAGCGAGTATCCGACGCTCAAGGACACGAAGCTGCCGGCCCTGGTGCTGGACGACATCGCGGGGTGGCTGCGGGCCAGGTTTACCGTTTCTGGACAGTAGCCGGTCACGAGCAGCAACCTTCTCCGCCGCTCAGGCGTCATACTCGGTACTCCATTCCCTGGGCCGGTCGTATGACGAGAACGGTCGTCTGCCTCGTGGCGCTCGCGCTGACCGGCTCGCTGGCCGCGCAGAACGTCCATCGAACAACGCCGCCCGAGGTGCGGGCGGTCCCGCTGCAGGAAGCAATTCGACTCGACGGCAAGCTGGACGAGGCGGTGTGGCAGACGGCGCCCGCGGCCACGGGGTTGCGCCAGAGCCAACCCAACGAAGGGCAGCCGGCGACCCAGCGGACCGAGGTCCGCTTCGCCTACGACGACGCGGCGATCTACGTCGGTGCCCGGATGTACGACGATTCCGGCGCGCGCGGGGTGCGGACGCGTCTCGTCCGTCGCGACGCCAACGCGGATGCGGACTACCTCGAGGTCATCTTCGATACCTATCACGATCACATCGGCCGGTTGTTCTTCACCGTGAACCCCTCGGGGGTGCGCAGCGACGCCAACGGGCTGGGCGGCGGCGGTGACGATTCCTGGGATCCGGTATGGGAAGTGAAGACCGTGATCGACTCGCTCGGCTGGACGGCCGAGTTGCGCATCCCGTTCTCGCAGATGCGCTATCCCACCACGCGGGCGGAGCAGACGTGGGGGCTGCAGATCTGGCGCCAGGAGAATCGCCTCAACGAGTTGTCGCAATGGGCGTTCTGGCTCCGGACCGAGTCGGGCGGCCCGTCGTACTTCGGACACCTGAGCGGGCTCGTGATCCATCGCGCGCCCGGGAAGGCCGAGGTCCTGCCGTACGTCGTGGGCCGCTCGTCCAACGTGCCGGTGGACGATCCCACCGATCCGTTCACGAAGGCGCACACGATGGACGGCCGCGTGGGGGGTGATGCACGGGTCCTGTTGACCTCGAATCTCACACTCGCGGCGACCGTCAACCCGGATTTCGGCCAGGTCGAGGCGGATCCGGCGGTCGTGAACCTCTCCGCCTTCGAGACCTTCTTCGACGAGAAGCGGCCGTTCTTCGTGGAAGGGTCGAGCTATTTCGGCTTCGGGGGGTTCAACTGCTATTTCTGCTCGAACGTGTCGAGCCTCGGGATGTTCTACACCCGGCGCGTCGGACGCTCCCCGCAGGTCTCCCCGGGGGTGTACGACTCCGTGTACTACGCGAAGGTGCCCGACAACACGACGATTCTGGGCGCCGCCAAGCTCACCGGCCGGACGCCCACGGGATGGTCGATCGGCGCGCTCGACGCGGTCACCGCCCATACCCAGGCGACGGTCCAGCTCGCCGACGGCACGCGGAACCGCGTGACCGTGGAGCCGTTCACCAACTATTTCGTCGGCCGGATCGCGAAGGACTTGCGCGGGGGCGCCACGGTCGTCCGGGCGATGGCGACGTCGGTGTACCGCAACCTCGACAATTCGCTCCTCGCCGACCGGCTGAGCCACCACGCGGAGTCGTTCGGGCTCTCCACCGACATGTATTTCCGGAACCGCGACTTTCATCTGATGGCGCAGGCGGCGGGCACGAGCGTATCGGGCGATCCCGCGGCGATCCTGCGACTGCAGCGCTCCAGCGCGCGCTACTTCCAGCGCCCCGATCGCGGCAACGGGTCCAACGGACTCCTGAGTGACAGCCTCGACCCGACGCTCACGTCGCTCCGCGGTCTGGGCGCCTACGCACGAATGGCGCGCGAGCAGGGGAACCTGCTGTGGGAGGTCTCCACCAACCTGCGGACACCCGGGTTCGAGAACAACGATATCTCATTTCTCTCCCGGGCCGACTACTGGTGGACGGGCGGCAACCTGTTCCGCCAATGGACCAAGCCGAGCTCCTGGTACCGCCAGGCGTACGTCATCGTCGGCGGACAGCAGCAGTACAACTTCGACTGGGACCTCACCGACCGGCAGGCACAGCTGTTCACGGAGATCGTGCTGCTGAACTACTGGGACGTGAGCGGCTTCTGGATCGCCCGGCCGAGCGTATTCGACGACCGGCTGACGCGGGGCGGGCCGGTGCAGAAACGTCCCGGGGTCAACTTCTGGCAGCTGAGCGTCTCCTCGGACCATCGGAAGTCGGTGGTGGTGATGGGCAACGGATCCTACGATCGCACGAGCGAAGCGACCAGCGACTGGTCGGCCGGCGTCACGCTTCAGCTCCGGCCCGCATCCAACATTTCGCTCTCGTTCAGCCCCTCCTACAGTCACGACTTCACCGGCTACCAGTTCGTGGAGACTATTTCCGACCCGACCGCGGTCACCTATAACGGCCAGCGTTACGTATTCGCCGACCTGTCGCAGAACACCCTCGCGATGGACACGCGCTTCAACGTCACGTTCACGCCGAATCTCACCTTCGAGCTGTTCGTGCAGCCCCTGATCGCGAGCGGCGCCTTCTCCCGCTACAAGGAGTTCGCCGCACCGCGGTCGCTGGAGAAGCGCGTCTATGGAATCGACGTGGGCACCGATTCGGTGGTGCCGGGCAGCGCGGGACAGCCGGACACGCACGTCATCGATCCAGACGGCGCCGGCCCCGCCCAGAGCTTCCCGATCACCGATCCGAACTTCGTGTTCCGCGCATTGCGGGGTAACGCCGTGTTGCGGTGGGAATACCGGCCCGGCTCGACGCTCTTCCTCGTCTGGGCGCGGAGCAGCGATTCGCAATTGTCGCGGGGGACGATCGACTTCGGCTCCGACGCGCACGCGCTGTTCCGCGGTCCGGCGCAGAACATCTTCCTGTTGAAGATGAACTTCTGGCTGGGGTTCTAGTCCTTCCGCACCGATCGCCCGACGAGCACCGTGATGTTGTCGCTGCCGCCGGCATCGAGCGCGTCCTGCAGCAGCGCCTCGCACACCTGCCGGGCGGAGGTCATCGACGCCAGGCGCTCGCGGATCCGGTCGTCGGGGACGTGCTTGGTCAAGCCGTCGCTGCATAACAGCCCGACATCGTTCCACACCTGATTGAGGCGGGTGACCACCGGCGCCGCCGCGGGGCCGCCGATCGCGCTCGCCAGCACGCTGGCCCAGCGGGTGTTCAGGAGATCGGTCCGGGTGATCACCCCCTGATCGAGGAGGTCCTGCGCCATCGTCTGGTCCCGCGAGATCTGCGTGAGCTCCCCGCCGCGCAGGATATAGCAGCGGCTGTCGCCGACCTGGAGGAGGTATGCGCGCGGCCAGACGCCGAGCCAGAGGGTGAGGGTCGTGGCCATGCCGGCGCGCTCGGGATCGTCCTGCGACTGGCGCTGAATGTCCATGTGACACTGCAGCGCCGCTTCCTCCAGTGCCCGCGGGAACGAATCGTCGTCGACCGGGTCGGCCGCGAAATAACACCGCAGGCTTTGGGTCACGTAGTGGGTGATCGCCTCGGCCGCCAGACGACTCGCCTCTTCTCCGCGCGGTCCGCCGCCGACCCCGTCGGCGACCATCGCGAGCAGTGCGAGCCGCTCGGCGCCGCCGAGCTGGGCCCGGTCGGGCAGGCTCGTGAGATGGACTTCCATCCGCTTGTGCAGTGAGGCGATCAGGAAATGATCCTGGTTGTTCTCGCGCACCGTGCCGGGATGCGTCAGCCCGTAGCTGTCGATCTCGTCGTCGCGCGGCTTGCGGGCGGTGAGCCGGGCGCTCGAGGTCCTCGGGGAGGTAGTCATCGTGATTCTCCTCGGTCCGGCTGGACCATCGACGGCGGCAGAGGAACGGCGACCGCCTCTCCCCGGGCGGTGATCACGCCGTCCGCGGACACGGTGGACTCGATCACCACTTTCCGAGCAGTGCGCTCGCGCACCCGGGCGCGGATTTCGAGCTCCCGGCCGAGCGGGGTGGGTTTCAGGTAGTCGACGCGCAGCGCCGCGGTGACGAAGCGGGGCGAGGGGGCGGCACCCACGTCGAGGCCGTCGGCCCGCAGCGTCGCCGCGGCCGCGGTGCCCATGGCGTGGCAATCGATGAGCGAGGCGATCAATCCCCCGTAGACGAAACCCGGCAGCGCCGTGTGGTCGGCCGAGGGCGTGAAGCGGGCCACCGTTTCCTCACCGTCCCAGTGAGACCGCAGGTGCAGGCCAGGACCGTTCAGCCGCCCGCAGCCGTAGCAGTGCGCGAAGTCTTCGGGATAGTAATCCTGCACCGCTGGGGCGGCGGGGTCGGGCATGTCAGCGGCCTTTCACCAGCTCCGTCGTGTCCGGCAGGTTGGGAACGACACACAGAAACTCGAACGGCTCACCGGGCTGCGCCTCGTACCAGTGCGGGGTCCCCGCGGGGATGTAGACCACGTCGCCGGCCTGCACGTCGTGTACCCCCTCGCCGATGCCCACCCGGGCTCGTCCGCGCAGCACGTACTGTTCGTGCTCGACGGTGTTGGTGTGCGCCGGCATGCCGCCGCCCGGCTGCATGACGAAACGGCGCAACGCGAAGTGCGGTCCTTCGTCCGGGCCGATCAGCATCTGCCGCGTCGTGTCCTTGCCGGCCGTCACCGGTTGAGCCGGGACCTGGTCGGCGTGTTTCACCGAAGGCTTCGTGGTCATGGGCGCGGGTCCTTTACCTTGTGGCCGGTGAACCCTTTCATCATACACAAATACACGGACAGCGGCGGCAGCCCGGCCTCGGCGCGGCGGGCGTCGAGGTGGGCGATGTCTTCGATCGGGTTGAATTCGTTCGCCCAGGTGAGCTGGGTGGCGTAGCGCTGCGGCTTACCGTCGCTCACCGCCACGCGGTCTTCCAGCATCGCGAGATCGGTGGGCGACACCTCGCCCGGCGGCTGCGCCTGCATCAGGCGCAGCACTTCGTGCTGCAGCCCGCCCACGTGCTGTGCGATGAGCCACGCGCCGGACGCGCCATCGGCGCCCACCAGGCTGCGGCCCGGCCAGCCGTGACGGTCGATGATGGCGCGCAGCGCGGCCGAATCGGCGGCATCGCGCGCCGCCATGCGGCGTTTGAACGCCGCTCCCTGCATCGAATCGGCGATGTTGGGGACGTCGCGCACGGCCTGGTCGGCTCGGGCGAGCTCCAGCAGCCTGGCGCGAAGGGAATCATTCGACCAATGCCGGGTGGTATCGCTCGACCAGGCTGCCTGCACCTGCTGCCAGCGGGTGGCGGTGTCGAGCGCCACGCAGCCGCTCACGACCGAGTCAGCGTGGGAGCGCTGCGCCGCCCCCGTGGCGAACGGTGCGAGGCAGGAGAGGGCCCAGAGACCTCTCACGGTTGCGGCGTGCTGCGTAGCGGCGTGCGGCATGCCGGCCATGCGCCCGGCTGGCCGTTCGGCCCCGGTTGGAACACGTCGCGGCGCGCCCGCGGCATCCGCTCGGGATCCTCGGACGCCAGGTAGACGAGCATCGCGACGAGCGTCGCGTTGTTGCGCACGTCGTCCCAGGAGATCTTGTCGTAGGTGTCGCGGTTGGTGTGCCAGGTGTAGCGGAAGTAGTCCCAATCCCCGGACCCCAGGCCGAAGCCGGTCGCGCCGCAGGTGACGAATGAGGCGTGGTCGGTGCCGCCGCCGCCCGGGGAGCCGGGGAAGCTGAACTTGATGCTGCGCGTCAGGTCGGCGGGGATCTGCGACAGATAGCGCGCCAGGTTGCCCGCGGCCAGCGTGAACCCGGACGCGCTCATGGTCTCGATGCGGCCGGTGCCGTTGTCCTGATTGAACAACGCCTGCAGGCTATCCACGATCGCCGGGTGGTCGGTCACGAAGCCGCTCGACCCGTTGAGACCCTGCTCCTCGCCGCTCCAGTGCCCCACGAGGATGGTGCGCCGCGGATGCGGGTAGGTGAGCTGCAGGATGCGCATCGCCTCGAGCATGGTGATGGTGCCGGTGCCGTTGTCGGTGGCGCCCGAGCCCCCGTCCCACGAATCGAAGTGTGCCGAGAGCATCACGTACTCGTTGGGCAGCTCGGCGCCGGGGATGCGGGCGACGACGTTGAATACCGGCACTTCGCCGCGCGCTTCCGACTGCGCCTCGAGCTCCACGACCGGCCCCTGCCCGTGCTCGGCGAGCCGGTAGAGCAGCCCGTAGTCCTCGCACGACACGTCCACCACCGGGGCGCGCGTCGTGGTGGCGTCGAAGATCTTGTCCACGCCCCATCCCTGCGACCAGGTGTTGGTGAGGATGCCCGCCACGCCGGCGGCGTCGAGTCGCCGCTGCATCCCCTGGAGTGCCTGGCGCGTCGTGGCGAAGCCCGCGCGGGTGTAGCGCAGGTTCCAGGCCTGCAGCGCCGCCGTGCGGCGGGCTTTCATCGAGTCAGCCGTTCCGGGCGCGCCCCACTTCTCCCAGCTCGTATCGGGCCGGCACGTCGGCTGCGCGAACGAGGCCAGGACGAACTTCCCCCTGGCCTGCGGCAGCCATGCGGCGAAGGCCGCGCTGTCAGCCACATCGGGGAAAGTGACGACGGGCGCCCGGACCGGCTTCCCTTTGGGTGTGCCGGGACTCCATGCGAGCATGATCGCTTCGAGCGAGCGCGTACGCGGCGCCACGAGATCGAGGTGCGTGGTCCCGCGGACCCAACCGCGCCAGGTGCCGTACTGCTCTTTCTTCGCATCGATGCCCCAGGACTGGTAGATCTTCACCATCCAATCCTGCGCGGCTTCCATGCTCGGCGACGCGGTGAGCCTCGGCCCCAGGGAATCGAACAGGACCTGGGCGAGACGGCTCGTCTGCGAGCTGTCCATGCCGAGGGCCCAGAGGCGGCGCAACACCGGGTTCTCGACGGTGAAGCCCGAGGGCTGGCCGAACCCCTGGGCGGAGGCGGGGGCGGCGAGGATTGTGACGGCCGCGATGGCGGACAAGCAGCGGCGCACGGGGGACTCCTTGATTGTTAAGGACCGCACTTCCGACATTGAGTCGCTTCCTGAATGACGAACGAACTGGCCGTCACCTCAGCACTTCGAGCGCCACCTCCACCTTGCCGAACGGCGCGCTCACCTGCACGCCCTGCACCATGCCCCGCACCCGCGCCAGCATCTCCCGGGCGATCGCGACCCCCTCGGCCAAGGCCGCGTCCTTTCCTTTCTCTTGCGCGGCGCGCATCCGACCCAGCACCTCCTCCGGCACCGACACCCCCGGGACCTCGTTGGCCAGGAACTCGGCGTTGCGCAGGCTGAGCAGCGGCCAGATGCCGGCCACGATCGGAATGCGATACGACTCGACGCGCGCCAGAAACGCCTCGAGCTGGCGCGGATCGAACACCGGCTGCGTGACGGCGAACTCGGCGCCGGCGTCCACCTTCCAATGGAAGCGCGACAGCTCGCGGTCGGGGTCCACCGCCGCCGGGTTCACGCCGACGCCGATGACCCAGCGGGTGGGGCCGCCGATCGGATTGTTGCCGGGATCGAGGCCGTGGTTCAGCCGGTACACGAGATTGGTGAGCCCGATCGAATCGATGTCGAAGACCGCGGTCGAATCGGGGTAGGGGCCCATCTTGGGCGGGTCGCCCGTGATGATGAGGATGTTGCGCAGTCCCGCCGCCGCCGCGCCGAGGATGTCGGACAGCATGCCGAGCAGATTGCGGTCGCGGCAGCAGTAGTGAATCACGGTCTCGAGGCCGACCTCGCGCTCGATCAGCATCGCGGACGGCAGCACGCCCATCCGGCTCTGCGCCCGAGGGCCATCGGGGACGTTCACGGCGTCCACACCCGCGTCCTTCAGGGTGCGGCACTGCACGAGCATCGGGCTCGGGTCCACTCCTTTGGGTGGGACGATCTCGACGCTCGTCACGAACGCGCCGCGCGCGAGCTTCTTCCCCCAGTGCGAGCGCTGATCGATCGGTACGGGGGAGACGCCCGCGGGGGCGGTGACGTCATTCTTGGAGACGACGACGCTCGAGCGGCGCGGCGCTACGCTCGCCAGGTAGTCCCGCATCTTCCGGATGTGCTCGGGGGTCGAGCCGCAGCAGCCGCCCACGAAGCGCGCTCCGGCCTCCACCAGCCGGCGCGCATAGCTCGCCATATACTCGGGGCTGGCGAGGTAGATCTTGCGGTCGCCCACGTCGCGGGGCAGTCCGGCGTTCGGCTGACCGGAGAGCGGGCGGTCGGTGACCTTCGCCATGCGCTCGACGGCTTCGAGCACGCCGGCGGGGCCCACGGAGCAGTTCACCCCGATGACGTCGGCGCCCCACTGGGCGAGCTGGCGGGTGAAGTCCTCGGGGGCCGTGCCGTAGGACGTGAGCCCGTCGGTGCCCACCGTCATCTGGGTGACGGCGGGCAGGTCGCACGCCTCGCGGACGGCCCGCAGCGCGGCATGGATTTCTTCGATGTCGCTGAACGTTTCCAGTACGAAGCCGTCCACCCCGCCGGCGAGCAGGCCGTCCACCTGGCGGCGGAACAGATCGCGCGCCTCATCGCGCGAGGTGGGGCCGAACGGCTCGAGCCGCAGTCCGAGCGGCCCGATGGCCCCGACCACGCTCGCTCGGTCGGCCGCGGCCGTGCGGGCGAGCTCCGCCGCGGCGCGGTTGATCTGCTCGGTCTGGTCGGCCAGGCCGTGCGCGCCGAGCTTCACGGGGTTGGCGCCGAAGGTGTTGGTCTCGACGATCTCGGCGCCGGCGCGGACATACTCCTCGTGGACCTCGCGCACCAGCTGGGGCTGCTTTACGCTGAGCTCGTCGTAGCAGACGTTGAGGAAGAAGCCCTTGGCGTACAGCATCGTGCCCATCGCGCCGTCGAACAGGTGGACGCGGTGGTCGTCGATGAGGGAACGGAGCGTGGGTGACATTGAGAGATCAATCTACCAGGGACGGCGTGGTGAGTGGTATGTGGTCTGTGCGAGTCGAGACCCCGACAGGCGAGTCACGAACCACAAACACTCACCACGCAGTTATGTTTTCTCCCATGCCCGACATCGCCTCGTTCCATCCGCAGATCGTGCACTTCGCCATCGCCCTGTTGCTGGCGGGCGTCGTGATGCGCTGGATCTCACTCACCGGCAAGGTCGCGTTCGCGGGCCCCGCCGCGACGACGGCGCTGCTGTGCGGCGCGGTCGCGGCCGTGCTGGCCGCCACCTCCGGCACGCAGGCACACGGCCCGATCGAGCGGATCCCCGGGGTGGCGGCCGCCGTGCAGGCGCACGAGGAATGGGGCGAGCGTACCCGCAACATCTTTCTCGCGGTCGCGGCGCTCGAGGTGCTGGCGCTGGTGCTCGCCCGGGTGCGGCCCGGGGTGCGCCGCTGGGCAGAGATCGCCTCCGCCGTCGTCGGTCTCGCCGGCGGGTACGCCGTGTACCAGACGGGGAAGAAAGGCGGCGAGCTCGTGTACACCTATGCCGGCGGTCCGGGCCTCCGGAGCGGCGACACGACGGACATCGCCCGCCTGCTCGCCGCCGGGCTGTACGAGCAGGCGATGGTGGATCGCGCCCGGCACGAATCGGCCGGCGCCGCGGCACTGATCGAGGAGCTGGCGCGCCGCTCGCCCGGCGATACCGCCGTCGCGCTGGTGCGCGTTGAGTCGCTGTTACGGGATCGCGGAGATCCCAAGGGCGCCCTCAGGGCCCTCGAGGCGCTCCACCTACCGGCGGACAATCCGCGGCTGGCGGCCCGGGCCGGGATGCTGGCGGCCGACGCCTGGGTTGCGGCCGGCCAGCCCGACTCGGCGCGCGCGGTGCTGCGCGATCTCATCGCGCGGTTCCCGATGTTCCAGCGACTCAAGGACCGTCTCGCCGAACTCGGTGGCTGATCTTCGCGTAGACGGATGGCGGTGGCGTCACCAGGCCCCGGCCATGCGCACCGTGTCCCCCACATACGCCCACTGGATGTTGCGCATGTACCGGTCGACGGCCTTGTAGATGTCATCGGGGGATACGCGACGCAACTGCAACAGGTACTTGTCGGTCAGCCGATAATCGCCTAGGTAGAGCTCGGCGCGGGCAAGCAGGTCCGCCTGGCCCAGGTTGGTGCCGCTCTGGGCGAGGTGCTCGAGAACGTACTGGTTGGTGAACCGGTGCAGGGCATAACGGTCGATGCGTTCGCGCAGCAGCAGCCGGATCTGGTCGTACATCATCGGGAGCACCAGCTCCGGCTTGGGTGTGCTGGCGTACAGTCCGCCGACCGCCACGGCGCGCTCCAGAAATGGGGAGTAGGCGGCGTAGGATAAACTGTGCTCCACGCGGATGGTCTCAAACAGCTGACTCGAGAGTAGACCGGTCGCCAGCTTGAACGCCACGTAATCGTCGCTCGACGCCGCGGGGCCGGTGAAGTACCCGAGGATGTAGTTCGTCGGCAGTGCGCGAGCCTCGATCAGCCAGTTGCTCTGTTTCTGTCGTGGGACGGGAGGCGGCAGGGTCCATTTGTAATTCCCCGGCGGGAGACGTCCGATCGTCGCCGTCACGAGCGACTCGACCTGGGCCCGCTCGATGTTCCCGACGACCACGAGCAGCATCCGGGACTTCACCAGCTGGGTCCGGGCGTACTCGGTGAGATCCTGCGCGTTGAGCCGGGCCAGCGACTCTTCCGTTCCCTCGGCGTCGAGGGCATACGGGTGAGCGGCGAAGGTGACGCGGTTGGCGATGATCTGGATTCGTGCGTCGGGATCGGCGTAGCGCTGCCGTACCGTGGCGCGCATCTCGTCGCGCGCCTGTCGCACCCCGTCCGCGGTGAGCGTCGGATGCATCAGCCGGTCCGCGAAGACGCTCCAGGCCGAGTCGACCTCCGGGCGCAATCCGATGAAGCCAAACATCGTCCAGTCCACGTTCGGCTCGAAAAGGTCGACGCTTCCCGTGCGGGCCATGGCGCGCCCCCCTTGCCCGTCGGGGTAGTGCTCCGTGCCGTTGGCCGATGCGCGGAGCAAGAGCGCTTCGATCCCAGCGGTGGATTCCGCGAGCTGACGCGTGCCCCCGAGCAGGTACAGGGATACGACGACGAGGTCGTTCGCACGGTTGCCGCGCTGGATCACCCGGAGCCCTGAGACGGAGTAACTGACGCTCAAGCTGTCCGGATCCGCCGCGCGCGGCCGTGTCGATGGCTCTCGGTCGGCCCCGAATGAGAGCAGGCCGGCGAGCAACCCGACGACCACTCGGCTCGCGCTCACGGAGGGCTCCCCGGATTCCTCCCGGCCTGGCCCAGGGCGGCGCGGAGTCTTTCGATGACCCCGGCCGGGGCGAGGACAGCAATGACCTTCGGCCGCCCCACGATGTAGGTCTCCGCGAAACGCCGGAGATCCTCGAGGCGCTGTTCATTCACGTGTTCGTCGTAGTGCTCGTAGTAGTCGATCCCGCCGCTCGCCCACCAAAATGCGAGGGAGGGGGCGAGGGTGGCGTTCGCTTCGAGCGTGAGGGCGCTCTGCACGCGTCGCCGTTTCCCGGCGATGGCCAGATTCTCGTCGCTCACCCCCGCCAACCGGTGCAGCTGGTCGAGCTCGCTGAGTAGCACGGTCAGGGCCGCCGACGCCTTGGCCGGGGTGGTCCTCGCCTGGATGGTGAAGGGGCCGACGTGTGCCAGCGGTGCATAGGTGCAGTGGACGGACTGGAACAATGCGCCGTCGACCAAATGTCGCTGAAACG
>Ga0307281_10000210_pt1 | contig 14542 bp, 13 predicted proteins | sample ER_DNA_120_FD_194486 | JGI IMG/M metagenome (GOLD analysis project Ga0307281, IMG submission 194486) | Bulk soil microbial communities from the East River watershed near Crested Butte, Colorado, United States - ER_DNA_120 | ecosystem: Environmental > Terrestrial > Soil > Floodplain | place...
CTCCTGAGTCTTGAGGGCTTCCATTGCGTCAAAGATCCCGCGCACCAGACCTTCGATGACGTCCGGGTGGTCCTTGGCGAAGTCGGCTCGGGCGAACCACACATCCGCGATCAGCTTGTTCGCGGTCTGGGTCGAGACCAGCATCCGGTTGCCCCGGACCTTGGCCAGATTGTAAATGTCGGGCGACCAGCTGACCGCGGCGGCGATCGAGCGGTCGGCGTTGAACGCCGCCGCGGCCTGAAACGCGTCCTGAGTGAATTTGAACTCCACGTCGCCCGGCTGGAGGCCCCCGTCGATCAGCGCATTCAGCAGGAAGTAGTGTGAGGGCGAGTTCTGCGCCAAGACGACGGTCTTGCCACGGAGGTCACTGATCGACCGGATGCTCTCGCGGACGACGATCCCATCGCCGCCGTTGGAGTAATCGATTTGCTGGAACACCCGGGGCATCGTGCGCGAGTCTTTCCGCAGCTGCTCGACGAACAGCGGAATCATATCCAGCGTCGCCCAGCCGATGTGGATGTCCCCCGACGCGTAGGCATCGCGCATCGCCACGGGGTCGTCGATCAGCACGAGCTCCACCCGAAAATCCTGTCCGCCCGGCGTGTGCCACAGCTTGCCGGCCTTGAAGCCGCCGTTGGCGTAGATCACCGGCGCCCACCCGGCCCACACGTTCAAGGCGATGCGCACCGTGCGGTTCACCAGCGGCTTGTAGTTGGAGATGCCCCGCACGGGCGGGAGCCGGGTGGCGGCCACGAAGGTGTATTCCTTGGACGTCGTGACGCTTCCCGTGTCCGTCGCTTCAACGCCCCCCGGGTTCAGGTCGGAGGGGTTGATGGCGCCGCCCGTGTTGCCGGCTTTGCCGCCGAAGCGGTGCAGGCCGAGATATACCAGGCCGCCTACCACCAGCAGGACCGCAAGGTAGAACGGCAGTTTCGGTCTTCCGTTAGCCATGGATAAGCTCCCGTCCGAGTACTAGAGGGTCACCCCCGGTTGCTGTCAGTCGCCGGCCCCAGGTTCTTGTTTGCTTCGACGACCGGGGTCGTGTCGGGGGACTTGAGGCCGAGCTCCACTTCGTACTTCTGGAGGGTATCCTCGGCGAGCTGCGACTCCATGCGCTCCTGCGCCTTGATCTCGGCAACCCCGCGGGAGGAGAGGTCGGCCGCGACCCGGACCTTCCCACGGTTGGTGTCGATTTTCTGTTGAATGATCTGCTCGATCTGTCCGAAATCCGTGGTCACATCGAAATTCAGGTCGCCGGCGATCTTGGCGATTTCCGCCTCGGCGGCCGTCATCTTCAAATCGGCGTTGTAGCGCTGGATCTTTTCCCGCACCTCGGACAACTGCCGGTTGGCGAACTGGATTTTCTTCAGGTTGTTCTCGTACGCGTCCTCGTGCATTTTCAACTGGTCCTGGTTCGACGCCAGGTCGGTTTGGGCCTTTTGGAGCTGCAACGCGAACTTCCCAGCGGTTTCACGGTCGCCGGCCTTCAAGTACGCCTTGATGTCGGCTTGCAGGCGATCCACCTGCGACTTGCCCATCGTGACCTGGCGCACGACCCGCTCGACCAGTCCCCGATAGAGCTCCAACCCCTTGCGGCCTTCTTGCAGCGCCTCCAACGACTTGTCGTACTCGAGCTGCATGATCGCGATCGGATCTCGTTCCCACATCGCGTTGGCGATGCCGTTGAAGAAGGCACGGATCGCGGTGAACATCTTGCGGAGGATCATGGCACCGTCCTCATCTGGGTACGCGTGGAGGCTGGGTATCGGGCACTGGCGGCGCGACGTCCGCCTCGGATTCGGCGAGGATCCGCTGCTGATAGATCTGGTCCAGGGCCGAACGCAGGCTCGCCCCGTTCCCGGCGGCCAGGAGACTTCCATGAATGTCTTGGAGGAACCCGAACCGCGCGGGGTCGGTGTCGAACGCCACGAAATGCAAATGAACGCTCCCGTTGCTCTTGCGCCAGATCTCCGGCCCCACGACCTCGGGTGAGGGGCCGTCCGTGTTCTCTCCATCGGTCACGACGATGACGTGCTTGCGAAACGCCCCGGCGCGAGACACGGCCACGCAGCCGGCTTGGAGGGCCGCCCCGATCGCGGTGCCATGCCGGGGATGCGGGATGCGATCCAGCGCCGCGCGGATCGCCGCCGCATCGTAGCGCGTCATCGGGAGCACCGTGACGACCTCGTCTGCTCCAGAGAACCGGAGGATGGCGACGTTCACGGGCACGTCGCGATGCGCTTGCGTGAACTGTTGCGTCTCGTCCAACATGGCCGCAACCGCCGCCTGGGCGACGGCGGCTTTCGGCAGCTCCGGGTCGCCCGGCGTGGGCTCGTTCATGGAGCCGGAATTGTCGATCAGGATCGCGATGGCGATTCCCGTGCTCTCCGGCACTGCCGGTTGGGAGAAACAGTCGGGGGGCGGCTCCCGGGGCGCCGGAGCGCACCCCCCGAGCCATGAGAGGACGACCATGAGGGTTGCGACACCCGTACGCGGTCCGGAAGCCACGACTCAAAGATTCGGCAGCTTCCGGCGGCCCGCAATGCCCCGGATGGGTCCGTCACTATTGGGGCGTCAGGGCTTCTTGTTCCGCTCCTCGAGCCGCACGATCAACTTCTCGATTTCCAGCTTGGCGCGCTTCATGGCCGGCAGCAGCCGTGACTGCAGCTCGGTTTCCAGCTCCTTCCCTTCCTTCTTCCAGGTGCTCGCGATTTCCGCGCCGATATCCTTCATCACGTCGCGGAACCGGTTCCCCAGGTCGCGCCAGGTGGGAATGACATCGACCTCGGTCGGAGCGGCATCCGGCGCTTTCGTGGGCAGGTTGTCCATGGACACCTCCTCGCAGGAGACGTTGTGGGGCGATCGCCGAAAAACGGCCGTCGCAGCGGCTGCAAGTGGTACGCCGGAGGCCGCGCAAAGGGTTCACCGGGGGTCGCCGGTGGCGAAACCGTTGTGGCTCGCTTATTTAATGAACTCTGGACAGGTGGCCGAGCGGCTGAAGGCACACGCCTGGAGAGCGTGTAAACGGGTAACCGTTTCGTGGGTTCGAATCCCACCCTGTCCGTACTACTCGTCGCACAGGCGCTCAGGGGCTCAGTCGCATAGAGATGAACGTTGAGCACCCCTAAGCGACTGAGTCTCTGAGCGTCTACGCGCCTAGTAGTCAGGACAGGTGCGTGAGCGGTTGAAACGGCCGGTCTCGAAAACCGGTGTGCCCGTAAGGGCACCGAGGGTTCGAATCCCTCCCTGTCCGTCAAGCCTCGTCAGTCTGTGCCGTCGCGCGGACGCTCGAGTTTCGTGAAGAACCGTTCGATCTCGGGCCATTGCGCTCCAAGGTCCTCATAGCCGAGCTCCACGAGCTGCGACGTGTAGCTGGGTTCGAAGAGCAAGTAGCTGAGGAACTCCGCCGCCCCTTCGCGCCGACCTCCCAGGCTGTCGACGATCCGTCGCACCTCCCTCGGTAGGGACGTCGCGAGTCCCCGGGAGAGGGTGGCCAGGTCACGCCGCGGCCGGAGCAACAGGAGGTCCACCGGCCTCAGCGACATTGGCGCCGGCGTTTGCGCCGGCAGCGCCGCGAGCAGGCTGTTGATGCGCGCCAACTGATCCGCATCCGCCTCCAGCTGGTCCTGAAAGATCGTATCGAGCAGCAGGCCGGAGACCTCCGCCACGCTGGGATATGGCCGTGTGGTGGGGACGAGACTCGTGTCCGGGGAGTGCGTCTTCAGCCCGATCACGAACACCGCCCGCGCCCCGAGGCGAATCGCCGGCGCGAGCGGCGCGCTCTGGCCGACGCTCCCGTCGCAGAAGAACTCGCCCACCAGGGGCACGGCGGGAAACAGAATCGGGATCGCCGCCGACGCCATGACATGCTCGAGACCGAGCGAGGTGCGCAGGCCCGCGTGCTGGAGTCCCTCCCACACTGGCTCGTCGCCGCGGCCCTGGACGAACGTGACGGAGCGGCCCGAGTCGATCGCGGTGGCACTGAGCGCGGCGGTGCGCAGGCGTCCGGCGTCGATGTTCGCCTGGATGCCGCGGACGTCGATCGTCGCCTCGAGGAATTCGCGCAGCGGCTGCGTGTCGAGAACGCCGCGGGCGGGCGTGGGGCCGGTGCGCCGCCCGAAAAGCGAGGCGAGGAACCAGCGCGCCGCGGCTCCCACGAGGCTGCCGGCGCGCACCCGGAACACCTGATCCGTCGTGAGTCCTCGCCAGGCGACCTCCAGGCCGGCGACGGCCCGCCCGAGGGGTCCCGGATGTGAGGCGAGGTAGATCGTGTTGATCGCGCCGGCGGAGACGCCGGTGAGAATCGGGAATTCGAGATCGGGCAGTCGTTCGGCCAGCGCCGCGAGCACCCCGACCTGATAGGCCGCCCGGGCGCCGCCCCCGGGAAGCACCAGGGCGAGTTTAGAGGAATAGCGCTGCGGCTTCGCCAGTCGCTCGCCGGCGGAGGTCACGCCAGTGCGGTACTGAGGCGATGACACCACTCGGAGGGACTCAGTCATGACACCTCAGCGACCGCCTGATGTAGCCGCCCGACGGTTTCCTCCAGCTGCCGGTCGGAGAGATACGGTGCCGGTCCGAGGCGCAGCGTTTCACTCCGGTAGTCGGTCCACACGCTCCGTTGGCGCAGCGCGCGACAGAGATCGCCGGCTTGGGGGGCTCGCAGCGCGAGGAAGCCGCCCAGCTGCTCGAGGGGCACCGACCGATCACGGGCGATGATCCGTGGGTCGAGTCCCAGGTCGTCGAATTTCCGCGCCAGGAGTCCTACCTGGTGCTGGCTCACTTCCCGCAGCACTGCCGGTGAGAGTCCCTGTTGCTGGAAGAACTCGAACACCGCCGCCGCCCGATACTGACTCGTCGGATCGTAGGTGGCCCCCGCGAAGCGGGCGGGCCCCGGGCCGTAGGGGACCTGTCCCGGTGCGGGCGAAGTCGAGAGCAGCCCGAACTCGCTGAACCACCCGGTGATCACCGGTCGCAACGCGCAGTCGGCCGGCAGGCGCAGGAACGCGTTCCCTTCGCCCAATTGGCAGTACTTGTAGCCGCCCCCCACGACGTAGGCCTCTTCCAGCCGCTCGGTCACGAGCGAAAACGGCACCACATTGAGCGCGTGATAGGCGTCCACCAGCAGCTCGGCCCCGAACCGGCGGCACGCCTCGAGGGCGAGATCCAGATCCGGCACGATGTGCGCATTCTCGTACAACACGGCGGAGACGAGCACCGCGGCGGTCCCGGCCGTCACCATCTTGGCGAGTCGCTCGGCCAGGCGGTCGGCCGGCTGGGACGGCACCCGGATCACCTCGATGCCGGCCTCGGCCAGCCGATCGAGCTGCCGCCGCAGGGTGTGGAACTCGCCGTCGGTCGTGACGAGGCGGGGCCTCGCGCCCAGCGGCAGGGCGGAGAGGAAGCGCACCACCAGCTCGTGGGTGTTGGCGCCGAGCGCGATGTGCCCGCCGGGATCGTCGAGCAGCCGCGCGAAGCCCGCCCGCACGCGGTCGGCGATCGCGAAGGCGCGATCCCATTTGTCGTCCACCAGCTCCGCCGCGTCGAGCCACGCTTGCTGCTGCGCGGCGAACCCCGCATCGGGCCACGCCTGGTGCGAGTGTCCCGTCAGCAGCAGCCGCTCGGCGACGCGGAAGCGGGCGTAGTGCGGCGCGAGGGCGTTGGGGCTCCGATACAAACTGTCTGGAGTGATCATCCGAGGGCTGACGTGGTCACAGCTCGGTGCGGATGTCCCACAGATCCGGAAAGGCGGGCCGGTTGAGGGTGCCCATCAGGTACTCGGCGCCGGCCGAACCGCCCGTGCCGCGGCGCGTGCCGATCGTGCGCTGCACCATTTTCACGTGCCGGTAACGCCACTCCATGAAGCCCTCGTCGAGGTCCACGAGCCGTTCGCACACCGAAGTCACAGCATGGTTCGTCCGGTACACCTGAATCAGCAGCCGCTGGACCTCGGGATTCGCCTCGACAGGCCGCGTGACGTCGCGCTCCAGCGCCGCGCGCGGCACGGCGCAGCCGTGCTGCACCAGGAACGCGAGAAACGCGTCCCACAGCCCCGGCTGGTGGTAGCGGCGCTCCACTCGCCGGCGGTGCTCGCTGCCCGCCGGGTAGCGCTCGACCGCGGACGGGTGTTTCAGGCCGAGCACGAACTCGAGCTCGCGGAACTGGAACGACTGGAAACCGCTGCCGGTCTCCAGCCGGTCGCGGAAGGCGAGGAAGCCGAGCGGCGTGATCGTCTCGAGGATGTCGATCTGGGCGACGAGCACCTTCAGGATGGTCAGGCTCCGCTTCAGCGTGTGGAGCGCCTGCGGGGCGTGGTTGTCGCGCAGCAGCTGCATGAGGTGATCAAGCTCGTGCAGCATTTCCTTGAACCACAGCTCGTAGACCTGGTGGATGATGACGAACAGCGTCTCGTCGTGCTCCAGCTCGCCCTCGTGCGGGCGCTGCAGGGCGAGCAGGTCGTCGAGCCGGAGGTAGCTCGCGTAAGTCACGGCCATGGGAGATCCGATCTAGGTGAAGCGAGGTTTGTACGCGTCCAGCGACTCGTACTGGTCCGGCCATTCGACGGGCCAATTGAGCGCGCGGGCCGCGTGGCGGGTCCAGTACGGATCCCACAGATGCGCGCGGGCCAACACGCACAGGTCGGCCCGGCCCGCGGCGAGGATGGTGTTGACGTCGGTGTAGCTCGAGATGTTGCCCACCGTCATCACCGGGAGCCCCGCCTCGTGGCGGATGCGGTCGGCGAACGGCGTCTGGAACAGGCGCCCGTACACCGGGCGCTGTTCCGGGACCGTCTGCCCGGCGGAGACATCCAGAATGTCGCAGCCGTGCTGCTGGAACAAGCGCGCCACATCGACCGCGTCTTGGGACTCCATTCCGCCCGGGGTCCAATCCACCGCGGAGATGCGCACGGAAATCGGCTTGGCCGCGGGCCAGGCGGCGCGCACCGCGTCGAACACTTCCAGCGGAAACCGCATCCGATTGTCCAGCGAGCCACCGAAGCCGTCACGGCGCTGGTTGGTCAACGGGGAGATGAAGCCGGCGAGCAAATACCCGTGGGCGAAGTGCAGCTCCAGCGCGTCGAACCCGGCCTGCTCGGCCATGCCCGTTGCCCGGGCGAAGGCGTCGCGTACGGCGACCATGTCGGCCCGGTCCATCTCCTTCGGCACCTGGCTGTGCGGAAAATAGGGAATGGGTGACGCCGCCAGGATCGGCCAGGCTCCTGTTTCGAGCGGCTGGTTGTCGCCCTCCCACATCTTCTTTGTCGCGGCCTTGCGGCCCGCGTGCCCCAGCTGCAGGCCGATCTTCGCCCTGCTGTGGGCGTGGACGAAGTCCACGATGCGGCGCCAGGCCGTGACGTGTTCCGGCTTGTACATCCCGGTGCAGCCGTAAGAAATGCGGCCGTCGGGCGTGACATCGGTCATTTCGGTGAACACCAGGGCCGCGCCACCCAGGGCGCGGGTGCCCAGGTGGACGAGGTGCCAGTCGTCCGGCGTGCCGTCTTCGGCGGAGTACTGGCACATCGGCGAGACGACCGACCGGTTCTCGAGCACGAGATTCCGCAGCCGAAACGGCGTGAAGAGCGGAGGTGGGACGGGATCCGGCGGGACCGCGACCTGCGCCTGGGCGGCCGCCTCGCCGGCGAACCAGCGGTCCACGTCGGCCACGAATTGCGGGTCGCGGATCTTGAGGTTGTCGTGCGTAATGCGCAGCGAGCGGGTGAGCAGGTTGAACGCGAACTGCTCGGGCGCCAGCTCCATGTAGCGCTCCGTGTTTTCGAAGTACTCGAGGCTCACCTGGGCAGCACGCTGCAGGCTTTCCACTACGGGGCGGCGCTCCGTCTCGTAGGCGGCGAGGGCGCTGGGGAGGTCCGGCTGGCTCCCCAGGGCCCGGACCAGGACGATCGCATCCTCCATGGCGAGCTTCGTGCCCGAGCCGACCGAGAAGTGCGCGGTATGGGCCGAGTCGCCCACGAGCACGACGTTGTCGTGGTGCCAGCGCTCGTTGCGCACGGTGCCGAAGCTGCGCCAAACGGAGCGGTTCTGCTGCAGCCGGTGACCCGCCAGCTCCTCGGCGAACAGGTCCTCGCAGAAGGCGATCGTCTCGTGCTCGGTCGCGCGGTCGAGACACGCCGCGCGCCAAGTCTCCTCCCGCGCTTCGACGATGAACGTCGATTGCCCACGCTCGTACTGATAGGCGTGGACCCGCCACAGGCCGTGCCGGTCGGCCTTGAAGTAGAAGGTGAAGGCGGGGAAGGGACGGGTCGTGCCGAGCCACACGAACCGGTTGGACCGCCAATCCACCGTCGGCTGGAACGTCGTGGCGAACCGCTCGCGGACCAGACTGTTGGCGCCGTCGGCGGCGAGCACCAGGTCGGCTCCGAGGTAGGACGAGGGGTCGGTCACCTCGGTGCCGATCTCGATGCGCACGCCGAGGTCGCTCGCCCGGCGGGCGAGGACCTCGATCATCGCCCGCCGCGAGAGCCCCGAGAACCCATGACCGGTGGAGCGGAGCAGCTCGCCCCGGTAGTGGATCTCGATGTCGTCCCAGCGTGCGGAGCGACGCGCCATCGCGTCGAAGGTCTCGGGGTCGGCCTGCTGGAGGTTCTCCTGCGTCGCTTCGGAAAAGACGACTCCGAAACCGAAGGTGTCGTCGACGCGGTTGCGCTCGACCACCAACACGTCATGCGCAGCATCGGCTTTCTTCAGGAGGATCGCGGTATAGAGCCCCGCGGGTCCGCCACCGATCGACACGACTCTCATTTGAGCAGCTGCCCCGCGATGACGAGGTGCTGGATCTCGGTGGTGCCTTCGTAGATACGCAGGCTGCGGACCGAGCGATACAGCCGGTCCACCGGGTGATCGGCCAGCACACCCCGGCCACCCAGGATCTGCACGGCGTCGTCCACCGCGCGTTGCGCCGCCTCGGTGGCGAACGCCTTCGCCATTGCGGCCTCGATCGTGATGCGCTCGGCACCACGGTCCTTCTCCCAGGCCGCGCGATAGACGAGCAGCCGTGCGGCGGTGAGGTCGGTGGCCATGCGGGCGAGTTTTTCCTGAATCAGCTGCTGGTCGGCGAGCGGCCGCCCGAATTGATGGCGGACCGTCGCGTGGCCAAGCGCCTCGTTCAGGGCACGCGCGCTCATGCCGCACGCGGCGGCGCCGACCGTCGGCCGGAGCCAGTCGAGCGTGGTGAGGCCGAGCTTGAACCCCTCGCCTTCGGCGCCGAGGCGGCTCGCGGCGGGGACCCGACACTCGGTCAGGGCGATCTCGCCCAGTGGGTGGGGCGCCGCGAGCACCTGTGGACGGACGAACCGCAACCCTGGCGTCTCGGCCGGCACGAGAAAGGCGGACAGGCCCTTGTTGCCGCGCGACGCGTCGGTGGACGCGAACACCACGTAGAAGTCGGCGATGCCGGCATTGGAGATCAGCGTCTTCAGGCCGTCGAGCACGTACGTCTCGCCGTCGCGCCGCGCGGTGGTGGCGATGGCCGCCACGTCCGAGCCCGCGTCGGTCTCGGTCATGGCGAAGGCCGCCATGGCCTCGCCCGCGAGGACCGCGGGCACCCAGCGTCGCTTCTGCTCCTCGCTGCCGGCGAGCACGATCGGGATCGTACCGAGCGCCTGGAGGGCGAACACGGCATCGGCGAGCGGCGACGCCGCCGCGAGCGCTTCCCGCACGAGACAACACGTGCGCAGATGCTGGTCGGCGATCGCCGCGAACCACCCGGCGCGGCCCAGCAGCGCGAGGAGCTCGCGGGCGACGCGCCGGCCGGCGGCGTCGTCGGCCGGCTCCGGCAGGGGGGCGATCTCACGCGCGGCGAACGCAGCGACGTGCGCGCCGAGCTCCAGGTGGTGGGGCTCGAGAAACGCCCGCACGGGACCGAGGTCGGGAATCGCTCTCACGTGAATCGGGGCTCCCGCTTGGCGACGAAGGCGTCGTAGGACTCGCGGAAGTTGGGATGCCGCATCAGCTCGGCCTGCACCTGGGCTTCCAGCTCCAGCGCGGCGCCCAGATCCATCGTGGCTTCGCGGTTGAGGGCGTCCTTGGTGACGGCCAAGGCGGGGGAGGGCCCCCGCGCGAGACGCTCGGCGAGGGCGCGGGCCTCCGGCAGCACCGCCTCGGCCGGCACGACGCGATGGTACAGGCCGATCTCGTAGGCTCGCCGCGCGTCGATGAAGTCGCCGGTCATGAGCAGCTCGGTGGCACGGCCCAGGCCCACGAGGCGCGGCAAGAGCCACGCCGCACCCATGTCGGCGCCCGAGAGGCCGACCCGCACGAACAGAAACGCGATCTTGGCGCCTTCGGCCGCGATGCGAAAATCGCACGCCGCCGCGATCACCGCTCCCGCGCCCGCCGTCGTGCCGTTCAGCGCGGCGATCACGGGACGGCGACAGCGCCGGATCGCCAGGATCAGATCGCAGGTGAGGCGGGTGAAATCGAGCAGCCCTTGCGCGTCCCGCTCGAACAGCCGGCCGATGATGTCCTCGACGTCGCCCCCCGAGCAGAAGGCGCGGCCGGCGCCGGTGATCACCACCGCCCGCACGCCCGGCTCCTGGTCGAGCGTCTTGAACGCGTCGCGCAGCTCCTCGTAAACCTGGAAGGTCAGCGCGTTGAGCCGCTCGGGGCGGTCGAGCGTAATGGTCGCCACCCCGGTGGCCGGGTCGTGTGCGTAGCGAAACGATTGCGGTGCGAGCGGCATGCCGGCCTCGAGCCTTGTCGGTCAGGAAATCACGGCGGTCGCTTCGATTTCCACCAGCGCCCCCGGATCCACCAGGGATTTGACCTCGACCAGTGCCATCGCCGGATAGTGTTTGCCCATCAGACGGCGATGGACCTCGCCCAATGCGGGTCTCCCGGCCAGGTAGGCCGCCTTGTCGGTCACATAAACCGTCATGCGGCCGATGTCCTGCGGCGCCCCCCTTGCGGCCTGCACCACCGCGAGGACACGCTCGAGGGCGCGCTCCCACTGCGCAACCAAGTCCCCCGCGTCGGGCGCCGCCTGCCCCGCCACGAACAGGATCCGCCCACCTGTGGGTCCCAGCATCCCGTGATTCCAGCCGCTGGGGCGGCCGAGCGGCTCCGGGTTGATGATCTCGAAGCTCACGCGCGCAGCGCTCCCGCGTCGAGGACGATGGTTTGTCCGTTGAGCGTGGCCGCTGCGTCGCCCGCCAGGCCGAGGACGGTGACGGCGACCTCGTCGGCCGTGACGAGACGCGGCTGGCCTGAATGGGCCAACACGGCCGCGAGCGCCTGCTCCCGCGTCTGCTTGGTGCGCTCCATGATACGGACCAGCGACTCGTCGGTCATGGGCGTATCCACGTAGCCAGGGCAGACCGCGTTCACGGTGACCCCCGTGCCCGCCAGCTCGGCGGCGAGCGAGCGGGTGAAGCCGATCACGGCGTGCTTGGCGGTACTGTACGCCGCGATGTACTTGCCCCCGCTGAGCCCGGCGATGGACGCGACGTTCACGATGCGACCCCATTCGCGCTCGAGCATGGCAGGCAGCAGCGCCTGGGTCACGAGCAGCGTCCCGGTGGCGTTTACGGCCAGCAGGCGCTGCCATTCTTCGAGCATGATACGCTGGACCGGCGCGGAAGAAGCGGTGCCGGCGTTGTTGACGAGCACATCGGCCGTGCCGAGCCGATCGCGGGCCGTACGGGCGAGCGCCGCCACCTGGCCCGCGTCGGTCACATCGCAATGCGCCGCCCAGGCCTCGTGGCCGGCGCGGCGCAGCTCCACCGCGACCGCTTCCACCTCGTCGATATGGCGTGCGGCGATCAGGACGCGGGCGCCCGCGCCGGCGAGCGCCCGCGCGACGGCGGCGCCGATGCCGCGCCCGCCCCCCGTGATCACCGCGGCACGCCCGGCGAGGTTCATCCCACGCCCCGGGCGAACTCGATCATGACCGCCTCTTCGAGGATCGCGCCCAATGCGGCGAGACTGGAACGTCCTTCCTCGAGCGTCGCCTCGGCGGGATAGCCGAAATAAGCGCTGGGGCCGCCCGCCTCCACGAAACTCATGTGACCCGCGGCGATCGCCGTCGAGAGGGAGCGGGCGTTGGGCGGGAGGCGCAGCCGCACGTCTTCCCGTACCAGATCCGGTCGGATGGCCATCACGAGCGACGTCTCGTACCGGCCCGCGTGGCAGGCCCCGCTGCGGAACTCGGCGGTGAGCCGCATGGCCCAGGGGCGCTGCGTGACGTCGGGGAACACGACGCGGATCTTGCCCGCCTGGCGCACCTCCGTCACCGCGGCGTGGAGCGCCGCGAGATGGGTGGGGTCCAGGTGGGCGTTGGCGATCGCGAGCACCTCGAAGTCGTGACGGGCGAGACTCTCGGCCACACCGACGACCTGCAATGTGAGGGCGCCGGCGTCCGGCGACAGGGTGCCCGGAAAGTCGGCGGCGAACGGCGCGGCGGCGTAGGCCAGCACCGGCAGCAGCAGGACCTCGAGCCCGCGGACCGAGAGTTTGTCGGCCCCGGCGTGAGCCATCGCTTCGGCGATCAGGACGTCGGTGGCGATGGGCAGGTGCGGGCCGTGGGCTTCCACCGCGCCGACCGGCAGGATCGCCACCGCCCGCTCCCGGTCGGCACCGCCGACGTCCTGCCAGGTCAGGTGCGCCAGCTCGCGGACCGACATCAGACCGGTTGACCGGGGGGCGCGGCGGAGCGCATCATCCCCTCATGGCCTTCGAGCCGCCGGAGCGCTTCAACATCGCCGATTACTTCCTCGACACACGGGTCCGGGAAGGGCGGGGCGGGCGAACGGCGCTCGTGACGGATCAGGGTACGCTCACCTACGCGGAGGTTCAGGCGCGGGCAAACCGTTTCGGTCGCCTCCTCCAGGAGGCTGGGGTGTTGCCGGAGCAACGCGTGCTGCTCGGCCTCCCCGACGGTCCGGACTTCGTCGCCGCGCTCTTTGGCACCCTCAAGATTGGCGCGGTGGTCGTGATGGTCAACCCGCAGCTCGACACCGCGGCGATCGAATACTTCCTCACCTACACGCGGGCCCGGGTCGCGGTAACCACGCGGGAGGCCGCAGGCTCATTCCGGGCGGCGAGCCGCGGCGCACCGTTGCTCAAGGATGTGCTGGTGATCGACGAGCCGGCGACATCGGGGCGGCTCGCCGCCGGGGCGGAATCGCTCGAAACCTTCTCGAGTCATCGCGACGATGCCGCCATCTGGCTGTTCTCCGGCGGCACGACCGGGCGGCCCAAAGCCGTCGTGCAGACGCACACGTCGTACGCCAACACCACCGAATGCTACGCCAAGGGCGTCCTGGGCTACCGGGAGAGCGACGTCACGCTGTCGGTGCCCAAGCTGTTCTTCGGCTACGCCATGGGGACGAACCTGCTGTTTCCGTTTGCCGTCGGCGCCAGCGCCGTCCTCTTCGCCGAGGCGGCCACACCCGAGGTGCTCTTCGCCCGGATCGCGCGGCACCGACCCACGATCCTCGTGAACGTGCCCACCATGATCAACCGGATGGTGAGCCACCCCGACGCGCGGCGCCAGGACTTCTCCTCGTTGCGCTTCGTGACCTCGGCGGGCGAAGCGCTGCCGGTCGAGCTGTACGAGCGCTGGATCAGCGCCTTCGGAACCGAGCTGCTGGACGGACTCGGCACGGCGGAGATGTGGCATATCTTCATCAGTAATCGTCCGGGTGCGGTGCGCCCGGGGACCCTGGGGCAGGTCGTGCCGGGCTTCGAGGTGCGGGTGTGCGACGAGACCGGGCGTGAGCTCGACCCCGGCGAGATCGGGATGCTGTGGGTGCGCGGCAATTCGCGCGCTATCGGCTACTGGCAGCAGATGGAGAAAACCCGGGACGTGTTTCGCGGCGAGTGGTACGTGTCGGGCGACCTGATCGCCCGCGATGCCGATGGGTACGTCACCTACCACGGCCGGGCCGACGAAATGCTCAAGGTCTCGGGGAAATGGCTCTCGCCGCAGGAAGTCGAGGGGTGTCTGCTGCAGCACCCCGCCGTGCGGGAGGCGGCGGTGGTCGGCGTCGTGGGGCAGGGGGGACTCACCAAGCCGCACGCCTACGTCGTGGCGGGCGAGCGGCGTGCCGGGCTCACCGAGGAGCTGCGGGCCTTTGCCGCCGCGCGGCTGGAAGGATACAAAGTGCCGCGGGAAATCGTGTTGCTGGACGTGCTGCCACGCACGCATCTGGGCAAGGTGGACCGGGGACTGCTCCGGAAGGGAACCCCATCACAGGAGGAAGCATGAAGCGGAGCTGGGTCGGCATGGCGCTGACGCTCGCGGCGCTCGGGGCGCCACGCGCGGCCGCGTCGCAAGAACAGATGACCGCCGTGCGTCAGGCGATCGATGCGCAGAATCGTGCCTGGGCCGAGGCAACCAAGGCGGGCGATGCCGCGGCCATCGCGCGGATCTTCGCCGACAGCGGGGTCGAAGTGAGCGTCCGCAACGCGAAAACCTGGAAGGGCCGGGCCGCTATCCAGGATCTGTTCGTGCAGATTTATCAGAATCCCCACGCCACCGATGCGGTGGTGCAGACCGACCAGGTCATCCTCGACGGTCCCACGGCGGT
>Ga0307281_10000211_pt1 | contig 14542 bp, 14 predicted proteins | sample ER_DNA_120_FD_194486 | JGI IMG/M metagenome (GOLD analysis project Ga0307281, IMG submission 194486) | Bulk soil microbial communities from the East River watershed near Crested Butte, Colorado, United States - ER_DNA_120 | ecosystem: Environmental > Terrestrial > Soil > Floodplain | place...
ATCCTTGCCGATCCGGTGCCGGTGAAACGCGGCGACCAGCGAGGGAAACTTGCCGATGAACTCGATCGCGCTGTCATGGCGCGCCTTCTCGTCGTAGACGCTGGTGGGCGGCTGCACGGCGGCGACAGCCGCGACGCAGGCCTGCAGCACCGCCATGGGAGACGCATTCTTGGGCATGCTCTTCACCACGGCGCGCAACTCGGGCGACAACGCGCGGGCTTTGCCGATGTCGCGTGAGAACTCCGCGAGCTCAGTTTCGTTGGGGAGCCTTCCCGTCATCAGGAGGAAGGCGGTTTCTTCAAACGTGCTGTTCGCGGCCAGATCCTCGATGAGGATCCCGCGATATTTCAGGATGCCTTTTTCGCCGTCGATGTAGCTGACGGCAGACTCGGCCGCTGGGACGTTTTCAAGGCCGGGAACGTACTCGATCATGATGGCTCCTTGTGCGGAGGATAACTTGCAGCCGTACATATACTATAGAAAGATCACCCCCACAAGCAACACTTGCTTCTTGGATATGGCGCCGGCGGGGGTTACCCGGGTGCTGGGGGCAGGGCCGGCTCGCAGACCTTGAGGTAGGAGCAGCGCGAGCAGACGTCGCGGCGCGCCACCCTGGTGAAGCGCTCCTCGCTGGCCCGGTTGTTGGCCGGGTCGTCCAGGAGCGCCATCATGTCGGCCATGGAGCCGCGGATGTAGGTCAGAAGCTCGTCGAGACCCCGTTCCTGGAACACCGTCTCCTTGATCTCGCCGCCGCGCATGAGGTCGACCTTGCGCTGGCGTACGGCGTGGATCGGGACGTTGTAGGCCTGCTGGACATAGAAGGCGTAGCACGCCAGCTGCAGGCTGGAATCGCGGCCTTCCCATTTCCCCGTCTTCCAGTCCCACACCACGATGTGATCGCTCTCGCGCGTGGCGCAATCGAGCTTCACCGTGACCGGGATGCCGTCGATCTCCAGGCGCTTGAAGGTCTCGATCTCCAGGAAGTCCCCGGGACGGGTGCGGTTCATTTGCGCGAACGCGTCCGACGCGTAGAAATTGCGCAGGCACTGGTCCACCTGTTCCGCCGCTTCCAGCCACTCCGCGTCGGTCACGGGGATCCGGTATTCGTGCTCGAAGAGGCCGCAGGCCGCCTTCGGATTATCGCGATACAGGCCGTCGCGCGACTGCCGGAAATCGCTCCGCATCTGGTCGCGCGTGATGCGCAGGATCTCTTCGAGCGAAAGCAGCGGAATGCGTCGTGAGAGATTCTCGAGCGAGCGGCGGATACAAGCATGCACGATGTCGCCCACCCACATCGACCGCGTCTTGAGCTGCTTCAAGACGTAGATCTCGCGCGTGCGCGCGTCCGCTTCCCACTCCCAGCCACCCCAGAATCCATACTGGTTGAACCAGTACTGGCGCGGGCAGGTGAGAAAGGTGCGGTCGCGGCTGACGGACCATTGGAAGGTGTTGCGAAGCGGTTCACGCATCACGCCCAAGATACCACCGCCACGCGTGCCATGCTATTCTCTCCGCATGATTCGCATCCAGTCGCTCACCGTGGGCCCGTTCCAGAGCAACTGCCACATCGTGGCCTGCGAAAAGACCGGCGAAGCCGTGATCTTCGACGCGGGCGACGAGCCGGCGCGCATTCTTGCCACCGTGCGTGCCATGGACGTGCGGGTCAAGGCCGTGGTCAACACGCACGCGCACATCGATCACGTCTCAGGTCTCGCCGGTGTGGTGGAAGCACTCGGGGTTCCCGTGTTCATGCACCGCGCCGAGACGCCGGTTTACGAAGCGCTGGCGCAGACGGCCCTGATGTTCGGACTCCCGGTCCCGGGACAGGTCAAGATCCATGGCTGGCTGGAAGAAGGCGAGACCATCCACGTGGGCGAACTGGCGGGCCGCGTGATGCTGATGCCCGGCCACTCGCCCGGGCACATCATCGCGGTGTTCGACGGGACCGCGCCGCCCCGCGCCATTGTGGGCGACGTGATCTTCCAGGGGAGCATCGGCCGTACCGATCTTCCCGGCGGCGATCACGACGTGATGATGCAAACCCTCCGGCGTTTTCTCCCCATGCCCGACGACATGATTGTCTATCCCGGGCACGGCCCGGAAACGACGATCGGCGCGGAAAAGAAATGGAATCCTTTTCTCGCGCCGATGGTGGCCGGCGGATAGTCTTCGCTCCGCGCGTCAATCTTCGCGCAGCTTCGCAAATTCCTTCAAGCCCAGGTGCACCTTGAAGCGTGCGGCGCGATTGTCCCAGCCCGCCTCGGGGTTGGTGTACTGGAACGCCCACGAGCTCCCGCCGTAGCCGCTGCGGCGCTCGTAACCGATCACCGAGAAACGAAACAGCATCTCCAGGGCCTCGTCGCTCGCGAGCGGGTTGGTTTTCGAGCGCCGGCGCTCGTATTCCTCCGCGAACTCCTCGCGCTGGAACGTCATGGTGCTGATCGCCGAGCACGCCTGCAGCGCCTCCTCCCATTGCGGCCAGTGCGCCATGATCTCGTCGTCGAGCTCGGCCTTGAGATAGGCCGAATACGACTCGCGCGCATTGATCACGTCCTGGTTGGTCAAGACCAGCGGATCGTCCTCGCGTCGCTGCGCCTGCACGAGCGCGGAGTTGAGAAATCGGATCACGTCGCGCGGGCGCTGAAACGTGCGCGAGAGCACGAAGGTCCATTTGCTGTTGGCGGCACGCGTCTGCTCGGCGCTGGTGATGGAATCCCAGCGCGCATCCGGCCCCAGCTTGGCGACGAGACGCGTGGTCACCAGCTCGAGCAGGGAATCGCTGTCCCACTCGAGGCGCAGCGCCATCCGCTCGCTGATCTTGTTCTTGTCCGAGAAGGCGAGCTTGTCCCACAGGTCCGAGCGCAGGTAGATGACCGGTTTCACGGGAACGCCCTCGCGGTATCTCTGGCGCACCGAGCGCGCGGCGAGCACGAGGCCCGCGAGCATGCGCGCGCGCTCCTCGGTCAGGACGGAGATGCCCTGGTCGAGCTCGTCGAAATGCAGCATCAACGACGGGGCGTTGGCCTTCTTCGCGAGCTTCACGGTGGCGTTGAGCAGCTGGTCCGAGAGGGCATCCAGCTCCGAGCCGAGCTTCTTGTCACCCTTGTGCCGGTCCAGCGCGATCCCGCCCAGCTTGCATCCCAGCACGGTCGGTTCGAAGGAGAGGCTCGAGAGGTGAAGCTTGCTGGGTTTGAGCACCGCGCCGAGCTCGATGCCCTCGCCGCTGTAGTTGTCACTGAGGAACTGGCGGATGGCGCGCGCGTCATCGTCGCTGTCGTCCCTGGCGCGCGAGAGTGCGAGCGCCGCAAGCTGGACGGCGATCAAGTAGCGCCACGACGACACGTACGCTTCCACATCCGAAGCGCCGCGGTCGATGCGCTGCGCGTGCACAGCCCACGGATATCCGCCCAGGTTGAGCGAGCGCGACATGCTCTTCCCGCTGCCTTCGGCGAAGTGCCGCACGAGTGCCGTCTTGCCGGCGCCCTTGCGCCCGAGTACCAGGAACACGTCGCCGGTCTTGATGCGCGTCACCGCATCGGTGGTGAGGAAGTAATCGAGAACCGCGTCATCCTCGGCGGCGACGTCGCCGAACGACGCCAGGTCCCGGAGCGAGACCGCGTGGGTGGTGGCCATGAACTACCTCTTTGGTTGGAATACGGGTCCGGGGCTGCAAGGGGCATGCCCGGGCGCAACGCCCGTCTAGAGCGCGAATCGGGGTTTGTGCTGTCTCGTCGCGGAGAATCGCGATCGTGCGAAATCGAAAGGAGCGATCAGGCGCAGGGAGTCGTGCGAAGCGATTCGACCTGTTGTTTCGCGTGGTAGGAGCTGCGCACGAGCGGTCCCGACTCGACGTGCTTGAAGCCCATCTTGAGTCCTTCCGACTTGATGTGCGCGAACTCTTCCAGCGCGTAGTAACGGTCGAGCGGGAGTGCCGCCTTCTTGGGGGGCAGGTACTGGCCGACGGTCAAGATGTCGCAGCCGGTGAGTGCGATGTCCTTGAGCGTGTCCAGCAGTTGATCCATGGTCTCGCCCAGGCCCACCATGATGCTGCACTTCACGCGGATGTCCACGGCGTGCTGCTCGCGATACAACACCGACTGCTCGAGAATCTTGAGCGTGTTCTCGTAGACGGCGACCGGGCGTACGCGCCGGTAGAGGTGAGAAGCCGTCTCGATGTTGTGCGCGAGACAATCGGGGCGCGCATCGAGGACGATGTCCAAAAGCTCGCGGCGTCCGTTGAAGTCCGGAATGAGCACTTCGATCCCGCAGTTGGGTGTGCGCCGGCGCACCGCGTTGATGACCCGTGCAAAGTGGCCCGCGCCCTCATCGGGAAGATCATCGCGGTCGACCGAAGTGATCACCGCGTATTGCAGACGCAGCTTTTCGATGGCGTCGGCCACGTGCTCCGGCTCCAGCGGATCGACCGGCCCGGGTCTTCCCTTCATCACCGAACAGAAACCGCAGTGGCGCGTGCACGTGTCGCCCAGGATCATGAAGGTCGCGGTGCCCTGTCCCCAGCACTCGTAGATGTTGGGGCAGCGCGCTTCCTGGCAGACCGTGTGCAGGTTCAGCGACGTGACCAGGTGATTGACGAGCTTGTAATCATCGTTGGTCTTGATGCGGATCTTGAACCACTCGGGACGCTGCGGGCGATCTTTCGGCTCAGTGGACATGGGCGATCGCCTCCTCGCGCATCTCGCGCTCGAACACGTCGCCGAAGCGGGCGATCACGCGGTCGCGCACGGCGGCCATGGCCACCGGCGCCGCGAGCTCGGTCTCGAGCGACGTCATCACGCAGCCGGATATTCCGCAGGGGTTCATGAGCGAAAAGTAAGACAGGTCGGTGGAAACGTTGAGGGCAAATCCGTGGCACGTCACCCAGCGCGAGATGCGGATCCCGAGCGACGCGATCTTGCGATTGTTCACCCACACGCCGCGATGCACGGGATGGCGTCCCGCGAAGAGCCCGAAATCCGCCAGCGATGTGATGATGACTTCCTCGAGGTCGTACACGTAGCGACGGATGTCGTGGCGCGAGGTCTCGAGACGCAGGATGGGATATCCCACCAGCTGTCCCGGTCCATGATACGTGACGTCGCCCCCGCGGTCGGTGGCCACCACGCGCGCGCCGCGCGCCTCGACCAGCCGCCGGTCGGCGACGAGTGCCGTGCCGTCGGCATTGCGGCCCACCGTGATCACGTGCGGATGCTCGACGAAGAAGAGGACGTCATCGCCTTCGTTGCGCTGGAGACGCTCCACCTCGCGCTTCTGGAGCGCGAACGCGTCGTCGTACTCCATGCGCCCGAGGTCGATGGCGCGACAAAGTGTGCGTGCTCCCGTGTTCATCAATCCGCCGGTTTCTCCAGTTCGCGTTTGACGACGGTCAGGAAGTGGGCCGCGGCCGCGCCGTCGATGATGCGATGGTCATACGACAGCGAGAGGTACACGATGGGCCGGATGGCGATCGCGTCGTCGATGACGACCGCGCGCTTCACGATGGTGCCGATGCCGAGAATCGCCGCCTGGGGCTGGTTGATGATGGGCAGGCCCACCAGTCCGCCGAACACGCCGACGTTGGTGATGGTGAAGGTGCCACCCTGCACGTCGTCGGGAAGCAGGCGCTTGGTGCGCGCGCGTTCGGCCAGGTTGGCCGCGGTGCGCGCGAGGCCCAGCATGTTCATCTGGTCCGCGCCCTTGATGACCGGCACGATCAAGCCGTTCTCGATCGCCACCGCGATCCCGACGTTCACGTTGCGCTTGTAGACGATAGTGTCGCCGTCCACGCTCGAATTCACGATCGGGTATTCCTTGATGCCGCGGATACACGCCTCGATGAAGAAGGGCAGGAAGGTGAGCTTCACGCCCTCAGCTTCGAATTCGCGCTTCATCGCGTCCTTGCGCTTCATCACTTCGCTCATGTCCACTTCGAAGATCGTGTACACGTGCGGCGAAGTGTGCTTGCTCATCACCATGTGCTCGGCGATTTTCTTGCGCATGATGCTCATCGGCTCGCGCACTTCGTCCTGGCCCGCAGCGAACACCTGCGGACGGGGAGCGCTGCCGGCGGGTGCCGGAGTCACCGTAGCAGCAGCCGGCGCACTGTAGGCCGGAGCCGCCGCAGGTGCTGGTGCCGGCGCCGACGCAATCGACGAGCGCGACGCAGACTCGATGTACGTGAGAATGTCCTTCTTGGTGACGCGGCCGCCTTCGCCGGTGCCTTCCACCAGCGCAACGTCGACGCCCTTCTCCGCGGCGATCTTCTGGACCACCGGAGATGAACGCACGATAGTGCGTTCTCCAACCGCCGCCGCCGTGTCGGTCATAGCCGGGGGAACCGGAGCGGACTTGGAAGCCGGTGCTGTCGCCGGAGCGGAAGCGGCTGGCCGCGCTGCGAGCTGTTCGGGCGCTGCAGGCGCAGGAGCGGGTTTCGCCGCGCTGTCGCGCGCCTCTCCCGCGGCGCCAATTCTCCCCACGACGGTGTTGATCTCCACCGTGGTGCCCGCGGTCACGAGCACCTCGAGCAGCGTGCCGGCGGACGGAGAGGGGATCTCCGCGTCCACCTTGTCCGTGGAGATCTCGAACAGCGGCTCGTCGCGTTCGACCCTGTCGCCCACGTTCTTGAGCCACTTGACGATCGTCCCTTCGGCGATACTCTCGCCCATCTGCGGCATGATCACATCGACGCTCATCTTGTTCCTTTCGATTCTGTTCTAGTACGCCGCCAGCTTGCGCGCTGCCGCAACGATGTCCCTCGTCTGCGGCAGGAACGCTTCCTCGAGCGGGGGGCTGTAGGGAACCGGCGTGTCCGGCGGCGCGATGCGCACGATCGGACCGTCGAGATACTCGAATGCTTTCTGCGCGATGCGCGCGACCACTTCGCCGCCCGGGCCACCGGTCATGGTGGCCTCGTGCAGCACGATCACCTTGCTGGTCTTTTTCGCGGTCGCGAGAATGGCCTCTTCGTCGAGCGGCAGGATCGTGCGCAGATCGAGCACTTCGACATCGACGCCGTCCTTCGCCAGTTCTTCCGCGGCCTCGAGCGCTTTATAGACCATGGCACCGTAGGTGATGATGGAGAGGTCGCTGCCCTCGCGGCGCAGCGCGGCCTTGCCGATCGGCACCACGAAATCCTCGGTGGGCAGATCCTCCTTGATGCGGCGGTAGAGATACTTGTGCTCGAAGTACAGCACGGGATCCGGGTCGCGAATGGCGGCCTTCATGAGGCCCTTCGCATCATATGCGGTCGACGGGCACACGATCTTCAGGCCCGGCACGTTGAAGAAATACGCTTCCGGATTCTGCGAATGGAACGGGCCGCCGTGCACACCGCCGCCGCAGGGTCCGCGCACCACGATGGGCACGCCGGCATTCCAGCGATAGCGGCACTTGGCCGCGAAGTTCACGATCTGGTCGAAGGCGCACGAAATGAAATCGATGAACTGCATCTCCGCGATCGGACGCATGCCCACCAGCGCCGCGCCGATGGCGGCGCCCACGATTGCCGACTCGGAGATGGGCGTATCGATCACGCGCATGGGTCCGAACTTATCGAGCATGCCCTTGGTCACTTTGAAGGCGCCGCCATAGGCGGCCACGTCTTCGCCCAGAATGAAGACGCGCTCATCTTTCTCCATCTCTTCCCACATGGCCTCTTTGATTGCGTCGATGTATGTCGTCACAGCCATTGCGAATCTCTCCTAGCCTTCGTAGTAGACGTCTCGGGTCAATTCTTCGGGAGCGGGGTAGGGCTGCTGTTCGGCCCAGTCGACCGCGTCATCCACGATCTTGGCGCACTCCGTCTGCATCTCGTCGCGGCGCTTCCCGGTGAGCACGCCCTCTTCGATCAGCTGGCGCTCAAAGCGCGGGATGGGGTCTTTCTGCTTCCACTCCTCGAACATCCCGGGCGGCACGTAGCCGGCGTCGTCGTGCGCGGAGTGGCCGGTCATGCGGAAAGTCTTGAACTCGACCAGCGACGGTCCCTCACCGGAGCGCGCACGGTCCACCGCGCGCTTGGCGGCGTCGTACACGGCCAGGATGTCGTTGCCGTCCACCACTTCGCCCGGAATGCCGTAGCCCGGCGCGCGCATGGCGACGTCCTCGATCGCCATCTGCAGTGAGACCGGGGTCGAGTATGCGTAGGCGTTGTTGTTGACGAAGTACACGACTGGCAGCTTGTGGATGCTGGCGAAGTTGATGCCTTCGTGCCAGTCGCCGCGCGAGGTTGCGCCCTCTCCGTTGTAGCACAGCGCGACGCGCTTCTGATTTTTCTGCTTGAACACGAGCGCGCACCCCGCGGCCACCGGCACGTTGTCACCGAGATGGCTCACGAAGGCGATCACGTTGTAATCCATGTCACCCATGTGCATGTTGCCGTCGCGGCCGCGCGTCAGGCCCGCGCGCCGTCCCATGTACTGCGCGATGATGCGGCGCGGCGTGATGCCGCGCATGAGGAAGACCCCCATGTCGCGGTGCGACGGCGCCACCACGTCGTCCTTCTCCATGTGGACGGCGGTGCCCACCGAGATCGCTTCCTGGCCGAGGCCGACGTACACGCCGCCGACGATGCGGCCCTGGCGGTAGAGCTTGCGCTCGATGCGGTCCTCGATCTCGCGCACGAGCTTCATGTAATGAAGCATGTCCAGCTTGGTCTTGTCGCCGGGGACGTGGGTGAAACGCGGGCGCTGCATGGCCGGTTCAGTCGCCATAGACATTCTCCATGAGGGTGGAAGGATCGGGGAATGGGGATGCGAGCGCCTCGTCCACGGCGGCATCCAGCATTTGATTGATGCGGGCGTCGATCTCTTCGATCTCAGCGGCGGATTCGACGATGCGGTGCATGTCGAGGAAGCGGCGGTATGCGTCGAGCGGATCCTTCGCCTCCCATTCTGCGCGCAACGCGGCGGGAACGTAGCCGGCGTCGTCGTGTTCGGCGTGCCCCTTGCGGCGAAAGGTCTTGGCCTCGATGATCACCGGGCCGCCGCCGTTGATGCAGCGTTCACGCGCGCGGCGCGTGACGTCGAGCGCGGCCATCACGTTGTTGCCGTCGACGATCTCGCCGTAACAGCCGTAGCCCTGGGCGCGCACCACGAAATCCTTCACGTTGAACTGCATCGCCGTGGGCGTCGAGTAGGCGTAGCCGTTGTTCTCGACAATGATGATCAGCGGCAGCTTGTGCACGGCGGCGAAGTTCATGCCTTCGTGGAAGTCGGTGGTGCTGGTGGCGCCGTCGCCGACGTAGGTGAGCGCCACGTTCTTCTTGCCCTTCATCTTCATCTCGAGTGCGATGCCCGCAAACACGGGGACAAGCGACGCCAGCATGCTGATGGGGGAGACGAGGCCGCGGTCGATCCAGCCGAAATGAACGTTCAGGTCCTTGCCGCCCGTGGGGCCGATGGCGCGCGCGCAGTACTGGCCGATGATGTGTACCGGATCGACGCCCCGCACCAGGAACGATCCCAGGTTGCGGATCATGGGGGCCAGGAAATCACCGCGCTCGAGCGCGTACGCGGTGCCCACCGAGCAGCCCTCCTGGCCGAGGCTCGAGTACAACCCGCCCACCACCTTGTTCTGGCGGTACAGATTGCTCAAGCGCTCCTCGAGCCTGCGATTGAGCGCCATGAAATAATAGAGCTCGAGATAGCCCGTGCGATCGAGCTCGAGGTCCGCAGGCGCGGTCAGCGTGTAGCGCTCGTCAGATGTGGATGGCTTCACCGTAGACTCCATGGGCCGCCTCCAGCATCGCCTCCGCCAGCGTGGGATGCGCGTGAATGGTGTTGGCCACTTCTTCGACCGTGGTTTCCATCTTGATGCCGAGCGTCGCCTCGGCGATGAGCTCGGTGGCTTTCGGTCCGATGATGTGCACGCCGAGCACCTCATCATAACGCTTGTCGGCGACGATCTTCACGAAACCCGAGGTGTCGCCCAGGATCATGGCCTTGGCCAGCGCCGAGAACGGGAACTTGCCGACGCGGACGTCGTAACCCGCTTCGCGCGCCGCGCGCTCGGTCAGTCCCACGCTCGCGACCTCGGGGTGCGAGTACGTGCAGTTGGGGACCGCGCGATAATTGATCGTCTGCACGTGCTTGCCGGCCAGGTGATCGACCGCCAGAACACCCTCGCGCGACGCGACGTGCGCGAGCGCGGGAGAGGGGGTCACATCGCCGATGGCGTAGATGTTGGGGACACTCGTGCGGTTGAACTCGTCGACCGCGACGAAACGCCCGTTCATCTTGACGCCGATCGCCTCGTGATTCAAGCCGTCAAGCACGGGACGGCGGCCGGTGGCGACGAGCACGCGCGTGACGTCGAGCGTCGCCGTTCCGTCGGGTTTCTTGAGTGAAAGCGTGACGCCGGATTTCGTGACCTGCGCTTCGGTCACTTCGGTTGACGTGTAGCACTTCATGCCGCGCGCCTTGAGCGAGCGCTCGAGCTGCGCGGAACATTCTTCGTCTTCGATCGGAAGCAGCCGCGGCAACAGCTCGATCAGGTGGACCTCCGAGCCGTAGGAGGCAAACACCGAGGCGAACTCGGTTCCCACCGCGCCGGAGCCGATCACGGCCAGCGACGCGGGAACGTCCGTCATCTTGAGAATCATGTCGCTGTCGACGATGCTGGTTCCGTTGGGCTTGAGGTGCGGCAGGTGCGCCGGCGCGGAGCCCGTCGCGATGATGATGTGGCGGGCGCGGATGCTTTCGGCGCCGCCGTCGCCCGCGATGCGGATCGTGTTGGCATCCACGAAGCTCCCGAGTCCCGTGAAGACCTCGACCTTGCGCTTCTTCATGAGAAACGCGACGCCCTTGGCGAACTTGTCGACCACGGCCTGCTTGCGCGCCTGCACCCGCGTCATGTCGAGCGTGGCGCCGGAGACGTCGATGCCGATCTCACGCGACTTCTTGATCTCGTCGAAGAGCTCCGCGGTGTGGAGCAGGGCCTTGGTGGGTATGCAGCCGCGATGGAGGCAGGTGCCGCCGAGGAAGGGGTCTTTCTCGATCAGAGCCGTTTTGAGACCGAGTATGCCGGCCCGGATGGCGGCGACATAACCGCCGGGGCCGCTGCCGATAATGGCAACATCGAACTCTTTCACCTACGAACTCCTTGTCGCGGAAATCCAGAATCCGGGCGCAGCGCGCGGGATGACGCGCCGGGCACCCGACGGTTTTGAGCCCTGACAATCATCTCTCTGATGGGCGGATGACCCCGCAGGCGGGGAGTGCAACGGGACGCGGGGATCCTTCACTTACGCCGGCATTTTTCCCGCTCTTGATGCACGGGCATTGTACGAACTGCCGGATTCCTGATGCAAGCAAAACCGCGCCGCAGCGCCTGCTACGGGCTCAGCGGTAGTTGGAAGGGCGATCACCGATGGCCAGAATGGAGCAGGCGAGAATGGGCTTGAGCCCGAGCTCGGACGCGCGTGCGATCACCGCGTCGTCTTCGCTTCCCGGATTCAGGTACAGCGCCCCGGGTCCTTTGCGCGCAATGGCGGGAAGCAGCTTGAGCGTCACCTCGGGCGGCACGTAGACGAGTGTCGTGTCGAGCTGCGCGGGAATGTCCAGGATGGAGCGGAACACCGGCAGCCCTTCGATGATGCGCTCACGCAGGTTCACCGGAAAAACGGAATGGCCGTGCGCGACGTAAGCGCGCACGGCCTTGTTTCCAAATTTGTCCCGCTGATTGGACGCGCCGATGATGGCGACGTTCACGGTGAGGCCTTGCCCCGCCCGGAAGCCACTTCGGCCACGCGACGCAGATCGTCGACCGGGCCGTAGGGGCCGCTCAGCATCGCATGCCGGCGGCCGAAATGACGGGCCTCCGGCACCGACTCGAACCAGATGTCGGCGCGGCGCGACCAGCGCTCGGCCATGACGTCTTCGACCACGAAATCGCCGATGCCGTTCAGGTGCACGACGTCGCCGAATTCAAACGGCGCACCCGGCGTGTAGCGCCGGACGAGGTCGCGCGAAAGGGCGATCACTCCGCGGCGGGTCGAGGTCATGGCCGCGGTGATGTTGGGGGTGCTGTCGGTCTCACAGGCCCGGCTCGTATACCCGCTGACGGTCACCGAAACCGCGATCTCCCGGCCGTTGAGCTGGTCGTCGCCGCGGTAGTAGCGGTCGAGCGATCCACGTAGCGACGCGGCCTCGCTCACCGACACTCCGACGTCGGGAAGCAGGGAACCGTTGCGGGCTTCGCGGGCGTACTCGGACGCCAGCAGCACCACGGGCACAGCGACAAGGGACAACACGAGCAAACGGCTGCCCCTCGCTTTGGGCCGGAGCGTGGTGGTCCTGGGCGTGGTCCGCGCGACAGCCTCGAGGGCCCGGAGGCCGGACTGTATATAGAAGCCCATGGCTCCGGACCGGATCTGCCACGTCAGACGATTGAGTCGGGTTTGGATTTTCATCTTGGGCTAAGGACCCCCCTTTATGATTGCGGCCCGACCGGGTCACGGCGGGCCGAACAAGAGAGATCAATCTCGACCCCTTAAGGCTAGCCCGCCTGGACGGAACCTGTCAAAGGGTTTGTCGGGTCACCGTACCCGGTTCGTGGCGTCCGTACGCGACAAAACAAGTCACGATAGCAGCTTAGCGGCCCAGCCTGGGTGCCTGGGGAGCACTGGCATCCGTTACTCACTGTGATTTAATAAGTTAGGTGGCTGGATGGGGGTCTTTTGGGGACCGGGCTACTGCTTCTTCTCTTTTGACTGGTAATAGGTTAGGGGGTTTTCCCCGAAAATTTCATCCAGGAACATTTCCGTCTGGCTTTCAGGGAAACGAATGTATACCGGCACCCCGGTTTTGGGGTCAACCCGGCTTTCAAACGGATCGGCCCCCTGGATCATGATGAGCAGCTTTCGAGCGGTCATCGACCGGGCTCCGGCTTCCACCAGGATGTCACCGGAGAAGCCCGTGGTGACCTGGGTCGGGGAGAAAGACGAGGTGAAAATCATCCCGTACGTATCGGTCTTCCGGGGGGACCGGGCCTGGGTGAGGGCAATCAGTATCTCGTGCTCGACCACCCAGTCCTCGAACAAGACGTTCTGGCGCAGCGGCATCTTCAGGTGCTTGTCCTTGAGCGCGCCGTCCATCTCGGTGTAGCCGTAGACCGAGTCCGCAATCATGTGGGCCTCGCAGGAGACGGTGTGGTCCCCCTTGGTGCCGTGGTAGGTGAAGTCGCGGACCACGTAGGTCTCTGGATCCGCGACTGTGCGGGACGTGAGCGCCATCACTGTGAACCCGGTGAGTACGCGCGTCTGGGATTCGAAAACGAGATCCTTCGCGGTGCGCGTGATCTTGATATCGGCCCGGCCGGCCGGTTCGCCCTGAACGTAGAATGAGTAGCCCAGGGACTTCGGGAGCGTTTCTGCCCGGGCGCCATCCACCGTTAGTGCACAGAGGAAACCAGACACAAGCAAAGGTGCCAGCCTGAACATCGAGAAATCCGCCTTGCCGCAGGGTGATGGGTGGAATCCGGGGCGATTGCCCCGTGGAAACAAGTATACCACAGTCGTGTTACACCGCGGCCCGGGCCGCGGTTCGAACCTGTGCGTGGTCCCGGAGTTGCTATCCCGTGATGGACGCGCCGGCGCGGCTGCGTTTAGGCTTGGCGCAAGAGGCGAAATGACGGATCGATTTCCTGTTCTCATGTATCACCGGCTCGAGTCCAGCTGGTGCCCGGTGATCGAATCGGTGGAGAAGCCGTGGGCCATCTCCGTGACGGACTTCGAGATGCAGATGAGGTATGTGCACGAGTCGAAGCTTGTCGGGGTCTCCATGGACCAGATCCATCGCAGGCTGGCCTCGGGGACAGCCGTTCCGCCGGCCTGGGTGGGAATCACTTTTGACGACGGCAATGCGAGTGATTATCAGCACGCCCTGCCGATTCTAGCCCAGTATGGCTTTCGCGCGACGTTCTTCATCTGTGGCGAACGGCTCGCAACCGAGATGCCGCCCTGGCAGTTGAAAGTTCTTCACCGCGCGGGCATGCACATCGGATCCCATGCCATGAGGCACACGTTCATGACGGCGCTGGACGCCGTGTCCGAGGAGGATGAGCTGGTGCGATCCCGGGACGTTCTGCAGGCGATCATCGGCGAACCCGTGGTGCACTTCGCTCCGCCCGGAGGACGCTGGTCGCACCGCACCGGCCGGGCCTTGAAGAAGGCCGGCTACGTGGCCGTTTCCAGCTCCCGTTACGGATTCAATCGCGCCGACAAGGCAAGTTTTTCGTATTGCCGGCTGCCCGTCGTGAGAGCGACATCCGTGGATGAGTTCGACGCGATGGTGCAGGCCCATCGCACGAAGCTCTGGCCGGTTTACGCGCGGGCCGCGATGCTGAACACCGCGCGCACCCTGATGGGTGAAACCATGTATGGCCGCGCGCGCGCCTGGACCAAGGGCCAGTAACCGTGGAAACCATCTTCATCGTCAGCGCATTCGTCGTCGCATATGCGTACGTCATCTACCCGGTGATCGTGCTGGCGTGGTCGCGCCTGCGCCACCGCCGCGTGGAGAAGCGCTACCGGCAGATGCCGGTCAGCGTT
>Ga0307281_10000212_pt1 | contig 14536 bp, 12 predicted proteins | sample ER_DNA_120_FD_194486 | JGI IMG/M metagenome (GOLD analysis project Ga0307281, IMG submission 194486) | Bulk soil microbial communities from the East River watershed near Crested Butte, Colorado, United States - ER_DNA_120 | ecosystem: Environmental > Terrestrial > Soil > Floodplain | place...
GGCCACGCTGCGCCTGGCGTCGCGGCGAAGGACATCGCGCTCGCCATCATTGCCCATATCGGCGCCGGCGGCGCGACCGGCTGCGCGGTCGAATATGCCGGCCCCGCGATCAAGGCGCTGTCGGTCGAAGGCAGGCTCACGCTCTGCAACATGTCGATCGAGGCCGGTGCTCGCTGCGGAATGATCGCGCCCGACGATGCAACGTTTGCCTATCTCAAGGGCCGTCCCTACGTGCCTGATGGCGCGGGTTTCGAAAGCGCCGTCGAAGCGTGGTCCACGCTTACGACCGACGGCGATGCGCGGTTCGATCGGGAGGTCGCCCTCGAGGCTGCAAATATCGCCCCGATCGTGACCTGGGGCACCAGCCCCGAGGACGCGCTGCCGATCGATGCGAGCGTACCCGATCCGGCGCGCGAGCCGGACGAAGACCGCGCCAGATATCTGCGCGAGGCGCTCGACTATATGGGGATCGCGCCGGGCCGAAAGCTAACCGAGATCCCGGTCGATCGTGTGTTCATCGGCTCCTGCACCAATTCCCGTATCGAAGACCTGCGCGCCGCCGCTGCGGTGCTTGCGGGACGGACCAGCAAGGTGCCGGGTTTGGTCTCCGCCGGCTCATCGCTGATCAAGCGTCAGGCGGAGGAGGAGGGGCTCGACCGCATTTTTCGCTCAGCGGGTCTTGAATGGGGCGAGTCCGGTTGCTCCATGTGCGTCGGCATGAACGGCGATCTGGTCGCGCCCGGGGAACGGTGCGCGTCGACGACCAATCGCAATTTCCGCGGGCGGCAAGGTCCGGGCGCGCGCACGCACCTGATGTCGCCGGCGATGGTGGCGGCTGCTGCTGTCACCGGACGGCTGTCCGATGTGCGACCGCTCCTCGCTGGTCGCAAGGCCTGAGGCGGCACGATGGACAAGTTCACGCGGCTGACTGCGACGGCCTGTCCGCTCAACGTCGCCAATCTGAACACCGACCAGATCGTTCCGGCGCGTTTTCTCAAGCGGCCGCGCTCGGCCGGCTTTGGAGAGGCGCTGCTGCACGACCTGCGCTTCGATGCGCAGGGACGCGAGCGGCCTGACTTCCCGCTCAACCGGCCGGCGTGGCGCGGCGCCCGGATCATCGTGGGAGGCCGTAATTTCGGCTGTGGCTCCTCGCGCGAGGGCGCGGTCTATGCACTCTACGACTACGGCATCCGCTGCGTGATCGCGCCGTCGTTTGGCGACATTTTTTCCGGCAACGCGGTGCAGAACGGGCTCCTGACCGCGCTCGTCTCGGACGAGAACGCCGCTGAGATCATGGCGACGCTGGCCCATACGCCCGAGCTTGCGGTGACGGTCGATCTCGAACAGCAGACGATTTTGTGCGGGAACAGGAGCTACCACTTCGCCATCGATCCGGTCTCCCGCACCCGTCTGCTCGAGGGCCTGGACGACATCGCGCTGACGGCGAGCTATCGCGACCGAATCGCGGCGTTCAAAGCAAGCGATCAAGGCCGCCGCCCCTGGGCCACGCCAGTCGTCAGGCCTACGTCAACGTAAGTTGCCGGGGTCAGGCATGATCAGATTGAGAATGGCGGTCTTTCCAGCCTGGATGGAAGTAAGCGCCTCCTGCAATGCGTCATCCAATTCACTCGGGTTCTCGACGCGCTTCGCGTAACCGCCGACCATGGCGGCGGCTTCTTCGTAGTTCACACCCCTGATGTTGACTCCATAGTAGTCCTTCGTCGCGATCGACGTGCCGGACGGATAGAACTTGTCATGGAAATACTGCATCGCGGCATATTTGGCGTTGTTGAACACCAGAATCAGCAAGGGCAGCCTGTGCTCGTCCGCGAACGCGATGGCAGGGACGACAGGATTATACATGAAGCTTCCATCGCCGATCGTCATCACCACGGTGCGCTCCGGGAGGGCGAGCTTGACGCCCAGGGCGTAGCCCAGCCCCTGGCCCAGACCGCTCGGCGCCCGGAAGAATCCAAACGGGTCGTTCCAAATCGTGTGCTCTCGATTGCCGCCGCATGTACGATCGTTTCATCGACATAGATTGTGCCGGTGGGCATGCGCTCGCGTAATGTCTTTGCCACCAACGGAACGGTGATCGAAGCTGCGTCAGCGGCCTTCTGCTCGGCTGCAATCAGCCGTTCGCGCCACTTGATGTGTTCGGCTTGCCAACGCGCCCGGCGTTTCGCCACCATGGTCGTGTCGTAATCGAGCTTGCGCAGGGCCTGAACGAGAAGCTCGAGCGTTATCGCGACGTCGCCCTCGAGGTAATGTCCGGCTTCCATCACCTGGTAAACCATGTGGGCCTTGAGCGGGTTCTTGCCGAGCGCCACGATCGTCGCGTTCTTCGGCGCGTTGCTCGGCGGGTACCAGGGCGAGCGGCTTTCGACCAACAGCGCAAGGTCCGTTTCTGCGAGCAACGGGGTGATGTTCGCACCGAGGTAAAGGTCGTGCGACTTCGGAAAGTTGGCGAAGAATGCGCCCGGCGATTCAATCACCGGAATCGCCAGCAGCTCAGCGAGCTCTACCAGCGCATCGAATGCCTTCTGGTCCGGACCGGCGTTCTCGACCGAAATGACCGGGCATTTCGCATTCGCCAGCAGCGCCGCGATCTTCTCGATATCGGCCGATGTCGGCTGGAGCTTTGGCGCCTGGGGAATCTTTCGTAGCTGCTCCGGCCGCAACCATTCGTGCAGCATCGTTTCCATGGAAACGCCAATGTAGGCCGGCCCCCTGGGCGTGCGCTGCGCCACCTCGCCGACGCGAACGACGCTTTGGTAGAGCGTCTCCGGGGACGGCGCCTGCAGTGCCCATTTGACCACCGGTTCGAGCAGCCGTTGCGGCCCACCGACGATGCTCAGGTTTCGGTACCACTGCGAGCCCGGATCGAAGTCGGCTTCGCCATAGCCGGCCGACTCGCCGGACATCACCAGCATGGGCGTTTCCATTGCCCGCGCGGCTCCGATCGCCATGGAGCCTTGCAGCAGGCCGGCGCCGGCATGGAGCAGAACGGCCTGCATCCGGCCGGTGATGTGGGTGTAAGCCGCGGCCATGGTCACGGCGATCGTTTCGTGGCCGCAATCGAGGTAGGTCGGGCCGGCCGCGCCGCTTTGCTTCTGACGCGCCATCGCTTCCCAGAAGGAGGGCCATTCGGATCCCGGAGAGGAGATCACATATTCGATGTTCAGATTGCGGAATGCTTCGAGGATGGCCTCGCCGCCGTCGTGATAATTTTTCAAGTTCGGTTGCTCCGGGGATGGGGAGGCGTCACGCCCTGTCATCCCAGCATATCAAATGCATTTACCGGTATGAAATAGTGAGCCGCAACGGCATGCTGTGCTTAGATGGCCGTAAACGCCTGCAAAGGGCGATCGGTCAATGGGAGGACTTGCAATGAATGTGACGAGGAGACGGATCCTTTCGTACGGGGTGGCTGTCGGCTGGCCTGTTCTGTCTGCGCCGTACATTTCCCGCGCTGCCGAAGGCTACCCGACACGGCGCGTAACGATCATCAATCAATTTGCGCCGGGCAGCATTTCAGACGCCGCGGCCCGTCTCATTGCACAATCGCTGCAGGATCAGCTGGGACAGCCATTCATCGTGGAGAACAAGGTGGGAGCCGGTGGGCTGGTCGCTGCCACGGCCGTTTCGCGGGCATATCCTGACGGCTACACGCTGCTGGCGACGGCAAGCTCATTTCATTCCGCCGCGGCCTTGTACAAGGACCTGCCGATCGATCCGCTGAAAGACTTTACCCATATCGCCCGCATCGGCAGCTATCCCTCGTTCATCGCGGTGCGTTCGAGCCTGCCAGTCAATTCGATCCAGGAACTCGTCGCTTACGCCAAGAATGCTCCCGGCAAGTTGACGTACGGCCATGGCAACAACCTGGGGCAGTTGATCGGTGAGACATTGAAACGTCGCACCGGGATCGACATCGCTCGCACGGCATACCGCAGCAACCCGGCGGCCATGACGGACCTGGTCGGCGGTCACATCGACATCATGGTACCCGATCTCAACACCGGGATGCCTCACGTCCAAAGCGGGATGGTGCGCCCGCTCGCCGTCTTCACCAAGGAACGCAGCGCATTTCTACCCGACGTGCCCACGCTCGACGCAACGGTGATGCCGGGATTTGAAATTCTGGCTTGGGGAGGACTGTCCGGGCCGGCAAACCTGCCTGACGATGTCGTTGTCGCGCTCGAGTCCGCGGTTCAAAAAGCGCTCATGAATGCCGAGATTCAGAACCGCTTCAAAGCATCGGGCATCGAGAGTTTCTGGGGCGGGCGGGCGGAGTTCGAAGCCTATGTCCGGGCCCAACTGGCCAACTGGACGGCATTGATCAAGGAAGCTCGCATCCAGCCCGAGTAGCCAACGGAGGCGTTCATGGACCTGCACCAGATCGACTGGGAGAATATTCCATGGGAGCCAGTGCGCGAAGGGATCACGCGCAAGGCATTTTCCGGCAACGGCGCGACCGTCGCGCTGAACAAGCTCATGCCCAAGCACAAACCGAATCCGCATTCCCACAGCTATGAGCAGATCGTCTACATCATCGCCGGGCGGATCCGCTTCCACGTCGGCGAAAAGAGTGTCGTGCTCGGTCCCGGCGGCCTCCTGCAGATTCCGCCAGACGTCTTGCACTGGGGCGAGGTGGTCGGCGACGAGCCGGTGCTCAACCTCGACATCTTCACCCCGGTGCGCGAGGAATACGCCCCGCCGCCGTCGGCTTGAGGGATAACTGCGTCGGCGGTTGCGATCATGCAGCGAGCCTGATCGACGTCGATCGCGCTCGACGCTGCCGCCGTCGACCCCGCTGCCTGGCTCGCGTTTCAGTATTCGCGTTGCTTGAGACCTTCGGTTATGTCCGCGGCGGTCTTGCAAACCGTTTCGATCATCAGCGGGATCTTCTTGTTCGTGAGGCGGAACAGGGGGCCGCTCACCGTGATGCAATAGAGCCCCTCGCCACGGCTGAAAATGGGCGCTGCAACGGCGCGGACGCCTTCTTCCCGCTCCTGATCGCTGTACACGTATCCCTGCTTCCGGATTGTCTTCAGCGCCCGCCGCAGCAGGGGAAGAGACCGGATCGTGCTGCCGGTAAAGCGCACGGGTACCAGCAGCTGGAGGATCGCCTCCTGATCTCCGGGCGGCGCAAAAGCGAGCAGCGCTTTGGAGCTGGCGGCGGCGGGCCAAGGCAGCATCTGGCCGCGGCTGTAAATCATCTTCACGCTGTGGCGGCTCTCGAGCCGCAGCAGCGGAATGCTTTCGTGGCCGACGCGCTCATAGAGCGTCACGGCTTCGCCGAATTCGCGGTTGAGTTTGTCGAGATAAGGCTGCGCCACACTCAAGATCGAGGTGCCGGCGCGGGCGGCCTGCGCCAGCGGAAAGATCTTCGGCCCGAGCCGATATCCGCCCCTGTCGTCCTCGACGATCAGGGCATACGAGCGCAGGCTCGCGAGATAGCGGTAGATCGTGCTCCGAGGCATATCGAAGTGCGCGGAGATCTCCGCCATGAGCCAGGTCGGCCGCTCCTCCGTGAACAGCAAGAGAATATCGATTGCGCGGTCGGCGGTGGAATTGGCCGAGCTCGTCTTGGTGCCGGCGGCATTGCCGGTGTTGCGCCGCCCGGTCGTCGGTCGCCGCGTTGGCAATCGGGACCGCCCTGTAGGCTTTCGCATGGATCGCATCGTGAAACGCTCCGCTTTCGGCCGGCTCGCACCAGCACCATACGAATTCCAAACGCATAATGCCAAGGACCTTGTCCCATTTAATGGATTGACATGTCCATTATCCGAAACTACCAAAATTGACAAAACAAGCTGTCGTGTCGGCGGAGCAGGCGCGGCCCGAGCGGGAAGCGCCTGAGGCGCACACGAAGTTCTGGCGCGTGACGCGGTCGAATGCACCGCCCAGCAAATAATCAGAGCCGGCTCAATAGCGGCTGGTCTGCGGGAGAGAGGCAATGGGTTACAAGACGGTGCTGGTCGAGCAGCGAGGCAAGGTGGCCAAGGTCATCATGAATCGCCCCGACAAGAAGAACGCCATGAATCCTCAGTTGGTGATGGACATGGCGCAAGTGCTGGAAGACCTGCGCTACGACGACAGCGTCGCGGTGGTGGTTCTCACCGGCGCCGGAAATTCGTTCTGCGCCGGCATGGACCTCAAGGAATTCTTTTACGATTTGAAAGGCAAGAAGCCGAAGGAGTACGATCGTATCTATCGCCTGCTGCAGGAATGGCGCGGCCGCACGTTACGCTTCTTCCCCAAGCCGACCATCGCGATGATCAACGGATATTGCTTCGGCGGCGCGTTTCCCAACGTCGAGTGTTGCGACCTGGCCATCGCCGCGGACGAGGCGCAGTTCGGTTTGTCCGAGATCAATTTCGGGCTGTTTCCCGGAGGCCATGTTTCCAAGACCTTGGCAAACCTGTTCCGGCCGCGAGACGCTCTCCTGTACGGAATGACGGGACGTCGGTTCGACGGAAAGAAGGCGGCGGAAATCGGCTTCGTCAATTATTCGGTTCCGCTCGCCCGACTGGAAGACGAGGTGATGGAGCTGGCCAACGAAATCGCCGGCAAAGACCCGGCGGCGTTGAAGGCGACGAAGGACGCCTATCGCTTCTCGCTGGATATGGGCTGGGAGGCTGCGATGAACTACAGCGCCGCCAAGGAGAACGAGCTTTACCTGGTGCAGAAGGGAGCCTGGGTGGAAAGCGGCATCGGCGACTTCATGAAGGGTCTGTACAAGCCGGGCATGGGCGGCCACGAGGCGATCAAGAAGAAGGCCAAGCGCGGAAGCGCCAAGTAGGGTCCGCCGTGGATTTCGCTTTCAGCGACGAACAGATCATCTTGCGCGACAGCGTGCGCAAGATGATGGACCGGCTTGCCACGCCGGACTACGTGCGTCGGCTGGATCGCGAGCAGGCATATCCCGATGCGCTCTATGCCGCGTGGGTCGAGATGGGCCTGTTGCGCCTGCCGTTTGCCGAGGAATACGGCGGTCTTGGCGGCAGTGCCCTCGACATGGTCGTGCTGGCCGACGAGATAGCGCGCAAGAGCTTCGACTTTTTCACCGCCTACGGCGGCAGCGTGTTCTGCGGCCTCAACGTCGCGCGCAAGGGCTCGCAGGAGCAGAAGAGCTATTGGTTGCCGAAGCTGCTGTCGGGCGAAATCAAGATGTCGATCTCGATGTCCGAGCCCGATGCGGGCTCAGACCTCGGCTCGATGCGGACCGCCGCGCGCCGTGACGGCGACGAATGGATCATCAACGGCCGAAAGATCTGGGCAACGGGCGCGGGCGCCAAGAACAACGTCATCAACGTCTACGTCAAGACCGATCCCGCCGTTGACTACCGCAAGGGTATGTCGCTGATTCTGGTTCCGAACCACACGCCGGGGCTCGAAATGCGCAAGCTCGATATGCTTGGCCGCCGTTGCGTCGGGACCTATGAATTAACGTTCGACAATGTCCGCGTACCCGCGAGTCACTTGGTCGGCGGCGAGAACAACGGCTGGGCGTGCGTGCTGTCCGGCTTGCAGATCGAACGGATCACGGCCGCCGCCGGCTATTGCGGCGGGTCTCAAGCGGCGTTTGAGCTGGCGCTTAGCTATGCCAAAGACCGGCAGCAGTTCGGCCGTTCGATCGGCACGTTCCAGGCAATCGCCCACATGCTGGCGGACCTGCAGACCGAGCTTGAGGCCGCCCGGACCTTGGTCTGGCGCGCCGCATGGATGGTCGGCAACGACGCGGCCGATGCCCTTCGGGTGATCTCGATGGCCAAGCTGTTTGCGTCGGAGACCTATGTGAAGATCGCGAACGCCGGCATGCAGATATTCGGCGGCGCTGGCTACAGCATGGAGTTCGACATGCAGCGCCATTTCCGCGACTCGCGGAGCACGACGATTGCCGCCGGCACGTCGCAAATGCAGCGCAACGTGATCGCGGGCCTGATGGGTTTGAAGGTGAAATGACCGCATGAAGATGCTGCAAGGAACTCGAATTCTGGACCTCGGCGCTTTCATCACCGGACCATTCGCGGCGTTGCTGCTGGCCGAGATGGGTGCGGACGTCATCAAGGTCGAATGGCCGGCGAAGGGCGACAAGTTCCGGGCCGACGAGCACGGTCTCTACAGCCCGCAGTTTCAGGCGCACAATCGCGACAAGCGATCGATCACATTGGACTATTCCATGCCCGCTGGCCGGGAGGTATTGCACCGGCTGGTCCGCAGCGCCGATGCCTTGATCAGCAACTCGCGGCCGGGCGTGATGGAAAAGGTCGGCGCCGATTACGCCAGCCTGCAGCCGGTCAACCCGAAGCTGATTTATTGTGCCATCACCGGGTTCGGTCCAAACGGTCCATACGCCAACCGTCCGGCATTCGACACCGTCGGACAGGCGCTGTCGGGCTGGATGAGCCGTCATCGCCGGGCGGATGATCCCCGCGTCGTTGGACCAGCGATCGCCGATCCGGTGACGAGCTTCTACGCCACGATCGGGGTTCTCAGCGCATTGGTCGAACGGGGGCGGACCGGACAGGGGCGGTTGGTCGAGGTCAATCTGCTGGAATCGATGATCGGGCTCGCGATCGAGCCGATCACATCGTTCTTCGCAAGGCGCCAACCCATTCCGGTCTATGAGCGGGCGGCGACGTCACAGGCCTATTCCCTGACGTGTCGGGACGGCAAGCGCGTCGGCTTGCATGCCTCCATGCTCAACAAGTTCTTCCAGGGCCTTTGCCGGGCGGTCGAGCGCCCCGACTGGATCGAGAAATATCCCGCGCGCAAGGATCGCATTCTCGCCTACGAGACACTGGCTGCCGACCTGAGCGACATCTTCCGCACGCGCGACCGCGCGGAATGGGTGGTGCGTCTTGAGGCAGCCGTCGTGCCCTTCGGCGTGGAGAATGAACTGCAGGACCTGGAAGCCGATCCGCAGGTCCGGCATCTCGATGTCTTCTACGAGATCGAGCATGCCAAGCATGGCACGTTGACCGCCCCGCGCAGACCGGTCCGGGTCGACGGCAGCCGTGAGATCGACGTCCGCCCGCCACCGGAACTCGGCGAGCACACCGATGAAATTCTCAAGGAGCTTGGATTCGACGAGGATGCGATCGGGGCGTTACGGCGCACCCATGCGATCTAGCGCGACGGTTTGTGTTATTCAGTGATACTTGAAAATCGCCCAAGGTCAGGAGGCGAAAAAACAAGACGTATCGGGAGAGGACACGACATGGGAAGGCGCGTGCAGGCTGCCACAATTGAAAGACGGGCGTTCACTCTTGGATTGATGACCGCGGCGGCGCTCCCTTCGATCGCCAAGGCTCAGTCGTTTCCGACAAAGGCCATTCAAATTATCGTCCCCAATGCCGCCGGTGGCGTGAACGACGTTCTGGCGAGAATTATTGCGCAGAAGCTCCAGGATCAACTCGGCAAGCCTGTGGTCGTCGAGAATCGGCCCGGAGCGGGCGGCGATATCGGGACCGAAGGCGTGCTGAAAACAGAGCCAGACGGTCATACGCTGGTGATGGGCTCGATCCAGCTCACCCTGAAGCCGGCGCTCTACAAAACGCTGCGCTTTGACCCGCGGAAGGACGTAACGTCAATCGCTCGGCTGGCGGCGCAACCGATGATCATCGTGTCGCGACCGGATTTTCCGGCCAGTACGCTGCCGGAGCTGATCGACATCGTCAAAAGCAACCCGGGCAAACACACGTTCGGATCGCCGGGCCCCGGTACGCCGCAGCATTTCGGAGCGGAGATGCTGTGCGCGGAAGCCGGGCTCAAGATGATCCATGTTCCGTATCGCGGCGCCGTGCCCGCAATGACCGATATCATGGCGAGCCAGATCGACATCTATTATGCGACCGAGACCAGCGGCGGCCCTCATATGAAGGCCGGAAGAATGAAACCCCTTGCCGTCACAACTGAAAACCGTATGGCCGCGTTCCCCGATCTCAAGACTCTCTCAGAGTACGGCTACGGGAAATCGACGATCGGCATCTGGTACGGGCTCTTCGGGCCCCCCAGAATGCCGGAAGCGGTTCTCGGCCGGCTGTCGACCGAGCTGGCAACTTTGGCTCAGAGCGAGGATTATCGATCCCGGCTGGTCAAGATGGGCCTCGACAACGCGATGAGCTCACCAGAGATCATGCGATTGCAAATTGAGAGCGAAATCCCGCGTTGGCAGCAAATTGCGCGGGCTGCGGGGGTGAAGCAGGAAGATTAGTTTGAGCGTCAAACGTCCAAGGTATTCGGCCGTTTGCCGTTGCACTCGTCACCCGCGTCAGCAGGTCTCAAGGGGAATGGCCGGTGTCCCACCTGGCTTCTGTCAGACCCGGCGCGAACACTTCCTCGACGGTCCCCTGCCTCGGCGCCAATCCCTGCTCGAAGGACCATCCCAGCATCGCCTCGAGCTCCTTGCGATTGGAGGTCACGCCATAGGGCCACATGTTCGGACCCATGACGGCCTCGGCGCGGGAGAGATCGTCCGACAGCCACGGCAGCATGGCGTAGAACATGCCCGTCGATTTCATTTCTTCCAGAGCGATGGTTCGCGCCTGCAGGCATGCCTTGAGGATGCTGCCGGGGAGCCAAGGATGCGCTGCCGCCAACGAACGCCGCACGCCCATCATGTGCATGATCGGGAACATGCCGGTCTTGCGATAATATGCCTCTTCGGCCGCGCGGAAATCGGGAAACAGCCGTCCCACGTTCGGCGCCTTCTCGGTGAAGCACAGCGGCCGTACCGCCGTGATCAGCGCATCGATCTCGCCATCGGCGAGCATGCCGGACAAGGTCTTGTCGGCCGCAATAGTCTGGAGCTCGATGCTCGGGGGAAGCGAAATCGGAGTTCGCTCCCCGCGACCCGGACGCTGGAGGCCGCCGTTGCGCCAGCGGATGTCCGAGGTCTTGACGCCGTATTCGTCGGAAAGAATGCCGCGTATCCACAGCGCGGCGGTCATCTGATACTCCGGAACCCCGACGATCCTGCCGCGCAGATCCTCCGGCGTGCGAATGTCGCGGTCGGTGCGGATATAGATGTCGCCGTGCCGGAAAACCCGTGACACGAACGCCGGTATGCCCAGGTAGTCCGCATCGCCGCGCAGGCTCGTCAGGATGTGCGAACTGGCGGAGAGTTCGGTCACGTCGAAATCCTGCGTATGATAGACCCGCGGAAAAAGCTCTTCGGGCCGCAGCGGGAAGAAATTGACGTCGCATCCCTCGATCGGCACACGCCCGCTCATGACGGGATTGAGCCGATCGTAGGGGCAACCGGCGAAGCTGATCTGAAGCTTGGGCACCCGTTTAGGCCTCCGGCATCTCTCTGCATCGTGGTCGCGCACGACTGTCATTGCAAGTTTCGTCTTCCGCCCATCGGACGATGCAACTCGCGTGCGTGGCAGCTTCGCTGGCACAACGTCGGTTGTTCCGTTAACATCCCGCCCCTGCCAAGCAACCAGCTGCATGTCCGAATCTCAGACCATCCATCTCGCCGCCGATCTGTCGTTTCTGCACACGGATTATCTGTGGCGGCTGCCTGGCTCGTGGATCGGATACGACTATTACAGCACGTCGGAATTCTACGAGGACATCGCGCGCATCGCGCAGCGCGGCGTGATGGATATGCTGTTCTTCGGCGACACCGGCGGCACCCCCGAGGACTACGGGGGCAACCACGAGGCCCCGGTCCGCTATGGCGCCAAATGGCCCCGCCATGACATGGCGCCGATGATTCCGCTGATGGCCAAGGCCGCGTCCGGCGTGGGCTTCGCGCTCACCATGTCGACGACCTATCATCACCCGTTCTATGTCGCGCGTTTCTTCAACGCACTCGACCACGTGACACGCGGGCGGATCGCCTGGAATGCCGTAACGTCGGCCTACAAGAACGAGGCCGCGAATTACGGCTTCGACACCATGATGGATCACGACGAGCGCTACGAACGCGCGCAGGAGTTTCTCGAGGTTGCCTGCAAGCTGTGGGACAGCGTCGAAAAAGATGTGCTGATCGGCGACCGCGAGAAGGGCATTTTCGCGGATCCGGCCAAGGTGCACCGGATCGATCACCACGGCCGGTATTTCAACGTCCGCGGCCCGCTTCCGGCATTGCCGTCGCCGCAACAGCGGCCCGTCATCATCCAGGCCGGTCTTTCCGGTCCCGGCATGGACCTGGCCGCCACCTACGCCGACATGCAGTTCAGCACACGCCGCACGGTTGCCACCATGAAGCAGCATCGCGCGGCGCTCGATGCGAAACTGGCCTCGGTCGGCCGCAAGCCGCGCGACGTCGGCATTCTCTGGTCGATCCGGATTCAGGTCGCCGAATCGGAGGCCGACGCCGCCGAAAAGGAGCGGCGCTATCTGGCCGCGATCAGACCGGAAGCCGGTCTGGTGGAAATGTCGGCCCAATACAATGTCGATTTCTCCAAGGCCAGGTCCGGCATGCGCCTCGCCGACTTCGCCGACGAGGTGCGCGCGCAGAAGGGAAACTACGGAAGCTTCGACGAGCTTCTCAAGACGACGGACCCCGCGCAGACCGTGGAGGAGTTCGGCCGCCGCTTCCTGGTCGATCGCATCCTGGTCGCGACCGGCACGCCGAAGTCGATTGTCGACAAGCTGGAGGAGATACACGTTGCGTCCGGCGCCAACGGCGGCTTCATCCTGGGACGCGGCTATTCGGCCATGGACAACATCCGCGAGTTCGTCGAGCTCGTCGTTCCGGAGCTGCAACGCCGCGGGCTATCCAAGAAGACCTATACCGGTTCGACGCTGCGGGACAATCTCAACTAGAATCCGCGCCAGCGATCCCGCGAGCGTTCCGCGCTTCGCGCGCTTACTGACCGCGCGACAGTTCGTCGAGCAGCGGGCCCCAGATGCGCTGCTCGGTCTGGATGAAAGTGGTCGTGTCCTGCGGCGACATCGGGCGCGCGTAGCTGCCGACCGCCGCAAGCTTGCTGCGCACCTCTGGATTGTTGAGGATGACGTTGAGATCGTCGCTTACCTTCCGAACGATGTGTTCCGGCGTTCCCGCCGGTGCCACCATCACCATCCAGCCCGCGGACCTGAAGTCCGGAATGGTCTCCGCGGCGGCCGGCAGATCGGGAAATTCCGCCAGCCGGGTCTGCGATCCGACGGCCAGCGCGTGCAGCTTGCCGGACTGCATGGCGCCGATCAGGGCGGTGCCGCCTTCGATCAGCATCTGGACCCGTTCTCCCATCAGATCGCTCAGCGCCTGTGCCGGACCGCCGGAATAGGGGACCATCAGCAGCTTGATGCCGGCCCGTCTTTGCAGCATCTCGCCGGTAAGATGGCTTTGACGGCCGCGCCCGGAGACGGCGTAGGAAATTTCGCCCGGCTTCTGCTTTGCCGCTTCGATCAAGGCCGGCAGTGTCTTGATGCCCGTCTGCGGCGCGATGGTGATGAACATCGGCTGCTCGCCGATCAGACTGATGGGCGCGAAATCGGCCGGCACTGCGATGGGAATGTTGGGGGCCGCCCCCTTCATCGTCACGAACGCGGAAGAAACCGGCATGAACAGCGTGGCGCCGTCGGGCGGCGCGCTGGCGGCGGTTCGCGCGGCAAGTGCACCGCCCGCGCCGGGTTGATTCATCACCACCACCTGCTGACCCCAGGCGTCGCTCAACCGCTCCGCGACGATGCGCAGGATCGCGTCGGGCGCGCTGCCTGGCGCGGAGTCTGAAATGACTTTGACCGGACCGGAGGGGTAGGGCTCGGCTTCGCCGCGATCGCCGGCCACGGCCAGCATGACGAGAACGGCGGACAGCAGCGATCTGGTCCCGGCCTTGGTCATCGGTTCCTCGAGTTCATCCTTGCCTCACGGCTCGGATTGCGATCACGCGCCAATGCGAAAGCAAGCGATATGCCACCGGTCGTCATCTTCGAGGCGGTCGGGGACATTCAGAAACGAGGGCATCAGTCTTCCAGCAAGTTTTCCTTCAGCGTCTTGCCATCATAGGCCTTGCGGAAGCGGCCGCGGCGCTGGAGTTCGGGGACCAGAAGGTCAACCACGTTGAGCAGATCGCGTGGCACCGCCTGGGGATGCACCATCATGAACCCGCCCCGGCTGCCGCCGGCTTCGAACTCCTCCTCCAGCATGTCAGCGAGCTTGTCCGCGGTGTCGGCGAACGTGCGGTCGTAGTTGGTCGCGGTGCGCAGGCCGTACTCGAAGAATTCCTCGCGCGAGATTTCCGGGTCGCCGCCGAGCGCATTGGCGAGCTTGTAGACGAAGCCGACCGGCGAGGCGTTGGCGGCGGCGATCTGTTTGTTGAGCTCCGTCAGCTTGAAGCGCGCGGGCAGCTTGGAGAAATCGTATCCTGAGTTGTGCGCGAGATAGGGGCCGATCGCCTCCTTCGGAATCATGGTCAGGAGCTGCTCGCGCCGTGCCTTCGCCTCCTGCTCGGTTTCCGCCACGATCAGCCCGCAGCCCCAGAGCACGCCGACCTTGGAAGGATCGCGCCCGATCGCCGCAAGCTCCTTGTCGAGCAATGCGCGGTGCTTTGCCTTCTCCGCCTTTGGC
>Ga0307281_10000213_pt1 | contig 14520 bp, 11 predicted proteins | sample ER_DNA_120_FD_194486 | JGI IMG/M metagenome (GOLD analysis project Ga0307281, IMG submission 194486) | Bulk soil microbial communities from the East River watershed near Crested Butte, Colorado, United States - ER_DNA_120 | ecosystem: Environmental > Terrestrial > Soil > Floodplain | place...
CGCGCCGGGTGATGCCCCCGATGGTCCCGGTCATGACCAGTACCACGGTGCTCGTCCGCGGGGGACCCTCGCGCCGCTATAACGGACCGACACCGGCGCCCCAGCCAAGCAGGAGTCCGAGATCCACGACGATCAGTCCCCGGGCAGCCTTCTCGGCGAGTCGACGAATCTGCGACTCGTCCGGCTCCGGCTGTTCCTCGCGCTGATGACGATGTTCCTGATCCCGATCGCCATCGCCGTGCCGATGATGTACGGGCTCGCGCGTGGGTTCGGGACCTCGCTGCTGGTGCCGACCCTCGGCTTACTGGTCCTCGCCGTCATCCTCGGCATGCTGACCGTCTGGCTCGCCCGCCGCGTGCTCGAGCCGGCCGAACGCATCGAGGAGGCACGGCGCATCCTCGAGGACGCCTACGACCGGGCGCGTTCGGAGGCCTTGCGCGACTCCCTGTCCGGGCTCGGCAACCACCGCGCGTTCCAGGAGGAGATGGAGCGGGCGTGGGCGACCGCGACCCGCCACAACCAGTCGCTCGCCCTCGCGATCGTCGACCTCGACGACTTCAAGAAGATCAACGACTCGCGCGGCCACGCGGTCGGTGACAGCGTCATCCGCACGGCGGGCACGACCATCGCGACCTACCTCCGACGCAGCGACCGAGCGTTCCGCATCGGTGGCGACGAGTTCGCGATCATCATGCCCGGCACGGATGCCGACAAGGCGCACGCCGCCGTCCGCAGGCTCCTGGCGGCGTGCCTCGACGAGGTGGTCGACGGGGACCCGATGGCGATCTCCTTCTCGGCCGGTGTCAGCGCGATCCCGGGTCAGGCGCGCGATCGCGACTCGCTCTACGGCCAGGCCGACGCGGCGCTGACCTGGGGCAAGCACCACGGCCGGACGTGCGTGACGATCTACGACGCCGAGCGTCACCTCGGGACCGCCGGCACCCGCAAGCCGGCCGAGCTGTCCGCGCTCGTGGCTCGGGTCGCCGCGACCGGGGCGATCCGGGCGGTCTTCCAGCCGATCTACGACCTGACGACCGGTGTCCCGCGCGGATACGAGGGTCTCGTCCGACCCCTCCCCGACAGCGGCTTCACGGACGCCGGGTCCATGTTCGAGGCGGCCGAGGCGACCGGCCGCACCGCCGAGCTCGATCTGGCCTGCCTGAACACGGTGATGGAGACGGCCGCCCGGTTACGGCTCCCGGGCTCGCTCACCATCAACCTCTCACCGCGGACGATGGAGACCGACGAGTTCAGCGTCCACGCCCTCCTGCGGATGCTGACCCGGCACGGCCTCGACCCGCGCTACGTCGTGCTCGAGCTGACCGAGCGCGAGGCCGTCGAGGACATCGGCCGGCTGCGCCGGGCGGTCGAGGACTGCCGTGTCGCGGGGATCCGCCTGGCGGCCGACGATGTCGGTTCGGGCAACGCCGGGCTCCGGCTACTCAGCCAGCTCAAGTTCGACATCGTCAAGATCGACCTGTCGCTCGTCCAGGGCGGCGCGGTCCACCAGGCGTCGCTCGAGGTCGTCCGCACGCTGCGCGACCTGGCCGACCGCTGGGGTGCGCTGGTCGTCGCCGAGGGGATCGAGACACCCGCCCAGCTCGATCTCGTCCGCTCGCTCGGGATCGGAGCGGGGCAGGGCTACCTCTTGGGCCGCCCGACCGACCGGCCGTCGACCGAACCGCTCGACCTCGATTCGCTGAGCCGCAGCACCGACTGGCTGATCGACAAGCTGCGGGTCATGCCCACATGAGCCCCGATCCGCGCCGCCGACAGGACCTTTGGCCACGGTTGACGCGAGGCCGATCCCTGCTAGACTGCCGAAACGCCGCAGGATCCCTGTGGCACGCACACGTGGAGACCCGATTGGGCTGGTTCGAATCCGGAGATCGCCGCAAGGTCGCCGTCGTCATCACGTCGGACGGCCGCCGCGTGCATGTCCCCATCGAGCCGACCGGTCTGGCCGACGTATCCCTGCTCGACATCCTCCTCTCGATTCCGGGGCTTGGTGGCCTTCTTGAGCTTATTACCGGCTCCCGGCGGGACCGAGGGACACGGAGGGACGAGCGCCGCTAGGCTCGACCACCACCGATCAACCTCAGGGCCCTTGCCGGGACGGCAAGGGTCTTTCTGTTTCTCGAAGGACGACACGGAGGACCGGTTCAGATGACGATCGCCAAGGGAGATCCCGCGCATCCGTCGCGGACGACGGCGCCACCCGGCACGCGGCGCAGCCACGTCCCCAACGACGGGACCGCGGAGGCCGCGGCAGTCGAGCGTGCGCGCAAGGGGATGCTCCACGAGGGTCGCGACCTCAAGCGGACCCGGATCGGGGCGGATGTCCTGTGCGAGGCGCTGCTGCGCCAGGGTGTCGAGGTCTTCTTCTCCTATCCGGGTGGCGTGATCCTGCCCTTCTACGACATCCTTGGCGATTACCCGGAGCTCCGTCACGTGCTGGTCCGTCACGAGCAGGGCGGCGCGCACGCCGCCGACGGCTACGCGCGGGTCACCGGCCGGGTCGGCGTGTGCATGGGCACCTCGGGCCCGGGCGCGACCAACCTCGTGACCGGGATCGGCACGGCGCTCCTCGACTCCGTGCCGATCGTGGCGATCACCGGGAACGTGCCGGGCGTGCTGATCGGCAAGGACGCCTTCCAGGAGATCGACATCAACGGCATCACGCTGCCGATGACCAAGCACAACTACCTCGTCCGGGACGCGGACGACCTGCCGCGCGTCGTCGCCGAGGCATTCCACATCGCCCGGACCGGACGACCCGGCCCGGTCCACATCGACATCACCAAGGACGCCCTCCAGCAGGAGACGCGGGCGCAACATCCGACCGAGGACGAGGTCATCGCCGGGCTCCCCGGCTTCCGCCCGAACATGGACGGGCATGCGCGTCAGCTCAAGTCCGCTGCCGCCGAGATCGCCGCCGCGAAGCGCCCGGTCATCCTGGCCGGGCACGGTGTCCTCCACGCCGAGGCCTGGGATGAGCTGCGCGCCTTCGCGGAGAGGGCGCAGATCCCCGTCGCCTGGACCCTGCTCGGGATCGGGACGATCGACGAGACCCACCCGCTCGCCTACGGCTACATGGGGATGCACGGCTGGAAGCACGTCAACCGCGCCATCCAGAGCGCCGACCTGCTGATCGCCATCGGGATGCGCTTCGACGACCGGGTGACCGGCAACGTCCGGACCTACGCCCCGTATGCGCGAATCATCCATGCCGACATCGACCCGGCCGAGATCGGCAAGAACGTCGCCGTCGAGGTCCCGATCGTCGGCGACGCCAAGCGCGTCCTCCAGGCACTCACCGGCCTGGTCGAGGCGGTCGATCCGGAGACGCGCGCCGACTACTTCGCGCAGCTGGCGGAGTGGAAGGCCGATTCGGTCGCCTCGAGCTGGCACGGCTCCGGCGCCTGGCGCGACGGCGTGCTGTCCGCCGATTACGTCATCGAGCGGATCGGCGAGCTGACCGACCACGAGGGGACCTATGTCGCCGACGTCGGTCAGAACCAGATGTGGCTGGCACGCTATGCCGGCTTCCGCCACCCGAATACGCACGTCAGCTCGGGCGGGCTCGGCACCATGGGCTTCTCGGTGCCCGCGGCGATGGGCGCCGCGCTCGGCGCGCCGGAGCGCGAGACCTGGGCGATCACCGGCGACGGTGGCTTCCAGATGACGTTCCAGGAGCTGATGACCCTTGTCGCCGACCACATCCCGGTCAAGATCGCGCTGCTCGACAACAAGAAGCTCGGGATGATCCGGCAGTGGCAGGAGATCATCTACGCCGGCAACTACCACTCGGCCAACCTGCCCGGCCCGGACTTCGCCAAGCTGGCCGATGCGTTCGGCATCCCGGCCTTCCGGGCACGCACCCCGGGCGAGGTCGACGACGCCATCCGTGCCGCCCAGGCGGTCGACGGCCCGGCGCTCGTCTGGTTCGAGATCGCCGAGGAACAGAACGTCTTCCCGATGATGCCGGCCGGCAAGGGCCTGTCCGACCTGATCGAGAATTGGGGCGGGGCGGACGAATGAGCGGCGATCCCGCCTCGAACGGTCGACCCCCGGCGGGGGCCGCAGGCACGGGCGCGAGCCATGCGACCGCGACCCCGGCCCACGCGGCGCCGCCGCCGCGCGCGCTGCCGGGAGGCGGCGAGACCCGCCGGCACGTGCTGGTCGCCGTCGTCCTCAACAAGCCGGGCGTCCTGAACCGCGTCGCCAGCCTCATGCGGGCGCGCAACTTCAACATCGATTCGCTGGCGGTCAGCCATACCGACAGCGACGAGATCAGCCGGATGACGATCACCCTGCACGGCGACGATGTCGCGGTCGAGCAGGCAGCCAAGCAGCTCTACCGGCTCATCGACGTCCTGAAGGTCCAGGACGTCACCGCCGAGCCGACCATCCAGCAGGAACTGGCGCTGGTCAAGATCCGCGCCAGCGACTCGACCCGGGGAGAGATCCTCAAGCTCGTGGAGCTGTCGCGCGGTCGTGTCGTGGACCTGGCCGACGGCTCGGTCATCGTGGAGGTGACCGGCAGCGAGTCCGAGGTCGACGCGTTCGTCGCGCTCGTCCGGACCTATGGCATCAAGGAGTTGGTCCGGACCGGCGCCGTCGTGATGGCCCGGGGTTCAGGATCCATCGAGGAGGCGATCAAGCGATGACGGCGACCATGTACTACGACAACGATGCCGATCCGTCGGCGCTGGCCGGGCAGACCGTCGCGATCATCGGCTACGGCTCGCAGGGCCATGCGCACGCCTTGAACCTCCACGAATCCGGTGTGGACGTGGTGGTCGGCCTGGCGCCGGGGTCGAAGAGTCGGGCGCTCGCGGAGGAGGCGGGCCTGCGGGTCTCCGACGTCGCCGATGCCGTCACGGCGTCCGACGTGATCATGATCCTCGTCCCGGACACGGCCCAGAAGGCGGTCTACGACGAGGAGATCGCCCCGAACCTGCGGACCGGCCAGCTGCTGATGTTCGCCCATGGCTTCAACATCCATTTCGGGCGGATCGACCCACCCGGTAACGTCGACGTCGGGATGATCGCGCCGAAGGGCCCCGGCCACCTCCTCCGCTCGGTCTACCGGGCCGGTGGCGGCGTCCCGGCGCTGTTCGCCGTCCATCGCGACGGTTCCGGGACGGCGCGCGCCCGCGTCCTCGCCTACGGCCGGGCGATCGGCTCGACCCGGGCGGGCGTCCTCGAGACGACCTTCGCCGAGGAGACCGAGACGGACCTGTTCGGCGAGCAGGCCGTCCTGTGCGGCGGGACCGCGGCGCTGGTCAAGATGGCCTTCGAGACGCTGGTCGAGGCCGGCTACCAGCCCGAGCTCGCCTACTTCGAGACGATGCACGAGCTCAAGCTCATCGTCGACCTGATGTACCGCGGCGGCCTCAACTTCATGCGCTTCAGCGTCAGCGACACGGCCGAGTACGGCGACTACATCAGCGGGCCACGGATCATCGACGAGCACGTGCGGGCCACCATGCAGCAGGTCCTCAAGGAGATCCAGGACGGGACGTTCGCCCGGAACTGGATCGCCGAGAGCGAATCGGGACGCAAGGAGTTCGAGCGACTGCGCGCCGCCGACCGCGACCACCTCATCGAGCGCGTCGGCTCGCGCTTGCGCGGCCAGATGCCGTTCCTCGACCCGGTCGAGGTCGTGGCCGGCCAGTCCCAGGCGTCGGCGACGACGCCCGGCGCAGCCCGGTGAGCGCGCCGGTACCCCGGCCCGCGGGACCGTTCGTCGCCGCGGGCAGTGTCCGCATCTTCGACACCACCCTGCGCGACGGGGAGCAGGCGCCGGGCGCCGGCCTGACCGCCGCCGAGAAGCTCGACGTCGCGCGCCAGCTGGCTCGCCTCAAGGTCGATGTCATCGAGGCCGGCTTCCCGGCCGCCTCGCCGGGCGATTTCGAGGCGGTCCGCCGGATCGCCCAGGAGACCCGCGGCGGGATCGCGGTCGCGGCACTCGCCCGCTGCAAGGACGGCGACCCGCAACGGGCGATCGAGGCGATCAAGGTCGCCGAGCGGCCGCACCTCCACGTGTTCATCGCGACCAGCGACATCCACCTCAAGCACAAGCTCCGGATCGACCGTGAGACGGCCCTCGCCGAGGCGGTCCGCTGGGTCCGCTACGGGCGCGAGCAGCTCGGCCGTGACGCCGAGATCGAGTTCTCCGCCGAGGACGCCTCGCGGACCGACCTCGACTACCTGCTCCAGGTCTACGCGGCGGTCGCCGAGGCGGGTGCCTCGACCGTCAACATCCCCGACACCGTCGGCTACGCCATCCCGTCCGAGTTCGGGGCGCTCGTCGAGCGGGTCGTGACGCTGGTGGGTGACCAGGCGACGGTCAGCGTCCACTGCCACAACGACCTGGGGCTGGCCACGGCCAACACGCTGGCCGCGGTCCAGGCCGGCGCCCGCCAGGTGGAGGTCACGATCAACGGCCTCGGCGAGCGCGCCGGGAACGCCTCGCTCGAAGAGGTCGTGATGGCGCTTCGCACGCGCCCGACCCAGTTCCCCGACCTCGGCTCGGGCGTCGCCACGGAACAGCTCACGGCGGCCAGCCGCCTCGTCAGCTACCTGACCGGCTTCGCCATCCAGCCGAACAAGGCGATCGTCGGCGGTAACGCCTTCGCCCACGAATCGGGGATCCACCAGGACGGCGTGATCAAGAACCCGCTGACCTACGAGATCATGACCCCGCAATCGGTCGGGCTGTCCGGCAGCCAGCTGACGATCGGCAAGCTGTCCGGGCGGAAGGGCCTCCAGGGCAAGCTCCGCGAGCTTGGCTACGAATACGACGGCGAGGCGCTCGACGAGATCTACGGCCAGGCGGTCGCGCTCGCCGATTCGAAGAAGGAGGTCACCGATGCCGATCTCCACGCCCTGGTCGAGCAGCGTTCATCCGAGGTCCCGGCGTCGGTCGCCATCGTGGGCTGGAGCGTGACCTCGTCGCATGGCGGGAACGCGACCGGCTCGGTCACCCTGACGATCGGCGGCGAGGAGCGGACGGCTGAGGCGACCGGCAACGGCCCGGTCGACGCGTTGTTCGACGCTGTCGACGACGCCCTCCAGCCCGTCCTCGGCTGGCATCCGACGCTGACCGAGTACGAGATCAAGGCGGTCAGCGCGGGCGAGGACGCCCAGGGCCAGGTCCTGGTGCGCTGCCGTCGCTCGTCGGACGAAGGCCCGGGCGCGCTGATCGTCACCGGCCACGGCTTATCGACGAACATCATCGAGGCATCCCTCGAGGGCTACCTCGTGGCGGTCAACAAGCTCCACGGCGCCGAGATCAACGGGGTCTCGGTCGCGTTCGTGTCGCCGCGCCAGGGCGAGACGCTGCCGTGACGGATCCTCTGGCCGATGGCGTCGCCGAGCTCCGCCTCGGACCTCGGAGCGGGTGTGCCACGACGACATCGAGGGTGTCATGACCACGTATCGGGTGGCCACGATCCCGGGTGACGGGGTCGGGCCGGAGGTCGTCGCCGCTGCCCGGCGCGTCGTCGACGTCGCCGGCGCCCGGTTCGGGTTCGCGGTCGACTGGTCGGAGCACGTCGTCGGTGGCGCCGCCATCGATGCGTTCGGGGTCGCCATCCGCGACGAGGACCTGGCAGCCTGCGGCGCGGCCGACGCCATCCTGCTGGGCGCGGTCGGCGGTCCCACGTGGTCCGATCCGAACGCCGCGGTTCGACCGGAGCAGGCGCTCTTCGCACTGCGCGGCGGGCTCGGCCTGTATGCCAACCTGCGCCCGGTCAGCGTCCAGCCGTCGCTCGCCACGTCGTCGCCGCTTCGCCCCGAGCTCCTGGCCGGGGTCGACATGGTCATCGTTCGTGAGCTGACCGGGGGGATCTACTTCGGCGACCGGACCGAGGCGTCGCCCGAGCCGGGCGCCCGAGCCGCTTTCGACACCCTGCCCTACGCCGAGCACGAGATCGCCCGGATCGTCCGCCTCGCCTTCGACCTCGCGCGGAGCCGGCGCGGGTCGGTCACCTCGGTCGACAAGGCCAACGTGCTCGCGACGTCGCGGCTGTGGCGACGTGTCGCCGACGAGATCGCGGTCGAGTACCCCGACGTGCGGCTCAGCCACCAGCTCGTCGATTCGTGCGCGATGTTGCTGATCCGCCGGCCGGCCGACTTCGACGTCATCGTCACCGAGAACCTGTTCGGCGACATCCTGTCGGACGAGGCGTCGGTCCTTGCCGGGAGCCTCGGCCTGCTGCCGTCGGCGTCGCTCGGGGAGCGCCGGACCGAGCACGGCCAGTTCGGACTGTACGAACCGATCCACGGCTCGGCACCGGACATCGCCGGCCGCGACATCGCGAACCCGATCGGGACGATCCTCTCGGCGGCGATGCTGCTGCGGACCTCGCTGGGGCGGTCGGATGCGGCCGAAGCGATCGAGACGGCGGTCGCCCGAACCCTCGCCGACGGCTGGCGGACGGCCGACCTGGCCGACGCGGCCGACGCCGCCGATGGGCTGGTCGTGGTCGGTACGACCGGCTTCACGACCGCGGTCGTCGAAGCCCTCGATGCCGCGGCCGGGGCTGCTTCGCCGGCCGCAGTCCCAGGTGCCGCATGACGCCGCCGACCGTTCCCGCTGACGACGCCCCGGTCGTCCTCTACGACACGACCCTGCGCGACGGGACCCAGGGCGAGAACATCACGCTGTCGCTCGCCGACAAGCTGCGCGTGGCACGGATGCTCGACGAGTTCGGGATGCCGTTCATCGAGGGCGGCTGGCCGGGCTCCAATCCCAAGGACATCGAGTTCTTCGCGGCAGCCAGGACGATGCGCTGGGAACAGGCGAAGCTGGCGGCATTCGGGTCGACCCGCCACCGGTCGAACAAGCCTGGTGACGACCCGAACCTGCGCGAGCTTGTCGCGGCCGAGACCCCGGTCGTGACGATCTTCGGCAAGTCGTGGCTGCTCCACGTCATCGAGGTCCTGGGCGCCACGCCGGCCGAGAACCTCGACATGATCGCCGAGTCGATCGGCTTCATCGTCGACCATGGCCGCGAGGCGGTCTACGACGCCGAGCATTTCTTCGACGGCTATCGGGCCGATCGCGATTACGCGTTGTCCACGTTGCGGGCCGCCCGGCAGGCCGGCGCGCGGACCCTGGTCCTGTGCGACACGAACGGCGGGACCATGACCAACGAGCTGGTCTCGATCATCGGCGATGTGCGGGATTCCCTCGACGGCGACCCGGACGCTCCCGCGGTCACCTGGGGTATCCACACACACAACGACGCTGAATTGGCCGTCGCCAACTCGATGGCCGCGGTGGCCGGCGGGATCCGTCACGTCCAGGCGACCATCAACGGCTACGGCGAGCGGGCCGGCAACGCGAACATGGTCAGCATCCTGGCCAACCTCGCGCTCAAGACGCCACACGTCCTGGTGCCGGCCGGCGGCGGCGACCTACCCGGCCTGACCGAGCTCTCGCGCTCGGTCGCCGGGATCGCCAACATCACGCCGAATGATTACCAGCCGTACGTCGGGCGGTCGGCGTTCGCGCACAAGGGCGGTGTCCACGGCGCGGCCGTCGCCAAGGTCGAGCGGAGCTATCAGCACATCGATCCGACCGCTGTCGGCAACGCCGGCCGGCTGGTCGTCTCCGAGCTGGGCGGCCGGGCCAACATCTCGATCCGTGCCGAGCAGCTCGGCCACCAGCTCGAGGGCGTCGTGGACCCGCGAGATCTGTCGAAGCTGATCAAGCAGCTCGAGGCGGACGGACTCGCCTTCGAGGGCGCCGAAGCGAGCTTCGAACTGCTCATCCGGCGCCACGCCGCCGACTACGTGGCGCCGTTCCGGATCGTCGATTACACCTGCCTGGTCGAGCAGCGCGATGGGCGCGAACTGCTGGCTGAGGCGACCGTGAAGGTCGAGGTCGACGGCGAGATCCTCCACACCGCGGCCGACGGCAACGGCCCGGTCAACGCCCTCGACGCCGCACTGCGCAAGGCGCTCAGTGCCTTCTACCCCGGGCTCGACGACGTTCACCTCGTCGACTACAAGGTGCGCATCCTCGACGGCGGAGCGGCGACAGCCGCCCGGACACGGGTCATCATCGATTCGATGGATGGCGCCCGGACGTGGTCGACGATGGGCAGTGACACCAACATCATCGCAGCCTCCGCGTCGGCGCTCGCCGACTCGATCGAGTACGCGATCTGGAAGTCGGGCTCCGAGTTGCGGCGCCGCGACGAGCGCCAGTTCACGACCGCGGCGGGTCGCGATGGCGTGCCGACCACGCCCGCCACACGCGGCGCGACCGCGACCCCACGGAGGTGACCCGATGACCGAGCCCAAGGCCGACTCCCTGCAGCTCGCCCGCTGGACGGCAACGTCGGGCAGCAACGCGCGCAGCCGCGGCGCGGTCGTCATCGGCTCGGGCGATCACGAGTGGCGCGCCTCCGCCGAGGGCATCGGCGCGATCGACGCGCTCTACCGGGCCGTGGACCAGGCTCTGGCCGGCGTGCTGACCGGGCACCCGCGCCTCCTCGCCTACGACATCCATGCCCTCGGGGAGGGGACCGACACGATCGGTGCGGTGACCGTCCGCATCGCGCCGCCGGACATCGGTGGCGAGCGGGGGAGCGGCGAATACAGCGGCGAGGCTCGCGGTCCGAACATCATCGCGGCCTCGATCGAGGCGTACATCAGCGCACTCAACGCTCTGCTGGCCGAGTCGCACTGGTCGGGCGCGACAGAGGCAGCGGGCAACAGCAAGGGCGTGGCGGTCTCAGCCGGCACCGCGCGCGAACAGCGCGCGGACCTCGACGAGGGCGAGGCGCCGCACGACACGACGGCCTGGTTCGAGAGCTAAGCGCCGGCCGCGACCGTCGGTCAGTGGCGGGCCGGGATGTCCAGGATCCCGAACCCGGCGAGCCCGATCACCACGAGCTCGACTGCGACCGCGACAAGCAGGACCCCTAACAGCTGTTCCAGGACGAGCGTCGCCTCGGCCGGCAGCCTGGGCCCGAGCGGGCGGGCGATCAGCAGCACGACCACGTCCAACGCCGCGATGGCGACGACGATCAGTGCCAGGGCTCCGAGGTCGGACGGGCTCGTCGCCTCGGCGGAGAAGATCGTCGCCGCGGCGATGCCCGCCGGGTTGAGGATCAGCGGGACGCCCATCGGGAAGACGGCGCGGCGGAGGAGCGTCTCGTCGTTGGCTGACGGGTGGCGGTGGCTTGCCGGTTCGGCTCGCAGGATGACCTCGATGCCGTATGCCACCAGGACGATGCCGCTGGCGACGACGAGCGCAGGCTGCGAGAAGTGCAACAGGCGGAACAGGAGCGCGCCGACCAGCAGGAGCCCGAACGCGGTAACGGTCGCCGCCAGCACGGCTCGGATGGCCACCCGCCGCCCCAACGCGGGCGGTGCACCGTGGATCGCATCCAGGTAGTAGACGAGGACCTTGATCGGCCCCATGCCGATGAACATCACCAGAGCGATCTCAGCCCACGTTGCTGACACACACTCTCCCGTCTGGGTCGCACGCGACGAGGGCATGCGGTTCGGTGGGGAGCCTAGCAGGCGCCGTCGTGGTCGAGTGGCGTATGGTGCCTCTCTAAGGGAGGATCGACGACATGACTCGAAGACTCGGCCTGCTGGCCGCCGCGCTACTCATCGTTGCCGCATGCGGTTCCTCGACGACCAGCGGAGGCGCGACGACCCCCGACCCGACGATCGCCTTCTGCGCCGCCCTGGACAACTACGCCGGGACGCTCGTCAAGCTCGATGCGCTCCCGGCGACCGCGACCGTCGATGACTACAACACCGCCGTGGCCACGGCCAAGGCGGGGCTCGCCGCGGTGGTCGCCGTCGCGGGTCCGTTCGTGGGCGCCCAACTGAACGATGCACAGACGGCCCAGGCCCAGCTCGAGGCGGCGGCCGCCCAACTCCCGCCGGGCGCCACACCGGCCGTGGCCGAGGCCGCGCTGACACCGTTGCTCGAGAACCTCATCCAGCAGGTCGCATCCACGCGAAACGCGCTCTGCAATACCCGGCCGACGCCATCGACGACACCCTGAGCCGATCCTCCCGTAGGACCGGCCGATGAGTCCGGTCGCTCCGGCCCTTCCCGTCGCCTATGCCGGCGAGCCCGGCGCCTTCGCCGAGGATGCGGTCCTGGCCGCCTTCGGCGACATCGAACGGGTCTCACTCGGCGGTTTTCGCGACGTCTTCGAGACCGTCACCGCAGGCGACGCCGCCGCCGGCGTGGTCCCCATCGAGAACGTCATCAACGGCACGGTGCGCGAGAACTACGATCTGCTGCTCGAACACGAGCTCGAGATCCGCGGCGAGGTCGTCGTGCCTGTCGCGCTCTGCCTGGCGGCCCTCCCCGGGCAGCATCTCGGGGACATCGAACGCGTCTACTCGCACATCCAGGCGCTCGGCCAGGCAGAGGCGTTCCTGCGCCGCCGTTCGTGGCAGCTTCTGACGACCTACAACACGGCCGGCGCCGGCAAGGCCATCGCGGACCGCGGCGAACGTGGCGCCGCGGCCGTCCTGTCACCTCGCGCCGCGGGGTTATTCGGGCTCGAGATCCTGGCCGACGGCATCGGTGACCTGCCGGGAAACCGGACACGGTTCGTGGTCCTGGCCCGTCCCGGGACCGCATCCCTCGCCCTGCGCCTGACCGGCACGCGGCACCGGACGACGCTGGTCGTCGCCGTCCGCAACGAACCAGGAACCCTCCTCGACGTCCTGCGGGTCATCGCCGCGCACGGCCTCAACATGCACAAGCTTGAATCGCGACCGAGCCGGGAACGTGCCTGGGAATACGTCTTCTGGATCGACCTCGACGGCGACACCGCCGACGCCGCGATGGCGACCGCGCTCCAGGAGCTCGCCTCGGTCACGACGATGCGCCGCGTCCTCGGGTCGTACCCGGCCGCGCCCGAGGGCTGACTCCGTCCCACGGGGGAGATGCGAACCCGTCCAGGGACGGATGGCACGGGCCGATCCTGGTCCGAGGCTTCAGGTATCGGCAACCACCACCTGAGGTCCCTCTCCAATGCATCCGGCATTCCACTCAACGTCCGTTCGCGCCGCTCTCATGCTCGGCGCCGCGGCCATCGTCATCATCAACAGCATCCCGTCGACCGGGGGGACCCGATCCCCGGCCGACGACCCGGCGATCGAGGCATATCTCGACGCCCAGATCGCCGACGCCGGATATCCCGGGGTCTCGATCGCAGTCATCCGCGACGGGGTGGTCAGCGACGTCCGTGGCATCGGCACGGCCGATGCGACCGGCCGGCCGGTCACGACCGAGACGCCGTTCGTCATCGGCTCGCTGTCGAAGTCGTTGACGGCCCTGGCCGTGATGCGCCTCGTCGATTCCGGGCTGATCGAGCTCGACGCGCCCGTCACGCGGTACCTCCCCGACTTCCGGACCGCGGCTGCCGACCCGACGCCGATCACCGTCCGCCAGCTGCTCGACCAGACGAGCGGCCTTCCTGGCTCCGCCAGCGGCCTTGGCACGCCGGTCACGACGCTGAGGGATCAGATCGCCTCACTCGCGACGGTCGAGCCCGCCAGCGTCCCCGGCGCCCGGTATGGATATGCCAACGCGAATTACGTCGTCCTCGGCGGCGTCATCGAGTCCGCCACCGCCCTCCCGTACGCGGACGCGATGAAGGCCCTCGTCTTCGACCCGCTCGGCATGACCGGCACGACCGCAGACCTGGCGACGGCCCAAGCGCTCGGGTTGGGCGATTCACACCGGATCTGGTTCGGGATCCCGACCGCCCACACACCGCTCTTCCGGCCGGACCTCGTCCCGGCCGGGTTCATCGCTTCCACCGCCGCTGATCTCGCCAAACCGATGGAGATGCTGCTGGCCGGCGGGCGGATCGGGGACCGACGGTTCCTGAGCACGGGCGGGGTCGCCGCGCTGACGACCGGCGGCCCGGCGACCGGGCTCGGCGACGCGCGCTATGGCATGGGCTGGGTGGTCGGCACCCACAACGGGCACGCGACAGTGAGTCACGACGGCAGCACGACCGACATGGCCGCCTTCCAGGGCTTCGACCCAGCGTCCCGTGACGGGATCGTCGTCCTCGGCAACGCCCAGGCGATCCCGTACGAGCTGCTGGGCAAGATCGACACGATCGGGTTCGGCGCGCTGGACCTGATGCTGGGTCGCGAACCCAGCGGCACGCTCGAGCGGTTCTACGTGGTCATCGACGTCGGCCTGATCGTCATCCTGCTGATGATGGTCCGCGGCCACCTCCGCCTCGCTAGGCGGGTCAGCCGGCGCGAAGGCCCGGGCTCGACCGGTCGACTGCGACGACTGGCCGGCGTTGTCCTCCACGGATACCTCGACGTGATCGTCCCGGTCTTCCTGCTGCTCCGCGTCCCCGCCGCGCTCGCCGCTCCGTGGCCCACCCTGGTCCGCGCTGATGTCGGCCTCGTGCTCGCCGTGTTCATCGCACTGAGGTTGACCGGCGGGGCGCTGCGGGCCACCGGTTGGTGGCGCGCGGGTCGTCGCCCGGTCTG
>Ga0307281_10000214_pt1 | contig 14441 bp, 11 predicted proteins | sample ER_DNA_120_FD_194486 | JGI IMG/M metagenome (GOLD analysis project Ga0307281, IMG submission 194486) | Bulk soil microbial communities from the East River watershed near Crested Butte, Colorado, United States - ER_DNA_120 | ecosystem: Environmental > Terrestrial > Soil > Floodplain | place...
CCGCCGCCGCCGCCGCGGACCTCCTCGTGCTGAGCCTCGGCTACCTCGCGATCTTCGTCTTCTTCAAAGCCGCCGGATTGTCGAGATCGTGGAGTGGCGGGCTCGGCGGCTGGGGCACCGCCGTGGTCGTGCTCGTGAGCGGATTGGGCTTTTTCCTCTATTACGCCCTGTTCGAGGCGTTGTGGGACGGTCGCACGCCCGGCAAGCGCGCCCTCGGGCTGCGCGTCGTGTTGGATACGGGACGCCCTGTCACGGCGAACGCCGCGACGGTGCGCAACCTGGTGCGGATCGTGGACTTCATGGCTCCACTGGGTCCCCTCCCCGGCCTCGCGTTCGTCTTTTTCCATCCCGCCAACAAGCGGCTCGGGGACCTCGCCGCCGGCACCATCGTGGTGCGCGATCGCGTCGCCGCCTGGGGGCTCGCCCCGGTCCCACCGCCGCCGCCGACCGAGGCAGTCGAGCTCGGCCCCCCCGAGTTGTCGGACCAGGAATTCGCGCTGCTCGACCGCTTCCTCGGACGAGCCGACCAGCTGCTCCCCGCGGTCCGCGACCGCATGGTCGCGGATTTGGCGCGCCGCTTCGAAACGAAGGTTCCGCGACGCTCCACCGACCCCCTGGGGTACCTCGTCGCTGTGTTCGCGGAGGAGCAGCAGAAGCGTCGCGGCCGCTTTGCGACGCGAGCGACCGGGGCCGCAGGTCGCACGACCGTCACCGCCGAGCGGTTCTTTGCGCGCAAGCGCGACACGTGGGAAGCGTTCCGATCCGCCGCGCGGCGCTACGAGCGCGGCGGCCTCGCCCAGGTGCCGGCGGCGGAGATCCCCGCGTTCGCGGCTCGGTACCGGGAAGTCGCCGCCGACCTGGCTCGGGCCCGTACCTACGGGGTGGATCCCCAGGTCGTGGCGTACCTGGAGCGCCTGGTCGGAGCCGGCCACACCGTGTTGTATCAGTCGCGGGCCACGCGGCGACCACCGTTCGTGCGGACCCTGCTGGCGGATTTCCCCGCGGCCGCCGTCCAGTCTTGGCGGTACGTCGTGGCGAGCTTTCTGCTCTTCATGGTGCCGGCGGTCATCGGCTACGTCATGCTGCGCGAGCGGCCCCAGCTCGCGGAAGAGATCGTCTCGCCGGTGATGGTCAATCGTGCCGAGCAGGCGGCGGAGCGCAGTGCCGAAGGAATCGGTTACGGCGAGGCCGACAGCGGCGAGCGGCCGATCATCGCGGCCGCGCTCATCTCGAACAACATCTGGGTCTGCATCATGGCCTTCGCCGGGGGCATGCTGGTGGGCGTCCTCACCGTCGTCGCACTGGTCGGTAACGGACTGGCGATCGGTACCGGATTCGGCGTCTTCGCCAACTATCACGCCGCGGCGTATCTCGGCACCTTCGTTGCCGGCCACGGCGTGCTGGAGCTGACCGCCATCTTCATCTCAGGCGGCGCCGGTTTCCGTCTGGCCCACGCCCTGATCGCGCCGGGCGATCGCACGCGCGCCGATGCCCTGGTCGTGGATGGGCGGATCGCCATGCGGATGGTGGGCGCGGTGGTGTTCTTGCTGGCCATCGCCGGCACCATCGAAGGGCTGTTGTCGACGAGCGATGCCCCCGCGGCGCTGAAATTCGCCGTCAGCGGGGCGAGTGCGGTGCTGCTGGGGTTGTACTTCTTGAACGGCTATCGGTACCTGAAACAGCAGCCGGCTTGATTCCGCGGCCACCACCACCGCACATTCGCCCTGGGCCGGTGTCGAAGCGCCCACCACCGAGCCGGGGAGCAGAAGCGCGCGCGGTGCCGCCGACTCACGACCGGTCAGGGCCCTCGGTCACGCTAGAGCAGGGAGCGGTACAGGTCGCGGAGATGGTGGTCGCGGAGGTCGCGCACGGAGAGCCAGAGGTCCTGCTCGGAAAGGGCGCAGAAGATCTCCGCCGTCGTCCGCTCGTGCTCGGTGTCTTCGAGACCGAACAGAATACGGCCGCGCCACGCGCCATCCTCGGCGTGACGGAGCAAGAGGCGGATGGCGACACTTTGGCCTTCAAAGCGGATTGGGGGGAGATCGTGGACGGCTGCTTCATGAAGCGCCGGAACTGCCTGACGGGCTGGTTGAGCGGGCATGCCATCCCAGGGGCTGGTTTGGAGAAACATTATACGGACATTCGACTTACGCAATACTGGATGTGGGATGTGGGTTGTCGGGGGTGAGTCCCTGACACCCGTCCCGACACCTGGCACCTACATACGGAACGGCACCGGCATGAACGTGAGGAGGAACAGCGCCAACGCCCCCCACGCCAGCCACCGCCGGGACCGGGGCAACGGACGAGAGGCCTCGAGCACGGTCGGATGATCGAGCCGGCCACGCGACACGGCGAGTACCAGACCGGCCCACACGTACCAGCCCACCCACCAGTACCCGAGCCCGAGCACGACGACCCAGAACCCCAGCGCGACGCGACGGTGCCAGCGCGGCAAGGCTGCATACAGGATGTGGCCGCCGTCGAGCTGGGCCATCGGCATCAGGTTGATCATCGTCACGAACATCCCCAACACTCCGACGAAGGCGAGTGGGTGCACCATCAGCGGGGCGAGGCTGCCGTGGACGGCCCAGCGGGCCAGCAGCGTCACGAGCGAATCCCCGAGCGGCAGGAAGTCCGGGCCGACCCGCAGCACCATGCCGCTCAGCCCGTCGATCGGAGGCAGCGGGTGGGACAGTCGCAGCCCAACGAGGAGCACCGGAAGCGCGACGGCGAACCCCGCGATGGGTCCCGCCACGCCGACATCGAACAGCTGACGCCGGTCGGCCAGCCAGGTGCGCAGCCGGATGAACGCCCCCATCGTCCCAATGAAGGAAGGCCACAGCGGCACGGGGAGGAAGTACGGCGGCGAGACGTCGAGCAGGTAGCGGCGAGCCGTCACGTAGTGGCCCAGCTCGTGGGCGAGCAGGATGGCGACCAATGGAATCGAGAATTGGAGCCCACCGAGCAGTGCGTGGAGCGGGTCGCCGGAAAACACCAGCCGTCCGCGCAGCAGTCCCCAGCTGTCGTTCACCTCCGCCCTCCCTTGCAGCACGGCGCCCGCGAGCGTCGTGGTGAGGAGCGTGAGAACGAATAACGCGGCGTGCAGCCACCAGCGCTCGCGGGTCACGGCCGTGCGCCGGGTCAGTACGAGCCAGCGCCCCCCCGCCTCGTCGGCCCAGTAGTAGTCCCCCGGCCACTCGGCCAGCGCCTGTGCCAGGGCGGCGGACGGTGCTGCATGAGCCGGATGTACAAGCGCATCAACGACTTCCCGGTCGCGCAAGGGCGTGACACGCCAGGCGAGCAGGTATGGCGTGAGTCCGCCCGGGCCGGTCGGATCTTGACTAACGGGCACGCCAACCCCTATGATAGCCGCTGCACACCGGCACGACCCTTACGCTTCCATAGATCAACGCGTTCACCACCCTGCCACGGGTTCACCCTGCCCCGCCAGTAGCCCAATGGAGTCTTCGACCACGTGGATATCGCTGAGCTGAAGAAGAAGTCCGTCGCGGAACTGCACGCGATGGCCGAGAGCCTCAACATTCAAAACTACTCGGGGCTCCGAAAGCAAGACCTCATCTTCCGCATCGAGCAATCGCTGCTGGACACCGACACGGTGCTGCGCGGCGAGGGCGTGCTGGAGATCCTGCCCGAAGGGTACGGCTTCCTGCGCAGTCCGGACTGGAACTACCTGTACGGCCCCGACGACATCTACGTCAGCCCGAGCCAGATCAAGCGGTTCGATCTGCGCACCGGCGACACGATTCTCGGTCAGGTGCGTCCACCCAAGGAAGGCGAGCGCTACCTGGCGCTGTTGAAAGTCGAGACCGTCAACAGCGAGGAGCCGGAAAAGGCCAAGCATCGCGTCGCGTTCGACAACCTCAGGCCGCGTTATCCCGAAGAGCGGATCCGGCTGGAGCGCAAGGACGGCGACCTCTCCATGCGGGTGATGGATATTCTCTGCCCGATCGGCAAGGGGCAGCGGGGCCTGATCGTCTCCCCCCCGAAGGCCGGCAAGACGATCCTCATGCAGAAGCTCGCCAATTCGATCATCGAAAACCATCCCGAGGTCTACCTCATCGTGCTGCTCATCGACGAGCGGCCGGAGGAGGTGACCGACATGGAGGAGAACGTCAAGAGCGCGGAAGTGATCTCCTCGACGTTCGACGAGCCCGCCGACCGTCACGTGCAGGTGGCGGACATGGTGATCGAGAAGGCGAAACGCATGGTCGAGCACGGGAAGGACGTGGTCATCCTGCTGGACTCGATCACCCGGTTGGGCCGGGCGCACAACGTCGTCGTGCCGCATTCCGGCAAGATTCTCTCGGGCGGCGTGGACGCCAACGCCCTGCAGAAGCCGAAGCGATTCTTCGGGGCTGCCCGCAACATCGAAGCCGGCGGCTCGCTGACGATTCTCGCAACGGCGCTGGTCGACACCGGATCGCGCATGGACGAGGTCATTTTCGAGGAGTTCAAGGGTACGGGCAACATGGAGGTGATCCTCGACCGCCGCATCGCGGACCGCCGGGTGTATCCCGCCATCGACGTGCAACGGACGTCGACCCGTAAGGAAGAGCTGCTGCTCGCCAAGGAAGAGCTCAACAAGGTTTACCTGCTGCGCAATTTCCTCGCCGACATGCCGCCGGTGGAGGCGATCGAGTTTCTGCTCGAGCGCATGAAGCGCACCAAGTCGAACACGGAGTTCTTCGCGACGATGTCGCAGGGGTAGGGATGGGACGGCTGCTCGGCGTCGATTGGGGCGAGCGTCGCATCGGTCTGGCGCTGTCCGACGAGTCGCAGACCCTCGCCCAGCCGCTGACCACCCTCATCCGCCGCAGCGGCAAACGCTTCCCGATGAAAGACCTCCTCGCGCAGCTCGAACGGCACGATGTCGCCGGCATCGTGGTTGGGCTCCCGCTCGAGGCCTCGGGTGCCGAAGGAGAGCCCGCGCGGGCCGCCCGATCGTTGGCCGAGGACATCGCCCGGCGCTCGGGCCGACCGGTGGAGCTCATCGATGAGCGCTTCACGACCGCGAGGGTCCGACAGGCCGTGCGCGAGATGGGGGGCAAGACGAAGGGACGCGCCGCGGACGTCGATGCGCTCGCCGCGGCGCTCTTGCTGCAGTACTTCCTGGACAGCCGTCGCGGGAGCTCGGTGTGAGCGCGCGCGCCGCATGCGTCCTGCCGGCCGCCCTGTGCGTGCTCCTCGCCGCCTGCGCCGGCCCGGCCGCGCTGCCCTGTGATGCCCGCGGACCCGAGTGTATCACCCTCACCATCCCCCGGGGAGCGACGCTCTCGGCGGCGGTGGATTCGCTCACCGCCCACGATCTCGTCAGTCCGCGCGCGGTGTTCGCTCTGTATGCCCGAGTGCGGGGACTCGGCAGCTCACTGAAGAGCGGCATCTACGCCTTCCGGAGAAACGCCCGGTGGAGCGACATCGTCGCCGCGCTGCAGCTCGGCCGTGGGACCCTGGTGCGCTTTACCGTGCGGGAAGGCCTGCAGATCGCCGAGGTCGCCGACCTCGCCGCACAACAACTCCAGGTGTCGCGGGACTCGTTTCTCGAAGCGACCCGCGATCCGGCAATGCTCGAGCTGCTGGGCGTCGGCGCCTATGCGAACAACGCCGAGGGCTACCTGTACCCCACCACCTACACCGTGCGACCCCACCTCTCCGGCCAGGAGCTGGTGCGGTTGATGATCGAGGAGTTCATCAGCCACTGGTCCCCGGCGTGGGATGCGCGCCTCGACAGCCTGCACATGTCGCTACACGACGTCGTGACGCTCGCGTCGATCATCGAATCGGAAGTGCGCTACGCCCCTGATCGCGAGTACGTCTCCGCGGTCTACCACAACCGGCTGCGCCTCGGCATGCTGCTGCAGGCCGATCCGACGGTCGTGTACGCGATGGGCCGACGTCCCCGCCGGGTCTACGAGAAGAACCTGCTGATCCGCTCACCCTACAACACCTACCTGCACCCCGGACTGCCCCCAGGGCCGATCAGCCAACCCGACAGCGCCTCGCTCGCCGCCGCCCTCTATCCCGCCCAGGCGCCGTTCCTCTACTTCGTGGCCCAGCCCGACGGCAAGCACATTTTTTCCGTCAGCTACCGGGAGCATCTCGCAGCGATCCGGGAGGTGAAGGAGCAGGTGCAGGAGATACGAGCGCGCGCGCGGCAGTCTCGGGGTCCGCCGCACTCAGCACGGCGGCGATGACCGCGACCCCGACGGCACCGGCCCGGAGAATAAGGTGGGCGTTGGTCGCCGAAATGCCGCCGATGCCGATGACCGGCACGCCGCGGGGTGCCAGGCGCGCCAGCGCGCCGCAGCCCGCGGGGCCGAGCGGGGCACCGGCGTCCGGCTTCGTGCTCGTGGCGAAACAGGGGCCGACGCTCCAGTAGTCGGCCGGGGCCGAGCGGGCCCGGTCGGCCTCAGCCGCCGAGCCGACGGAGATGCCGAGCACGAACCCGGCCGGCACATATGGACGCACCGCGCCGACCGGCACGTCGTCCTGGCCGAGATGCGCGCCCGCCGCTCCGGCGGCGAGCGCCACGTCCACCCGGTCGTTGACGAGCACGGGAACCGGCACGGCGACGACGAGGGCGCGCACGAGGTGGAGCAGCTCGCGCGGCGGCGCCTCCTTGTCGCGGACTTGGAGCATCGTCGCACCGCCCCGCACGGCGGCGCGGCACACGGCCACCGGATCGCGATCCCGCAGCAGCGGCCGGTCGGTGATCACTATCAAACGCAGTTGATCGGCGAGAGGGGGGGCCATGGGCACCGACAAAGCTATCGCGACGGTGAGCGCGAAGGGCGCCGCGCGTTGGGCCGCCGGCCATCCCTGGATCTACCGCAGCGACGTCGTCGTCGCGCCGCGGGGAGCAGGGATCGTGCGCGTGCGCGACCGTCGCGGTGCGCCACTCGGCCAGGCGCTCTACTCGCCGCGCAGCGAGATTCGCCTCCGGCTGCTGACGGCCGGTGACGAGTCGATCGACGCGGCGTGGTGGCGCTTTCGGATCGCCGCCTGCGCCGCCCGGCGCGAAGGGATCTCCGCCACCGCCTACCGTGTCGTGCACGCGGAGGGCGATGGGCTCCCGTCCCTGGTCGTCGATCGCTACGGGCCCTTCGTGGTCGCCCAGCTCCTCTCCGCCGGCCTCGAGGCCGTGCGCGCCGATGTCCTCACCGGCCTGCGCCAGGCGCTCGAGCCGCAGGGCATCCTGCTGCGCAACGACACCGCCGTCCGGAGGCACGAAGGCCTGCCGCTCGAGGTCGAGCAGGCGCATGGGGACGTCCCGGAAGCGGTCGAGGTGCGCGAAGGCGAGGTGCGCTACCTCGCCGCCCCGCGGCACGGCCAGAAGACGGGCGCGTTTCTCGACCAGCGCGAGAACCGCCGGCTGGTGGCGAGCCACACGCGAACGGGCGGCCGGGCGCTCGACGTCTTCACCTATCACGGGTCCTTTGCCCTGCATCTCGCCCGACGAGCCGCGACGGTGCTGGCCGTGGACCAGAGCGCCGAGGCGCTCGCCCGCGGCGCGCAGAATGCGTCGTTGAACGGTCTCGCCAACATCTCCTGGCGCGAGGCCAACGCGTTCGACTTGCTGCGCACCCTCGAGCGCGCCGGGGAGCGGTTCGACACCATCGTGCTCGACCCCCCTGCGTTCGCGAAGACGAGGGCCACGCTTCCGCGCGCCCTGGCTGGCTACAAAGAGATCAACCTCCGGGCGATGCGGCTCCTCGCCCCCGACGGCGTTTTATTCACGTGCTCCTGCTCCTACCATATCCACCGGTCCGATTTCCTGGAGATGCTGGGGGCCGCTGCCGGCGACAGCGGGCGTCGTCTCGAGCTACTCCGCCTGACCGGCGCGGCGGCCGACCATCCGGAGATCTTGAACGTCCCTGAGACCGGGTACCTGAAGGGCGCACTGCTCCGGGCGGTCGATGAGCGGCTCCCCGGTTGACTCTGTGCGTCCGCCTTACAACCTTGCATCCATGCCATCCGCCCGGCCCGAGGGAGGCGAGCGCGACCGGACAGCCCTGGTTCGGCGCGTGCTCATCGGACTGTTTTTCGCCAATCTCGCCGTCGTCGTCGCGAAGCTCGTGGTCGGGCTCTCGGCGCGCTCGCTGGCCGTCCTGGGCGACGCCCTGCACTCCTCCGTCGATGCGCTCAACAACCTCCTCGCGCTGGTGGTGGTGCGCGTGGCCGCCCAGGCGCCCGACGAAGACCACCCCTACGGGCACCGGAAGTTCGAGACGCTGGGTGCGTTGGCGATTGTCGGCTTCCTCTCGATCACCTGCTTCGAGCTGGCGCGGGACGCCCTGGCACGGCTGTTCGGCACCCACACCGTGCCGCACGTGACCGACGCCCAGCTGATGATTCTGGTCGGCGGTCTGGGGATCAATGCCCTCGTCGCCTGGTATGAGCACCGCCGGGGCGAGCAGCTGGAAAGCGAACTGTTGGTGTCGGATGCCTCGCATACGCGCAGCGACGTGTACATCACCACTGGCGTCATCATCGGCCTCCTGCTGTCGCGCCGCGGCTGGTGGTGGGCCGATCCGGCCCTCGGCCTCGTCATCGCCATCCTCATCGTGCGGGTCGGCTACCAGATCACGCAGCGGACCGTGCCGATCCTCGTCGATCAGCGCGCCCTGCCCCGCGGGGAGATCCAGTCGGTGGCGGAAGGGGTCGCCGGCGTGCGCGGCGCGTACGACATCCGCTCCCGCGGCGGCGGCCAGGCGCGCTACGCGGAGGTGACCATCGCGGTCGACCCGGCGACCAACGTCGCCGCCGCCCACGCGATCGCGGACGAAGTGGAGCACCGGTTGAAGCACGATCTCCGGCTGGACGAAGTCACGGTGCACGTCGAGCCGTGCTGAGCACGCTCGATCAGGGCGCTCGCGCCCGCCGTTCCCGCCGACCGGCGCGGTCGCTCCGGCAGGAGTACGAGGAGTTCCTGTTCCAGCGCATCGAGGAATACAAGAACTCGCTGTCGCGCGCGGAGCTGCTCGAAATTGGAGACGAGGCCGTCCGCGAGCTCGAAGTGGCCGCGGCCGACCAGTATCTGCTCACGGAAGTCCTCCTGCTCGAGCACGTGGACCGCATCATCACCCGGCGGCTTCGCCTGCCTGGTTTCCAGCGCTGGTCCCGCAGCCACCGCGCGCTGCGGGCCGCGCAGCGCGAGCCGACGCACTGGGAGCTCGAGACCGCGAGTCCGCTGGTGGCGTGGGCGCGTCGCCTCGAGCCGGGCGACGCGGCCGTCGTGATCGGCGCCGCCGCCCTCCCGGCCGCCCTGTTCATCGCCGCCCACGACGTCGAGGTCCTGCTGCTCGACCAGGATCTCACCGCCGTGGAGGGCGCCGAGGCACGGGCGGTCGCCGAGCAGTTGGCCGGCCGATTCCAGGCCCTGGTCGTGCAGTTCGGGAACTGGATGCCCGATGTCCCGGTGACCGTGGCGGTGCTGCACCCGACGGCGCTCGGGGCCCTGGAGCCCGAGCCGCGGCTCCGGCTGGTCGAGGACCTGCAGGCCCGCACACCTCCCGGCGGTGTCCACATCGTCCTCCCGTCGTCTCGCGGACTCGGTGGAGCCGGAGTGATCCCGATTGGCGCTGACGCGCTGCTCGCGCTCTACCCCGACTGGCAAATCGAGCGGCGCCCCCGCGGCCGCCGAGGAGGGTTCTCCGCGTTGAAGCCTCAGGGTCAATCCGACACACAGGCGAACGTGTCAGAGTAGTGAATTGCCGTCCGGGCTCTCCCAGTAACCCGTTGCAGCTGCTTGTGTTGCGACAAGCGAAGGCGTGGCCCTTCGCTTGCCTTACACCACAGTGAACGCACAACCTGCAACGGTGCTGAAATGACTAGTTTGCCACGCGAACTCGACGACGAACCACTCGGGATCATCCTGCGAGCCGGGAAGCGGACGCTCAAGCCGGCCCGGATCTGGGCCTATTGCTGGTGCGATGACGACACGGATTCGGGAGATCACGTCCATCAGCGGTTGCCCGTGGACCCACACCTGGCAGTGGTCTAGACGGGTCACATTCCATCGCCGCAGTCGCAGGGGCCGGCCAGAGTGCCGGTCCTTTTTTTCGTTTCCGGGCTGGGACGTGGTCGAAGCGGGCGGGACGCCTCCGGCGTGGCGACCTCGAGCACCGCCTCCGCATGGAATTCGCCGGCCCCGCTCATAGCCGCCCGAGCGATGTAGCGCCCCGGCCTTCTCCACCATCGGCCGGCCGGACTGATACGCACACGATCTCGTTCGTCGCAAACGAGAACTGCAGCGCGGCGCAGCACGTTGCCGGTCCATGAAGCAGGGCCTATCGTTGGAGACATGGTCTCTCTGAGCGTCAACGGCCGCAGGATGAGCGCCGATCCCGACCAGACGATCCTCGACGTCGCCCGGATGGCCGGCATTGAGATTCCGACGCTGTGCTGGTATCCGAAACTGTCGATCGTCGGGAACTGCCGCATCTGCCTCGTCTCGGTGGAGGGGCAGCCCAAACTGCTTCCCGCCTGCGCGACCAAGGTCGCCGATGCGATGGTCGTCACGACCCAGTCCCATGCCGCCGTGGAGAACCGCAAGGGCGTGCTGCGCCTCCTGCTGGAGCGCTACCCCGCCGACCATCTGCGGAACGGTGGGCGGGCCGACCCGCGCAACGAATTCGAGCAGTACGTGGTGGACTATGGCGTCATCCCCTCGACCACCGCCGGCCGCGACCTGCTGCTCCGCTCGGGCGACGAGCGCCCCGGCGATCCGATGATCCGCCACGACATGACGACCTGCATCCTGTGCACCCGCTGTGTGCGGGCCTGTGAGGACATCCAGGTCGTGGGGGTGCTGGACGTCGGTCAGCGCGGCGAGCATACCGAGATCATCGTGGGCGCGGACGGCGATCCCGACAAGGCCGGCTGTACGTGGTGCGGGGAGTGCGTGCGAGTGTGCCCCACCGGGGCGATCTTCGAAGTGATGCCCCGGGAGCGGTTCCGTCCCGAGCAGGTCCGCCGCCCGGAGTCGATCGTCCGCTCCACCTGCCCGTACTGCGGGGTCGGCTGTCAGATGGATCTGCACACGGCCGACAACAAGATCGTCCGCGTCACCTCCCCCGACATCGAGCTCGACACGCCGAACCAGGGCAGCACCTGCGTCAAGGGTCGGTTCGGGTACGACTTCCCGCAGCACCGCGACCGACTCACGCGGCCGCTCATCCGCCGCGGGTGGCAGCGCGAAGGCAGCCGCTGGGTGTGGCGCGGCCCCGGGGGCACGGACCGCCGCAGCGGTCCGTGGCGCACGATCGAGGGCGAAGGCCAGCAGTCCAAGCCCGGCACGCCCCCCCGCAGGACGGGGAAATCAATCCGCCAGCTGCCGCTCCTCGAGCGGATCGACATGGACATCCGAGACCGGGTGGCAACGCCCGCGTCCTGGTACGAGCCGTTCCGCGAGGCGACGTGGGAGGAAGTCCTGGGGCTCGCCGCTCAGGAGCTGGGGCGGATCAAACGCGACCGGGGACCCGACGCGCTGGCGTGTTTCTCGTCGGCGAAGTGCTCCAACGAAGAGAACTACCTGATGATGCGGTTGTTTCGCGGGGCGATCGGCACCAACAACGTCGATCACTGCACCCGCCTGTGTCACTCCACCTCCGTGGCGGCGATGCAGCGGGCGCTCAGCACCTCGGCGGCATCGGGCTCGATGCGCGAGGTCGAGCACGACAGCGACGTGATTTTCATCGCCGGCGCGAACACGACCGAAACCCACCCGGTGTTCGGAGCCGCCATCAAACGCGCCCAGGAGCGCGGCGCGAAGCTGATCGTGGCCGACCCGCGGCGCATCGAGCTGGCCGACCGCGCCGACATCCACCTGCAGATGCTGCCCGGGACCGACGTCGCCCTCTTCTCGGCGATGCTGAATCACATCCTCGCCGCGGGCCTCGAGGACAGCGGATTCATCGCCGCCCGCACGCGGGAATTCGACGCCGTCCGGACGAGCGTCCGCCCATACACGCCGGAGCGGGCGGCCAAGATCACCGGCGTTTCCGCCGACCTTATCCGGCGTGCGGCGGAGGTGTACGCGCGGGGCCCGCGCACCTGCACCCTCTGGGCGATGGGCCTCACCCAGCACGCCAACGGCACTGACCTCGTGGCCTCGCTCCTCAACCTGATGCTCGCCTGCGGCATGATCGGCCGCTGGGGCGCGGCGATGATGCCGGTGCGCGGCCAGAACAACGTGCAGGGGGCCTCGGATGTCGGCGCCATCCCGTTCGTGTACACCGACTACCAGCCCGTAAGCGACCCGGCCGTGCGCAATCGGTTCGCCCACGCCTGGGGCCTCGCCCCCGAAGCGCTCTCCCTCAAGAACGGGTTGATGGTCACCGAAGTCGTGAAGCCGGAAAGCGGCGTGCGCGGCATGTACATCATGGGCGAAAACCCGATCATTTCCGATCCCGATATCGCCCACGCCGAGCACTGGTTTCAGGAGCTCGAGTTCCTGGCCGTGCAGGACCTGTTTCTCACCGAGACCGCCCGCTACGCCGACGTTGTGCTGCCGGCGTCGAGCTTCGCCGAGAAGACCGGCACCTTCGTGAACACCGAGCGCCGCATCCAGCTCTCGAACCGCGCCCTGGATCCCCCCGGGGACGCGCGCGGCGACCTGGAGATCCTGATCGATCTCAGCCGTCGCCTCGGTCTCACTACGCCGTTCGAGACGGCGGAAGAGGTGATGCGGGAGATCGCGTCGGTCACGCCGTCGTGGGCCGGCGTCAGCTACCCACGACTCGCGGGCGCCGGGCTGCAGTACCCGGTCCCGACGCCGGATCACCCTGGGACGGCGTTCCTGTTCGACCACAGTTTCCCGACCCCGGACGGCAAGGGGATCTTCGTCCCCGTCGAGTACACCGACCCAGTCGAGCTCCCCGATGAACAGTACCCGTTCGTGATGAATACGGGACGGCAGCTCTATCACTGGCACACCGGGACGATGACGCGGCGCGCCAGCGGGCTCGACGCGCGAGAGCCGACGGCGATCGTCGAGATCCATCCCGACGACGCCGCCGCGCTAGGCGTGACCGATGGCGACCTCGTACGGCTCACCTCGCGTCGCAACAACATGGTCACGGCGGTTCGCGTGTCCGATCGGGTCGCCCCGGGGCAGGTTTTCGTGCCGTTCCACTACCGAGAGGCGGCCGCCAACCTGCTCACCAACCCGGTGCTCGACCCCTATGCGAAGATGGCGGAATTGAAGATCTGCGCGGTTCGCATCGAAGCGGCCGGCGCGACCGTCGGCGCCGGCAGCAGCAGCCACTGACACGCGCGCGCCGTCCCGCTCCTCCCCCACACATGCCTGACGCCATGCAAGCCGTCGTCAAAGACCGGCGCGCGCCCGGCCTCACCGTCACCCGCGTTCCCAAGCCTCGGGCCGGCGCCGGCGAGGTGCTGATCGCCGTGCGCCACGCCGGGGTCTGCGGCACCGATCTGCACATCGCCGACTGGGACGCCTGGGCGCAGGGCCGGATCAAGCCGCCGCTCGTGATCGGGCATGAATTCGCGGGCGAGATCGTGACCGTGGGTGACGGCGTGACCGAGCTGACCCCGGGGCAGCTCGTCACCGCCGAAGGGCACATCATCTGCGGCCACTGCCTGCAGTGCCGCACCGGCAACGGCCATATCTGCAAGAACACCCGCATTATCGGCGTGGACCGCGACGGGGCGTTCGCCGAGTTCATCGCGATGCCCGCGACCAACGTGCTGCCGCTGGACGGGATCCCGACCGAAATCGGCGCCATCATGGACCCCATGGGGAACGCGTTCCACACCGTGCTGAGCGCCGAGATCCCCGGCAGTACGGTGTTTATCGTGGGGTGCGGGCCGATCGGCTGCTTCGCGGTCGGTATCGCGAAAGCGGCCGGAGCGGCGAAGGTGATCGCCTCCGATGTGAACCCGAAGCGCCTCGCGCTGGCGCGCGCCATGGGCGCGCACGTCCTGGTCAACGCGGCGTCCCAGCCGGTCGTCGAGACCGTTCTGGCGGAGACCGGCGGCGAGGGGGCGGACGTCGTGTGCGAGATGTCGGGGGTTCCGTCGGCACTGCATCAGGCGTTCCACTCCGTGCGGATGGGCGGGCGCGTGCAGCTGCTGGGCATCCCCAAGGGAGAGGTCCCGGTGGATTTCGCCACCGAGATCATCTTCAAGGGCATCACCATCTACGGCGTGATCGGCCGGAAGATGTACGAGACGTGGCACCAGATGCGGCGGTTCCTTTCCGCCGGGCTGCTCGATCCCCGTCCCGTGATCACCCACCGCTTCCCGCTCGCCCGGGTGGAGGACGCCCTGGCCACGATCCGCTCGGGGGACGCGGGCAAAGTCATCCTGGAGATCGCATGAGCCTCGTCACGAGCCTCGCGGCCGAGCTGGAGCAGTTCAAGCAGGACGGCGTCTACAAGCGGCTCAACTACCTCGAG
>Ga0307281_10000215_pt1 | contig 14425 bp, 9 predicted proteins | sample ER_DNA_120_FD_194486 | JGI IMG/M metagenome (GOLD analysis project Ga0307281, IMG submission 194486) | Bulk soil microbial communities from the East River watershed near Crested Butte, Colorado, United States - ER_DNA_120 | ecosystem: Environmental > Terrestrial > Soil > Floodplain | place: USA...
GGTGAAGATGCGATCGGCCTCGACGGCGTCCTCGGAGGTGACGCGGACCAGCGTGCGGGTTTCGGGGTTCATCGTCGTGCGCCACAGCTGCTCGGGGTTCATCTCGCCGAGGCCCTTGTAGCGCTGCACCTGGACATTCTTCTTGCCGAGCCGGGTCATCGCCTCTTCCCGCTCCTTGTCGTCGAAGCAGTAGATCTCTTCCTTGCCCGCCTTCACCAGGAACAGCGGAGGCTGCGCGATGTAGATGTGACCCGCGTCCACGAGCGGTTGGAGCTTGCGGAACAGCAGGGTGAGCAGCAGCGTGCGGATGTGCGACCCGTCCACGTCGGCGTCGGTCATCAGGATGAGCTTGTGGTAGCGGAGCTTCGTGATGTCGAAGTCCGTCTCCACGCCGGTGCCGAGCGCGGTGAAGATGTTGCGGATCTCCTCGTTCGCGAGGATCTTGTCGATGCGCGCCTTCTCGACGTTCAGGATCTTGCCGCGGATCGGGAGAATGGCCTGGAAGCGCCGGTCGCGGCCCTGCTTGGCGGTGCCGCCTGCCGAGTCGCCCTCCACGATGTACAACTCGCACTGCCCGGGATCGTCCCACGCGCAGTCGGCGAGCTTGCCGGGCAGCGAGCCGCCGTCGAGGATGGTCTTGCGCCGCGCCAGCTCGCGGGCCTTACGCGCCGCCTCGCGGGCGCGCGCGGCCGCCAGCATCTTCTCGATGATCTTGCGCGCGACCGACGGCGTCTCCTCGAAGAACTCGCGCAGCCCCTCGCCCACGATGCTCTCGACCAGGCCCTTGACCTCGCTGTTCCCGAGCTTGGTCTTGGTCTGGCCCTCGAACTGCGGGTCCTGCATCTTGATCGAGATCACAGCCACCAGCCCCTCGCGTACGTCCTCGCCCGAGACCGCGACCTTGGCGCGCTGACTCAGGCCCTCCTTCTCGGCGTAATTGGTGAGCGTGCGCGTGAGCGCCGAGCGGAAGCCGATCAGGTGCGTGCCGCCCTCGACCGTGTTGATGTTGTTCACGTACGAGTGCATGGACTCGGCGTAGCTGTCGTTGTACTGGAGCGCGACCTCGACCGCGACGCCCTCGCGCTCGCGCGCGAACACCACCGGGCGCGCGTGCAGGACTTCCTTGTTCTGATTCAGATACTTGACGAACTCGAGGATGCCACCCTTGTAGAGGAAGGTCTGGCTCTTGCCGCTGCGCGCGTCGGCGAGCTTGATCGTGAGCCCGCTGTTCAGGAACGCGAGCTCGCGCATGCGGCCGGCGAGGGTGTCGTAGTGGAAGTTGGTCTCCTCGAAGATCGAGGGGTCGGGCAGGAAGCGGGTGGTCGTGCCCGAGCCGTTGCGCCCATTCTCGGCGGGGCGGGATTTCATCGGCCCCGCGGGCTTGCCGGCCTCGTAGCGCTGCGCGTAGATGGTGCCCTCCTTCAGCACGTCCACCTCGCACCACGCGGACAGCGCGTTCACCACCGAGACCCCCACGCCGTGCAGCCCGCCCGAGACCTTGTAGGTCTTGCTGTCGAACTTGCCGCCGGCGTGGAGCGTGGTCATCACCACCTCGAGCGCCGGCTTCTTCTCGGTGGCGTGCATGTCCACCGGGATGCCGCGCCCGTCGTCGACCACCGTGACGCTGCCGTCGGTTTCCATGCTCACCGAGATCTCGGTGCAGAACCCGGCGAGCGCCTCGTCCACCGAGTTGTCCACCACCTCGTACACCAGGTGGTGCAGCCCGCGCGTCCCCACGTCGCCGATGTACATGGCGGGGCGCTTGCGGACCGCCTCCAGGCCTTCGAGGACCTGGATGCTCGTCGCGTCGTAGTGATGTCCCTTGGGTTCCGCCGTCAACGCCGCCTCTTCCCCCTTCGAACTCATCACGGATGCCCTCTGCGGGGCAGCGCCAGGCGCACGTCGCGGACGTGCTCGCCGCCCAGCTGCTGGTTGATGCGCCGCACCAGGTCCCTCTTCAGGTACCCCAGCTCCTGCATCCAGGCCGATCCCTCGACCTCCACGTGCAGCGTCCCGTCGCGGAACGCGACGGCGCGGGCGTGGCGCGCGACCCTTGGGCCCACCAGCTCAGGCCAAGCCTCGACCGCCTGCCACCCCGTCATCTCGCGGCTCAGGCCGAGGTTCTCGAGGACCCGGCCCAGCACGCCGCCGACCGCCTCCACGCTCACCCCGCGCTATCCGGCAGCCGCAGCGGCATGATGAGGCACAGTAGCTCTTCCTCGGTCTGGGGAAGCGCTCCCACGGGCTCGACCACGCCGGCCGCGAGCGGCGTGTTGAGCCGGAACAGCACCTGCTCGGTGGAAATGCAGCGCAGAACGTCGAGCAGGTAGGTCGCGTTGTAGCCGATCTCCATGGGCTCGCCGCGATACTCGGCGGCGATCCGGTGCTCGCCGGCGCCCAGCTCCGTCGCCGACGAGATTCCGAGGCTCCCGGGGCCGATCGAGAAGCGCACCTGGCGCGTCACGTTGTCCGCGTGGGAGGCGACGATGTCCACCGCCTCCATGAGATCCGAGCGTATGGCCTTGAGCTCGCGCGGGTTGCTGCGCGGGATCACCTGCTCGTAGTTCGGGTAGGGCCCTTCGAGCAGCCGCGTCAGAATCCGCACGCGATACTCGCCGACCGAAGCACCAAAGCCCGCCTGGCGCTTGCCCGCCGCCACCTCGATCTGGATCGGGCTCGTGGCCTCGTCCGCCGTGCGGCTCACCGCCTGCAGCGCGCGCGTCGGGACGATCAGGCCCTCCTTGCCGAGCCCCCCGAAATCGCCCTTGCGCGTGGCGCGGGAGAGCCGGTGGCCATCGGTCGCGACGAAGGTGACGTGCTGGTCACCGCCCTGGATCAGCACGCCGTTGAGCTGCGGCCGCGTCTCCTCGGTGGAGGCCGCGTAGGCGCTGCGCGCGATCAGCCGCGAGAGCGCCTCACCCTCGAGCACGGCCTTGGAATCGGCCTTGAGCTCGGGGATGCGCGGGAAATCGGCGGCATCCTGGGTCGGGAACCGCGACCAGCCCTTTCCGTCGCCGTAGCGCACCTCGCACTGTCCTGACGCGACCGAGATCGTGACCGCGCCCTTCGGCATCTTGCGCACCACCTCGTGGAAATGGCGCGCGCCCACCGCGACTCGGCCCGGCGTCTTCACCTCGCACGGCACGTGCGCCGACGTCGTCACGTCGAGGTCCGTGCCGGTCACGGTGAGGCCGGTCTTGTCGGCGTCGAGAAGCAGGCAGCTCAACAGCGGAAGGGGGCTCTTGGCGGAAACCGATCCCAGCGCCCGCCCGGCGGCGAAGGCAAGGTCGCCCTGCTGGATCGTAAGGTCCATGGCTGCACTCCCTGGCTGGGGCGAAGTTGAAGTCCGGCCTGAAGTTCCGGGAGCGGATTCGGTGCTCAAAGGGGCGTTCATGTCAGGTCCGCAGCATGATAGGTAGGAGAACGGGTGTCTGCAAGCACTTTCGGACGGTGTAAATCATTGTTTTTCAATAGATAAGAAAGTAGTTGCAGTAGGGGGTGTGGGGATTGTTGAAAAGCCCATCCAAGACCTCCTAATGGCCTCGACGCGAACGGGATGAGCGGTCGCGCAGGGTTGTGGACTCGAGGGCCGGATCTCCACACCGTTTCCCGGTCCGGCCGGCGCCCCTCGAGTTCTCCAGATTCCTCCCGATTCCTCCAGGCGATCTCCACAGCTCACGCGGACGCCAGTGTTGAAATCAGCCCGTTGATCTTGTCCGCCATCTCGCTATCCGCGGCGATCATGGCCGCCACCTTCTCGCACGCGTAGAGCACCGTGCTGTGATCGCGGTTTCCGAACATGCGCCCGATCTCGACCAGCGAGAGCTCGGTGAGCTGGCGCGTGAGGTACATCGCGACCTGGCGCGGCAGGACCACGGCGCGCGTCCGGCGCTGCCCACACAGCGCGTCGCTCTTGATGCCGAACCGCTCCGACACCGCCGCCAGGATCCGCTCCGGCGTCATGTGCTCCGGCTCGGGATTGACGTAGTGGCGCAGCACCTCCTCGGCGAGCTCGAGCGAGATCTCCTGGTGCGTGAGCGAGCCGACCGCGAGCAGCCGCACCAGGCAGCCCTCGAGGTCGCGAATATTGGTGCGGATGCGGTCGGCCATGAGCAGCAGCACGTCGTCGGGCAGCCGCACGCCGCCGCCCTCCTGGGCGCAGCGCGCACGCAGGATGGCGATGCGCGTCTCGAGATCGGGCTGCTTGATGTCCGTGACCAGGCCCTGGTTGAACCGCGAGGTGAGCCGCTCCTCGAGCATCGGAATGTCCTTGGGCGGCTTGTCGGCGGTCACCACGACCTGCTTGTGGGCGTCCCGCAGCGCGTTGAACGTGTAGAAGAACTCCTCCTGCGTACCCTCCTTCCCGGCCAGGAACTGGATGTCGTCGATCAGCAGCACGTCCACGTTGCGGTAGCGGTTGCGGAACGCCAGCGTCTGGGTGTGCTGGATCGCGAAGATCATCTCGTTCGTGAAGCGCTCGGCTGGCACGTAGACGACGCGCGCCTCGGGGCGTGTGCGCCGCACCTCGTGGCCGACGGCGTGGAGCAGGTGGGTCTTCCCCAGCCCCGAGCCGCCGAAGATGAAGAGCGGGTTGTAGGCGTAGCCCGGCTTCTCCGCGACCGCGCGGCAGGCGGCGTGCGTGAAGCGGTTCCCGCTCCCCACCACGAACGTTTCGAAGGTGAGCCGCGGGTGGAGCTGGCTGTCGAGCCACGAGCGGCTCGTGCGGGCCACAGCTCCCGCCACGGGCGCCGTGCGCGCGGGCGCGGGCCCCGGCGCCGGCTGCTCGCACAGGGAAAAGCGGACCGGCGGCGTTGCGCCGAGCGCCGCCGCGAGGCTCGCGTGCAGCAGCGGCAGGTGATGCTCGTGCAGCCAGTCGATGAAGAATGCGTTCGGTACTTCGAGCTCGACGACCTCGGGGGAGAGCTGCCGCGGCACGATGGGCTTGAACCAGGTTTCGTAGGCTTGGTGGCTCCCGATCCTCGCCTTGACGGATTCGAGCACCTGTCCCCAGAGGAGGCCGATTTCCTCGGACTGCGCAGTACGGACGGCCATTTCAACGGTCCTTGCTGAAAAGGGTCCCGGATTTATCCACAGGGTTCGGGGCGGCGAGAACCTCGTTCCATCGCGGCCGCGGGCCCTGTGAACCGTGGGCTTGTGGAAATCGGACCAGCCAGTTATCCACAACGATTGTCACGACTCGATCCTGTTGCGCGCCAGGCGCTTGAGTCTCAATCCACCTCCCTTCGTCCACACTCGATCCACAATCGGCGTTCCGGGGCCTTCCGGGGACCATTCGGCCGCGAGGGTCCGGGCCGCAGGTCGGCCGCGAAACCCCGCAATTGGAAAGGCTTTGATGGGAGTGCCGGAAGATCGAAACGGCGGCCGGACCGCACCGCCTCTCGAGGAAGGGCTAGGCTAGCATCGGCCCCATTGGCGAACAAGGGCCGGATTGAGCGCGCGGCGTGAGCGGCGCAACGAGGGCCGCGCCAGCGGGATCGGGGAAGGCCCGAACGCCGAGCGCGGCCCTTTTTCGCGCGGAGCGCGCGAAAACCCGCGTAGAATCAGAACCCGAACGTGGTCCCGAGCGAGAACGTGCTCTGATCGCCGTAGTGGGTTCCCCACGCCTGCTTCAGCTCCATCACGAAGCGCAGGTCGGGACTGAACCGGTACTCGGCGCCGAGGCGGAACGGCCACTGGATGCCCGTGTCGTCCTGCAGCGTGGTGTTGTGGCTCGCGTAGGCCAGGCCGAGCGAGGCGTAGGGCTCGATCGTGCCGCTCGTGCCCGCCGCGTAGCCCCGGCTCGCGATCACGTTGGGCCCCATGGTGAGCACGCTCAGGTTGTCGCCGGTGTCCACGCCCAGCCCGGCCCCGAAGGAGAGGTCCACGGGGAATCCCGACCTCACCCGCATGGCCGCGACCTTGAAATCGGCTCCGAGGCGCAGGGCGTTGCCGTCCGCGTCGGTGTAGTCGAGGCGCTTGAGCCCGCCCTGGAAGCCGAAATCCACGTCGGGATAGAAGCTGAGCCGGAGCTGCGTGATGAACCCGACCTCGTGGGCGCTCGCGTCCACGAATGTGCCGAGCGAGTGGCCGTTCATCGGCAGTGGAGCCGCGCCGCCGAACTGGCCGAGGGACTGGGATTGCGCGGGGCCGGCGCAGATGAGAAGAGCGCCCGCCACCCATGTCGCGATGGTGTTGCGATTCACGTTCGACCTCCATGTCGAAAGGGGGCCACAGGGAGCGGCCTTGCTCCTACCGCTAGCGTCGCAAATCGAAGCACCCGAGGTCAAGTGCGTTCCGGGGCGGCCGTCGGCCCCGGGCGCCCGCCCCGGCCGGCAGCTGGCGTTGTTCGCCACTCCGGCCGCCGCTATATTCGCCGCCCGGTCCCGCCGTCCCCCGTTCCCAACGGAGCCCTCGCCATGTCCAGGCTGATCGATGTGCTGCTCCTGTTCGCGCTTCCGGCCTCCGGCAAGTCGGAGGTGCGGCGCTACCTCGCCTCGCTCACCCCCGAGCAGTGCCGCGACCAGCTCCACTTGGGCCCCACCGTCCAGCTCGACGACTACCCGTACGTCCACATGATGCGGCGCGTGAGCCAGGAGCTGCGCAAGCGCGGCGCCGACGGAATGTTCTTCGACTCCGACGATCTGCCGATGAAGCAGCCGCTCGACTGGGGAACGCTGATCGAGCTGCTGAACGAGGACTTCGACGACCTGAAGCTCCGCCGTCGCCCGGCTCCGGCCGCCGCGGCCGAGTGGCTGCTCGAGCGCTTCGACCGCGCGCGCGCGAAGGCCGGCGCGAAGGCGGCGCTCGGCGCGCTTCCCGAAGCACTTCGGAAGGAGCTGGCGGGGGCACTCGAGCGCGAGGCGACCGACCTGCTCCGCGACAAGAACGCGGGCATGCCCGATTCGCTGGAAGGCCGGACGGTGGTGATCGAGGCGGCGCGCGGCGGCCCCGACGGCGCTGCGATGCCGCTGCCCAGCCCGCTCGGCTACCGCTACTCGATCGGCGCGCTCTCCGACGAGATCCTGCCGCGGGCCTCGATCCTCTACGTCTGGGTGACGCCCGAGGAGTCGCGCCGCAAGAACTACGAGCGCACCGATCCCAACGATCCCGGCTCGATCCTCCACCACGGCGTGCCCGACGCTGTGATGTACGGCGACTACGGATGCGACGACATGGAGTGGCTGATCCGCCAGTCCGACCGCCCGGACACCGTGCGCATCGAGGCCCGCGGGAAGACGTTTCACATCCCGGTCGCGCGCTTCGACAACCGCGTCGACAAGACCACGTTCGTGCGCGCCGAGCGCGCCGCGTGGAAGCCCGCCGACGTCGAAGCACTCCACGCCGGGCTCCAGGGCGCGTTCGAGAAACTGGCCCGGGCGCGCACCGGCGGAGTGGCGGCGAGGTAGGCTACCTCCCCGCGTCGTAGAACGCCGAGGCCCAGTCCGCGGTCGCGGTGAAGCCCATCCTCCGGTAGAGCGCGAGCGCCGGCGCGTTGAAGTCGTTCACGAACAGGCAGACGCCGCGCGTGCGCCCGGTCAGACGCACGCACAGCTCGGAGAGCCCGCGGCGCGCGAAGCCCCGGTTGCGCAGCGGGGCGGGCGTGTAGACGCCCGCGATCTGCGCGGCGTCGGCGGTGAGCGCGCTCACGCTGGCGCGGAAGCGCAGGGCGCCGCCCTCGATCCAGAGCCAGGTCGAGCCGTCGCGGGCCTCCTCCCCCACGCGGCGCGCGTAGGCTGTGGCGTCGCCCTCGCGCGGATCCTCCTCCAGCTCCTCGGCGCGGAGCAGCGCGCCGCTCTCGAACAGCACGTCGTAGTCCACGGCCGTCGCCAGCCTCAGCTCGGGCAGGCGCTCGAAGGCCGGCAGCCGCCCGGGCTCGAGCACCATGTAGACCTGCAAGCGATGGAGCCGCGGATGGATCCCGGCGGCGGTGAAGCGCCGCACGAATGGATCCACCGCGCCCCGCGTGCCGACGATCTGGATCCTGCGCGGCAGCAGCGCGCGCCGGCGCAGCGTCTCTTCGGCCAGGCGGTCGAGGGCCTCCGCGTCCTCCCCGACCGGCAGCACCGCGCCCGACGGCCCGCCGAGATGAACCGCCGCCACCAGGTCCGCGCCGCGCCGCGCCGCCCACACCTCCTCCTGGGGGCGCCCGAGCGCGTCGCGCAGCGTGAGCGCGAGCAGGTACACGTTGAGCACCGGATCGCGGTCGAGAAAGCCGAACAGCTCGACCAGATCGGGCGGGCCCAGGCGCTGGACGGTCAGGGTTTCGGCCTCGGGTCGCGTGGTCATGCGCCTCCTCGAATGGCATTCGGCGACGGTCGATGCTGCAGCATAGTCGACGGCCGGGAATCGGGCATCGCTGCGCTTCCGCGGCCGATCCGGCGCGGGCGCCGCGGCGCTCTCGCGGCGACGACATCGTCCCGAGGCAATATTAACTCCTCATTCATGTCTCGGACACCGCGCGGGCGCCAGCCCGCACGTATCGTCTGCAGCGATCGGGAAGCGGTCGCTGCGGGAATCCGAAAACGCATCCAGGAAGTCACGCACCAGCAGCCGCCCGCCGCGCGCAAGACACCTTGCAGACACAGCGCCCGCTTCCCTCTCGACCATACGGCTTACCCGTTTCGCGCCGCGCCGGCCCGGCACGCCGGCCGGCGCGGAACGGCGGCACGACGACAGCAGCGGAGGGAGGAATCATGCGTTCCATCGCGACACGCGCAGTTCGGATCGTACGAAACGGGTTGGCCGCCGCGTGGCTGGTTGCGCTCACCGTCGGGGCCTGCGGCGCGCAGATGATCTTCGACGGCAACGTGCTCTACAACAACAACCTGAGCGGCACGCTGGCCGGTCAGTTCATCGGGACGCCGCCGGGCGTTGCTGCGGGCTGCCCCCCCGGGATGAACGCCGGAGTGCTCGGAACGACCACGTTCACGTTCAACGCCTACGCCGACCCGCTGCTCCCGAACGCCCCCTACCAGGCGAACGTGGTTCCGAACTTCCAGCCGAGCGCCGGCAGCCCGGCACTCAATCATGCGGTGGCGGTCCCGGCGGACGGGTTCTTCCAACAGACCTGCTACGCGGGCGCGATCGGTCCCAAGCCCAACGGCGACTGGACCCAGGGCTGGACCTACTACGATTCGACCGGCGCGAGCCGCCAGGATCTCCACCTGGCCGGCATGCCCGATCCGCGCCCGCTCGCGGTCTACGACAACATCAAGCTCTACAGCAGCCGCACCTTCGCCGCCGACAGCAACTACGAAGTTCGCGGCCAGCTCCGCGTGAAGAGCCAGGCCACGCTCACGATCCCGGCGGGCGCGGTCGTCTTCGAGGACAAGGCCACCCTGGGGACGATCATCGTCGAGCGCGGCGGGAAGATCGTAGCGGTCGGGACCGCTCTGGCTCCGATCATCATCACATCGAACCAGGCCCCGGGCGCCCAGGCGCGCGGCGACGTGGGCGGCATCGTCCTCAACGGCTACGCCAGGACCAGCACGGTCAACTCGTGCGTCGGCGACTCGGCGGCGAGCGAGGGCGGCTCGATCGGCTTCTACGGCGGCAACGACGACGCCGACAACTCGGGCCAGCTCAAGTACGTCCGGGTCGAGTACGCCGGCAAGCAGATCGTCCAGGACAACGAGCTGAATTCGTTCCTGTTCAACGCGGTCGGGAGCGGAACGCAGGTCGAGTACCTGCAGGCGTTCGCGGGCGCCGACGACTGCTTCGAGTTCTTCGGCGGCACGGTGGACACCCGGCATCTGATCGGCATCGAGGGAACCGACGACGGCTTCGACACCGGCGGCGGCTACCGCGGCCGGTGCCAGTTCCTGATCGTCCGCGCCAGCCCGCGATTCGCTCCGGCGACCACGAACAACCAGAGCGGCGACAAGGGCTGGGAAGCGGACAACAACGAGGCCCCGAACGCGTTCGACCAGATGCAGTGCGCCGGCCGCGCGAACCCGCAGGTCGCGAACGCCACGTTCGTGGGCGACAAGCGCGCGGGCCCGACGTTCCCCGGCCCGGTCGCGGGCATCAACTGGCGGCGCGCCACGGCCGGCAAGTTCCTGAACGGCATCATCTACAACTACAAGACGGCGGCCGTGAAGATCGACGACGACGTCACCTGGTCGGCGCACTGCGCTTCGCTTCCGGCCGGGCCGCCGGTCGTCTGCTCGGCAACGACGGACGTGCCGGTGACCTCCGGCAGCGTCTTCGTATCGCGCGGCGCCCCGAACCCGTTCCGCAGCCAGGTCGAGTTCAGCTTCCTGCTCCCGCGTTCGGGCGATGTCCGCATCGACGTGTACTCGGCGGCCGGCCAGCGGGTCGCGTCCGTCGCCACGGGGCGGCTCGAGGCCGGCCCGCACGCGCTGAAGTGGAATGTGAATCGGGAGACGCCGAGCGGCGTGTACTTCTACAAGGTGCGGGCGAGCGGCAGCGAGTCCACCGGCAAGATCGTGCGGGTGGAATGAAGGCCGCCGGGCAGGGCCGCGTCCCGGCCATCGTCGTCGGGTGGGCGCTCCTTCTGACGGGCCTCGCGGGCGCCGCGGCGTTCGCGGCGACCACGGGGAAGATCCAGGGCAAGATCGTCGGCACCGACACCGGCGAGCCGCTGGGATTCGCCGACCTCCTGCTGATCCCCGCCGACACCACGTTCCGGAGGGTCGGCGGGCTCTCGAACGCCGACGGGACGTTCCTGCTCGAGGCGCCGGCGGGGCGCTACACGCTCCAGATCCGCGCACTGTCCTACGCCAGCCAGCGCGTCGAGGGAATCACGATCGAGGCGGGCAAGCTGCTGCCGTTCTCGACCGTGCTCAAGCCCGAGGCGATCCAGCAGGAAGAGATCGTCGTCGAGGCGAAGGCCCGGCAGAACACCGAGAACTCCATGCTGTCCGCGCGCCGGAAGGCCGCGGCGGTCGGGGACGCGGTCAGCGCCGAGCAGGTGCGCAGGTCGCCCGACAAGGATGCCGCCGAAGTCCTGCGGCGCGTGACCGGGCTCTCGGTGTCGGACGGAAAGTACGTGTTCGTACGGGGGCTCGGCGAGCGCTACAGCTCGACCGAGGTGGACGGCGTTCGGATCGCGAGCCCCGAGTCGAACAAGCGGGTCGTGCCGCTCGACCTCGTGCCGGCGAACCTGCTCGAGAACATCGTGGTGCAGAAGACCTATACCGCCGACCGGCCGGGCGAGTTCGGCGGCGGCGACGTGCAGGTGCACACCAGGGATTTTCCCGGCAACCGGACGTGGTCGTTCTCGATCTCCCAGGGCTGCACCCAAGGCGTGACGTTCGGGCAGCGGCGGACGTACGCGTCGAGCCGGGCCGACCTCTTCGGGTTCGGCGCCGACTCCCGGCGGATCCCGGACGCGGTTTACGACGTGGCCGGCAACCGCCCGCTGGTCGAGAGCAGCGATCCGTCCCGGGGCTTCACGCGCAGCACGCTCGCCACGGTCGCGCGTTCGTTTGCGAACATCTGGTCCCCCCAATCCGCTCACGCGATTCCGGACGCCGGATATTCCGCGACCTACGGGGACGAGTTCAAGCTGTTCGGCCGGTCCCTCGGCGTCATCGTGTCCGGGAGCATGAACCGTTCGTTCGACGAGCAGGCGGAGACCCAGCGCTACTTCACGGGCGTCTCCGACACGCTCGTCGACTACGCGGTCCAACGCTCGACCGAATCGGTGCAGCTCGGAGGGATCTCGGGCTTGAGCCTGCGGCTCTCGCCCCGCCACACGGTTCACCTGCGGGGGCTCTACACTCACAGCGCCGACGATGAGGTGCGCAGCTACGAAGGCGACAACCACTCGGGTCCCAGCCAGATCACCGGCGAGGACCAGCGCCTGCGCTCGACCCGCCTGCTCTACGTGGAGCGCGAGGTGCGGTCCGGCGCGCTGGAGGGGCAGCACGAGTTCGCGCGGCTGGCGGGCACGAGCCTGAACTGGAAGCTGAGCCGGTCGAAAGCGAAGCGGCTGCAGCCCGATCGCCGCGAAACCACCTACAGCCACAATTACTACTACGACGGCGGCGGCAGCCTGGTCGGCTACTGGGCGCTCAGCCCGGTCGGCAGCCGCGAATACGGGGACCTGCGCGACGAGGGCTGGGGCGGCACACTCGGGGCCAAGGTGCCGTACCGCCTGGGTGCGCTCGGCGCCGGGAGGCTCTCGCTCGGGCTCGACCGCCAGACCAAGACGCGCGAGAACTTCTACCGCCGATTCCAGCTCGTCTACCGGGACGACGCGGACCCGACGGCGCCTCCCGAAACGGTCTTCGCGGACCCGGCGTACGTCACCGAGGCCACGTTCGCGGTCGACAACTATCGGGCCAGCACGAAGCTGACCGCCGGCTACGCCACCCTCGACGTTCCGTTCGGGCGCCACGCGCACGGAAACTTCGGCGTGCGCGTCGAGCAGGGTTTCCAGGACGTGCACAGCTACGACCTCTTCCAGCCGACGGTCGTCACGTCCGAGGGGATACTGGAGAACACCGACTGGCTGCCCTCCGGGAACTTCACGTGGGCCGTGACCGAGGCCGTGAATCTGCGGCTGGGGGCCAGCCGCACGCTCTCGCGCCCCGACATCAACGAGCTGTCCCCGAGCCCCACGACCGAGTTCATCGGCGGGCTCCAGCTCGTCGGGAATCCCGCGCTGAAACGCGCCGTGATCGAGAACTACGACGTGCGGCTCGAAGCGTTCCCGGCGCTCTCCGAAGTGCTGGCGGCGGGGTTCTTCTACAAGCGCCTGCACGATCCGATCGAGCAGGCGATCCGCGGCGGATCGCCGGGGCTCCTGATCCCCGTCAACTCGGAGGGCGGCAGCAACCGCGGCATCGAGATGGAGGCGCGGACCGGGCTCGGCCGGCTCTGGAAGCCGCTGGCGCCGTTCTCGGTCAACGCGAACGCCTCGGTCATCTCGTCGGACATCCGCCTCGCGCCCGGCGACAGCCGCTTCGGCAGCGGGGAGCATCCGCTCCAGGGGCAGGCGGACTACCTGGTGAACGGCGCGCTGGGCTACGCGATCGCGAGCCGGCGCCTCGAGGCGACGGTCCTGCTGAGCGTCGCCGGGAAGCGCCTGCGCGCTCTCGGCAGCAGCGAGCTTCCCGACATCTACGAGCAGCCCAGCGGGAGCCTGGACGCGACGCTGAGCTTCGGGCTCGCGCGCTCGCGATGGAAGCTCGCGGCCCGCAACCTGCTCGACCCGAGGATCCAGCAGCTCCAGAACGGGGAGGAAGTCTCCGGAACCCGGCGCGGGCGCAGCTACTCGATCGGGTTCTCGACCGGCTCATGAGGTTCGGAGCGAGGACAGGGCCGGCGCGGCGTCGCGCGTGGAGGGCGCTTGGTTGCGCGCTCGTGCTCGTGGCGCTCGCGGGCGCGAACGTCCCGGCCGCGGATTCCGGCATCTCCCCCGAGCCGGCGCCCGCGGCGCCGCCACCGCGCGCATCCGTCCGCAACTCTCCGGGCTGGTACCCGGGCGTCGATCCCGAATCCGCATCGGTGGTGATCGGCCGCCGCACGAACGCGCCGGTGGTGCGCGAGCCGTTCCGGGGCGGCGCGCGCAGCCTCGACGAGCTCGGCCGCACGGTGTGCCGGCTGCTCCATCACGAGGCGCGCGATTCGATGCTCGCGCTGTGCGTGAACGCGGATGAGTTCCGCGACATCCTGTGGCGGGAGTTTCCCCAGAGCCGTCCGGCCACGGGGCTGACGTGGCAGGACGCGTGGGGGGCGGTCGGCATGAGGCTCCACACCGGTTGCTCGGGCGCGATCGGCGACTACGGGGGACGGGTTCTCGAGTTCGTGCGCTTCGAGCGCGCGGACACGACGATGCGCTTCAAGAACTTCAAGCTCCATCGCGGCCTGGTCCTGGTCGCCCGCAACGACGAGGGCCGGGAGGAGCGTTTCGACTGGCTGCGCTCGGTGGCCGAGCGCAAAGGCGCGTTCAAGATCTTCGGCGTCGAGGACTAGGCTCCGTCTGAAAAACGCCCGGGGAGCCTCGCTCGTCGGTGGGGCCCGTCGCCCCCGCAGCCTCCCTTCCACCCCCCGAGCTCACGCCCACCTCCTCGCGAGGCCCCCCGGGCGCTTTTCAGACGGAGCCTAGACGATCTTCTCGAAGATCGAGTCCACCAGCTCGTCGAATCCCTCGTCGCGCTTGCTGCGCGGGCGCGGGAGCGGGACGTGCAGGTCGGCGGCGATCCGGCCGGGGCGCGAGGAGAGCACCACCACGCGGTCGGCCATCAGCACCGCCTCCTCGATGATGTGGGTCACCATCACCACCGTGTTCACCGGCAGCGCGTGGTCCGACCACAGCGTCAGCACCTCCTCGCGCAGGTTGGCGGAGGTCAGGGCGTCCAGCCCCGCGAAGGGCTCGTCCATGAACAGCAGCTCGGGCTCGACCGCCAGCGCGCGCGCCAGCCCCGCGCGCTGCTTCATGCCGCCCGAGAGCTCC
>Ga0307281_10000216_pt1 | contig 14383 bp, 13 predicted proteins | sample ER_DNA_120_FD_194486 | JGI IMG/M metagenome (GOLD analysis project Ga0307281, IMG submission 194486) | Bulk soil microbial communities from the East River watershed near Crested Butte, Colorado, United States - ER_DNA_120 | ecosystem: Environmental > Terrestrial > Soil > Floodplain | place...
GCCGTCACGGCGATGGTGGCAATGCCGCGTTCGTGGCATGCCTTCGCCACATCGATGGCGTACTCCATGAAGATGACGGGATCGTTGTACGTGAATGCGACGGCGCGGCAACCTTTCTGCGCCGCGGCACGTGCAATCATCTCCGGTGACGCGTACTCGGAGAGCGTCTCCACCTCGCGCGATTTCGAGATGTCCCAGTTCTGGCAGAAATCGCACGCCAGGTTGCAGCCCGCGGTACCGAACGACAAGACCGCCGCGCCGGGGAAAAAATGATTGAGCGGCTTCTTTTCGACGGGATCGATGCAGAAACCGCTCGAGCGTCCGTAAGTGGTGAGAACGATGGAGTTGTCTTCGCGCGCGCGGACGAAGCACATGCCACGCTGCCCCTCGCGCAGCTTGCAGAAACGAGGGCAAAGATCGCACTGGACGCGCCCGTCGTCGAGCGCGTGCCAGTAGGCGGTCGGGACGGTGTAACTCGATGTCCCTGCCATGGCACATTCAATGTAGCACCACCGCGGCGATGGCGCTAGGCTTCGCGCCATGAAGTCGTTCCACACCATCGTCGCCGGTCTCGGCGCCATGGGAAGCGCAGCGCTCTATCACCTGGCGGCGCACGGCGTGAAAGCCGCGGGGTTCGACCGTTTCGCTCCGCCGCATGCCATGGGATCTTCGCACGGCGAGACGCGCATGATCCGCGAGGCGTATTACGAGGATCCGCGCTACGTGCCGCTGGTACGTCGCGCGTACGAACTCTGGCACGACCTCTCCACACGCGCGGGCGAAACCATGATCCACGAAACGGGCGGAGTGTACGCCGGGCCACCGAACGGCGAGCTGGTGTCCGGAATGCTGCGGGCCGCGCGCGAACACGACGTCGCCGTAGAGGAACTCACGCACGCGCAGGGGACCCGGCACTTCCCGTGGTTGCACTTCGATTCGGACTGGCAGATCGTACGCGAGTTGCGCGCGGGTTTCGTGTATCCCGAGCGGTGCATCGAGAGACACCTCGATCTCGCCACGCAACACGGCGCCGAGCTTCACGTGAATGAGCCGGTGCTGTCGTGGGAGACAAACGGCAGCGGAGTGATCGTGCGTACCGCACGCGGCGAGTACCGCGCGGAGCGATTGATCCTCGCAACCGGCGCATGGATCATCGACACGCTCGCGGACATCGGCGTGACGCCCGTCGTCGAGCGCCAGCCGCTGTTCTGGTTCGCGCCCCTTCCGGGCGCCTCACCGCCGCGAACCGTGTGGGCGCTGGAATTCGAACACGGCAAGTTGTTGTACGGATTTCCCGCCACGGAGACGGGCGTCAAAGTGGCGATTCACTATGGCGGTGTGCAACGAACCACACCCGATGAGATCGACCGGACGCTCCGGGAGGAAGACGTGCAGCTATTGCGCCGGCACGCCGCGAGGTACTTGCCGGATCTGCTTGGTGATCTCACCAAGGCGGAGGTGTGCATGTACACCAACACACCCGACCTGCACTTCATCTTCGATTCGCACCCGCGTCACAAGAACGTGCTCGTCGTAAGCGCGTGCTCCGGCCACGGCTTCAAGTTCTCGAGTGCGATCGGCGAGGCAGCCGCGCAGTGGTCTCGCGACGGCGCACCGCAAGTCGACATGTCGCTCTTCTCGCTGCGCCGCTTTCAGAAGTAGTTCGAGCGGCGCGGGGTTCGGGCATCACCCGGCGAGGGAATCCGCAGCCCGGTACAATTGGCCATTCCCCGGGCGAGGATCTGACCGAGCGGGTGATGCCCGACCAGCGCCGGTCGTGCTACTCAAACCTTCCCGTCCACAGGCGCATTTCGCCGCTCAACATGAGACGCGTCGTCTCGGCGAGATCGGTGTGCATCCAGCGATTGATGGCCAGGCGCATGATCGTGATCGGCGCCTTGCCGCTCGTGAGCAACGTGATGATGCCCTGCTTCCTCGGATAGTGGTCGAAGATGAGCGCGTCGTCGGCCGGAAGCTTTGCCTCCGCCTTCGCGACCTCGATGGCACGCTGGTATCCGCCCGCATCGTCGATGAGGTGATTGGCGACCGCCTGGCGTCCCGTCCACACGCGGCCGTCGGTCAGCGGACGCAGCTGGTCGAGCGGGATCTTGCGCTCGGTCGAGATGTCGCGCAGCCAGCGCTCGAACGATGCGTTGTGATAGGTCTCGACGCGCTGCCACTGCGCCGCGTCGAAATCAGTGATGCCCGAGAAGAGCAGCGCGTTGGGGCCCTTGGTCACGTAATCAAAGGTGACGCCGCCCTTCTTCCACAACCCCGCGATGTTCATCTTGCCGAAGATGGATCCGATCGAGCCGGTGATGGTGAGCGAATCCGCCACGATCTTGGTGGCGCGATAAGAGAGCGCGTATCCGCCCGAGGCCGCCACGTCGCCCATCGACACGATGACGGGCTTCTTTTTCGCGATGCGGCCCACCTCGCGCGCGATCAGCTCGCTCGCCAGGCTCTCACCGCCGGGGCTGTCGACGCGGAAGATGATGGCCTTCACGTTGTCATCCGCCTCGGCGCTGCGCAGGTCGTCGATCACGGTTTCGTGCCCGATCAGCACGCCCAGCGACGGGTCGGAACGGCTCTCGCGCCCGCCGATCATGCCGTACGCGTGCACGACCGCGACGTGGTGCTTGCCGTGAATGCCCGCTTCGGCGCGCGTGACGTCGTCATAAGAGTCTTCGTCGATGCTCGCGAAGTCGTCGCCGCCCAGCCGGTCCTCGAGCTGGTCCCAGTACAGGAGCCCGTCGATCAGCCCCGCCGCCTTCGCCTCCGGGGCTGTGAAGAGCGCGTGCTCCATGCACGTCTCCAGCGAGTCCACGGCGAGCCCGCGGTCGCGCGAGATGGCGCCGAGCTCGACGTCCCACATCTCGTTCATCATCCAGCCCGCCATCTCCTTCGCCGCGGGAGACATGCTGTCGCGCTGAAACATTTCGGCCGCCGTCTTGTAGTCCTTGATCTTGTGCAGATTCTGGTGCACGTCGAGCTTGTCGAGCGTGCCCTTCGCGAACATGTCCACCTCTCCCATCCCGGTGAACGCCATGTCCGCCACTTCGGGCATGAAGATCGAATCGCACGCCGACGCGAGGTAGAGCGAATTGCGATCCAGACCGTCCGAGTAGGCCAGCACTTCCTTGCCGGCCTTCTGCACACGCTCAATCGCGTCGCGCAGCTCGTTGAGCGACGCCATTCCCAGTGAGTTGCTGCTCGAGATCTTCATGATCACACCGTCGATGCGCTTGTCGGCGGCCGCCTTGTCGAGATTGTCGAGAATGTTCGTCAGCGTCTCGCCCTCCTTGAAGATCGAACTCGAGATGGATTCCGGCGCGTCGTAGGTTGGAATGTCGCCGTACACGTCGACCACCAGCCACGAGCCCTTGTCCACCTTTACACTGGCACTGTTCGAGAACAGCGTGCTCATCACACCCAGTCCGAAGAACACGGTGAACATGAGCAGGAATTGAGCGACCAGCACCGCAAGCACGGTCTTGATGAAGTTCATACCGGAATTCCTTTCGAGTACAGTCGTCCTACGGGTCGGTCGGCCGGTCGTGGGTGTCGCGCACGGACTCGCCCTGAATATCCCAGAGCGTGAGGAAGAGCGCCGCGATCACGGGTCCCAGGATGAACCCCACCATGCCGAAAGCAATAATGCCGCCGAGTGTCGAGAGCAGCACGAGCAGTTCGTGCATCTGCGAGCCGCGGCCGACAAGCCGCGGCCGGAGTATGTTATCGATCGTTCCCACGATGAGAATGAAATACAACGAAAACACGATGACGGTGACCGTTCGCCCGTTCACGGCCAGATAGATTGCAGCCGGAACCCACACCAATGCGGTGCCGATGCCCGGAATCATCGCAAACACCGTCATGATGGTCCCCCAGAATACCGCGCCGGGAATGCTCGCCACCGCGAAAGCGGCCGCGCCAAGGAGGCCCTGCACGAGCCCGATCACCACCGTGCTCTTGAGGGTCGCGATGGAGACCGATGCAAAGCGGTCCACCAGGCGCGTGCGATCTTCCGGAGAGAGGGGAAGATACTCCATGATACGGCGCATCAACCTCGGCCCGTCGATGAAGAAGAAGCACATGGCATACAACATCAGCGCGAGATTCACGATGAAACTAACCGTGCCCTTCGTGATCGCCGAGAGTTTGCTCACCACGAAGGTCGCCAGGGTCGCCGCAGCTTCCGTGCCCTTCTTGATGAGTTCGTCCTGGTAGGGCTGGATCTTGTCCGCGAACGGCAGCCTGGAAAGGCGCTCGGCCCAGTGGCCGCGCGCAATCTGCTCCTGGATCATCGGCGCCGCGTCGGTGCTGACCTGGAGTCCCTGCGAGACCAACAGTCCGATGAAGGCAATGAAGGGAATCACCACCAGCACCACGATCATGACCATCATCAACGCCGACGACAGTCGCTCGCGATAGCGGCACGCTCTGAGCACGCGGCGATAGAGCGGATACATGATGGCCGTGAAGATTCCCGCGAGCATCATCGCGACCAGGAAACTTCGCATCACGATGAAAAACGCGATGGTGATAGCGCCCACCAGAATGGCGAGGAATGCGCGATGATATGTAGTGAAAACGCTCATGATTGATCTGTTGCTTCTGTCCAACCCCATTGTTTCACGCGGGAAAGCCCCGCAAAAGAAAAATCTTGGAGAGGCCCGGCGGTCCGCCCCATGTTTCATACATACGCTCCATGATGTCGCGGGATCAGCCACGCCCTCAATTGAGACTCGTCGTGAAAGATAGAGCTTGGCAGTACGGCGCTCGTGCTTCAGTCTTCGCTGGTCCGCTCCGCGCCGTGCGGTGCGCATCACATCTACGAGGAGGAACCGGCATGAAGAAATTGTTTATCGCCGCAATGGTCGCGGCCCTCGGCTTGAGCGCGATGGCTCCGACCGCTCACGCGATGGGAGTCATGGCGTCATGGTGGAAGGTCGATCAGACCAAAGACGACGGATTCGGTTTCGGCATTCAGCAGAAGTTCAACATCACACCGCTGTTCTCGTTCGACACGCGCGCGTCCTGGATCAAGTTCAGCGATCCCAAGACGGACGTGTTCCCCATCGAAGCCACGGGCATGGTGAACATCGCGCTGTTCTATGTCGGTGTCGGTGTCGGCTACTACGTTTTCAACACCGACGGCGCCGTGAGTCTCGATAACAACTTCGGTTGGTACGGGGTGGGCGGGGCCCATTTCGGGCTGGGTCCGGTCGGGGTGTTCGGCGAGATCAAATATACGAGTCTCTCGGCCGACGCCAGTGGCATCGACCCGAACATCCAGAAAGTCCCGAAGAACCTCGATGCCGACGGCATCGGCTTCAATGTTGGCGTGACCTTCGGGATGTAGGGGCGATCCGAGAACCGGGATACGATGAGGCACCGCATGAAACGCATCTGCGTCGCCGCGATGGTGGCACTGGTCGCTCTGGGTGCCGTCACCACCGGCGCCCGCGCCAACCAGGGAATCTTTGCCACCTGGTGGGACGCCAATGACACCAGGGACAACGGCCTCGGTCTTGGTTTTCGCTCCAAGGTCCCGATTGCCCCGCTGGTGTCATTCGACACGCGCATCGGCTGGGTCAGGTTCAGCGACGACGGCATTAATCTCTTCCCCACCGAAGCGACCGGCATGCTGAAACTGGGAATGCTCTACGCCGGAGCGGGCGTGGGCTACTACATATTCAGCGGGGCAGATCTGAAAAACAGTTTTGGATGGTACGCGCTGGGCGGAATCGATATCAGCGTGGGATCGCTCGGGATTTTCGGCGAGGTGAAGTGGAACAAGCTCTCGACCGACGTCGAAAACGTCCCGAAGAGCGTCGATGTCGGCGGCATCGCCGTCAACGCGGGCGTGATGTTTGGAGTACCGAAGCTCTAGCGGAGCGACGGAACGGGCAGGTCCCGTTCCGTCGTATCGGACCGGCTACTGGATCTTCCCGGCGTAGATATCCATCACCTTCTGGAGGAACTTGATCGCGTCCGCTTTCGGGCGCTGGAACGAGTTCCGTCCGATGATGGAGCCGTTGCCACCGCCGTCGCGGATGGCGCGCGCTTCCTCGAAGATCGAATCCTCGCCCTTCTTGCCACCGCCCGAAAAGACGACGATGCGCTTGCCCGCGAAGGTCGACTGCATGATGTGCTTCACGCGTTCGGCGAGCGTCGTGACGGGAATCTTCTCGGCCAGGTAGACCTTCTTCGCGGCATCCTGCTCCAGGTGCTCGGTGGGCAGCTTCACCTTGATGATGTGCGCGCCGAGCTGCGCCGCGATCTGCGCGGCATAGGCCACCACGTCGATCGCGGTCTCGCCGTCCTTGGAAAGCGTGGAGCCGCGCGGATACGACCACACCACCACCGCGAGCCCGTTGGCACGTGCCTCTTCGGAGAGACCGCGCAGTTGCTCGTACATGTTCTTCCAGTGCGCGGACCCGGGATAAATCGTGAAGCCGATGGCGGAGCAACCGAGGCGGAGCGCGTCTTTCACACCCGACGTCTGCGCGGGAGCCGGGTCGTTCTCGTCGCAGAGCGTGTCGTGATTGTTGACCTTGAGGATGAGCGGAATCTTGCCCGCGTAGTCGTGGGCGATGGTCTGGATAGAACCGTATGGCGCCGCGTACGCATTGCAGCCGGACTCGATCGCGAGTTGGACGTGATACTCGGGGTCGTACCCCGCCGGGTTGGCGGCGAAGCTCCGCGCCGGACCATGCTCGAAGCCCTGGTCGACAGGAAGGATCACCAGCTTACCGGTGCCGGCCAGGCGGCCGCTGTTAAGCATGCGATAGAGATTCGCGCGAACGCCGGGTTCGTCGCTGCGATAGTGGTCCATGATCTGGTCGACGGCCCGGGTCCGATCCGTCGGAAGTGTCTGCGCCATGGTCTCCTCCAGAGAGAACTAGCCGCGGCGCGAGAGACTGACCCGGCGCTCCGCCGCACGCACGGTCTTGCGCGGGCTGGCCGTGCTGCGACTTCCCTGCCGGTCGATGCGCCGCTGGACATAAGGTGAGAAATGCCCCTTGTACCGTGTCTGAAGCTCGGGGAGCTTCCAATCGTCACCGGTGACGTGACGGCGGCAAAGACGGCTGCCGCAGCCACAGTCGAATTCGTCGTAGGGCGAACCGTCGCTCGTCGCGTAGTCGAAGCAGATCTCTTCGCCCTTCTGAATGTCGTGGAGTGCCACCAGCACGATCTGGCCGATGAGGCCCGAGTTGGGATCACAGGAGTGGTTGACCCAGTCGGCCGGCCCTTCGTTGGGAGTCACGAGGTAGAGATCTTCTTCGATCTGCACCGCGAGGCGGTGCTTCTCCTCGGACATCCAACTCAACTGTTCGCCCGTCACGACGTCCCCGCCCCATACCAGCAGAGTCTCGCCGGCGCGTATGCGCTCGCGTGCGAAGAGCCCGCGGCCCCCCTTGCTTGGAATCAAACGGCCCTCAAGCTTTGAGGAGATGTGTCCGGTGGGCTGGACCGCGATACTTCGTGGCGACATTTGCTTTTCCTCCGCGCGCTCTTCGCGCGCACCTCCTGTGCAATTTTCGAGCCTGCGCGCTCCATGCGCGCAAATCGTGCATACCCATATACAACGCTGTGCACCGGCACGCAATCGAAAACGCTGTCGGGAAGCTGAAAAAGCGTGGAGAAGGCGAGGGCCCCGTCAGCGGCGCTGGAGCATGGCCGCCGCCGCGAGCGCGCCCGGCGCTCCGCTGACGCCGCCGCCCGGATGCGAGCCGGAGCCGCACAGAAAGAGATTCGGCACCGGCGTGGCGTAGCGCATGGTCTCGATGGTGGGACGAATCACCAGCTGGTCGAGCGCGTGCTCGGCGTGGTGAATGTGCCCGCCGGCGACGCGGTAGCGCTCGGCGATGTCGGCCGGCGTCAGCACCTCGCGGCCCGCGATGGCCGAACGCACGCCGGGCGCCACGCGCGCCAGCTCGGCCACGACGGCGTCGCCCAGGCGCTCGCGCGCCGCGTCCGTCCAGCCTTCTGCCAGGTCGTACGGCGCAAAATGCGCCAGGATGGACACCACGTCGCCGGAGGCGGGCGCCAGATCGGGCCGCGACACGGTGGGAACAAAGATGTCGAGCAGGGGCCGCTCCGAGGCACGGCGGTACTTCACCGCGTCGAAAGCGCGCTCGAGGTCGTCGAGGCTGCCGCTCGTCCGGGCGCGCTCGATGCGCTCGCCGGGCCGCGACGCAAACTCCAGGCGCCGCGTGAGCGCCAGGTGCACCTTGGCACTCGTGCCGCGCGCGCGGATGACCTCGATGCGGTGCTCGAAGGCCAGCGGCAGCGTGCCGCGCGCAATGAGCTCGAGGAAGAGCGTGCGCGGGTCGCAGGACGCGGCGATTCTTCCCGCCGTGATCTGCTCGCCGCCGGCCAGCACGACGCCGGTCGCCGCACCGCCCTGGATCAGAATCGACCGCACGTTGGCGCCCGTCCGGATTTCCACGCCTGCGGCGCGGGCTGCTCTCTCCAATGCGGTCGCGAACGCAGACGCGCCGCCGCGGACCGAGCCGCCGGACGTGCACTCGAGGAGCAGCAGGTTGGCCGCCGTTCCAGGCGACCACGGCCCGGCCCAGGTGCCTTCGATGGCGGCGTGCGCGAGTGCCCCCTTGACCAGATCGTGGGTGAAGAATTCGTTCAGCCAGTCCGCGACGCACATCGGCGGTACACGGAGGAGCTCGCTCATGCCCTCCCGGCCGAGCTTGCGCATCGCGAGGCCGCTCTTGAGCAGCGTCTGTATCGAGCCGCTCGCGATGGTGCCGATGCGGGCGAGGTCGGGCGGAATCTCGTTGAGGAGCGGCTCGATGACGCGCCGCGCGGCCGCGATAGACGCGCGATAGCGCGTCCATCCTCTTGCATCGTGCTCGCCGCACACCCGGCCGATTTCACGCCCCGTGGCATCTTCATCGACGGACAACACAAGCCCCGGACCCCTCTCTTCGGGAACGAGGACCGGCGCTATCGCGCCGGTTTCCAGGCCGTGCGCGGCGAGCTGCAGTGCTTCCACCAGCCCGGGACGGACCTGCCCCGTGTCGTGCAGGAGGCCCGCGCTGCGATAGCCGGGATGGAACTCTTCGCCCGCGCACATGCCGCCCACCACGTCGCGGCGCTCCAACACCAGCACGCGCCGGCCGGCCTTCGCGAGAATGGTGGCGGTGGTGAGGCCGTTGTGGCCCGCGCCGATCACGATCACATCGAAACCCGCCACGCTACACCTCCCCCGAGCTCAGGAGCGCTTTTGCGCACAGTTCGCCGGGCGATCCCATGATGCCTCCGCCCGGATGCGCGCCGGACCCGCACAGCCACAGCCGCTTGACCGGCGTGCGGTAGCGCGCAAATCCCGGCGTCGGACGCAGGAAGAGCAGTTGTTCGAGCGACAACTCGCCCTGGAAGATATTTCCCTCCGTGAGCCCGATCTCCTGTTCGAGGTCCCACGGTGTCATCACCTGGCGATGCAGAATCGATTCCTTGAGGCCGGGACAATACTCCGCCAGCGTGTCGACCACGGTGTCGCCGAATTCCTCGCGGCGCTGCGGCCAGGTGTTGGCGCCTTCCTTGAGGTGATAGGGCGCGTACTGCACGAAAATCGACATGACGTGTTTGCCCGGCGGCGCCACGCTCGGATCGACGAGCGAGGGAATGACAACGTTGAGATAGGGCCGCTTCGAGAAGCTGCCGTACTTGGCGTCGTCGAACGCGCGCTCGAGATAGTCCACCGACGGCGCGATGGCGATGTCGCCGCGGATGTGCACCCCGTCGCCGGGGCGGCACGTGAAATCGGGCAGGCGATCGAGCGCCAGGTTCACCTTGCCGGAGCTGCCGCGGTACTTGTAGCGACCCACCTGCGACACGAACCGGGCGTCGAAGTGCTTCTCGCCGACGAGAGAGATGAACGTGCGCCGCGGGTCCGCGTTGGACACCACGGCATCGGCGTCGATCTCCTCCCCGTCTTCGAGCACGACGCCGCGCGCGCGCGCGCCTTTGACCACGATGTGCGAGACGCTCGCCCCGGTACGGATCTCCGCGCCCTGGCTCTGCGCCGCGCTGGCAATGGCAAGGCTCAACCCGCCCGTGCCGCCCTTGGAGAAACCCCAGGAACGGAACGCGCCATCGATCTCGCCCATGTAATGGTGCAGCAGCACGTACGCGGTGCCGGGCGAACGCACGCCGAGGAACGTGCCGATGATGCCGCTGCACGACATCGGCGCCAAGAGCGTATCGGATTCGAACCACATCTTCAGGAAGTCGACGCCGCTCATGGTGAGCAGCTGCGCGTGCAGCTCCATCATGTCGGGGCCGAGGTCGCGCAGATGCTTGACGAGCGAGTTCAGCTTCGAGAGCTCGGCGGGATGCATCGACCCGGGATCGGGCGGCGGCGCATCGATGATGCGCTTCACGAAGAAGCTCATCTTCGTCATGGCCAGGGAGAACTCGGGATAGATCTCCGAATCCTTCTGGCTGAAGTGCGCCACTTCGCGCCGCGTGCGGTTGGCGTCGGGCCAGCGCACGAGACCCGGCCCCTCGAGGTGCGGCGTGAACGAGCACTCGAGCGGAATCAGCTGCATGCCGTGCTTGGTGAGATTGAGCTCGCGGATGATATGCGGACGGAACAGGCTCACCACGTACGAGCACACGCTGTACTTGAAGCCCGGATACACTTCCTCCGTCACCGCGGCGCCGCCCAGCACGTGGCGGCGTTCCAGGACGAGGACGCGCCGTCCCGCCTTGGCGAGATACGCGGCGGCCACGAGCCCGTTGTGCCCGCCGCCCACGACGATGACGTCGTACCGCTTCGGCATTACTTGCGCTTCCTCTCCGGATTGAAGAACGGCGTGTCGACGACGACCGCGCGCGCGGTGCGCCGCTCGTACTCGACGGTCACTTCGAAGCGAAGCTCGGTGCCGGGTGACGCGCTCTCGGAGCGCACGGTGGCCAATGCCAGGTTCTTCTTGAGGAGCGGTGACCACGCACCACTCGTCGCCTGTCCGATGAACTCGCCACGCAGGTTGTAGACGGGGCGCGCATCGCGCCAGCCGCCCGGGTGCACTTCGGGTGGTAGACCGTGCGAGCGGAACAACGACTCGAACTCGTTCCAGTCCACTTCGAGACCCACCAGCTTGCGCGGTGTCCCGTGCTGCGTCTCGTGGACGAGCGCGTCACGGCCGATGAAGGGTTCACGGTCGAGCGCCACCATCCACCCCAGGCCCAGTTCGTAGGGAGAGGACTTGCGCGAGGGAATCAAACAGCGCAAGGACGAGTAGTAGTCGATGCCGTTCAGAATGAAGCCCGCCTCGACGCGCGTCACATCCATGGCGTCGAGGCCCGCGGGCTCGAGGCCGTGCTTGTGGCCGGCGGCCACCATCGCGTCCCACACCGGCAGCGCGTCCTCGTTCTTCATCCAGATTTCGTAGCCCAGGTCGCCCGTGTAACCGGTGCGCGAGACGAGCACCTCGCGGCCATCGATGCGCGCCGCCTTCATGCGGAAGAAACCGAGGCCCTTCGCGTCACCCTGCGTGACTGCGTCCACCACGTCGCGCGACGTCGGCCCCTGGATGGAGAGCGCCGCAACCACGTCACTCATGTCGCGGATGGTCACGTCGAAGCCGCGGGTCGTGCGCTGCAGCCAGTGCCAGGCGGGCTCGGAAGACGTCACGCGGAAATAGTCGGCTTCGAAGCGCGTGACCGTGCCGTCGTCGATGACTTTGCCCTCGTCGTTGCACCAGCACACATACGCAACCTGCCCCGGTTTGAGTTTGCGGATGTCGCGCACCATGATGCGCGCGAGGTAGACGGCCGCATCCTTGCCCCGCACGTCGTACTTGTAGAGCGGCGACACATCGATCAACCCGCACGCGTGGCGAAACGCAAAGTATTCGCGGTCGTGCGTGGTGTCGAACGAGCGCACGGCGTAATACCCCGCCCAATCCTTGTAGAACATGCTCGTACAGAGCGCAGCGGTTCGGGGATGGAACGGTGTCGCGATGGGCATGGGTTTGGCTGAATGGGATTATTTTAAGGAAGCGCCGGCTTCGGCCGAAGCCTGGCCGCCGCATCATATCCGAATCCTCGTGCCCGGGGCAACCCCGGGGCTCCGAACCCCCGGCCGTCCACCTAACCATTTACCATCGTTATGGTTAGTAAATATCACAAGTCCCCGTTGACGTCTTTGGGCGATCTGGACTAACCTGTAGTTGATTAGATGACCCACTAATACGAAAAGGACCTACCATGATCCATTCGCCCACCTGCCAGCACGCGCTGCGGGCACTCATCTATCTTGCGGAAAAGAACTCGCCTCGCCCCGTACTCGTGCGGGAGATCGCGGATGCGTCGGGGGTACCCCGGCAGTCGCTGGCGAAGATCCTGCACGCGCTGCGTAACCAGGGCCTGGTGCGTTCCACCAAGGGGCCCGGCGGCGGATACGGGCTCGCGCGCCCGCGTGAGGTCATGCGTGTGGTGGAAGTGATCGAGGCTGTCGACGGCCACATCGAACTGCGCAAGGCGTGCGTGCTCGGGCTCGACCAGTGCACGGACCTCGCGAGCTGCGCGCTGCACGATGTGTGGAAGGTTTTTCGGGAGAACTACTACTCCACCATCTCCAGCATGACGCTGCATGACGCGGCCCAGGCCTTGAAGCGCAAGCACGTGCTGCGCGAGGCGCTGGAGGTCCGGCCCCGCGTGATGGAAGCAGGGCGGGGAGTCCAGGAGGACTGATCATGCTGAACTTCAACGTCATCGTGGTGCCCACGGACCTTTCCGATTATTCCCTGCGCGCGCTGCCGTATGCGGTGGGACTGGCCGAGCGCTTCGATGCCCGGTTGAAGATCCTGTGCATCAACGAGCCGTCCGTCCCCATCTCCGACGTGACGTGGGCCGGCATCGACGTGCATGCCACCGACAATGTCCTGCTGGCCGAGGCGCGCCACACGCTGGACAAGATCGTGCGCGAGCAGATTCCCAGGGGTCTCAAAGTTGAAGCGAGCGTGATCACCGGCAATCCGGTGGAAGGCATCATCCAGTTTGCGCGCGAACACAACGCGGACCTGCTGGTCATGTGCACCCACGGCCGAACGGGCCTCTCCCACGTGCTCATGGGCAGCACGGCGGAGGCCGTGGTGCGGCGGGCGCCCTGCCCGGTGCTCACACTGCGCCAGCCCATGCCCGTAGCCGCCTCCCGGCGCGGAATGTAATTTTCTTCAGCGACGGCCTTGACGAACCAAAGCGCGGCTGCTAACGTGCCCCTCAGTTAGGCGCTCCAAACTTCGAGGCGATTGACCATGGCAAAACCGCTGACACCCAACATGGAGATGTACCTGAAGACGATCTACCAGATCGTCGACGAAGGTAGCGACCCGCGCGTGAAGACCATCGCGGACCGCCTCGGCGTGAAGATGCCGTCGGTCACCGGAGCGTTGGAAACACTGCGCACGCGCGGACTGGTCTCGCACGACCGTTACGGCGACGTCCAGCTCACCGCGCGCGGGAAGAAAACCGCGCGCGAGGTGAAGGGGCGCAACGACCTGATCCACAAGTTTCTCCTCGAAGTGTTGAAGCTTCCGCCCGACATCGCGGCGCAGGACGCATGCATTCTCGAGCACGTGATGAGCCCGATGACGCTCGATCGCCTGGGTTCTTTCCTCGACTTCCTGCGCGTGTGCAACCGCGGCGCCAACGAGACCATCTCGCACTTTGAGCACTGGCTCGCCTGCTACGAGCGCGGTGACAACTGCAACGAGTGCCCCGGCCCGGGAGGATCGCGATGCGACTGACGAGCCACGCGGTTGATTTCATCCTCACGCTGGGACCTTCCAACATTCTCTCCCGACACGACGACCACTGGGGATAGACACACTCGCGACAGCGAGTGCCTTCTTTTACTGTCACCGGTTGTTAGGTATAACTAACTTGATCGCCCGCTGCTATCCCGCGGGCCGGGAGGAAGAATCAAATGGATGTTCGAGGAGTCTTTTGCGTCGTCGCGCTGACCGCCGCTGTCGCGGCGGGGACCACGGACGCGGACGCGTCGCAGCGCCGCTTCACGTACACGTACGAGTCCGGGGTGATCGCGCGCGGACAGGTGGAGTTGGAACCGTGGACAACGCTTCGAACCGGCAAAGAGGATTACTACACGAGTTTCGATGAGCGTATTGAACTCGAGGTGGGACTAACCAGCCGGTTGCAGACGTCGTTCTACCTGAATCTTCATTCGACCACCGAGCTGGCAGACTCAAGCCTCCAGACCGATGCGGGCTTTGACGGTATTTCCAACGAATGGAAGCTCAAGCTGCGCGATCCCGTCGCCGACCCGTTCGGGCTGGGGCTGTACTTCGAGTGGGGCGCTTCATCGAGCGAAGTGGAGTTGGAAGGAAAA
>Ga0307281_10000217_pt1 | contig 14330 bp, 14 predicted proteins | sample ER_DNA_120_FD_194486 | JGI IMG/M metagenome (GOLD analysis project Ga0307281, IMG submission 194486) | Bulk soil microbial communities from the East River watershed near Crested Butte, Colorado, United States - ER_DNA_120 | ecosystem: Environmental > Terrestrial > Soil > Floodplain | place...
CGGTCGGGGCGTGCGCGCGCGGTGACCATCGGCTTCGTCGAGGACGAGCGATCCCCGGGGGCGCTGCTTGTCGCGGCGGGGTCGCCCGAGACGGCCTGGGCGGGCAACCTGCTGGCCGATCCGGCCTGCCGCGTGTGGGTCGGCGACCGCTCGTTCGACGCGGTCGCCGAACCCCTCGACGCCGCCGACGATGCTCGCGCGGTCCGCGAGCTGATCCTGCGCTACGGGACCCCCGCCGAGGGCCTCGGCCACGGGACATCGTTCCGCCTACAGCCGGTCGATCCGGACGGCGGCACCGGATGACCGTCACGGTCGAGGTCGAGACCCGGATCGCGCGCCCCGCCGCGGACGTCTTCACCGCGATCGTCGACGTAGAGCACTATCCGGCGTGGCTGATCGCCTCGGGGATCGTCGGCGTCGAGCGGCTCGACCCCGGGCCACTCGCGGCCGGCGCCCGCCTGCGGATCCGCCAGACCGTCGCCGGCCGCTCGACCGCGCTCGACGGCATCGTCACCGTGCTGGCACCGGGCGCCGCATTCGGCCTGCGTGGCAAGGACAAGGACGGGGTCACCATCGAGATCGACGCCGTCCTCGCGCCCGACGAGCTGTCGACGCGGCTGCGCTGGTCGCTGCGGATCGGGTTGCCGCTCCGCTATCGGATGTTCGAATCGATGGTCACGCCGCAGGCGCGCCGGGCCGCGGCGCTCGACCTCGAGGCGCTGAAGCGCCGCCTGGAGTCCGTCGCCGGGCATTGACAACCGTCCATCCCGGTCGGCGCCGGATGCCGATGCTCGGCGCTCCCCACCGCGCCTACCGTCGAGCTATCGGGATCCCAGCCCGGGAGCCCGGCATTCGCAGCCGATCGCCGCATCGCCCCGGATCCGGGCTGGCGGATCCCCACCCACGAAGGAGCCTTCCTGGCATGAGCATCGATCCATCCCGCGTCCTCGCGGCCATCCTTCTCCTCGGTGGCGGCATCGTCGCCGGCGTCACGATCTTCGCGATCGTCGTGACCAAGATCCTCGTCGATGCCGGCGTTCCGGTCCGGCCGGCCGACGCCGCCATGCTGGACGACCTCATCCCGCTGCTGCCACTGGTCGGCGGCTTCGCGGCCACCAGCGTGATCGCCGCGGTCGGCCTCCTGCTCGGCCGCGCCTGGGCCGAGGGCCTCGCCGTGGTCACGGCCAGCGTCGCCCTCGCGATCGGTGCGGTCGGGCTTCTCCTGATCGCCCTCGGCGCCGATCCGTTCGCCTCGACGGTCACCTCCCGATCGACCGCCGACGGGTTCGGCATCGTCGGGCTGTACACAGTCGTCTACCTCGCCGTCTTCGCCCTGGTCGCGGGTCCCGACCGCCCGGGTCGCGTGTCGGCCGGAGCCGCGGCATGAGCGGGCGAACGGTCGAGGCCACCCCGCTGCCACGCTATGCCCACCGGCGCGGGACCCGCGGCTTCGCGGCGATCGTGACGACGCTGGCAGGCCTCGTCGTGCTGGCCGTGGGTGTCGTGGTCCTGCCGACCAGCTCGCTCGACGGGCTGGCCCTGGCGTGGCTCATCCCGCTGACGGTGCTGTTCGGGCTCGCCCACGTCGTCGCCGCGTACGGGCTCGTCCGGCGCCGTGCCTGGAGCGCCGGACTGGTCGGCTACCTCGCGGCTATCGGCGTCGGCGTCGCGGTCTACGGGCTGATCCTGACCCTGACCGGCCTTGACCCGTTCGGGGCGACCAGCTCACTGCCGGCGGACCGCGCCTGGGCGCAGGGTCTTGGCCTGCTCGTCTGGATGATCGGCCTCTGGGCGGTCGCGGCGCGGTTCGCCTGGAAGGCGGTCGGGCCGCTCCAGCCGGCGCGCCACGACGGTCCGGCAGCCCACGCCGCGTCGATGACTGCCGGCACCTGATCTATCCTCGGTCGGCCATGACCGACCGAGCCACCCTCTACGACCGTTCCGGCGGGACGCCCTTCTTCGAGGCGCTCGTCGGTCGGTTCTATGCCGGGGTCGCCACCGACCCGCTCCTCCGCTCGATCTACCCGGACGCGGACCTGGCGCCCGCCCAGCACCGCCTGACCCTGTTCTTGATGCAGTACTGGGGTGGGCCGACGACCTACGACGAGGAGCGTGGCCACCCGCGGCTGCGGATGCGCCACGCCCCGTTCGCGATCGGGCCTGCCGAGCGCGATCGCTGGCTCGTCCACATGCGCGCCGCCGTGGCCGAGGTGGCCGCGTCGCCCGACGTCGCGGCGGACCTGGATCGCTACTTCGAGATGGCCGCCGAGGCCATGCGCAACCGTCCCTGACGGGGAGCCGGTCCACCCCTCGGCCGCCACCCGTCACCCGGTACACTGGGGTCCCAGGTGCATGGAGGGTCGATTGAGCGAGGAGGACGCACCGGCGTCGACTGAGCGGGGCAAGACCGTCCACGGAGAGGCCGCCAACGCCGGTCACCGGATCCTCGCCCCCGACGACGCCGAGGTCGAGGCCTATCTCGAGAGGGCGCTGAAGGCCCCCGCGCCCGACCGTTCGCGCGACGATCGACCGGCCGGCAGCAACGACATGCCGCCGGCCACCGTGGCCGTCCTCGACTTCGGCAGCCAGTTCGCCCAGCTCATCGCGCGGCGAGTCCGCGAGCTCGATATCTTTTCGGAGCTGCTGCCGCACGACACCCCGTATGAGGAGCTCGAGCGACGCGGCGCCCGGGCGATCATCCTGTCGGGCGGCTGGAACTCGGTCTACGACACGGACGCGCCGCGGCCGGACCCGGCCATCTGGTCCGGACGGATCCCCGTCCTCGGCATCTGTTACGGCGCCCAGCTGATGGCCCGTGAGCTCGGCGGGGACGTGATGGCCGCCGACCACCGCGAGTACGGCCCGGCCACCGTGACCATCACCTCGGAGGACGGCCTGTTCGTCGGCCTCGAACGCGAGCAGCCGGTCTGGATGAGCCACGGCGATTCGATCACCCGGCTCCCCGACGGCTTCCGCTCGACGGCCCGGACCGAGTCGACGCCGTATGCCGGTCTCGCCGCCCCCGACCGCAACCTGTACGGCATCCAGTTCCATCCGGAGGTCGTCCATACGCCGCGCGGCCGCGACGTCCTGCGCAACTTCGTGGTCGACATCGCGGGCATCCCCCAGACCTGGACACCGGCCAACTTCATCGACACGACGGTCGCGGGGATCCGCGAGCGCGTCGACGCCCATGCACGGCAGACCGGCTCCGACGGGCTCGTCATCTGCGCGCTGTCGGGCGGCGTGGACTCGGCCGTCGCCGCGGCCCTCGTCCATCGCGCGGTCGGCGATCGGTTGACCTGCATCTACGTCGACCACGGGCTCATGCGCAAGAAGGAATCGGAGCTCCTCCGGGTCACCTTCGAGCGCGATCTCGGGATGAACCTCGTCATGGTCGACGCGCGCGAACGGTTCCTGGCGCGGCTGGCCGGGGTCGAGGATCCCGAGCAGAAGCGGCGGATCATCGGCGATGAGTTCATCCGCGTCTTCGAGGAGGAGGCGGCCAAGATCAAAGGTGAATCCGGCCGGATCGACTTCCTGACCCAGGGCACCCTCTATCCGGACGTCATCGAATCGGCGACGTCGGAGACCAAGGCCGCCCAGAAGATCAAGACCCATCACAACGTCGGGGGGCTGCCGGCCGACCTGCGCTTCCAGCTCATCGAGCCGCTGCGCTACCTGTTCAAGGATGAGGTCCGCCGGGTCGGCGTCGGGCTCGGGTTGCCCGAGGCGATGGTCCAGCGCCAGCCGTTCCCGGGGCCTGGGCTCGCGATCCGGATCCTCGGCGAGGTGACCGCCGAGCGGCTCGACACCCTGCGCGAGGCAGACTGGATCGTCATCGACGAGATCAAGGCCGCCGGCCTCTACCGGAGCCTCTGGCAGTCGTTCGCGATCCTGACCCCGGTGCGCTCGGTGGGGGTGATGGGCGATGGCCGGACCTATGCCAACGTGGTGGCCATCCGGGCAGTCACCAGCGAGGATGGCATGACGGCCGACTGGGCGAAACTCCCGTACGACGTGCTGGGCAAGATCTCGGCACGGATCGTCAACGAGGTCCCGGGCGTCAACCGGGTCGTCTACGACATCAGCTCGAAGCCGCCGGCGACCATCGAATGGGAATGAAGGGTCCTGACCGGACCGTGACCGATGGGTCATCGAAGCACTGACTTCGCGGGGTAGCATTCGCGTCATGGTCCAACCGACATCATCGACGGACCCACTGTCTGGTTCAGTGTGCCCATGGTGTTCCACGCCCCTTACGCCTGCCGCCACGATCTGCCCATCGTGCGGCGCGAGCCTGACGTCCGACGAAGAGCACGACCTTCCCGGTGTCACCGCCGTGGACCAGGATGTCGTGCGCGGCCTCAAGAAGACCGGTAGCCGGAGCCGGATCCTGTCCTGGATCAATGGCGAGCCCGAGACGGCGGGCCAGTCCGAGGTGGAGGCCGGCGCACTCGCGCCGCCCGATGTCGACGTCCAGCGGGAGATCCTCCGGCTCGAGCTCGAAGCGGAGGTCGCGAACCTGCAGGCCGAAGTCGACGCTCGGTACGCGGAAGCCGTCGTCGAAGGCCGGGTGGGCGAGCTGCCCGAGGGCGTCGAGGCGATGGCGACCGGTTCGTCGCTCGTCGACGTCCGGGCGGCGATCGGGGCCGCGGCCGACGGGGACGCGGCCGATGAAGGTTCGACCGAAGCGCCGCCCGCGGACGAGGACGCGCCCGGCACCTGACTTTCCGACGCAGTCGACCGTCGCGCCCGGCTATCCTGCCCCGGTGCCCGATCGACTCCCCGCGCCCGGCCGGTCGTATCTCCGCGAACAGCCCGTCCGCATCGGCGACCGGACGCTCAAGGCGGGCATGAGCCGGCCATCCGAGGCACCCGACGGATGGTGGCTGGCGATCGTCTGGGTCGCCGATGGCGACGGCGTGGTGAGCTTCCGGGACGTGGCGCCGACGGCCGGGCCGCCGCCCGATCCCCCGCTCGGCCGCCTCGGGCCGGCCGTGAGCGGCGCGCTATCCGGTCTCATCCTCGAGGACGCCGGGCGGCTCCAGATGCGACTCGGACTGATCGCGCCACCGGACGACCCGACGCGACCGTGGCGCAGCCCACTGGCGGTCCGGGCGGCCTTCCGATTCGAGCCCGCCCGCGCCGCTACGCTCCGCCAGAACGGCCTCGCCGAGATGGTCCTGGCTGGTTTCGTCCGGGCCATCGAAGGGCTTTACCGGGCATGATCGAAGAACACGGGTAGACTCGCGCTCGAATGCGCGACCTGTTCGACGATTTCATGGAGGAGCTCCGCCGTCGTGAGGCGCTGGCGCGCGGCCAAGACCCCGACGCCGCCGCCCGCCGCAAGCCGGAAGCAGAGGGCGGTGGCGACGACGATGATGACCGCCCGACCGACGAGGACGGCGACCGTGATGCCGGTGACGAGTCCGCCGATCGCGACACCGACGCGACGCCGAACGACGAGGAGACGGGCCTCCCACCGGTGTCGATCACCGAGCGTCGACGACGTCGCGGGCGGTCGAGCCGCGGACCGGGCGGACCTGACGACGGCGGGTCGAGCCGGGCGGCCCGGGCGGGACGGCGCTTCGGTCTCGGCGTCATCATCGTGGCGATCCTCGCCGTCATCCTGTTGTTCAGCGTCGGCATCGACCTGTGGACCGACGCACTCTGGTTCCGTAGCGTCGGCTTCGATTCGGTCTTCTGGACCCGGCTGATCGCAACGTTCGGCCTCGGGGTCGGGGCCTTCGTCGTCGCTACCATCGTCCTGCTCGGGAACCTGTGGCTGGCCGGCCGGCTGACGCCGCTGGCACCGGCCGAGGGCGGGGGATCCTTCCGCTCGCTGGTCGATCGGATCAACGAGGCCGCGCAGGCCGCCGACGAACGACGCGGCGGACCGCGCTCGAACTTCGGTGGCGGGCGCGACCGGTTCGGCAACCAGTCCGCCGGCGCCATCACCTTCGACGTCGGCGAGATGCCCGACCTGACCCCGCTGGCCGGGTGGGCGCTCGGTGGGTTCGCCATCCTCCTTGCGCTGCTGATCGGCGCATCCGTGTCGGGCGCGTGGGAGACGGTCCTGCTCTGGGTCCACCGGGTGCCCTTCTCGGCGACCTCGACCGTGACCGACCCGATCTTCGGCAAGGACATCAGCTACTTCCTGTTCGAGCTGCCGTTCCTGCGTCTGGTCCAGGGCGTATTCAACGGGATCGTCCTGGCCGCGCTCATCCTGTCGCTGACGCGCTACCTCGTCGGCGCATCGCGCGGCGGGCTCGTCTTCTCGACGCCCATCCGCGTCCACCTGGCCGTGCTCGGTGGACTCTTCCTGCTGTCGGTCGCGTTCGGCTACCAGCTTGACAAGCTCGAGCTCGTCTACAGCAACCGTGGCGTGGCCACCGGGGTCAGCTTCACCGACCAGAACGCCCAGTTCCTCGCCTTCGACGTGCTGACGATCATCTCCGGGATGGCCGCGGCGCTGCTCGTCGGCGGGGCCTTCACCCGGATGATCTGGCCGCTCGGCCTGACCATCGGGATCTGGCTGGTCGCCTCCTTGGTCATCGGGCGGCTCTACCCGGAGGCCGTCCAGCGCTTCACGGTCGAGCCCAACAAGTACGCCCAAGAAGAGCAGTACATCGGCAACAACATCGCGATGACGCGGCTCGCCTATGACCTCGGAGAGTGGGGCAACGTCCCGTTCGCGGGGGACCAGGTCCTGACCGCCGACCAGATCACCAAGGAGGCGGACACCTTCACCAGTGCCCGACTATGGGACCCGCGCCCGCTGCGGACGACGCTCGACCAGCTCCAGACCGTGCGCAAGTACTACGACTTCACCGACGTCGACACGGACCGCTATGCGATCAACGGCGTGCCGCGCCAGGTGATGCTGTCGGCGCGCGAGCTGGCGCTCGAGCAGAACCCGAAGGCGTCCGGCTGGGTCAACCAACGGATCCGCTTCACGCACGGCGTCGGGGCCGCCATGGTCCCGGTCAACGAGGTCGGCAGCGAGGGCCAGCCGCAGCTCCTGATCAGCAACCTGCCGCCCGCGTCCGCGAGTGGCGCGCCGGCGATCGACCCCGCCCATTCCGGGATCTACTTCGGCGAACGCCCCAGCTCGTACGTCGTCGTCGGGGCGCAGCAGAACGAGTTCGACTATCCGACCGGCCAGAGCGACACCGAGGGCTCGATCGGGACCGAGACGCGCTGGACCGGCACGACCGGGATCGCGCTTGACAACACGGCGATGCGGCTCCTGTTCGCGGCGCGGTTCCGCGACCTCGACCTGCTGATCAGCGACCAGGTGACCAAGAGCAGCCAACTGCTCTTCCATCGCTCCATCAGTGACCGGCTGTCGATGATCGCGCCCTTCCTCCGGTTCGACAAGGATCCCTACCTCGTCATCGACACGTCGGGCCGGCTGGTCTACATCCAGGACGCCTTCACCACCTCCGATCACTTCCCGAACGCGCAGGCCTCTGACCCGCCGCAGGGCTCCGGTCTCAACGGCGACCCGTTCGACTACATCCGCAACAGCGTGAAGATCACGGTCGACGCGTATGACGGGACGATGCACTTCTACGTCAACGACCCCGACGACCCGATCATCCGCGCCTACGAGGGAGTCTTCCCGGACCTGTTCCAACCGCTGTCGGCGATGCCCGTGCAGCTGCAGTCGCACCTGCGCATCCCCGAGGACCTGTTCAACGTCCAGACCAACATGTTCGGGCGTTACCACGTCACGAACACCCAGCAGTTCTTCGGCGCCGATGACCTCTGGACGGTCCCCAGTCAGACCAGCGAACAGACGCTGCCATCGGAGGCGTACTACGTCGAGATGCGGCTGCCCAACGAGCAGGGCGTCGAGTTCCTCCTGCTCCAGCCGATGGTCCCGACCGGCCGGCCGAACATGATCGCCTGGGTCGCCGCGCGGATGGATGCACCGAACTACGGGCAGGTCCAGGTCTACCGCTTCCCGGCCGATACGACGATCTTCGGGCCCGCCCAGATCGAGGCGCGGATCGACCAGGACCCGGTCATCAGTGCGCAGGTCTCGCTGTGGAACCAGTCGGGCAGCAAGGTCATCCGCGGCAGCCTGATCGTGGTCCCGCTCGACGACTCGCTGATCTACCTCCAGCCGGTCTACCTCCAGTCCACCGGCTCGGCCTTCCCCGAGTTCAAGCGGATCGTCGTCGCCTCGCCGCGGCAGGTCGTCTGGTCTGATTCGCTCGGCTCCGCGCTCCGGCTCCTGCTCGCCGCAGAGGCCGGTGCGTCACCGAACCCGACCCCGAATCCGACGCCGGGTCCGACACCCGGTCCGGGCGCGACGCCGGCCCCGACGCCGGGACCCGGGAGCAGCCCGACCGCCGGCCCGCCGACCGGTCTGCCGACCGACGTCCCCGGGCTGATCGAATATGCCAACACGCACTTCGAGCTCGCGCAGCAGGCGCTCCGCGACGGTGACTTCGCCCGCTACGGTGGCGAGATCGCCCTGGTCCAGGCTGCGCTCCAGCGCCTCCAGGTCCTCGCCCCGGGTCTCGCCATCCCGAGCCCGGGAGCGTCCACCAGCCCCACGCCGTGAGCCGGGGAGCGGCGCTGACCGGCGCGCTCCTCGCCACGCTCGAGACGCCGGCGACCTGGCCACTCGCGCTCGCGACCTTCCTGGTCCGCGGCGGGTTGGTCGTGGTCCTGGTGCCGATCGTCGTGCTGCCGACCCCCGTCGGGTTCGGGAACATCTTCGCCCCGGCGCTAGCCTCGATCGCCTTGGGGTCGGTGTCGGTCGAGCTGGTCGTCGCGTCGGTCGGCGCGGCCCTCGCGATCGTTGGGTGGATCGTGCTCGGAGGCTGGTTGGCGGCGGCCTTCGAGGTCGAGGCGGCCTGGATGATCGCCGGCGATGCCGACGCCCGTTCACCGACCGCATCGGACGAACGCTCTGGCCCGCCCGGCCCGATGGAGCTCGCCAGGCCCGCCGGCACGGCGTGGCTCGCCGCTCGGATCCTGCTCGCAAGGCTCGTGGCGTTCATCCCCCTTGCCGTCGTTCTGGCGGTCGGCACCGTCCGCATCGTGCTCGTCACCTACCGGGAGTTGACCAGCCCGCTCGATACCTCCACGCCGGTCGTCCTGCGCATCCTGCGCGACACGCCGGAGGTCATCGTCGCGGTGATCGTCGCCTGGACGATCGGCGAGATGGTCAGCGCCATCGCGGCCCGCCGGATCACGTTCGCCGGCGACGGCGTCGCCCCTGCGCTGCGCAGCAGCGTGGTGACGTGTGTCCGCCACCCGCTCGTGACGCTGACCCGCTTCTGGCTGCCGACCATCGTCCTCCTCGCGATCCTGATCCCGTACGCCGCGGGGGCCGGGTCCGCCTGGTCGGCAGTCGATGCCGTCCTCGACGGCTCGTCCGACCTGCCCATGATCGGGCCCACGGTCGTCCTGTTCGTCGTCCTGTGGCTGGTCGGGCTGGTCCTCATCGCGGTGGTCAGCGCCTGGAGGGCCGCCGTCTGGACGGTCGCCGAGATGGCTCGCGAGGGGACGTTCGGGGGGTCGAGGGACCGCCAGACGGGTGATTGGCGTACCGATCGGTCGTCTGCGACGCTGTAGCCCGGTCGGCCCCCGGCCGGTCCCGACGGCGAGGTGCCCGATGACGGCCAAGACCAGCGATTGCATCGACTGCGGCGAGTCCGTGCCGTACGGGCGGCTCTCGTGCCCGGCCTGTGGCGCCCTGCTCGCCTCGGTCGCCGGCGCGCTGCGGTCGCCGGTCCGCGCCGTGGTCAAGGCCGATAACGAGCCGACCCTCTCCGTCGAGGCCGCCGCCGAGGTCGCATCGCCCGACGAGGCCGAGCCGGAGTTCGACGGCCGAACGGTCCCGGAACCCGCACCGAACGTGGAGCCCGACCGCGACGAGACGGCCGAGCCCGGATCGCCGGTCGAGCCCGACCCGGCGGTTGAGCTCGCGTCGGTCAGCATCGCCGCGGTCGAGCCAGCGGAACCCGAGCCCGACGCTGACGTCGAGCCCGAGCCAGCGGAACCCGAGCCCGTCGAGCCCGAGCCGGTCGCACTCGCCGAGCCGGTCGCGCTCGCCGAGCCTGCCGAGTCCGCCGAGCTCGAGCCGGTCGGCGAACCGGCGGAGCCCGCCGGAACCGCCGACGTCGCGGCGGCCGTCGTGATGCCCCAGCCGTCGGAGCCGGTCCTTGGCGCGACCGAACCGCCTCGTTGGCCGCCGCTCGAGGAGCCCGAGGCAGTCCCCGCGCCGGGTCCGTATCGCGTCCAGGCGGCAAGCGTCCCGAACGGACCGGCGACCTCGGCCGCGGCGTATCGGCCGCCGGTCTTCGCCATGGCGACCGCGACCACGGACGGGCGTCGCTGGCCGGGTTTCGGGGGATCGTCATATCACGGCACGACGGTCCCGACGGCGAACGACACGACCGAGACTCAGACCGGCCTTGCCGCCCGCTTTGTCGAAGTCGCCGGCTGGTTCGTCGTGATCGGGGCCGCCTTGTCTGCCCTCGGCTTCCTCCTCCCGTGGTCGCGAGTCGTCATCGGCGCCGCCCACATCGGCGGCTACTTCGATTCCTGGGGCCTGGCCTCGCCGACCCACATGGTCGTGCTGGCCGGCATCCTCGTCGTGCTCGCTCTTGGGATCATCCGGACCTCCGTCCCGGCCTGGCTGCGGACCGGCGTCCTTGGCCTGGCGGCTGGCGGGATCCTGATCGGTCTGGCCTGGCCGTATGTCGTCGGACCGCTCGGGGCCGATGTCGGGGTGACGGTCATCGTGCTCGGCGGGGTCGCATTGGAGATCGGCGGCGTCGTGGGCTCCTGGGCGACCCGTCACGCGTCGGAGGTCCCAGCCGTCTGAGCGCCTGGTGTCGGCAGAGGCGCTGAACCTCCCCTGCTACACTGCCCGGACAACGGACCGGGTCGGGCGACCGACCGGCCGATCTCGGGCCTACGGAGGCGGCGATCCAGGCGTATGGACCAGATTCTCCAGTCGATCGGTGACTCGCTCAACACCATCTTCCAGAGCGACATCGTCCAGTTCGGGCTGCGGGCCATCGGTCTCTACCTGGTCATCATCTGGCTGGCGTGCGCCTATTGGGCGTTCCGCGACATGCAGCAGCGTTCGGACAACCCGATCCTGCCGTACGTCGCCGCCGCCGGCATCATCCTGTTCACCCCGATCTTCTTCATCTTCGCCTACTGGGTCTACAAGCTCGTGCGACCGCACGAGAAGATCGGCGAGATCTGGGAGCGGAACCTGGCCGAGGAGGCGCTGCTCGCCGAGGTCGACTCGATCCACCACTGCCCGAGCTGCGAGCGTCGGATCGACGACGAATGGATCATCTGCCCGACCTGCCGCACCCGACTGAAGCGGGTCTGCCCGAACTGCAGCCGGCTGGTCGGGATGGACTGGTCGCTGTGCGCCTGGTGCGGCAAGGACTTCGAACGCCGCGAGGTCCCCGCCGCCGCGATGGGGGTGCTGCCGCAGGGCCGTGACGCCACGAGCCGGGTCGCCGTCCCGGCCACCGCCGCAGCGGCCAGCGCCGGCACGACACCGACCCAGCTGCCCACATCGATCCGCAACCAGACGGCGGCACGCCCCGTTCCGGGCGCCATCCCGACGTCCGCGCAGGATCCGCTGCCCGAGCGTTGAGCTCGTCCGACCCGCCGTCCGTCCCCGATCCGGGCGGGACGTCGGGCCCGACCGGATCCGACCCGTCGCCCGATCCCGATGCGATGGTGGCCGTTCCCGAGGTGACCGCGCCGCCGGCCTCGGCCGAGACTGCTGTCCCACCCAGCCGGCGCGGTGCCTCGACGTTCACCATCGAGGGCCGCTCCGCGCCGGCGTTGTTCGTCATCGGCTGGCTGGCGACGCTGGTCGGCTTCGGGATGATCGCCGTCGCCCTGTTGAGTGGCGATACGAGCGCAGGTCGCATCCTGCTCATCGTCGGCCTGCTGATGCTGGCGATCGGCCTGATCGCAGCAGCCGGATCGCAGGGCGTGGAGCGCCGGGTCCGGGCGGTCCTGCCCTACGTCGGCCCCTCGCCGTTCCTCGTCTTCGCGGCCGTGCTCCCGGTCTCGATCCTCGCCGGGGTCCTGGTCGCGCTCCCGCTCCATGCGCTCGGGGTGCCGCTCGACGGGCCATTCGGGGCGCTCGTCGCGGTGTCGGTCCAGGCGATCGTCTACGTCTCGCTCGTCCGGCTGCTCGTCGTCGACACCGGGGCGCTGTCGTGGCGGCACATGGGGGTCCTGGCGCTCGATCGGACGGCCTTCGGCGAGATCGCTGGCGGCGCCCTGTGGGCCATTCCCATCATCGGCCTGACCGTCGTCGTGACGGACATCCTGCTGGCCATCTTCCCGGTCAAGCCGGTCAGTCCGCTGCCACCGACCGCGGACCCGCTCGGCTTCGCCCTGTCGTTGCTGGTCGGGGTCATCATCGCGCCGTTCGGCGAGGAGATCCTCTTCCGGGCCTTCGCCACGACGGCCTGGGTACGCGCACTGGGTCTCCGTCGGGGCGTCATCCAGGCGGCGCTCATCTTCGCCTTCGCGCACGTCCTGACGGTCTCCGGTGCGAACGCCGGTGACGCCTTCGGACTGGCGGCGGTCGGCTTCGGGTCGCGGATCCCGATCGCGATCGCGCTGGGCTGGCTGTTCGTGCGCCGGCGAACGATGTGGGCGTCATTCGGCCTCCACGCCGCGTTCAACGGCATCCTGCTCGTCATCGCCGAGGTCGCCAGCCGGTCGATCTGAAGACGGTGCCGACCGTTACCGCGCCGGGTGAGCGGCGGTGAACGCGCGAGTGAGCCGGCGATGAGGGCCCGTGGCTAGGCTGTGCCGCGTCCTCGAGGTCCGGATGGCGGGGGGAATCGGCGGGTTCCCGTCGTTCGGGCCCGGGGACGCCCGACCGCCGCCGCCCGCATCTGCCCGGAGGTGTCGCATGGCAGGATCGCACGAGCCGTCATCGGCGCCCACCGGCGAACCCGCGCGACGCGGGCGAGCGATCCGGGAGGTCCCCGTCGGAGAGCGGCCGCGCGAACGGCTCGCGTCACGCGGCGTGGGCGGTCTCACTGCGGCCGAGCTGATCGGCCTGATCTGGGGCTCCGGGATGCGCGGCCGATCGGCCGTCGACCTCGCCGCCGACGCGCTGGCGCGTCACGATGGGCTGACCGGCCTGGCCCGGGCGACGGAGCTCGAGCTGGCCGCGGTCAGCGGGGTGGGCGCAGCTCGGGCAGCCCAGCTGGTGGCCGCGTTCGAGCTCGGTCGCCGGCTGCTGGCGGACTGGCCGGCGACCCGCTGGACGATCCGCGGCCCGCACGACGTCGCCGAGCGGTTGGTCCTCCAGATGGGTCGCCTCGAGCGCGAGGAGCTGCGGGTCGTGGTGCTCGACACCAAGAACCACGTCCTGCGGGTCGCCACCGTCTACCAGGGGAACGTGTCGTCGTCGCTGGTGCGGGTCGGCGAGCTCTTCCGAGACGCCGTCCGGCTCAACGCGGCGGGCGTGATCCTCGTCCACAACCACCCGTCCGGGGACCCGACCCCTTCGCCCGACGATCTCCACCTCACCGCCGAGGCCCTGGCGGCCGGGCGGCTGCTCGACATCCAGCTGCTCGATCACCTGGTCATCGGACACGACGCCTATGTGTCGCTCCGCGACCGGGGTATCGCCTTCGACCGGCCGTCGCCGGGCGCCCGCGCCGCGGATTGACGTCACCTCCCTTGGCCGATCGATGGTCCCCCTATCATGGCCACCTCGCCATCCTTCGGGGGAACCATGCGCAAGCTCTTGTTCATCGTCCTGGTCATCGGCGCAGCCCTGGTCGCGGCGGGCTGCTCGTCCGGAAACTCGCTCACCGGCAAGACCTGGCAGTGGACCGCGATGACGACCACCGCCCCCACTTCGCAGTCGGTCGTGCCGGCGGACCAGCACGCGAACTACACCGTCGAATTCAAGGGTGACGGCACGTTCGCGGCCAAGGTCGACTGCAACCAGGTCGGTGGCACGTATACGACAACGTCGTCCGGCGGCCTCGCCATCGTCCCCGGTCCGAGCACGCTGGTCGCCTGTCCGGAGGGCTCGATGGCGCCGCTCTTCCTCGGTGGCCTGAGCACTGCGGCCAGCTACACGGTCACCGGCGGCGCCCTGACCATCACGACCACGGACGCGTCGACGCTGACGTTCAAGTAACCCGCGGGGGTCCGACCGAACAGCGGGCCGGCGCGATGCATCGACGCTGGCTCCGGTCGCCCCCGAGCGACCGGGTATACTGCCCCGGCTGCCCGCCCGACCCGGCCTGGATCCGCGCGACCCGCCCGATACCGGCGATGTCCGCGCCCGC
>Ga0307281_10000218_pt1 | contig 14282 bp, 13 predicted proteins | sample ER_DNA_120_FD_194486 | JGI IMG/M metagenome (GOLD analysis project Ga0307281, IMG submission 194486) | Bulk soil microbial communities from the East River watershed near Crested Butte, Colorado, United States - ER_DNA_120 | ecosystem: Environmental > Terrestrial > Soil > Floodplain | place...
GCCGCGCGACGCGGTTGGGTTGCGCAGCCGCTGGAGGAAGCTGCGCGAGCTGAGGTCTGATGTACTTAAGCAACTGGAAGAATTACGTGTCGGGGGCAAGATCGGCTCCTCCCTCGCGGGCGAGGTCGAGCTCTACGCGAAGGGGGAAAACCGCGAATTCCTCAAGTCCTTCGGCGATGATCTGCGGTTCGTGTTCATCACCTCGCAGGCATCGGTAATGGATCAGCCCGGGCCTGATGCGGCGCCCGTCAGGATCGAGGTGAAGCCGAGTCCGCACCAGAAGTGCGAGCGCTGCTGGCACTACCGGGCGGATGTCGGCAGGGATCACGCGCATCCCGGTTTGTGCGGGCGTTGCGTCGCCAATCTCTTCGGGGCCGGCGAGCCGCGCCTGCATGCCTAGAATGAGCCGCAGATAAACGCAGATAAACGCCGATGAGAATCAAGAACAAGTCCAGAGAATACTGATGGGTTCCAAGACAGGTTTCTGGCTTGCGCTCGCGGCGCTGATCGTGGCGGTGGACCAGCTTGCCAAGTATGCGGCCGTCCAGGGACTCGCCGCCGGCAAGGCAGTCGAGGTGACGTCGTTCTTCAACCTGGTACTGGTCTACAACGCAGGCGCCGCTTTCAGCTTCCTGTCAGACGCGGCGGGCTGGCAACGCGCACTGTTCATAGCGATCGCGCTCATCGCCTCGGCCTGGATCGTGTACCTGCTGCGCAAGTACCCGCAACAACGCCTGTTCGCGCTGGCGCTCGCGCTGGTGCTCGCCGGCGCGGTCGGCAACGTCATAGACCGGATCCGGATCGGGGCGGTCATCGACTTCCTCGATTTTCACGCGCTCGGCTACCACTGGCCGGCGTTCAACGTCGCGGACTCCGCCATCACTTGCGGGGCGGCGTTGCTGATCTGGGACGCGCTGCGTCCTAAGGAGACAAGCTAACCGCAAAGGCGCGAAGGCGCAAAGGACACGCAAAGGGGACGAATAATTGAATCCACGTTTGATATCGTCTTTGCGTAACCTTTGCGTCTTTGCGTCTCCGCGGTTGGTCGTATAATTCACTCATGCAAGTCCTGCTCGCCAATCCCCGCGGTTTCTGCGCCGGTGTCGACCGCGCCATCGAGATCGTCGAGCGCGCGCTCAAGCTGCACGGCGCCCCGATTTACGTGCGCCACGAAGTGGTGCACAACAAGTTCGTGGTGGAGGATCTGCGGCAGAAGGGCGCGGTGTTCGTCGAGGATCTCTCGCAGGTGCCGGAGGGAGCAACGTTGATCTTCAGCGCTCACGGCGTGTCCCAGGCGGTGCGGCGCGATGCCGAGGCGAGGAAGCTCACGGTGTTCGACGCGACCTGCCCGCTGGTGACCAAGGTGCACGTCGAGGTGGCGAAAATGCGCGAGCACGGGCGCGAGATCGTCATGATCGGGCACCGCGGCCATCCCGAGGTCGAGGGCACCATGGGCCAGAGCGTGGACGGCATGTACCTGGTCGAGAGGCCCGAGGACGTGCCGCGGCTCGGGGTGAAGGACGGGAAGAACGTCGCCTACGTGACCCAGACCACGCTGTCGGTTGACGACGCGCAGCAGACCATCAACGCCCTCAAGGCGCGGTTCTCCGGCATCGTCGGGCCGAAAAAGGACGACATCTGCTACGCGACGCAGAATCGCCAGGACGCCGTCAAGGCGCTGGCGCGGCAATGCGAGGTGGTGATCGTGGTGGGCTCGCCCAACAGCTCGAACTCCAACCGCCTGCGCGAAGTCGCCGAGCAGCAGGGCGTGGCGGCTTACATGGTGGACAACGCTTCGGAGCTCAAGCCCCAATGGGTCGCGGGCAAGCGCGTCGTGGGCGTCACCGCCGGGGCCTCGGCGCCCGAAGTCCTGGTGAAGCAGGTGGTGGAGAAGTTGCGCAAGCTCGGCGGCGGGCCGGCCGCCGAATCGAAGGGTATCGCTGAAAAGGTGGTATTCCCCCTACCGAAGGGGCTGGCCTAAGGTCGGCGCGCAGCTCCGTCGCCGCGACCTCTGAACCCGTAGTGGCAAGTATTTCGCAACGTCGCGTCGGTCGCCTGCGCGCAGCCTCCGACGCGATTGCGGCACGGATTCGGCCCTGAGTTGTCGGCTGCTACGCGCGTCTGCGCGGTCGCATCCCCACTAGTGGGGCCCCTGCTCAACGCTCCGACGCGCCCTCCTCGGGTCAGATCCCCAATTGAAGTTGGGGCCCCTCTTCCTCCCTCCGGTGTGCTACTTGTCGCCGTGCGTATACCAGTAGGTGCGCAACCGCTTTTGCGTGATCACTGGACGGACTCGCTGCGTGCCGCTGGGCGAGCTGGCGCCTCCCGAGCGCGGGATGCCGCCGATCATGACCATCACCGGCCTGCCGTCGACGGGCACTCTCCCCGTCACCGGTGACGGCGGCAGGCCACCGCCCAGGAACGCGCCTGAACCCCCGCACAGCGCTTCGGCATCGACGGCGCTGACGCGCACCTCGACGCCTTGCGTTACCGTCACCTTGGTGCGGGAGAATGTCGAGCTGGTTTCGGCTGTAATCTCCCAGGTGGTGTTGGCGCATAGCGAGTCACCGCTCGCGACGCCGGACTGCTGCGCCTGGCCCGCCGAGCAACCCAGGTCCTCGGCGTTGGAGAGATTGAGCTCGCTCGTTTTGATCGCTTTCACCGAGACGCACGAGGGCGCGGGAATGAGCCGGGTGATGTACTCCGGCGTGCCATCGCCGTTGAGATCGGTGCACAAGGTGTTGGCGGCCCCGCACGGATTGAGCACGGCATTGGCCGGGTTCGCGATGAACTGCGGAGTGCTGATCACCGTTTCGATTGCCTGTTGCGCCGCATGGAGCGCTTCACTGCGCGACTGCATGTTCCCGACCACCCTGAGGTTCATGTTGGTGGTGCTGAGCATGCTCACGGCGAGCAGCGTGATTACCACCAGCATGATGAGCGCAATGACCAGCGTCGCGCCCCCCTGTGCGCGCAACCCCGTGTTCACGGCCGGTCCCTCCTTCCGGCAGGATTCACGATCCGCACTACCGCGGTGTAAACGTGCCGGCGGTAAGCGTCATTCTTCGGTCCCACGGTGACCGCGTTGCCTGCGGCATCGGTTCCCAGGGAGTAGCTCTTGGTGTCGACGTGGCCGGGCGAGGGTTCCGGGCTCCGTGCGAGTACATGAAGTTGGGCGGTCACGACGTTGGACCAGTTGTTGACCGCCGTGCACACCGTGCAGCCCGCGTAGGTGTAAAGGGCCGGGTTGGCCATGTAGGCGTCCGGCTGGCCGTCGCCATCGTCGTCGATGCCGTACTCGACGTTCATCTCCTCGATTCCCTCGACCAGTGGTATCTGCGCCATCGTCGAGCCCGTCAGCTCCAGTCGCATGAGAGTGGGGATGTTCTGACCCGCGCGATTGTTGGTGCTGATGAAATAGATATTGACCAGATACTCGCGCAGCGCGGCGGGAGTGGTGCAGTCCTTGCGCATCAGCGGGAACGCCGTCGTGCCGAACGGTCCCACGACGTACGGGGTCACATCGGTGTTGCACAGAGTGGCTTGCAGATAAGGCTTTCCGGCAATCGTTGGCTCGCAGCCCGAGACGCCCGCGACGCAGGTCTTGACGCGCCGCACGACCAGGATATCGGTATTTGCCTTGATGTCCGCCGGTATGCAGGCCGGCGCCCCGGCGCCGCCGTCGTAACCCTGGATGTGGATGGGCATGGCCGCCGCCCACTCCGTCGCTACGGTCGAGCACGGGTCGGGCAGCGCCGCCGGGGCGGCGAGCGCATCAACATTGACCTCGCCGTAGTATCCTGCGACCCGCAAATCGTCGGAGAGAAGTTCCACGGCATAGCGCCCGTTCTCGATCTGACGGCTGCTGCGCTCGAGTTCTCCGCGCGCCGAGCTTGCGTTCGCGAACACTACGAGGAGGGTCGCCAGCAACATCAAGCCGATCGCCATCGAGACCATGAGCTCGACCAGCGAAAAGCCGGCCGCGCATGCACGCGCGGGCAGACTGCGCGCTTTGAGGATCGGGTCAGCGTGCCTCATGGTGTCACGCACAGTCCGGTGGTCGGATCGTTCTGAAGGCAGCCGATCGTGACGCGGGCGACCAGTGCGCGGCGTGTCTGCTCGTTGCCATACAACCCCTGGCCGCAAGTGGTGGAGGTGGGTGCCACGGTAGGCGACAGCCCCTGCCACGTCACGGCGACCACGAACTCGCGCGGCATGGTGGCGACGACGTTGGTAATACAGCCGCGCGCGTCGATCATGCCACCGGCTTGCTGCCCGCTCGCCGTGCTTTCGGCCGTGCCGAGCAGCGCGTTGTTCCATTCGCAGTGGTCGCGCGCGGCGCCGGTAAGCCCGGTGCAATCCTGGACCGTGTTGCCGGTGCCCAAAGCAGCGGGGGTGACGTAATTCAGCGCGTCGTTGCGGTTGGCGTTGACGCGATCCACCATGTCCTGCAGCAGCAAGACCGCGTGGGACCTGTGGTACGACTCGGCCTGCGCAAGCTGCATGCGCACCTGGAGTGCCGCCACGCCGAGGAGACCGAACGTGAGGATCACGATCGTGACCAGCACCTCGATCAGGGTGGCGCCGCGCTCGCTGGCCGCAAATGATGTAAGGCTGTCGCGCATCAGAAGCAACTCTCCTGCTTCTGCACCGGGCGGCCGCTTAAATCGATGCTGATGCAGCGCGCGTGCGTGGACCGGCCGCCGCTCGCCATGAGGCTGATCGAGATCCCGCCGCTGGTGAGACGCCCGGCGCCGTTGTAGGTCACGCTGCCCGGTCCGATGATGATGACCTGGGGCATCCGGTCCTGGCGCTTCACCACCTCGCCGCTGGAGTCGGAAATGGTCCAGCCTTCCGACCAGTTTCCTCCGCTGGGGACTATGGTGACCGTGGTATTGCGGGTGACCGCTTCGCTGCGCGCCAGTACCAGGCCCGAAAACACGTCGAAGCTCGCGGTCTTCACTCCCTGCGCCAGGATGATCTCCCGGAAGCTGGGAGTCGCGAGGCCGATCAGGATCACGAGCACCGCCAATGTCACCATGGTTTCGGTGATCGTGAACCCGCGCGCCGCAGCGCGTGAGCGCCGGGCGCCGCGCGTCTTGCCTGCCGGGGGAGCCTGCCGTGGATGCCGGTCGCGGATCATGCTCACCATCCCGCCTGACCGTTGCGCGTCTTCGCGCCCAGATGGTCGAGCGTGAGCACGCCGTCAGGGACCTGCGCCGAGCCCGCGATGGGAGTCGCGGTGATGGCGTAGGAGGGCGGCACGGTGGGCACCGCCGGATCGATCGTCACGGTATAGAACCTCGACACCTCGGCCGGCGCCGCAAGATTGAGCGTGGCGAGCGCGCCCGCTCCCCCGGCGTAGCTGCGAGCATCGATCAGATACTGCTGCTGGCGGGCAGCGACGTCGATCATGAAGCTTTGGGCCGCGCTTCTGCGGCCCTTGCGCATGTGGTCCTGGTAGGAGGGAAAGGCGATTGTCGCGAGTATGCCGACGATGACGACGGCGATCATCAGCTCGATCAGCGTGAAGCCCGCTGCTGCGACGCGCGCGGATCCGATTGCGGGCAGGGACGGCGTTGCGGAAAGAGAAGCCGGATTTGCCGGTGCGCGCGACGCCTCAGGGCGTTCGCGCCTTCTCCATGTGAAGCAGAATCGTGTCGACGAGTTCGGTCGCTGTGTTCTCACGTCTGTCCCCCCGGACAGATATTCGAATCCCCGCAGCGGCGCGATGCATTTGTGTTTTCATGCTCTTCGCTGTTGCGCAATCAATCTAGCAGACAGGTGAAACGAAGCATGTGAACTACGCAACACCCAGGCAAAACTTTTCGTATTAACTACTCTACGAATCAAAGCTTGGGAGCGGGTGTGTGAGGGAGTCGACGCCGCGAACGGGCGAGCGCCCTTTGCGCATCGCTGCGGGCGTCTTGGAGGACGCGATGTGCCGGCTGGCGACGCGGCCGGGCTAACGCGGATTCAGTCCGGTATCCGGCCGCAGGGGTAGCCCTTGCCGTAGCCGAATTCCACCAGCATGTAGCTCTTCACCGGGCCTTCCCTGGCGAGGGCCGGCTGGAATTTCAGTCCCTGCACGCTTTCCAGGGCGCTTTTCGCGAACGGCGGCGCGGCGCACACGACGTCGCTGTGTGTGAGTGTCCCCTGCTCGTCGATCAGAAGCTGGAGGATCACCGCACCGTTCCTCTGCGCGAACTCGCCGGTCGGGTAGCGGAGCTTCGGCTCCGCGAGCGGCCGCGCCGGCGACTTCAGGTTCGGCGACCTGAAATGAATGTAGCGCATGCCGTAGGCCTCGACGTATTCTTCGGGGTCGTTCTTGGGGAGCTTGTCCGAGAGAAGCAGCACGCGCAGCCGCACTTCCTGCGGGCGCGCCGGCCGGCTCTGCGCTCCCTTCTTGGCGCCCGCTGCTTGAGCGAGGCGAATGGCTTGCGGCGCGTCGGCAGGTCTCTGCGATTGGGCGGAAACGGCCCCAGCCACCGCCGCGGCGAGCCCAACGGCACCGAGCATTGCGGATTGGGTGCGCGTAATGTGTGTCATGTCGGATCGCTTAAGCGGGGAGGCGGCCGGGTCCCCGGTAACCGGCCGCCGCCGTCCCGCGCTAGGTGTTACTGGTAGAGCTCGCGCCAGGTCGCGCGCCTGCCTATCGCACCGCCGGGCGGCGGAGGCACGGGGGGGAACGTCTGCGTGCCGGTAATGTCGGTTTGCTTCATTTTCAATGGGCCGCTCGGCAGCCGGTAAACCACGAAACCGGCGGAGAGCGCCGACCCGCCCTTGATTCCAACCACCTGCCCGGGCGAGGAGGGGAGATACGAGCCGGACCGGTAATGGAAGAAGTAGAAGAAGCGGTTGCCGCCGCTCGAGCAGGCCTCATTGTTCGGCTCGTTCGCTGACACGAGGAGCGCGCCCCGCACCAGCTGCATGTCCTCGTACACGCGTTCGCCGGGCGAGTCGTTGGCGGGGTTGAGATCCACCCACCAGCCGTTCCGCGTGCTCCAGTCAACCGCATTGTTGCTGATCGTGCGGTTGTTGGCGTCGATCACGCTCATGACCTGCTGCACCAGCCCCGCCGCCGGAGCGCGCAGGTTCCCGAGGTCGGCGCCGGTGTCCTTGAACCCGTACACCGTCTGCTGATAGGCCAGATTCATCGGGGGCACCAGCGTCGCCGGGTCCGGAATGTCGCTTGCGCCGAGGAACCGGCCAGTCGCGACGTAGATCACCTTGAAGCCCGCGTCGAAGCGCGTGAGCTCGGGTCTCGTCGTGATGGACTGCGGCTTGGGCGGGGTGCTCCCGTCCAGGGTCTGCCCGATGCGCTGCACGGTGACCGCGTCCGGAGTCGCCGCATTCGTTGATAGCTCGAAGCGCCACACGTTGCCCAGAAGGTCTCCGCCGTAGACAAAGGTCGTGGTGTTGTCCACTGCGAAGTTGGTGACAAATTCGGAGACCTTGGCGAACCCGCTCGGCGTCGTGGTGTCGCCCACGTTGGTTCCCGAAATCGCGGTGGGCGTCTTGCTCAACACGGCGCCGGTCGCTGCGTCGAGCACGAAGAGATAGCCGCCGCCGTCGCCCGGAAGGACGTTGTTGTATCCGGAGGTGACGATCACGACCCACTTGCCGTCGCTCGGACGCTTGGTGATGATGGGCTGGCCGTAGGTGTAGCCGATCTCCGGGTCGGAGATGGCGCACAGCGAGGCATCCGAGCAGATCTCCCACATGCCCTTCGGGTTGCTGGTGTCGGTCACGTCGAGTGCGAAGTAACCGCGCCCGCCCGCGTTCAGGCCGCTGACCAGCATCGTCTTCCAGGCGCCGCCGAGGAAAACGTCCATGGTGACGGGCGTGCCGTCCACGTAGTAACGATGGTTCACGTCGTAATTGGTCGCCGCAAGCTTGAAGAGCTGGGGCAGCAGCATGCGCGGCGCGTAGGCCCACAGCTCGGTGCCGCCGCCGACGGCGTTCTCGCCGCCGTGGAATGCGTGCAGCATGCCGTCGTTTGCGCCGATGAATACTGCGGGAGTGCGGCTCGCGGCTGGGCCCGTCTTGAAGGAGTTGTAGTCGGGGACCACCGCATCGCCGTAGATCAGGTCGGGCTTGCCGAGGGACACCGGCTTGGCGTTGACGGTGTCGCCCAGCACGTGCTCGCGGACGCGGTAGTAATTGGTCTCATGCTGCTTTTGCCCGCGCAGATAGTTGACCAGGTTGGTGCCGCTGTTGGCGATGGCAAGGTCCCCCGGGGACATCGCGCCGCATTGCGGCCAGATCGCCGGGTCGTTGGTGCAGTGGTTGTCGAAAAACGCCGCCTCCGTGCCGGACAGATTGCCGTATAGGAACGGCTTGAGCTTGTCCGAGGCGTCGCTGGGGTCGAACGTGAAAATCGCCCGGTCATCCGAGGCCGGCAAGGCCCGCGGATCGAGCTTCGAGCCCGCGGACCATGCAATACCCGGGAGCACAATACCGGTGACGATGTCGATTTTCTCCGCGACCAGTTCCCCGTCCCACTTCACGGTGCGGTAGGTCGAGGCGTACGCGAAATTGTCGCTGGGCGTTATGTTCGCGTTGCTGGTGGCCGCCGCCGCCGCGGCGCCGGTCGTGGTCTTGATCGCCTGGAGTGCCCCGGTAAGCCCGCTCTGCAGCGTGTTCGGGTTCTTCGCGCTGAAGTAGGTGCCGCGCCCGTTCACCGCCGCGTGCCACAGGTCGTCCAGCGCCGAAGGTGCGTCCTGGACCGGCTGCGGCCAGTTGCAGGTCGCGCTTGGGCCGCCCGGGGAGAAGGAGCAGCCGGTGACGCCGTCCTTGATCTTCTTGAAGTCCCCGCTGTTGGCGGTCGGGTAGTCGGATTGGTAGTTCATCAGGCCGTCCAGCCCCAGACCGAGGGTGAAGGTCACCATGTGCTGGTGCGACGCTTCGTCCACGCCCACGGTCGTCGGCACGTTGTTCTTCGACACCGCTCCGGTGGGCCGCAAGTCCGTCTTGTAGTAGTACATCGCCGCGTCGGCGAGCGTGTTGGCGGCTCCGCCCGGCGTAGTGGTGCTGGACGGTGGGAGCGTCGTCACCGTGGGATTGGGACTTAGTAGCACCGAAGTGATCGTCGAGCCGGTGGTCGTATTCGAAATGTTGCTGAGGAACGCATACGCCGGCGCCGGCGGTGTCAACGTCGTCCCGCTGCTGACGCAGCTCCCCCCTGCAGTGCCCGACGGGGGCGACCCGGCGACGTTCGTAAAGGTGGAGGCGCCCGGGTTGCCGTAGGTGGGCGCCCCAGGAACTCCATCAACGGTGACCACCGTGCGGTCCATATCACGCTGACGCTGCTTAATGCGCTTTTGGCTGCCTGTGCAACCGCAGGCCGTATCCGGGGTACCGCTGAAGTTCGCGGTGCCGCTGCCTGAGCAGACCACTCGTTCCGTTTCCCTTACCCGGTCCACCACCGTCTGTTGTAGCGCGTTACAGGCGGTGATGTCCTGAAAGCTGGAGACGGTGTTGGTGGATGGCGGGCCGGCCACCCCGTCAACGTACGTCGTGGTGGTACTCGTGTCGAGCGTCCGCTGCTTGACCCGCTTGAAGTTGCCCGAGCAGCCGCAATTCGTATCTGGAGCACCGGAGAAATTGGCGCTGCCGGCGGCGTTGCCCGTGCACACGACCTGTTCCTCCGTTCGCGTCGTCCCGGTGTCCGCCACCGTTGTCCCTGCCGCATCGAGCGTGCCGGTGGGGCGGTTGACGAAAGTCCCGACCACGTTGTCCTGGTTGTCCATGGCGGTGGTGCCATTGAGCATGACCCCGCCCGTGCCGTTCCAATAGCCGTCGGTGGTGAGCAGCGCGAAGTTCTGCTGGCAGCTGAACTGGACCGGGTCGCCGGTCATGCCGCTGTTGATCTGGTCGGACATGCCGGCGTAATGGCGCCCGACGCGGGAAAGCGCCGTGCGCAGCGGCGTCGAATGCGCGGGCAGCTGATCTCCGAGCTTCTGGTACCACAGGGCCTTGTGCGCCACGTCGAATTTCTGGATTTCCAGGTACTTGGTCCCGAGCACCGAGCTGCCGCAGCTCGTACCGCTGATACCGTCGTTCGGGCAGGTGGGGTTGATGGTGATGAAGCCGATGCGATAGCGGTCATCCATCGTGGAAAACACGCGGCTCGTCGTGCTCTTCATCATCTGGATGCGGGTATGGTAATAGGCGACCCAGTTCGCGAAGTTGGTCATCTCCTCCGCGTAGGTGCAGTCGGGTTGCGCCGCACAGTCGCCGCGATTGGGCCGGCCGATAAAGGTCGCCGAAGGCACGATATCCTTGCGGACGAAGGTGCCGTACCTCAGGTAAATGTGGTTCGCGTCGAGCTTGGCCTGACAGGATGCCGGCGTGCCGCCGCTCACCACCGCGGTCTGGTTGGCGAGGGTCGGTGTCGTGCAATAGCGCACCGGAGCCAGGATCGTATGCGTTCCGTTCGGCGCGGTCGGAGCAGTCGGAGTTCCTGCGGCGGCCAAACAGTCAGTCAGGTCGAGGTCGGCGCAATATTCGCGCGGCAGGATAGTGAAATAGTGCGGGGCGCCAAAGCGCATCTTGACGTAGCGATACGCTCCGGAGCCGGTTCCGTCGGTGGATTCAGGGTAGCCGACGCTTCCATTATCCGGCTCCGTACCGCTGTTGTAGTAGCCGAAGGAGCTGAGCAATGTCGTGCCGTTGGCGGCATACCCGTTGCGCCGGCAGTTTGTGTTGCTGTTCGGGTCGGCACCTGACGCGTTGCAGAACACAGGCTCGGGCCACTGGGCGGTCAGATCTATCGTGTTGTTGCTGACATAGGCATTCACCTTCACCAACGCCCACGGCGAACCGAAGCCGGGCAGGTCGAGACCGCCGCTGTCCTTGCCCGGGAGGTAGGTAATCTGCGGGTTGTAGTAAATGGTGTTGTACTCGGCGGCATACGCTGGGGGGCCCGCCGGCCAATCGTTGGCCGGCACATGCCGGACGCCGTCCGTGGTCGGGGAGATCGTGTTGACGGTGCCGGAATCCACTATGCAGTTGTTCCTGGTCGTGCCGCCACTGGTAAGCGCGTAGCTCTTGCAATTGAAGGTCGAGCTGATCGAGCCAGGGAAGTCACCCGGCAATTTCAAGGCGTCGACGTTGTCCGGCATGAAGTACCAGCCCATGCTGCCTGAATCGTCCAGGATGAACATGAGGTTCGGCAGCACCGCGGTGGCCGAGGCCGTGCCGAGCGGTACCGGCGAAATGTCGGTCGTCGCCGCGCCGGCGGGCGCGGGCGGAATGCCGAGGGCCATGGCCAGCGCAACGGAAGCGATCAGGGAATGGGCAGAGAAGTTGGGTTTCATGACGTTGCTCTCCACTAAGTATCCAGCGTGCCTCACAGTGCGACCGCCACCATGGCCTGAACGTAGCTCACGGTGTTACGCGGGCCCACTGTGCGTACGGTGATGCGGTAATAAACCCTGGGGTCCTGCAGGTATCTGGGACCGACCCTACTACTATCGCCTTCAGCGGGCGGCGGCGGCGCGCCCGCGCCCATGGGGTTGTCCAAGGCGCACTGGTTCGGCACCCCGGTCCCGCCGCAGTTGCCGTTGTACAAAGTGTCGGCGCAGTTGCACATGCGGTGGATCAGGTAGGAGATCGTATTGCCGGCCGCATCGGTCCCCACGGTCACCGCGTTGTTCCAGGTACCGGCGGTGGTCCAGACCGGGGTGGCGTAGCCCGAGTTGTATCCCTGGCCTCCCATGCCGAGATTGTTTTGCCACAGTGTCGGCCGGTTGGCGAGGAGCCAAATGTAGGCCCGCTCGATGCCGTCGTCCGAAGACTGAACCGCCCCTTGCTTGAACGCGAGGTTTCCCGCGATGAGCGTGGCGGTGTCCACCGAGCGCATGATCGCGATGCCGGCGAGCGACATGGCGACCAGCACGATCAGCGCGATGAAGAGCACCGCGCCGCGCACCCGGGAGGGCAGGGAGGCGCGCGCTCCGATTGTGTTTGCGCGTGACATTTAGTAGGGCCTCCAGATCATGTTGCGCAACGGGACGACGGTCTGGAACACCTTGTAGCGGTAATGACGCTCATCGGCGGTCAACGTCCAGACCGGCCCGGTGGTGGTCGGCGGGTTCGCGGAGTCCTCCCACAGCCGGATGGTCGGGGGGCTTACCTCGTCCTTCTCGTACAGGCCGGAGCGCGCGACCACCGCGATGCGAATGGCCAGTACCGCCGCCCATTCGGCGCTGTTGATGGGCGTGGTCTCGTCGTAGACGTCGACCATGCCGTCATTGGTGAGATCCTTCCCGTACTGCGCCTGGAGGTGGACAATGTTGTCGTAAATCGGGGTGGCTGGCGCGCCCAGGGCCTGCACCATCAACTGCCCGTTCTGAACCGAATAGACCTTGTTGGTGGCGCCGCCGCCGAGGTTGTACACCTTGCCGTCTGTGGTGTAGGCCGTCCCCAACCCGGCGGGGTTGTTGTAGCGCGTATTGAGCGTTGCACCGGTGTAGGGGTTCACATAGGTGCCGGACATGAGGTCCAACCGCCTGCTATCGCCAGTGGCGGGGGGTATCTGGCTGACTTGCGCCAGCGTGCACGGCTTGCCGCCTTCAGCGATGACCACTTGATCGCCCGGCCGGAATCCGTACAGTGAGTTGAAGGTCATGATGAAATCATCGTTCGGGGCGACGCTATTCAGACTTATCGACACGGGAGCGGGCAGTGCATCGCCGTTCCCGTACGCCACCGCTATTGAATCGGGGGCGCCGGCGACGCCCGGCGTGCTCCCCGCGCCCTGCGTGATGAAGGCCGGCACCAGGCTGGACGGGAGAATCGCGGCTCCAACCTGCTCGTCCCAACCTTGCAGCGCGCAGCCGATGAAATCGGGAGTATTGAAGCCATAACCTCCCTGCCGCAGATCGCGTTCAATGGTGTATAGGGCGAGGGTGCCGCTGGTCTGCGCTTCGCCGCCGGAAGTCGTCGAGCGCTTCTGTCCCTCAAATACGGCGAATACCTGGAATATCGCGAGGCTCGCGATGATGCCGATCAGGGATGCGACCAGGAGCTCGACCAGGCTCAGGCCGCGGGACCGGCCGCGCTGCAGGACAGTGATGTCGTGAATAGTGCGCATCGTTCAACCGTTGATGTAGGCCATCGTGATGTGGCGGTGCACGTCCGCGCCTCCCGGCAGCTTCCAGAACACCGTGACTGTTACCGTCGTGCCCGCCACCGTAATGATCGGAAGGTTCGCCGCAGCGGTGACTCCCGGCAGCGCGTTCTGGATGCTCGTCACCCAGGCATCGATCGCTACGGGTGGCGCACCGGCGCCAGCGTAGGCGTAGGTACCGAGACTGGCTCGATTGACCCACATCTGCCCGATGATCTCGTTGGCGAAGAACGACGCATCGCTGCGGTACTTGGCGTCCGACATATGCTTGATCGCGAGCGCCTGCATGCCGACGAGAGCGAGTATCCCGATCGAGAAGATGAGGATCCCGATCAGCGCCTCGAGCAGCGTGGCGCCCCGTTGCCGGATGCCCGCTTTGGCTGGGATAGACATGCTCGTCTCCATCTGGCGCGCCTGCTACAGGCAGCCCGCCGGGACGGCGGCCCCGCACGAGCGGGTGTCCGTCACGACGACCTGCGGATCGCACATCCGGACGTTGCCGCCCGCCCGCACCAGGATGCACAGCTCCCGGCTGTCGGCGGCGGCGATTTGGGCCGAATCGATCTTGATCTCAGTGATCGTGGCCGTGCCGTCGGGATTCGTCGGTGTGAAGGCGCTGCCGAAGCTGTTGAACGTGACTCTCGTGGCCCCGAGCGGTGTGATCGTAACCAGCGCGGCGCCCGAACCTTCAGCCGCGAGCCGGGACTGGATGACTTCACCCGTGTCCGGCACGCGCGCGGTCCAGCCCGAGGATGCGTCCATCCGCAATTCGACATTGACGTTGCGGCGTATCGCCTCGGCGCGCGCGAGCTGCATCCCGTTCAGCACGGCTTCGCCTGCCGTGCGGATCTGGGTGTTCTGCATCCAAATGGCAAAGTTCGGCAGCGCGATGAACAACATGATCGCCAGGATGGTGATCGCGATCAACACCTCGATGAGAGTGAAACCGGCGCTTCTCATCATGGCGGTCAGCAACTCCCGTCTTTGCGCCGCACCCAGCAGGCGGCGTTAGGGGCGCCGTTCCAGGCGGTGCCGAGTGTCGTCGTCGCGCGGACGTTGTTTTCGTTCAGCGTGTAGACGAAGTTCGTCAGGCCCTCGTTCGCGAGTCCGGTCGCGGTGATCGTGTAGGTCTGCGACGGTGCCAGGC
>Ga0307281_10000219_pt1 | contig 14258 bp, 12 predicted proteins | sample ER_DNA_120_FD_194486 | JGI IMG/M metagenome (GOLD analysis project Ga0307281, IMG submission 194486) | Bulk soil microbial communities from the East River watershed near Crested Butte, Colorado, United States - ER_DNA_120 | ecosystem: Environmental > Terrestrial > Soil > Floodplain | place...
GAACGGAGAGGGGGTCAGGGGGTGAGGCCGGAACGGAGAGGGGGTCAGGGGGTGCGCGGAGGGCGCGGGCCGTACCGCCGGATATCATGGGGTCAATCTGACAGCACTAGGCGTGCGACGAGGGTACCGTCTATCTTCGCAGCTCCGCCGACACCCGCCCTTCACCCGGCGCCTTCCCGAACCCCACCCGCTCCAGCCGCCCCCAGCGCCGCAGCCCCCGCAGGAACTCCCAGAACGCCTGGATCTTGAACAGCGCCAGCAGCTGGCGGAACCCGAAGTTCTCCAGCACGCCGCAGAGCAGCAGCTTCCACAGATCCTCCCACGACGGATAGCGCCGGTAGGAGATCTCCTCCAGCAGGATCGCGGCGACCGACAGGAACACGCCGAACGCGACGGCCATCAGGAAGAACAGGAGCAGGTACTGGGTGTTGAGCAGCCCCAGCGCCCAGGCCAGCGGCACCGAGATGTAGCCCAGCGTCTCCACGAACGGGCCCATCGTCTCGAACACCAGGAAGTAGGGGAGCACCAGCATCCCGATGACGCCGTAGCGCGGGTTGAACAGCATCTTGCGATGCCGCGACAGGCTCTGCAGCATGCCGCGGTGCCAGCGGTTGCGCTGCCGCCGCAGCATGCGCCAGGTATTCGGCACCTCGGTCCAGCACACCGGGTCGGGCACGAAGACGATGCGATAGCGCCGCCCCTCGGACCGGTTCACCTGGTGCAGCGCCATCACCAGCTCGAGGTCCTCGGTGTCGGTGCTCGAGTCGTAGCCGCCCACCTCCACCACCGCCTGCTTGCGGTACACGCCGAACGCGCCCGAGATGAGCAGCAGCCCGTGCAGCGCGCTCCATCCCAGCCGTCCCGACAGGAAGGCCCGCAGGTATTCGACCACCTGGAACACGGGGAGGAAGCGCCGCGGCAGGGCGATGCGGGTGACGCGTCCCTCGGTGATGGTGCAGCCGTTGGCGCACCGCACGATGCCGCCCACGGCGACCGTCTCCTCGGGGTGCTCCATGAACGGCTTCACCGCCTTGAGCAGCGCGTCGTCTTCGATGACGGAATCGGCGTCCATGGAGCAGAACAGGGGATACTTGGAGAGGTTGATGCCGCAGTTCAGCGCGTCGGCCTTCCCCCCACCCTCCTTGTCCACCACCGTGAGGTTGGGCACCAGCGGCGACGCGTACAGGCCGCGCACGGTGCGCGTCGGCAGGCTGCGCTTGTACACACGGTCCACGCGCCGCAGGTCGTAGGCCGCGAGGACGCGCGCCAGCGTTTCATCCTTTGAGCCGTCGTTCACCACGATGATCTCGAACTCCGAATAGTTGAGCATCTGGAGCGAGCGCACCGTGTCCACGATCGTCTTCTGCTCGTTGTGCGCGGGCACGATGAGCGTGATCGGCAGCGTCATGTCCGAGCGCAGGATCTGCTGGTAGTCGGAGAAGAAGGTGTGCTTCAGGAAGCGCAGCACCTCGCGCAGCGACACGAAGAACAGCAGGATGTAGGAGATGTTGAGCGCGAGGAAATACGCGAGCACGAAGCTGTTGAACGCCTCGATCGCCCGCGCGACCCAGAGCTGCCAGTTCATGCCCGGGCGGCGGTCGCCGGCTGGAGCAGGCCCGCCACGGCGTCGCGCACGCGAGGGTCCGCGTGGCGCGCGGCGACGTCGGTGAGCAGGTCGGTGCGCTGTAGCGTCACCAGCTTGCCGAGCAGCCTGCGCGCCGCGACGCGCTCGCGCGGCGTGCCGTCCACGAGCTGGGTGACGTAGGCGTCGAACACCCCCGCCTCCTGCAGCATCGAGGCGGCCTTCTGCGCGGCGTAGGTGTCGGGCCCGTCGAGGAGGCCCTTCAGCGCCTTGTAGCCGGGCTCGCCCTTCAGCCGCAGCGCCTCGGCGGCGTTGGAGCGCACCCAGAACTCGCGGTCGGCGAGCGCCACCTGCAGGCCGGTGATCCCCGCGTTCCCCGGCACCATCCCCAGCGCCTTGGCCGCCATGGCACGCACCGGCCAGGCGGCGTCGGTTAGCGCGGCCACGAGGTCGGGGGCGCCGCGCGGGTCGCCGATCACGCCGATCGAGTGCGCCGCGCGGGCGCGCGCGTTCTCGTCCCGGTCGCGCAGCAGCGTGACGAGCAGCGGCACAGCGGTATGCGAGTGCAACCGGCCCAGGATGTCGATCGCCGGCACGCGGGCGGACGGCGGAAGGCGGGGGAATTCCTGGATCAGGGGCTCCACCGCCGCTTCCCCCAGGTTCCCCAGGATGTCTCCGATGCGCAGCGCGGACCAGCGGTTGGTGTCGCGCAGCGCGCCGAGCAGCGACGCCACCGCCTCGAGCCCGCCGATCGCGCCCAGCGCCTTGGCGGCGCGGATGCGCACTTCCGGCACCGGGTCCTGCATCAACCGGGTGAGCTCGGGCAGCGGCCGGCGACTCATCATGCGTCCCAGTTTCTCGGCGCCCTCCACGCGTTGCGTCCAGCGCTTGTGGGCCAGCTTCTTGCGCTCCTCCTCCACGAACCCCAGGTCCTCGAACGCGACGCTGATGCGCTCCTGCACGCGGCCCCGCACGTAGCGAATCTGCTCCAGCAAGGTCCACAGGACGACGCGGCGGTCCCAGGCCCCGAGCGGGCCGGGAATGTACGTGGCGAAGCGGCCGTTGTCCCCGTTGATGTAGGCCTGGATCTTGGGCAGGAAGACGGCGCGCTGGCGCCGCTCGTACCCGGTCCGGATCTGGACCAGCAGCTTGTGGCCGAGCGTCACGATCAGCACCACGACGAACAGACTTCCCAGCACGACGATCGTCCACCAGACGAACTGGATCAGAACCGACGTCGTCAGGTCGCTGCGCGTACCCGCTCCAACACCTTGCGCACGCGCGTCACGAGCTCGCGGGCGCGAAACGGTTTCACCACAAAGTCGTCGGCGCCGGCATTCAGGGCCTTCACGATGTCCTCCTCCCGGCTGTTGGAAGAGAGGATGATGACGGGAACCGCGCGGGTTTCGGGGGCGTCCTTCAGCTCCTTCAGCACCTCAAACCCGTTCTTGTACGGCATCAAGAGATCGAGGATCACGAGATCGGGCCGGCGGCGCCGGGCCAGGTCGAGCCCCGCGTTGCCGTCGGTCGCCAGATCCATGGTGAACCCCTGCGCCGTAAACACCGCTTTCAGGAACTGGCCCATGGCGGCGTCGTCCTCGATCGACAGCACCCGTGGGGCGGTCTCCTTTTTCTTGACCAAGACCCTCCCAGCAAAATGCCCCAGGCACCCCGCAGCGACCTCCGGTATCGCTGAGCGCTGCTCCCTGCGGGGGCCTGACGCGGTTCACGAGCGGAAGCCCCGCGGACCTGGGGCGTAGGTAAGATAGCGGATGTGACAGCCGAAGCCCAGTTACCCCCGAGAGTTAAAGACGCATCAGGGGCGCACCAGAGCCCTAAAGGACTTCTACCGTCACCAGACGAGGGCCCTAAAGGACTTCGACCGGTTATCTGACGAGGGCCCTAAAGGACTTCTACCGTCACCGGACGAGGGCCCTAAAGGACGTCGACCGGTTATCTGACGAGGGCGCTGAAATCGGCCCGCAGCCCCGAGCCCTGAATCACCAGATTGGTCGATCCGGCCTTCCCCGCCGTTACAGTTACCTCGCCCCCCAGGGTATCCGAGGTGACGTCGGTCACGCGCAATACGCGCTCGTCTCCCACCGCGGCCTGCAGCCCGGCCAGGGCGACCGGATTGCCGAAGCGGTCACGGCAGAAGATGCGCAGCTGCGCCGCCCGGCTGGCGAGCAGCACGACCTGCCCGGCCATCGCGTTGCCGTCGAGCAGCACGACGAGCCGACTGGGCGGCGCCGCCGTCGGAAACAGCGTCGCCTGGCGCACGATCGATCCCACGGTGCCGCTGATCACCGTCGGGACGCCGGCCCGCTCGCCGAAGACCACCTGCGCGCGCACCTGGCCCTGCGCGTCGGTCGTCGGCTGCGCCCCGAGCAGCCGGCCGTTCACCGCGCTCAGCGACACGGCGACGCCCGGGATCGCCGCGCCCCCCGAGTCGCGCACCTCGAACACGACCGGCAGCGGCGCCGTCTCGCCCACCCGCCCCCGCTGCGCCATGCCGAGCACGAACCCGGTACGGTCGGCGGCGGGAAGCGGGGCGGCCGGCGGCCGCGGCGCGGGCGGCGGCACGGCCACGATCGGCGCGACGACGCTCAGCTGCAGCTCCGCCGGCACGGCGAGCGAGTCGCCGTCCACCCACACCGCCAGGCGGAACGTGCCGGCCGTCCCCCCCGCGGGAAAACGGAACTGCGCGAGGCCGCGCTCGTCGGTCACCGCGGTGGCATCGGCCGCGCCGTCGCCCGCGAACCGCGCCGACCCCAGCAGCACGAGCCGGGCGCCCGCGACCGCGTCGCTGCCGCGCTTCAGCGCCACGTTCACGACCGCCGTGCCGCGCACCGGAACCTGCACCCGGCTGGCGAGCGGCACCGCCACGAGCCGCGCCGACGCGACGGGATCGGGGGGGGCGGGGGGGGCGGGGGGGGCGGGGGCGGGGGCGGCTGCCACCGGTGGCGCTGCCGCGGCGGGGCGGCGCACGACGGCCGCGGCCCGGGCGCGGGCGCAGCTGTCGATGCGGGCCATGACGGTCGAATCGGCGCCCAGCGCCACGAGGTTCGCCCGGTCGCGCGCGGTGGGCGTGAAGGCGAGACAGTTCTGCTGCACTTCGGCCGCGACCTGCGCCGGCGTCAGCGCGGAGCCGGTGAGCAGTCGGATCAGGTCCGTCTTGCGCAGCGGCGCGGCTCCAGCCCCCGCATTCTGGGCGCCCGCGGGGAGGGGTGCGGCGGCCAGGAGGAGGAGCGCCAGGGCAATAATGCTGAGTGATGAATGCAGAGTGCTGAATTGCAATGGACGGTCGGACCGCGGAGCGGACTGTCCGGCGGAACTCTGCACTCGGCATTCATCACTCTGCATTCGCTTCATGGTCTCGCACATCCCGAGCGGTCAAACGCGCGCTCGACCGAGTCCACCGCGGCATACAGCGACTGGTCGCGCGACGTGTGCGCGGGGTCGAGGCCCTTCATTTTGCGCTTGCCGATGCTGTACTCGGTCCACGCGTCCTCCACGGCGACGAGCGTCTGCGCCAACCCGCCGCAGTCGGCCTGGTTCGTGCCGAACGCCCGCATGCGCGTGTCGTAGTTGCGCACCACCGTGGCCACCGAGTCGGAGCTCCGCTCGAAGCGGAGCGCCGTGGTGTCCACCGGCGGCGCCGCGGCGCGGGTGGTGTCGGCCGGAATCGTCGCCGCCGTCGTCGTCGCCGCGGTCGTCGACCCCGTCGTCGTCGTTGGCGCGGTCGGTGTTGGGTGCCGCAGCAGGAAATACCAGCCGGCGAAGCCGCCACCGCCCAGCAGCAGCAGGATAATTGCCGCGACGAGTCCCGGGTGCCCGTCGCCCTTGCGCGGAGCCAACGCCGGCGCGAACGGCCGCGGCGCCTGCGTCGACCGTCCGACGGGACCCCCTTGCGTCCGGCGCGGCGCGGGCGCCGGCACCGGCGTCGTCTCCCGTTGCCGCGGCGTCATCACGCCGGGGGCGGAGTCGCGCGATTCCACATCGCCCAGCTCGTATCCGCCCCCCGAGAGCAGCGGCAGGTTGGAGAGTGCGTTGGGCGGCGGTTTCATCTGTGTGTCGCGACGCCCCTGCGGTCCGGCCTGAGTCGGTGGACGCGGGGGTGCGGGCGGCGCCGGTGGAACGGGCGCACGGGGCGGCAGACGATCGCCGAGCGCCGGCCGCGCCTCGGTGCCGGGGGGCACCGCTTTCACCTGCCCCGACGGTGGCGGCAGCGGCACCGCTCGCATCGGGCCGGACGGTGGTGACGGCGGCGGCGGCGACGCCGGGACCGCCTTGTTGGGACCGGTCCTCGGGCCACCGGGTCGCACGACCTGGAGCGTGGAGGCGGGGCCGGACACCGGTGGCGCGCCGGCTGCGGCCGCCGCCTCGTGCGCGTCGGCGTACAGCACCGCCGGATCGTCGCTGAGGAAGTTGATCCAGGGGAGGATCGAGCGCTTCTTCCCGCCCGCGAACCCTTCGTCGCTCTCGATCAGCTCGTAGAACGGCATCGAGGCGGACGTCTCGCCCGGCCGCGGCCGGAACAGTGCCGCCACCGGCCCTTCGTGCTCGGCGCCGAGCACCAGCGCTACGTGCCACGGCCGCTTGAAATACTGCAGGTGCGTCTCGACGTCGCCCGGCGCCAGCTCCAGCGCGAGCGGCGGGTGGCTGTGATACCAGCCGATCAGGTGGCCTTCGGTCTTGCGCAGCTCGTCCTGGATGCGGTCCCACAGGCGCGACACGATGACCAGCGTCTTGTCGCCGTACACGGCCTGGTTCAGCCGGATCGTGGAGTCGATCACCACGTAGCGCACGCTGGAGGTGGGACACTCGTACAGGTCGCCCACCAGGAATCCCATCATCCCCTGCCGTCCGGCGGTTTCGTAGTGCGCGTGGATCGCGGCCACGGCCTTCTGATCGAAGAACACCGGATACGCGCCGCTCGGCGCCCGCCGCACCACCACCCCGGGCGAGGACGGATGCCACAGCACCGACTGCGCCACGGGCAGCACGCGGTGCAGGTGGTCCCCCTGCAGCTCCGACGGGCGGCCCGCGGGCCTGCCCGCGTCGGGCGGCGGCGGCGTTCCGGGATCGGTCATTCGAGCACCCCCAACTCCTTCGTAAGGCTCACCATAACAGTAGTCACCCTAGCACGACCCGTGCCGGAGCGACCGCCGCCTCGCCCGCCGCTGCCACAATGGCCGCCATCTCTGCCGGGGGCAAGATCAGACCGCCCGCGCGCCGAAACCCGCGGCCGCCGGGGTGACGCAGGTCGCAGCGCCTGGCGGACCAGGGCGTCATCCCAGCTTGACCCGCTGCGCGCGCCGCATCCGCGCCAGATCGTACGCCTCGGCGATCTCGCCGCCGATGAGGAACACGCAGTTCGTGTAGTAGATCCAGAGGATGAGCAGGAAGAACGCACCCACGTTCGCGTTGGTCGCCAGGCGATCGAGCGTGACGAAGTGCGCGACATAGAGGGCGTAGAGGCGCTTCGCCAGCTCGAAGGCCAGCGCGCAGAACACGGCCGCCACGATCGCGGTGCGCCACGCGATGCGACGGCTGGGGAGCACCTTGAAGACCACGAGGAACAGCAAGGTGCTGAACCCGAAGGCCACGATCTCGAGACTGAGCCGGTAGAGCCACTCCACGACAAAACCATCCCCCATCTGGCCGAGGGTGCGCGCCTCGAGCGCGGGCAACAGCGCGGAGAGGAGCAGCAGCGTGCCGGTGAGCAGCACGAGCGCGAGGTCGATCAGTTTCGCGAGCGGCCACGGGCGGCGCTCTTCGGTGTCGAACACCTCGTTCAGTGCGGCGCGCAGCCCGCCGAACAGGCGCGTCGAGAAGTAGAGGAACAACGGCACGCCGAACAGCGTCAGCCGGCCCCGGCTCGCCACCACTTGTTCCAGCACCCGCTCCACATCGCGGATCGCATCATCGCCGGAGCCGCTCGCCGCCGGCATGAAGCGCCGCAGCAGCTCCGGCAGGTCCATCTGCTGGACCGTGATCTGATGCTGCACCAGCGTGCCGACGACGGCGACCAACAGCACCAGAAATGGAATGGACGTGAGGATGACGTCGAACGAGAGCGCGCTCGCCAGGAACGGGAGGTTGTCCTCGTACGCGCCCTCGATGGTGCGCTTCACCACGCCCCACACCGATTGGTGCCAGCCTCTCGCGCCGCGCAACACTATGGCCCTGCCACGTCCACGACCAACCCGTCGTACGCCGGCTCGATGCCGGCGGGCAGCGAGGCCGCGAGGTCCGCGTGACGGTGGGCGTGGGTGAGGTGCGTCAGCAGCGTGCGGCGCGCCCCGATCGCCTGCGCCGCGGCCACCGCCTCGGGGATCGAGAGGTGCAGCGGATGGGGATTCGGCAGCAGCGCGTTGAGCACCAGCACCTCGAGCCCGACGAGCTGCGCGCGGACGGCATCGGGCACCGACTTCACGTCGGTGAGGTAGGCGATGGGCCCGATGCGGTACCCGTACACCACGAGATCGCCGTGCGGCAGCGCCAGCGGCAGCACCGCGACGCCCGCGACGCTCGCCGGCGCGCCCGCGGCGAGCGGAAACGCCGCCAGCTGCGGCTTGCTCGTGCCGGCGGGGGGACGCACGGCGTCGTCGAAGATGTAGTTGAAGCGCCGCGTCAGCTCCGCCAGCGCGTCGGGCGGGCCGTACACCGGGATGCTGCCGTCGGCGGCGTGCCGCAACGAGATGGCGCGCAGGTCATCGATGCCGTGCACGTGGTCGGCGTGGGCGTGGGTGAACAGGACCGCGTCGACCCGCCCGATCCCCGCTCCGGTGAGCTGCAGGCGCAGCTCCGGCGGCGTGTCGATCAGCAGCCGTCGGCCCTGCGTTTCGATCAGCGCCGCGCTGCGGGTGCGGCGGTCGCGCGGATCGGACGAGGTGCAGGTGGCGCAGTCGCAGCCCACCTGCGGGACGCCGAACGAGGTGCCGGTGCCGAGCAGCACGAGCCGCACCTCAGACCTCTTCGACTTTGATCAGGTTGGTGCTGCCCGACACCTCCCAGGGCACCCCGGCCGTCATCACGATCCGGTCGCCCGCCTTCGCGTAGCCGCGCTTCAGCAGCAGGTCGCGCACCACGGCGAGCATCGCGTCATAGCCGGGCACCCGGTCCACCCGCACCGGCATCACCCCCCACACGAGGGCCAGCTGTCGGTACGTCTGCTCCACCGGGGTCACCGCGAGGATCGGCACCGCCGGCCGGAACGCGGCCACCTTGCGGGAGGTGAAGCCGCCCTGGGTGAGCGTGACGATGAGCGGGGTGGAGAGCATGCGCGCCACGGCCGCGGTGCCCAGCGCGATCGCGTCCTCCACCGAGACGCCGAGCGTCACCGCGCCGCGCCGCTCGTCGCGGCCCGGCAGTGGGTTGCGCTCCATCTCCCGGATGATCCGGTCCATCGCCTGCACCGACTCCACCGGATAGTCTCCCGTGGCGGTCTCGGCCGAGAGCATCACCGCGTCGGTGCCGTCGAGGATCGCGTTCGCCACGTCGGAGGCCTCGGCGCGCGTCGGTCGCGGCGCGTGGATCATCGATTCGAGCATCTGCGTCGCCGTGATCACCGGCTTGCCGTGCCGGTTCGCCTCGCGGATCAGCCGCTTCTGCACCAGCGGCACCGTCTCGAACGGCAGCTCCACCCCCAGATCGCCGCGCGCGACCATCAGCGCGTCGGTGGCTCCGAGGATCCGCTCCAGATCGTCCAGCGCCGCCGCCTTCTCAATCTTGGCCACCAGCTTGACCCCCGGCGGCACGAGCGCCCGCAGGGCGTGCATGTCCTCGGCGCGACGCACGAACGAGAGGGCCACGTAGTCGGCCCCGCCGGCCACCGCGGCCGCCACATCTTCCTTGTCCTTGTCGGTGAGCGGCGGGGCGCTCACCGTCTGCCCGGGGAGGTTCATCCCTTTGTGCGAAGTCAGCTCACCCCCGTCGATCACCCGCGCCGTCACGCGCGGCGGCGCGATCCGCGTCACCTCGAGCGACAGCAATCCGTCGTTGAGCAGGATCTTCGCTCCCACCCTCGCATCCCGTGCCAGATCGTCGTAGGTCGTGGGCAGCTCGTCCCCGCGCGCGACCTCCTCGGGCGCGAGCACGACTTCCGTCCCGGGCTCGAGCAGCCGCGGCGCCGGCAGCTCCCCCACCCGGATACGCGGTCCCTGCAGGTCCACGAGGATCGCCACCGGCTGCTCGCGCTCGGCGGCCAGCTCCCGGACCATGACTATCCACTGGGCGCGCAGCTCCGGGGTGCCGTGGGAGGCGTTGATGCGGATGACGTTGGCCCCGGCGTCCAGCAGCGCCGTGGCGCGGGAAGCGAGTGCCGTCGCTGGACCCAGCGTGGCCACGATCTTCGTACGGCGGATCAAACCTTACCTCCCTGAAACGGCGTCATAGTTTTCCACAGGTTTTCAAGGAGGGCGCGATGTGGATAACTCGCGCGCTCGTAGATTCCCCGTGCTCCCTGATCGGAGTGAGATCTCGGTAGCGCGTAGGCCGCTCTAACTGCGTGTGGAAAGCGTGAGTACAAGTCCGGCTTCAAGCCGATTCTCGTGCTTTCCCGTGAACGGTACGCGGCCTCGAGGCGCTGTATAAAGATACGCACACCGCACCCTTCCCTCTTCCCCCATCCCTCTTCCCCGTCTATCTGACCACCTCGAGATGCCTCCCCTGCAGCCGGCGCCGATAGTCCTCCAGCAAGTGCACGGCGCGCTGGATCGTGGAGGCTGGGATGCCCTCGATGGTCCGGGCGGCGAGCCGCCGCTCGAGCTGTCCCACCCGCAGCAGCACCTCGAGCCCGCGTCGGGTGAGGGTCACCCGGACGCCGCGGTCGTCATCGGAGTCAGGCGTGGTTTCGACCAGCCCTTTCGATTCGAGCCGCTGGATGAATGTCGTCGCGGCCGGGCGGCTCACCCCGAGCTGCACCGCCACGTCGCGCGGGCGCGCGCCGTCGGGCCCGGCTTGGTCCACCGCCGCCAGCGCCGCGTGAGCCCGGTGCCCGAGCCCGTAGCTCCGGAACGCCCGGTCCCCGGCGCGCTGCAGCTCCGCGTTGGCCGCGGCCAGGGCATCGGCCAGCTGCAGCGCCAGCTCGGAGCGGTCGCTCAAGAGCGGGGAGTGGGGAGTGGGGAGTGGTGCATCCCGGTCCTCACCGTAGGGACGGCTCGGCTTGGATGGAACCACTCCCCACTCCCCACGCAGTTGTAGTTAGTTAGCATATTCACTGTTAATATACTAACCTAAATCGGCAGTGAGCAAGGGGGGTGTCGACGCTCTCCGAGCCATCACCGTCAGGTACCACTCCCCGCGCCCCACTCCCCGTATCTTGTCCCCCCATGATTCAAGTTGATAACCTCACCAAGCTCTATGGCGAGCTGGTCGCGGTGGACGACCTGTCGTTCACCGTGGCGCCGGGGGAAGTGCTGGGACTGGTCGGCCCCAACGGCGCGGGCAAGACCACCACGCTGCGCAGCCTGGTGGGCATCGTCCGGCCGACCCGGGGCACGGTGAAGATCGGCGGTCACGACCTCGAGCGCGATGCGGTCGCCGCCAAGCGGCAGCTCGCCTTCATGCCCGATGAGCCCCACCTGTTCGACTACCTCACCGTCGAAGAGCACCTCCGCTTCACCGCGCGGCTCTACAGCGTGCCCGATGTGGAGCGCCGCCTCCCTGCCCTGCTGCAGGAGCTCGAGCTGTCCGACAAGGCCCGGGTGCTGCCGCCCGAGCTGTCGCGCGGGATGCGCCAGAAGCTGGTGATCGCCTGCGGGCTGCTGCACGACCCCACCGTGCTGCTGTTCGACGAGCCGCTCACCGGGCTCGACCCGGCGGGGATCCGCCGCATGAAGCAGACGATCGTCGAGCGGGCCCGCCAGGGAGCCGCCGTGTTGTTGTCGTCGCACCTGCTCCACCTGGTGGAAGAGATCTGCACCCGGGTCCTGATCCTGCAGCGGGGCCGCATGGTGACGATCGGCACGCTCGCCGAAATCCTGGCGCGCCGCCCGGACCTCGCCGGCAAGAGCCTCGAGGATGTCTTCCTGGCCCTGACGGGAGGCGCCGGGGACACATGATCGACGCCGCGCTCTACCTCTCGCGACGCAGTTTCGCGAACGCGCTGCGTCGCCGGCTCCAGCGGCTGCGGCAGCCCAAGTACCTGATCGGGTTCTGCGTCGGGCTGCTGTATTTCTATTGGGTGATCGCGCGTCCGGGGGGAGCGGCGCGGCCGTCCATCGGCGCCGCGCTCCCGGGCGGCATGGCGGCCGCGCTGGGCGAGGTGGCCGCGGTCGGCGGGCTCGCCGTCGTGCTGTTGGCGACCTGGGTCTTCGGCAGCGCCGAGACGCCGTTCACCTTTCAGCTGGCCGAGACCGATTTTCTCTTCCCCGCGCCGCTCACCCGGCGCCAGGTGATCCAGTTCCGGCTGCTGCGGACCCAGGTGCCGCTGCTGATCTCGGCGGCGTTCTCGGTCGTGATCTTCTCGCGCGGTCACCTGGACGCGCGTCTGCCCCTCAAGATCGTGGCCTTGTGGATCGTGTACCTCACGCTGCAGCTCCACTCGGCCGGGGCCGCCCTGTTGCGCGGCAGCCTGTCGCAGCAGGGAGTGACCGGTGTGCGGCGCCGGTTCGTGACGCTGGGCGTCGTCGCGGCGCTGGTGACCGGGCTGTGGCTCGGGCTGCGCGCCTCGCTGCCGGCGGTCGTGGCGGCGTGGGCGGAGAGTGCCGGCGCGGGCGCCGCCGAGCTGGCGCGAGCGCTGCACCACGGCGCGCTGGGTGTGGTGCTGTGGCCGTTGTTCGCCCTCAAGGGACCGCTGCTGGCCGCGAACGTCACCCAATTCCTCGCGGCCCTCCCCGCCGCGCTCCTGGTCGCCGGCGCGCATTACGTGTGGGTCATGCGGTCCACGCTGGCCTTCGAAGAAGCCGCGGTGGAGCACGCCGGCAAGGTCGCCCGCCGCCTCGAGGCGCGGCGGCGTGGCCGGGGCGACGCGTCGGTGGGAGGCAGCCGCGGCGCCCCGCGTACCTTCGTGCGACTCGCGGCGAGCGGCCGGCCCGCGGCGGCGATCGTCTGGAAGAACATGACCGGGGCGCTGCGCGAGTTCCGCCTGCGCACCGTGCTGCTGCTGGTCATCGTCATCGTGGCGATGGGGTCCGCCCTGGGCAGCCAGGGCTCGGCGGCCGAGCTGGTGGCGGTGCTCGCGCTGTCCCTGTCCGGCCTGGCGCTCCTGTTCGGGCCGCTGACGCTGCGCTACGACCTGCGGCGCGACCTCGAGCTGCTGGACATGCTGAAAACGTATCCGCTGCGTGGACGCGAGCTGGTGGCCGCGGAAGTCCTGGCGCCGGCGCTGCTGCTCTCGGCGGTCGTGGGGCTCGGGATCGGCCTCGCGTTCATCGCTTCGCTCGCGAGCGACGCGCCGCTCCCCGGGCTGGGGGACCGGGTCGCCCTGCTCGTGGCGGCGCTGGCACTGGTGCCCCCGGTGCTGACCGTGCTGCTGCTGGTGCAGAACGCGGCCGTGCTCCTCTTCCCCGCCTGGATCGCGATCGGCCCCGATCGCCCCACCGGCTTCGAAGCGACCGGGCAGCGCATCCTGAACTTCGTGGGCGGAGCGCTCGCGCTGCTGATCGCGGTGCTCCCCGCGGGCCTGGTGGGGGGACTGGCGGCGATCCTGGTGCGCGCCGCGGGCGCCGACCGCCTGTGGACCGGGGCGATCTGGGCCGTGGTGGCCGCCATCGTCCTGAGTGCGGAGACCTACGTGGGAATGCTGCTCTTGGGACCGGTGCTGGAGCGGCTGGAGCCGGCGGGACTCAGGTGAATGCAGAATGGTGAATGCAGAATGCGGAATGTCGCTGTGAGGTACGAGCTGCTACTCGGGCTGCTCCCGCAATTCTGCATTCGTCATTCTGCATTCTGCACTCTCTAGCAGGTCACCGACCAATCCACCGAGGCCTCGCCCCGGCACTTGGTGCAGCGCAGCAGGGTCGGCTTGCCGGAGAACTCCTGGCGCTCGTTGCAGGTGGGGCACACCGCGTAGGTCTGCGTGACCGCCTCGCGGTTGCCGCCCAGCGTGGGGCGCATCACGCCGGTCCGCACCACGATGCTCCAGTGGTCGGGCGGCGTGAGCCGCACCTGGAGGTCGGCGCGCGACAGGCGGATCCGCTTCTCGTGCACGTCGAGGACCACGTGCTCCGACGTCTCCTCGAGGATGGGATACCACGCCCCGCGGCGCAGGATGTCCGCCACCGAGTCGAGACACCGGGCCCAGCCCTTGGATGCCATAGTCCCCGAAAATACCCCGTTGGGCTATTTTCCGATATGCGCCCACTCGGCCCGATCGTGCGCCTCCAGATCCAACGCAGCTCCCTCAAGACGGGCGAGCGCCCCATGCGCACCTACGACCCCGCCCCGCTGCTCGCCGTGCCTCGGCTGGCCGTCTCCCCCGACGGCGTGCTGGGGGCCGCGGACGGCGGCAGCTGGATCGTGGACGTGCACCATCGCGGCCATCCCGCGACCAAGAACGACGACGGCCTGCACGGCGTCTCGGTGGGGTTCACCGGCCACTACGGCGAGATGCGCAAGCGCTTCGGCGCGCGACTCACGGTGGGCTGCGCCGGCGAGAACCTCATCGCCGAGACCGCGGGCGTGCTCCAGTTCGACGACCTGCGCGAGGGGCTCGCCATCGTGGCCCCGG
>Ga0307281_10000220_pt1 | contig 14255 bp, 15 predicted proteins | sample ER_DNA_120_FD_194486 | JGI IMG/M metagenome (GOLD analysis project Ga0307281, IMG submission 194486) | Bulk soil microbial communities from the East River watershed near Crested Butte, Colorado, United States - ER_DNA_120 | ecosystem: Environmental > Terrestrial > Soil > Floodplain | place...
GGCACGGATCCTGACGGCAAACCTTGCGCTGGCGCTGGCATCGTGGACATCGCCTTGGCACCCTCCGGCGCACTCGAACTCGACTGGGACAACGGCAAGCAGGTTGGCGTCGCCCAGGTGATCGGGGACACGCTGGTGGTGGCCTGCTTGTTCAAGGGTCGGACCGCCATCTTGATGATGACCAGCAATCCGGACGGCTCGCTCGCCGGCAAGTGGTCGCGCCGTACGGATCGGGGCCAGAAGGGCACTGAGACGTGGACGAAGGTATAGGCCAGACGCATTGCGACAGGTCCATCCACAGGTCCGTTGTGCTCGGCCTGGCGACGCCGCGCCGAGGTCGTTCGCAGGGAGGGCGCGCTCAATGCGCCACAGTGTCGATCGGCAGGCTTTGGGCCTGTGGCGCGAGCCCGGGCATCGACCCCGCCGGAGCGCAACTCGGCCATGATTTATTTTTGCGTCGGCCGGTCGAAATCCGCCCGCGTCGGACGTCAATGGGCCGGCGGAGCATGATGCCCAGCCGTACCGAACGAAGGAGACCGAAATGCAATACATGCTGCTGATCTATGGCAACGAAGCAAACGCTGCGAGCGCGGACAGGGCCACGGTCGAGCGGATTTCACCTGCCTATGCCGCCTATACGGAGGCGATGCAGAAGGCGCGCGTCATGGTCGGCGGCGGGCGCCTGCGCCCGACCTCGTCGGCGACGACCGTGCGGACCCCCGATGGCAAACCCCAGGTGCTCGACGGCCCCTACGCCGAGACCAAGGAGCAGCTTGGCGGCTACTACATCGTCGACGTGCCCGATCTTGACGCCGCAATCTCCTGGGCGACGCGCTGTCCCGCCGCCAGTCACGGCGCTGTCGAAGTGCGGCCGATCTGGATCGCGTGAGATCAATCGCTATGCCGGGAGAGAGTGACCAGCAGGCGCGCGAAACCGCCGAAGCGGTGGCGCGTCGGAGTTACGGCAAGCTGGTCGCCTTTCTCGCGGCCCGCACGAGGGATGTGACGGCCGCGGAGGACGCCTTGTCCGATGCCTTCGCCGCCGCCTTGGTCGATTGGCCGGTGCGCGGAATCCCCACGAGCCCCGAGGCGTGGCTGATGACGGTGGCACGGCGCAAGCTGATCGATGCTGTCCGGCGGCGGCGCAGCGGCGAGGGCGCTGCGGATCATCTGCGGTTAATGGCAGAGGAACTGGAGGCCATGGTGGCAAGCAAGCCGCAGATTCCTGATGAGCGCCTGAGCTTGATGTTCGCTTGCACGCATCCCGCGATCGAGCGCGGCATCCGGGCACCGCTGATGCTGCAGACTATTCTCGGCTTCGATGCCGCGACCATCGCGTCGGCTTTCCTGGTCTCGCCCGCCACCATGGGTCAGCGCCTGACGCGCGCCAAGAACAAGATCAGGCAGGCCGGCATTCCGTTTCGGATGCCGGAGCGCGCCGATCTGTGCGAGCGGCTCGATTCCGTTCTTGAGGCCATCTATGCCGCCTTCGCCGAAGGCTGGTCCGATCCTGCCGGCACCGAAACTCGCCGCCGAAATCTTGCCGAAGAGGGCATGTGGCTGGGACGGCTGGTGACCTCGCTGCTGCCGGACGAGCCAGAAGCGCTTGGCCTCCTTGCACTCATGCTCCATGCCGAAGCGCGCCGCGCCGCCCGGCGCAATGCGCAGGGCGAATATGTGCCGCTGGCGGAGCAGGATCCGGCCGCGTGGGACACGCAACTGATCGAGGAAGCAGAAACCTTGCTGGTTCGCGCCAGCACCATGGGTTCGGTCGGACGCTATCAGCTGGAAGCGGCAATACAGTCGGCCCATGTGGTTCGCCGGCGCACCGGCGCCGCCGACTGGGCAGCAATCGAGCAGCTCTATGACGCGCTGTCGGCGATGACGGGCTCGCCGGTCGTGGCAATCAACCGGGCCATCGCTGTTGCCGAGACCCGCGGTCCCGCCGCCGGGCTCGCGACGCTCGATGCGCTGGCGGGCGATGCCCGCCTCGCCGAATACCAACCGTATTGGGCCGCGCGCGCTGGGTTGCTGGCGCGCTCGGGCGAAGTCGAAGGCGCGGAACAGGCCTATCAACGCGCGATTGGCTTGGAACCCGATCCGGCCGTCCGCCGCTTTCTCGAGCAGCGCTGCTGGGGGCTGCGCGGCTCCGGTTCGGCCTGACGAAGTTTGCGTAGGGGCCTTGCGAACGCACAAGCTAGTCGAGCTTGATATTTCCGCTGTCTCGCAGGACCTGGGACCAGCGTTCCGTCTCGCTGCGGATGAATGCTGCGAACTCGGCCGGAGAGCTGCTGGCGACCGCGAGGATGCCCGCCTTTTCCAGTCTGGAGATCATGGTGGGGTCGCCATACACGCGCGCAACCTCGCGATGGATGTTGTCGATGATGGCGGGAGCGGTGCCGGCGGGAGCCACCAGGGCGACCCAGGTGGAGCTTTCGTCGAGCCCGGGCAGGTCGGCGGCTGCGCCGAGGCTTGGCAGGTCGGGCAAGATTGGCAGAGGCCGGTTGCTGTATTTCGCCAGCGCACGGTATTGACCACCTTGGATCAGCGGCAGGCTCGTGCCAGTGCTGTCGAGCGCGAAATCGACCGTCCCCGCGAGCACTGCTTGACCGATTTCGGCGCTGCCCTTGAACGGAACGAGCTGGACATCGATGCCGGCGGTCCTGGCGAACAGGAGCGCGCCAAGGCGTGACGTGATCGTGCCGGCGCCCATGTTGAGCTTGCCGGGATTGGCCCTGGCCCTGGCGATCAACTCCTTGATCGTCCTTGGCCCGTCGCTTCGCACCACCACGAGCGACATGTTCTTGGTCAGTAGTGTGATCGGCGTAAAGTCCTTGAGGGGATCGTATGGCATGTTGGAGGTGACCAGCGGGTTCATGACCATGGTCGTGTCCATCGGAGCAAACAGGGTGTAGCCGTCGGGCGCGGACCTCGCCGCGGCTACCGCGCCGATCGTGGTGTTGCCGCCGGCGCGGTTCTCGATCACGACCGGCTGGCCCCAGTCCTCGCTCATCTTCTGTCCGACGAACCGCGCGACGATATCGGCCGGTCCGCCCGGCGGGAACGGCACGATGATGCGGACAGTCCGGTTGGGATAGCTCTTCGCGTCGGCATCGCGGACGTCTTGCGCAGACGCGGGCCCGTACGCGAGCGTCACCGCGAGGGCAATTGCCAGGAAGTGAGGCGCGGGAGCCGGAAAGGGTGTCAATCGATCTTTATCCCCACCGCCTGAATGACTTTGGCGCGGACATCCGCCTGCGAGCGGACGAAGGCAACGAACTCTTCGGGTGAATCGCTGCTCGCGGGCTCGATACCGGCGGCGGCCAGTTTTTCGCGCACCTCGGGCATCGCCAGCACCTTCTTGATCGAGCCGTGCAGCTTGGTCACCACCTCGCGCGGCGTGCCTGCGGGCGCGACGATGCTCTGCCAGATGCCGAGATCGTAGCCGGGAAAGGTCTCGGCGATCGTGGGGATTTCAGGCGCCAGGGAAAGGCGTTGCGCACTCACCAGTCCGAGAATCTTGAGCTTGTTGTCGCGCCAGAGCGGCAGCGACACATTGATGCTCTCCATGCCGAGCGGAATGTCCCCGGCCAGGATGCCGGTGATCTGCGTGGTCCCGCCACGATACGGGACCATGGTGAAACTGGTCCCGGCCATCATGTTCAGAAGCCCCACATTGACTTGCGATGTCGGCGTGCTGACGCCGATCTGGAAGGTGCCCGGCTTGGCCTTTTCCTTCTCGACCAGCTCCTTGATCGAGTTGACCGGGATGCTGACGTTTCCGACCACCGCCGAGGGCACGAGCGCAACCAGCGACACCGGCACGAAATCCTTGAACGGGTCGTACGCAAGCTTGCTGTACAGGAACGGATTCATGACCAGGGTGCCGTCGATCGCCATCAGCAGCGTGTAGCCGTCGGGTAGCGCCTTGGCGACGGCCTGCGCGCCGATGATGGTGTTCGCCCCTGGCCGGTTGTCGATGACGACTTGCTGACCCAGGTCTTCGCCCATCTTCTGTCCGATGAGGCGGCCAAGGAAGTCCGCGGGGCCGCCAGGTGCGAACGGAACAACGAGCGTGATCTGCCGCGACGGATAGCTCTGTGCGGTGGCAGCTGGAACTAAAAGCGCGAGCAATGCAGCAGCCCAGGCGAGACGTGCGACGCTCATCTTCATCATATGGACCCTCTGTTGATCGCCAGTCACGCAACCATCTGCCCCATGAGGCGGCCGAGCTGCGGCATCGGCGCGAGCGGGCCAAGCGCCGGCTTCAGTCGTTGGACGCAACCCCAAAGCACCGCCTGGTTGCTGTTGACCACCGGCTTGCCCAGCGCGCGCTCGATATCGGCGACCGCCTCTATTTGCGTCGTGTTGGTGCAACTGAGGAAAATGCCATCGGCCTCCGGCCGGTCGTGCTCGCGGGCGAGCTCGGTCCATTCCCGCGGCGTCACAGTGGCGAATTCGAGGGGTTTGCGGGCGAGCGCCACGTCATGCACGACCAGAAAACCACTGGCATGCAGATAGTCGATCACGGCCTGGTTGCTCTTGTAGGGGCTGAGCACGACCAGCTTTCGCAGACCGAGCGCCTGCAACGCTTCGAGCACGAGCCGGCTCGTTGCGAGCGCCTCGATGCCGCTGGCTTCGCGCACGATGTCCAATATGCGGCCTTCGCCCTGCGGGCCCTGCGTCATCGAAGTATCCGTGCAATGAAAGACGATGAGGTCGGGCGCGACATCCGAGAGCAGCTTTGCCGAGGTGGCAATCTCGTCGGCCATCATCGCGAGCGGCCGCTTCCATTCCCCGGCCACGCGGGCACGGGCGACATGCACGCCGAGCGCGGGCGGGGCGAAGCGGTTGAACTGCGGCTCGGTCATGCTGTTGACGGACGGAATGATCATTCCAATCCGGGCGCGTGGCGCCGGCAACGGGCGTTCGATCTCCCGCGTCTCGATCGTCGTGACGACATTCATGGTCTGTCTCCGAACTGGCCGGCTATTGAATCTTCAATCCGGCATTGCGGGCGAGTGGCGCCCAGAATCCATATTCCTCGGTGAGGAATGCTTGGACGGCGGCAACGTCGAGGTCCTTCGAGAGCAAGGCGAGCTTTCGGAAGTGGTCCTGGACCTTCGGCGACCTCACGATGCGCCGCGTGGCTTCGCTGAGCTTGTTGACGACGTCGGGCGGAAGGCCCTTCGGCCCGCACAGCCAGAACCAGGTGCTCCCGCGCACGTCGGGATAGCCCTGCTCGGCGAACGTCGGAATACCCTTGAATACCGGATTGCGCTCGGTGGAGGTGACCGCGAGCGCCACCAATTGGCCAGCCTTGACCTGCTCGCCGACGGTCATCATTGCGGTGAGCGTCATCGAGATGTGGTTGCCGAGAACGTCGGTCACGCCCGAATTCGGGGCCGGCACGTGCTGGATGTCGATGCCGGCCTTGCTCTTGAACTGCTCGATCAGCAGATGGCCGAGCGAGCCCGGTCCGGGCGAGGAGGACGTGATCGGATTCTGTTTGCGGGCCTTAGCCAGCGTGACCAGTTCGGCGATCGATTGCACACCCAAGGCGGGATTCGCGGCCCAGGCATAGCTGTCCGCGCCGATCATCGCGATATGCGTGAAATCCGTCAGGGGATCATAGCCGATATTGGGATTAATCGCGGGACCTGTCAGGTGTGGGCCCGATCCGCCGATCAGCAACGTATAGCCGTCCGGCTCTGCCCGTGCCACCTGCGCCGAGCCGATCGCGCCGCTATTCCCCGCCCGGTTCTCGACGAAGAATTGCTGCCCGAAGGCGGCCGAAAGGTCGACCGCCAGCAGACGCCCAAACTGGTCAGCGCTGCCCCCTGGAGCAAAAGCGACAACGATCTTTACCGGTCGGACGGGCCATCCGTCCGCGCCGGCGTCCATCGCGGGCCACAGCCAGAGCGCAGCCGCCAAGGTCGTTGCGAGACCGCCCGTCCGGACCATCCGGTCTCCTCCCGCTCCTCTCGGCTGCGCGTCTGGGGCGCGCTAGCCACCTTGTCGGAGCGAACCCAAGGATAATCGAGGCGCCGGTCGAGTGAAAGCTGGCGCAACAGGGGAAACGTTTGGCATAAACTTGCCCCTCGACGCGAGGCTTGAGACGGCGAGGTGGAAATGAACGGCAATGAAATCGACATGCGCATGTTTGCGCAGCGTGCCGGCGCGAGCGTGGGCTATCCTGCCGGAAGCATTGTGTTCAAGAAGGACGATCCGGGCTCTTGCATGTACATCGTGCAGTCCGGCGTGATCGAGATGCTTATCGGCGACACGGTGGTCGAGACCTGCGGGCCGAATGAAGCGATCGGGTTCATGTCGATGGTCGACGGCGCGGCACGAAGCTCGACCGCGCGCGTCAAGGAGACGTGCGAGCTTTCGCTGATCGATCAGCGCAAGTTTCGCTTCATGGTCGATGAGGTACCGAACTTCGCCCTCTACATTATGGGCGCGATGGCGCGGCGCATCCGCGGCATGGGTCAGGCGATGTGACGATCCACGTTTGGCACATCGCCGGCCGTCTTTGCCAGGAAAGCATCCCGCACCGCCCATTGATGCCACCCGCCGCAGGCGGGGCAAAGAACGCGGAGATTCTGCTGCCGGATGCGCAAGAGCGTGCCGATCTCGCTCTCGACGCCGCTGTCGACCTCGCGTCCCGTGGATGGGCATATGAAGATGAGGTGTTCCATAACCGCCTCCATCGGAGGAACTGACCACACAATCATGTCGTTGGAGTGACCCCGACGCAATCGCGTCGTTACGCCGCGCACGCCATGATGCAATCGTGTGGGGAAGAGCTCACGCAAAATTGTGCGGACATGCAGCCCAACTGCGGTGTGAAGAGCTACGCGCGCGTGACGCGCAGGCGTGTTCCCCAGGGGTCTGCGGTCTCGATTCCGGCAGCGATCGCGGCGGTCTGCAACCCCGCCTGCGCAAGGCGGTCCGTTACCGCAGCGAAGGCCGCGTCATCGGCGGCTTCGAGCGAGAGCCACGCCAGCCCCGCACGGTTCTGGTCGCGCGGGCCCGCGCCGGCGCTGTGCCAGACGTTGCCGGCGATGTGATGATGATAGCGTCCCGAAGACATGAAGCTCGCGCCGTGGCGGCGGCGGGTGACCTCTAGTCCGAGCGCGTCGCGATAGAAGGTCTCGGCGCGCGCAATGTCTCCGACCCGCAGATGAACGTGGCCGATGCGCAGCCCTTCGGGCGCACCCGGATAGGTCGCGGCCGATGGGACCTCGCGCAGGATATCATCGATATCGAGCGGGTCGGTGATCATCTTCAATTCGCTGCCGGTCCACTGCCAGCTGTCCGCCGGGCGGTCGAAATAGACCTCCATGCCGTTGCCCTCGGGATCGTCGAGGTAGAAGGCCTCACTAACGCCGTGATCGGAGGCCCCGGTGAGCGGCACCTTATGGCGCGCCACATGCAAGATCCAGCGGGCGAGATCGGCGCGCGTCGGCATCAGGAAGGCCGTGTGATAGAGGCCCGCCGTGCGGGTGTCGTCGGGCTTGGCATCGGGCTCATGCTCGAGATGGACGATCGATACGGCGCCGGCGCCGAGCGTGGCGCCATGCATGCCCCGGTCCAGCACGGATAGCCCGAGCACGTCACGGTAAAATCCCGAAAGCCGGTCGAGGTCGCGGACCTTGAGGGCGACCGCTCCGATATGCAGCGGCGTGGCGCTGGCAAAGGTGGGGACGGCGGAGGGGTTGGGCGCATCCATGTCCCGATTATATCGGCTCTTTGAGCCGCTCCTGCAATATGGGTTCCGCGCTGGTGCGGTGGATTTGAAGTTCCTATCATCGTAGCCGCTTGCTCTTTAGGAACTTCAAATCCAAAAACCGCACTAGAATCATAAAATTGCTAGTGTCCCTTTGATTCCGAAGCTCGCATCGGAGGGTGCCGCAAGGGGGTGCGAACTTCGGAATCGGGACACTAGGTTGCCGCTGCAAAAGCGGCTCTGCTATAGGCTCGCAGAACGCCGACCCGTCACGGCCGGCCGGAGAAGACCCGCCATGGCTGTCGATGCCGCCACCGTCCGCCGTATCGCGCATCTCGCGCGCATCGCGGTTGCCGAGGAGGAAATCGAACCTCTGCAAGGCGAGCTCAACGCCATTCTCGCCTTCGTGGAGCAATTGTCGGAAGTAGATGTCGAGGGCGTCGAGCCGATGACCTCGGTGATACCGATGGACATGAAGAAACGAGCGGACGTGGTCACCGATGGTGGGATTCCCGACGACATCGTCAAGAACGCGCCGGTGACGGAAGAGCATTTCTTTGTGGTGCCGAAGGTGGTGGAATGAGGTCTGGGAGCGCGCGCGGGCATTCCCCGTCTCCCGACGCGCCGCGAGGAACTGGAGATTGGCCATGGCCGGCGGTTGGCCGTGGCGGCAGAGCGAGAACCACCAATGTGCCTTGCCTGTGAAGAACAGGAGTATTTTTTCCGCGTGTGGTGCGTGGATTTCCTCGCGCGGGGAGAGATGCCGCCCGGCGTGACCACGGACGATCTGCTTGCAATGGGCCTGCCGCTGCCCAAGCCAGCGGACGGCGGCACTGCCCAGCAGGCCGGAGTATCCAGTCGGCCGCATGCCGAGCCCTCTGCTGCCGCGTTTTCCTGCGATAGTCCGGACGAATGAGCGAACTCACATCTCTGACGCTCGCGGAGGCGCGCGACCGCCTTCGCAGACGGGAGTTCTCTTCAGTCGAACTCGCGGATGCGCACCTCGTGGCCATGGAGAAGGCGCGAGAGCTCAACGCTTTTGTGCTGGAGACGCCGGAGCATGCGCGCGCGATGGCGGCGGCGGCGGATGCTCGTCTCCGGGCCGGTGACGCGCGTCCGCTCGAAGGCCTTGCGCTCGGCATCAAGGACATGTTCGCGACCAAGGATGTGCGCACCACGGCGTGCTCGCGCATCCTCGACAATTTTCTGCCGACCTATGAATCGACCGTCAGCTCCAACCTCTGGCGCGACGGCGCGGTGATGCTCGGCAAGCTCAACAACGATGAGTTCGCCATGGGCTCGTCGAACGAGACGTCGTCTTTCGGTCCTGTGATCTCGCCCTGGCGACGCAAGGGAGCAAATACTCGCCTGGTGCCGGGCGGCTCCTCGGGCGGCTCGGCTGCCGCGGTGGCTGCGGGTCTCTGCCTCGGCGCGACCGGCACGGATACCGGAGGTTCCATCCGACAGCCCGCGGCCTTCACCGGCATCGTCGGAATCAAGCCGACCTACGGGCGCTGTTCGCGCTGGGGTATCGTCGCTTTTGCGTCTTCGCTGGACCAAGCCGGGCCGTTCGCACGCACGGTACGCGACGCCGCCATCCTGCTCGGGTCGATGGCCGGGCACGACCCTAAGGACACGACGTCGGTCGATCGCCCGGTGCCGGACTATGAGGCCGCGGTTGGCAAGCCCATCAAGGGCATGAAGATCGGCATTCCCAGGGAATACCGGATCGAGGGCATGGCCGCCGAGATCGACAAACTCTGGGAGCATGGGGCGCAATGGCTCAAGGCCGCCGGCGCCGAGATCGTCGAGGTATCGCTGCCTCACACCAAGTACGCGCTGGCGGCCTACTACATCGTCGCGCCGGCCGAAGCGTCTTCCAATCTGGCGCGCTACGACGGCGTGCGGTATGGGCTGCGCGAGCCGGCGCGCGACATCACTGACATGTACGAGCGCACGCGAGCCGAGGGTTTCGGCAGGGAAGTGCGCCGGCGCATCATGATCGGCACCTACGTGCTCTCCGCCGGCTATTACGACGCCTACTATTTGCGGGCGCAAAAGGTACGCACTCTGATCAAGCGCGATTTCGAGAATGTCTTTGCCGGCGGGGTAGATGCGCTTCTTGCGCCAGCGACGCCATCTGCCGCGTTCGGTATTGGCGAGAAGGGCTCGGTGGATCCGATCGAGATGTACCTCAATGACGTATTCACGGTCACAGTGAATATGGCGGGCCTACCCGGGATCTCCGTGCCGGGCGGCTTGTCAGCCGAGGGGCTGCCGCTCGGACTTCAACTCATCGGAAGACCTTTCGACGAGGAAGCGCTATTCTCCGTCGGCCATGTCATCGAGCAGGCGGCAGGCCGGTTCTCGCCCGAGCGGTGGTGGTAAACTGCTGCCCGTTCAACGGCCGGCTCCCGCCGCGTTGTCGGGAGGCGAGAGCGCCACCTCATGATGCTCGCCGAATTCGAGCGCACTTTGGCGCAATTGAAACCGCCTGCCGGCCTCGCGCCGGCGCTCGTGGCCCTGTGGTGGGCGGGGAGGGACCAATGGGACAAAGCGCACCAGGTCGTCATGGACGAAGGCGACAAGGAGTGCGCCTGGGTCCACGCCTATTTGCACCGAGTGGAAGGCGACCTCAGCAATGCGGGCTACTGGTATCGGAAAGCGCAACGCCCGGTATCGACTGAGCCGCCTCCCGCCGAGTGGGCCGCGATCGCGGAAGCGCTATTGGAGAAAGGGCCATGACTGAGGAAACCACACGGGCCGCCGTCACCGATCTCTATTCGGCTTATGCGGGCGGCGACGGGGAACGGATGGCAGCTCTCATCGCCGCCGACGTGGACTTTATCATCTACGGACCTGTGCAGGTATTTCCGTTTGCTGGCCACCACCAGGGCAAGGCGCTGTACTGGAAGCGCTGGGCCGCATTGCCGAGGACTATCTGCTGGAAAGCTACGTGCCTCAGGTCACCGTGATCGATGGCGACCGGGCGGCAGTCATGTCGGACGTCGCGTTCAAGCAGCGTTCGGGCGGTCGCACGCTGCGCTTTCACATCGCCGACTTCCTGCGCTTCCGCGATGGACGGCTCGTCGAATTCCGCGAGTTCATGAACACCTTCGATGTGGTGCAGCAGGCACTCAATCGCCTGCTCCCGATCTGAGGGGGATCGTTGCGGCTTGCCGGTTATCTCGGCGTCACGTCATGGACTACTTGACCGCCCACCATCGTGACGAGCGGCCTGATATCCTTGATCTCAGTGTCCGGGACCGTGAGGTAGTCGCGGTCGAGCACCAGCAGGTCGGCATATTTGCCCGGTGCGAGCGAGCCGAGATTGCCCTCCTGGAAGAGGAAGATGGCATTGGAGCGCGTGTGCGCGATCAGGGCCTCCTCGCGGGTGATGGTCTGCCGGTTGACCGCCCGCCCGCCGATCATGCGTCCGGTCACGGCGAAACTGAGCGTGTAGAACGGATTCGAGGTCGTGACCGCAGTGGCGTCGGAACCAAGGCCCCAATGGATGCCGCTGTCCTGGATCCGGCGGAACGGCGGCATGTCCCAGGCCTTGTCGCCATGTACCTTGTGCATCAACGCACCTTGGATCAGCGGACGGCTGTGAATCTGCGCCGTCATGCCGAGCTTCTTCATGCGTTCCAGCTGACCTTCGCTGACCTGGTCAAGATGCGAAAACGACCAGTGCAGTCCCTTGATCGGTCTTTCCTTATTGATTGACTCGTACTCGTTGAGGAAAGCGTCGATTGCGGTGCTCATCTCGACGTGTGAATTGACATAGATCCCGCGCTCGGCAAGCGCCAGCAGGAGCCGCCGCATCTGTGCGAGGTCCTCAGCCCGGGTGTTGGTCTCGACGCGCAGCAACTGGGTGGTGACCGGCGCAAAGACCGACTCGCCCCAGCCCACGTTGTCGAAGTAATCGTTCCCCTGGAAAGGCTTGAGGTCGCGGATTTCGCCGAGCACCGCGTCGACTTGCGCGGGCGTCGCGGGTTGCCGGATCGTCGTCCAGAACAAGCGGATAGTGAGCTCGCCACGGTCGGCGAGATATCTGTAGGGCTCGTAATGCTTGGCGCCCATCCCGCGCCCTCCGGCATCGAGCCACGCCGTGACACCCATGGAGTTAAGATAGCTCACGAGCTTGCGCGTATTCGCGAGCCACGCTTCCTGGTTCTGCAGCGGCACTCGTGCCGCGACGAAAGCGACGCCGCCAGCACCGCGCACCAGACCGGTTGGTTTGCCGCCGGCGTCCTTCTCGATCCGGCCACCTTGCGGGTCCGGCGTGCCTGCATCGATCTTGGCTGCGATCAGCGCCACGGAGTTGAGATAGCTGTGGTTATAGACCGCTTGCAGCACCACCGGATTGTTGGGAGCAATGCGGTCGAGTTCCTCCAGGGAGAAGCCGCGGGGTTCGTCGGTGAACTGTTCTTCCGACCAGCCACCAAGAACCACGATCCATTCGCCCGCAGGGACGCTATGCACGCGATCGGCGAGCATCTTGAGCGCTTGCTGCCGGGAGGTCACGCCATCGAATCTCAGCTCATCGTGTTCAGCTGCGCGGACCCAATGGGCGTGGTTGTCGATCAATCCTGGGATGACGGTGCGGCCGGCCAGGTCGATGACCCGTGTCTGCGGGCCCCTGAGCGCCTCGACCTCGGCCGTGGTGCCGACCTTGAGGATGCGCTCGCCCTTGATGGCGAGCGCCTGCGCGATGGTGAAGCGGTCGTCTACGGTGACGATCTTGCCGTTGACGAGCACGGTATCGGGCGCCTGCGCGCTTGCCGGTCCGGCCGCCGCCGCGACTAACGCAAGGACAAGCAAAATGGCGCGCCCGAACGACGATCGCATGTTGGATCCTCTGGCTATTGTGTGTTGCGTCTGGCCACGGCCTGGATGGTGCGGCGGGTCGGCGCTTGGCGACTTGCCTCTCATCCCGGCTCCATGCCCCGCTTCTTGAAGGCTGCCGCTGCCGCCGGCGCAGTGATGAACTTGACCAGCGTCTTGGCGCCGTCCGCATCCTTCGCGCCGACGATGATGCCGCTCGAGAACATGGTGAATTGCTGGACGTCCGCCGGCAGCGGACCGACGTAGTCGACGCCGGTAAAGTGCGAGAGCTCGCTCACCTGCTGGAAGCCAATTTCGGCTTCGCCGTTGGCGATGATGCTCCCGACAAACACGCCGGTCGGGGTCTGCTTGAGCTTGCCCTTGATCTCGTCGGCGACCCCCATGCGCTGGAACAGACCGATGACATAGATGCCGCTGGGACCGGTCGAGTAGCCGATCGATCTTGCCGCCAGGATCGTCTTCTTCAGCGCTTCGGTTGTGCTGATGTCGGGTTTTGACGCGCCGGATTTCACACCCACCCCGACGCCCGATTTTGCCAGGTCGACCCGGCTGCCGGGCACGACCTTGCCGCCTTTGATGTGCTCCTCGATCGAGGTGGCGGACATGATCAGGAGGTCGTAGCTCTCTCCCGCGGCCAACCGCTTGTTGGCGTCGAGCGTCCCGGTGAAGGTTGTGGTGACCTTATGACCTGTGGTTTTCTCGAACTCCGGCACTAGTTCGCGATACGCTTCTTCGGTGGCTTGGGTCGAGAGTACTCTGATTTCTGCCGCGCCGGTCGGCATGCATGTCGCGGTCAAGATTATCGCGGCGGCTCCGATTGCGGCCGCGACCTTCGAATTGTGGTTCACGATGTTTTCTCCCTCTTGCGTCGTCGTTCAGGCTTATTCGCTCTGTCGTCGTCGAGATCTCGGGCTCGCCTCATCTCGTTGGCGGTACTAGCTGCTCTCCCGGGCTTTGAACCTCAATGTGCTCAAAGCGCGCTCATTCACGGATGCTAATTCCGGCCTGCTTGACCACAGGTCCCCACTTGTCCATCTCCGATCTGAGAAATTGTCCAAGTTCCTCAGGCGTCGTGCCGGCTACGAACAGTCCAAGCTGTTCCAGACGCCCCCTGATTGCGGGATCGGAGAGCGCTGCGACGGTGTCGGCATGCATTTTCTGCACGATCGCCGTCGGGGTTTTGGCGGGGACGAAAACGGCGTACCAACCCGTGACATCGAATCCGGGCAGAGCGTCCTCAGCCAGTGTTGGCAAGTCCGGTGCTGCAGGCGTTCGCTTGGCGGACGTTACGGCCAGCGCACGTAGTTGGCCCTGCTGCATCAGCGGTATGATGGGCGCGATATTGTTGAAGAAGGAATCGACACGCCCGGGCACCAGGTCTTGCAACGCAGGTGCGGCGCCCCGATACGGCACATGGGCCAGCTCGATGCCGGCGACGCGCTTGAACAGTTCACCTGCGAGATGCGGGCCAGTGCCATAACCGGGAGAGGCGAACGTGACCTTGCCTGGGTTCGCCTTGGCGTGAGCAATGAACTCCTTGACCGAATGCGCAGGCGAGGAGTTCGGCACAACGAGAACGGCGGGATATTGCACCACGAGGGTGACCGGAACGAAGTCCGCGACCGGATCATAGGCGAGTTTTGGATACAGATAGAGGTTGGTCGCCTGGAATTCT
>Ga0307281_10000221_pt1 | contig 14239 bp, 16 predicted proteins | sample ER_DNA_120_FD_194486 | JGI IMG/M metagenome (GOLD analysis project Ga0307281, IMG submission 194486) | Bulk soil microbial communities from the East River watershed near Crested Butte, Colorado, United States - ER_DNA_120 | ecosystem: Environmental > Terrestrial > Soil > Floodplain | place...
TCCCCACCCCCCCCGGGCGTCGACCGGACGGTGAGGACGATTAAGGCTGGTGCGCGCCTCCCGCGTGATGATCGCCGCGCTGCGCCGCCAGGAACTCGTGGATGGCCCGTACGGCCGCGGAATCCCGGGACGTGATGCGCACGGCCCCGCCGCCGGGGAGCGTGTCCATCCGATAGGTGATGGCACCCCGGCGCTCCTGCATCACGGCGGTACCGGGCAACGTGCGCTGGTGCACCGTCATGGTGTGGCCGAAGTCACCCGCGGCGAACGCCCGGGTGATCTCGGCCAGATGTGCACGAATCGCGCGCACTCCGGCGGTGTCGTCCGGCGACCGGGTCAGCACGATGCGACCACCGTCGGACAAGTCGTCGAAGCGGTGCATGCTGCTGTATTGGTCGACACCCATGACCATCTTCCCCCGCTGCTGCAGGGCGGCGAACCCTGTGTCGGGGGGGGTCTGGGCGGACAACAACCGCCCTGCCAGCGCGACCAGCAACAGGGTGACCCGCAATCGTATCTGCATGTTGCCTCCTCATCAGGTGGACCGGGCTGAGCGTAGGGTATGGTGTCCGCCCGCTACGCGCAGGAACAACAGTTCCAGGCCAGGCCCCGATGCTCGAGAGCTGGGAACGGTGCGGGAAGTCCTCGTCCGCGAGCTACGGTACCTGCGGCGTCACGGCGTGATCCGGGCAACGGGACGCGGCGGCTATCGCCTGCTCGACGCCGGCGGACTCCGGCGGCTCGCGGCCGGCGCCCCGGTTACCGCTGACCGCCCTCGTCCGAAACCGGGTGGAACTCGGCCGTGACGCCGAGGAACGAAATGGCGGCAAGGAGCGCCGCGGGGGTGGTCCTCTTCTTGAGCTGCACGCTGTAGGAAAGCACGCTGCGATTTCCTGCTCCCGCCTCGCGTCGTGCCAGTCGCCAATGTCTCACGTGCTGCCCCAGCGCGGTTTCGAGCCGCTCCTGGCCGGCGCCGTCGGCCTGCGCGACGAGGGTGCCCTGCTCGCCCTCGGGATGCGCGATGCGGAATTCGCGGGTGAACGTCGGGCCCGGTTCGGCCGCGTAAATGTCGCCGACGTTGAGCGCCCAGAGCCCCAGTACGGTAGCGTTGAATAGGCCACTCACCACGAATCCCAGCTCGAGCGCCTGAACGCCCGCCGCCAACCCCACGGCGATGGCCAGGAAGATGTATACGGCGTCCTTCGTATCCTTGAGCGTGTTGCGAAAGCGCACGGCGGCCGCGAGCCCCGCGAGGCTGAACGCCAGCGCGAGACTGTTGCGCACGAGGGCCGCGATCCCGGCCACCGCGAGTGGCAGCAGGATAACCGTCTGCACGACCGACGGATCCCAGCGCTGACGCCGCTTGGTCAGCATGTACACCCAGGCGACGGGGATCACGAGGGCCAGCGCGCCGCTCATCGCGAGCGCCACCCCGAGGGTCGCGCGGTGCGGCGCCGCCACGCCCTCGGTCGGGGACACCGCCGCTTGTACGGCGGGCGACACGCGCTCGAGACCGAGCGTCGCGGCGACCAGGGCGGCGTAGTAGAGCACCAGGCGGAAGAGCGAGCGGTTCGTCGGATCGGCCATCAGGGAGTCGTGCAGTTGACCATGAACGCGCGGCGCGCCGCGCGGGGGTCGTTGATCGTGCGATAGAACTCGTCGAAGTACTGGAGCGCCTGTTTCACCCGTCCCGGGTCGAGTCCCTCCTGGTCGCGATAGAGCGCGTACATCGCATCCTTGCGCGCATTGAATTGCGCGAGAATCGGGGCGAGCTGCTCGGGCGTCCGGCAACCGGCACGAAACAGCCGCTCGCGCACCGTGTGGATCCCCAGCCGGGAGTCCGGCGTCGCGTAGGGTGGAGCGATCACGCCCGACCAGTCGAAGTCGTAGGGCACGGCGTACACCGCGTTGGTCGAATCCTTCATGAGCACGATGTTGTGCAGTGCCCCAACCGACCAATCCGTGTTGCCGGCCAGATACTCGAACACCGCGAGCAAACTCATCTGGTCGAAGTCGGTTTCCTCCTGGCCCACGCCCTGCTGCTCGAACACGTCGGCGTGGTTGCGGTGCGCCATGCGGTCGTCGTCCTCCACGAAGAACCCGCGCCGCGTCTCGGGCGGGTGTTTCGCGCCGGGCTCCACGTAGGTGACGTCCACCAGACGGACGCGGAAGCTCCGCTCCGTGAGGAGCCCGTAGACGCGGTAGAGGAGAGCCTCCTCGAGCAGGTAATCGCCCCAGCGCCCGCCGCCACGGCATTGGACCACGAGCTTCAGCGCGTTCTGGTGCGCGAAGATCGTGCCCGACGCGCTTCCCTTCGCGAACGCGACCTTGAGCGGTGGATACTGGCAAATGCGCAGCCGGTAGTGGCCGCGCGTACGCAGGGTGACGTCGAGCCGCGTGCTGTCGCCGTTTTCCGTGACGAACGTGAGCACGCCGGGATGGTCCTGTTTCCGCTCGCCCCGATCCCGCGCGATCGCGCCGAAGTCGGCGGCCAGGCTCAGGTGGAGCGGCGTCGACGCATCGAACATCCGGGCCCGGGCGCTGTCGGCCGGCGCCTGCGCGAACGCGCCGGACGCCCACCCCATCGCCACCAGCGTTGCCAATGGAAGCCGCACCGGGCAATCTTACGGGCCGCCAGCCTCGCCCGCCACCGCCGCTCTTGCGGCCCGCGCCGCCTCGGCTCACACTTGCACTTCGCCCTCTCACCGGAGCACCTGTGCGCGTTCTGACCGTTGCCTTCGCCGTCGCCTGCGCCCTCGCCGCCCGCGACGCTGCCGCCCAAGGGCCGCGCTTCGAAATCTCGATCCCCGCCCGGTTGCGCGCCGCCCCCATGACCGGCCGCGTGTACGTGTTCGTGTCCACCAAAAGCGACGAGGAGCCGCGTCTCGGGGACCACGGAGAGAGCGATTGTGTCCCCTTCTACGGCGTGGACGTGTCCGGGCTCGCGGCCGGCACGCCGGTCGTGATCGACGGGGCGACGCTGGGCTACCCGGTGGCGAGCCTCAAGGAGATCCCGGCCGGCGACTACTACGTCCAGGCGCTGGTCAGCGTCTACGCCGAGTTTCACCGCGCCGACGGCAAGACGTTGTGGCTCCACGACGACCAGTGGGAAGGACAGCAGTTCAACATCTCCCCCGGCAATCTGGTGAGCGAGGTGCAGCACGTGCACCTCGACGCCAAGAGCGGCTATACCATCCGCCTCGCCCTGGCCCGCGCATTGCCGGTGGTGCAAGTGCCGCCCGACACGAAGTGGGTGCGGCGGATCAAGTTCCAGAGCAAGATGCTGTCCGCCTGGTGGGGGCGGCCGATCTACCTCGGCGCCACCGTCCTCTTGCCGCGGGACTACGACCGCGACACCACGCGCCGCTACCCCGTGGTCTACGAACAGGGTCATTTTTCCCTGCGCGCGCCGTTCGGGTTTTCGACCGACAGCATGACGGAAACCCCCGAGCAGAAGGCGGCGCGCGAGTCACGCTCGATGCGCGAGCCGGGGTTCGAGTTCTATCGCGCCTGGCGCGCGGACGACTTCCCCCAGATGATCGCGGTGACCTTCCAGCACCCCACGCCGTATTTCGACGATTCCTACGCCGTCAATTCGGTGAACAACGGGCCCTACGGCGACGCCATCATGCAGGAGCTGATTCCCTATCTGGAGGACCACTTCCGGATCGCCCGGGAACCGTCCGCCCGGTTCCTCACGGGGGGCTCGACCGGCGGCTGGGAGGCGCTCGCGCTCCAGGTGTACCACCCAGATTTCTTCGGCGGCACGTGGGTGCTGTACCCCGACCCCGTGGACTTCCGCAGTTATGAGCTGGCGAACATCTACAGCGACACCAACGCCTTTGTCTATCCGGTGGCGGAATGGATGTGGTCGGAGGTCCCCGCGGAGGTCGAGGTCACCGGCCAGCCACGTATCACGGTGCGGCAGGAGAGCCAGTTCGAAGCGGTGTTGGGCAGTCACGCCCGCTCCGGCGAGCAGTTCGCGATCTGGGAAGCGACCTATGGTCCCGTAGGCCCGGATGGGTATGCGGTGGACCTGTGGGACCTCCTGACGGGACACATCCGGAATGACGTGGCCGAGTATTTCCGGTCACACGACTACGACTTACGCGACTACCTCGAGCGCAACTGGGCGACGCTCGGGCCGAAGCTGAGGGGCAAGATCCACGTGTTCGTCGGCGACTACGACACCTTCTACCTCAACCTGGCCGTGTACCGGCTGGAGGAATTCCTCAAGAGCGCCACCCCGCCGGCCGATGCGGAATTCGGCTACGGTCGCCCGATGAAGCCGCACGGCTGGCAGCCATGGACCAATGCGGACCTGATCCGGATCATGGCGGCACATCAAGGCCGGTAATCGGGCAGCCGCTGCGCGAACGCGAAGATCGTCGGCTTCAGGAACTTGGGAGCGAACCGCTGATGGAGCGTGCCCAGGAAATACAGCGGCCGTGAGAAGGCAAGACTGGAGGGTTGCGACTGGTAGCCGTACACGCAGTGGTCGAAGCCGAAGCGCTGCAGCGTGTGCCGCAGCTTGAAGACCGTGTTGCACCGGTACAGCGTCGGGAAGACGTCTTCCTCCCGGCGGGGGTGCTCGTTCAGGTGCCGAATGACAGCGGCGTGGTAGCGAAAGGGGATCAGACGCGCCGCCACGCCGGCGTAGCTGAGCACGTTGGTGGTTCGCAGGCACAGATAACCGCCCGGCTTGATCACCCGCCGGCACTCGGCGAAGAAGGGATCCGGGTCCTTCACGTGCTCCAATACGCTCACACTCAACGCCAGATCGATGGACCCCTCGTCCACGGGCCAGCGGCTTCCGGGAACGATCAGCCGGAACTCATCGAGGCAGGGATTGGCCGCGGCCGCCGGATCGACGTCGATACCGATCACCTGACGGCATGCTCCTTTTAGAATCCGCAAGCGGCGCCGGATGGGAACCTCGTCCTCCGCACCGCGCCCGCGACCGCAGCCGATGTCCAAAACCACGGATTCCGGCGTGATCAATGAGTGCACGCGCGCAAAGAAGAGGATGTGCGCGTCGGAGTCGGTGAAGCCGCCGAAACGGCTTTCCGGATAGAAGCGGGTCTTGGAGGTCGCCCGAGGTGGGACGGCGACGGGAGGGTCCACGGAAAGCGTCCTGACGTTCACGGTGCCTCAATATTCTGCACCCCGTCAATTCGGTGTCAATCGGCCGGCGACTGACAATCGGAGGATGTAGACCGCGCCGGCCCCTGACACCCCCCTCACAGTCGTGCTGCAACCAACCCCCGCACTGCCGCGTCTGATTCCCGCATAGAGGTGAGGAGATGCCGTCCCACGAATCTCCGCCTGCGTTTCATTCCGGAGCATCGGAGGACGGCCATGTCGTTCGCACTCATCGAATCCGATCGGAAGATCGGGAGGAGTCTGTTCGGCGGGAGCGTTCCATCGCTCCTGGTTCACGCGGTGGTCATCGGCGGAGCGGTCTTCGCCTCCGTGAGCGCCAGAGAGCGCACCTCCGCCGTCGCCGCCGACACCTCCCTTGTATTCCTCGCGCCTCCGCCGCAGCGGCAGGCTCCCCCGCCGGCGCCGGACCTCACCATGCCGCTGAGGGGGTTCCAGACCGTCAGCGTCCCTGCGGTGATCCCGACCGTCATCCCGCCGCTCGCCCTCCAGGAGCACTTCGATCCGAAGGACTACACCGGGACAGGCGTTGAGGGGGGTCGCGCGGCGGGACTCGAAGTCGGTGCGGACCACGTGTACGAAGCGAGCGCCGTGGACGAGCAGCCTCAGCTCCTGGCCGCGCCGCCGCCCGCCTACCCCGCCCTGCTGCGGGAGGCCGGGATCACGGGACGCGTCACGTTGCAGGCGGTCATCGACACCACGGGCCGGGTGGATCCGGCCACGGTCAAGGTGTTGCGCAGCCCCAACCCCGGGTTTGAAATCCCGAGCCGGCAGTGGATCCTCAAGGCGCTGTTCCGGCCGGCGCGGCTGGGGGGGCGCCTCGTCCGGGTGCTCGTCAACCTGCCGCTGGACTACTCGATCGCGGGGCGCTCCGGCGCCTGACGGCGTTACAGGTCGAAGCGCTCCAGCCGGTCGCGGTAGCGGCGGCTGAGCCGCAGCCGCGACCCGTCGCTCAAGACGACGATCCAGTCCCCGTGCGACCAGGGGCGCAGCTCGGTGACGCGATCCACGCTGACCATCGCTGAGCGGCTCACGCGGACGAAGCGGCGCGGATCGACGCGCGCTTCCAGGCGATCGAGCGTCGCCCGGATGCGATACGTCTCCCGCCCGGCGTGCAGTACGAGGTAGTGATAGCCGAACTGGAGCAAGCCGATCACGCTGAAGGCCGCCACCCACAGCGCTCCGAACCGCCACCGACGGGTCCACATGGCGGACGAGCTATCCCTTCGGCCGGCGGAACGAGAACGTGCCCGTCTCCGGATGCTCGCTGCAGCTGCTCAACACCTCGACCGTGCCGACCAGCAGCCCGCCGCCGTTCGCCTGTGCCCCATTCCCGGTGATGGTTCCGCTGCAGTGCTTCTCGGGATAGGTGAACGAGAACGCGAACGTCAGCGCGGTACCGACCGTCCGGGCCGACACGGTCCCCGTGATGCGCCCGCTGTCGGCGCTGGCTTCGCCCGCCAATGAATCGCCGGCAGCGCGCAGCGTGAGCATCGTGGGATGGAGGTCCTCGTCGTTGATGCGCAGCGCGCCGAGCCACGAGCCGGCCAGCCCGCGCGGAACGGTATCCGGCACCGGTGCGCCCGGTGTCGGGAGCGTGTACGCGAGCACATAATCGCCCTGGGTGGTCCCCAGGCGGTCATGCCCGCCCGCGGCGATCACGAGGTACTGCCGGCCACCGGTCAGGTAACTCATCGGCAGGGCATGACCACCCGCCGGCAGAGCTGCACTCCAGACCTCCTTCCCGGTCTCGAGGTCGAACGCCCGGAGACGCTGGTCGAGCGTGCCGGCGACGAACGCGAGCCCGCCCGCGGTGACGAGCACACCGCCGAGCGAGATCGACCCGAACGGCGCGCCGGGCAATGCGGCAGTGCCCGGCCAGTTGCCCAATGGCACTTTCCACTTCACCTGCCCCCGGATCAGGTCGAACGCCACCAGCTCGCCAAAGGGTGGCGGACTGCACGGCACGCGATCGGGGGTGAGCAGCGTCTGTCGCATCATCCCGAAGGGCGTGCCGCGCATGGCGCTGATCTCTTCGTTGGGGTGGGCCATCCGCGCCGCGTGCAACGAGTCGCGCGGGATCAGCGTCACCACCATCGCGAGATGGTTCACCGGCGCCACCAGCAATCCGTCCCGCTCATCCACCGACACGCCCGACCAGTTGAAGCCGCCGATGTGTCCGGGGTAGTGGATGGCGCCACGCAGCGACGGTGGCGAGAAAATGCCGTCGGACCGGAGCGCTCCAATCCATGCGCGGCACTGTTCACGCGCTGCGGGCGTCAAACCGAACGCGTCAGCCGCCGGCAGGCTCTCGGGGACGAACCGGTAAGCGGGCGGCGGAAACGGCTGGGTGGGCCACGCGTGCTCTCCCGGAACGTCGCTGGGCGGCACCGGGCGTTCTTCGACCGGCACGAGCGGCCGGCCGGTGGAGCGATCGAGGATGAAGAGATGCCCCATCTTCGTCGCCACCGCGAGCGCCGCGATGCCCGCGCCGCCTCGTCGCAGCGTGAACGCCACCGGCTGCGCCGGGACGTCGTAGTCCCACAGATCGTGGTGCACCACCTGGAAGTGCCACACGACCTGTCCGGTCGAGGCGCGCAACGCCACGACCGAGTTGGCGTACAGGTTCTGGCCGAGTCGCGCGCCGCCGAAGAAGTCGGGCGCGGCGCTCCCGGTCGGCACGAACACCAGATCGCGCGCCGGGTCGGCGGACATCACCGTCCAGGCGTTGGCCGCACCGGTCGCGTGGGCGACGGGCCCCTGCCAGGTGTCGTAGCCCGGCGCACCCGCGGTGCGCGGAATCGGATCCCAGCTCCAGCGCGCGACGCCGCTGCGGGCGTCGAACGCGCGGACAACGCCATTCGGCGCGTCGGTCCGCTGGTTGTCGGAAACGCTGGAGCCGACGATCACGACGTCGCCTATGACGGTTGGGGGCGAGGTGACTTCGTATTCGTAGGCGTACGCGGGTGCGTTGAGGAGATCGTGCGTCAGATCGACGCTGCCGTGCGCGCCGAAGTCGTCGCAGGGCCGTCCGGTCGCTGCATCGAGCGCGATGAGGCGAGCGTCCACCGTGCCGACGTAGATCCGTCGCCGACAGACGCTGCCGACCCCCGCCTGCCGGTCCAACCACGTCGCAACGCCCCGGTTCGCGAAATCGCCGTAGTCGCCGCCGAGATCGACCCGCGGATCGTAGGTCCAGCGCTCGGCGCCGGTCGCCGGGTCGAGCGCCACGACCTGCGCCAGCGGGGTGGAGACGTACAGCGTCCCGTCCACGAGCAGGGGCGTGGCTTCGAACCGGCCTCGTGCCCTCAACAAATCACCCGTGCGGTAGATCCAGGCGAGGCGCAGTCCGGCCACATTCGACTTCGTGATCTGGTCCAGCGAGGCGAAGCGGTGGCCGCCGGGATCGCCGCCGTAGACGGGCCATTCGCTCGTGGCCGGTTGCTGGGCAGCGAGCCCGGTGCTGGAAGCCAAAGCCAACACGATGGTGGGCAGGTACTGCTGCACGGTTCGACCTCGCGGTGTGTGAGCGAGGATCGTTAACCCGGAGGGCACCCGTTGCACAAATCGCGGGGGACGACCTGGTCCCCCGCGGGACGAACGGGCCTAGGCTTTGTCTTCGCCCTTCGGGCGCCGCACCACGAGCCACCAGACGAGCAGCACCACCGCGGCGATGAGGGCCACCTTAACGATCGTGAAGATGAATCCGAACAGCGTCCCCACGAGCGGCAGGAAGAGAATGGAAAGGACCTTCCACAGGGCGAAACCGAGGACTCCGACAGCCGCGACAGTCACGATGGGTTTGGACATAGTGGACGCCCTACGAGACGGCCGGTCGAAAGGTGTCGGCTACGGGCGGCAGCGGTTTCGTCGCCCGCACGAACGCGCCCATCACCCGCCCGCCGATCTCCCGGGCGAGCACCTCGGCGTCGAGATTCGCGCCGGCGAGAAATGCCCGCGCGTCCTCAAACGCGTACACCCGCGTCGGCTCGATCGAGACATCGCTGAAGCCGATCGTCGTGAGCAGCGTCGTGAACTCCTGCTCTTCCAGCGCGCCGGCGACGCACCCCACCCAGAGTTCCATGTTGCGACGCACCTCTGCCGGGAGGGTGCCGCGCACCACCACGTCCGACACGGCAAAGCGGCCGCCCGGCTTCAACACACGGAACGCCTCGGTCAGCACCTGACGTTTGTCGGCGGCGAGGTTGATTACGCAGTTCGAGATGATCACGTCGACCGATGCGTCGGGGAGCGGGATGTGCTCGATGTCGCCTTTGAGAAACTCGACGTTGGCGACCCCGGCCTTCCGCTGATTCTCGCGCGCCAGGGCCAGCATTTCGTCGGTCATGTCGAGGCCATACGCCTTCCCCCCCGGGGCCACCCGGCGTGCCGAGAGCAGCACGTCGATGCCGCCGCCCGAGCCCAGGTCGAGCACGACTTCGCCCGGCGTGAGCTCGGCCAGCGCCGTCGGGTTGCCGCACCCCAGCGACGCGAGGACCGCGGTTTCGGGGAGCGCGCCCTTGTCTTCGGCTGAGTACAGGTCGGTGGTGACGGGATCGCAGCACTCGCCGGCGGCGCCGGCGCCGCAACAGCTCGAGCCCCCGCCCCCCATCACCCGCAACGCCGCAGCGCCATAGCGTTGCCGCACCGTGTCCTTCATTGCATCGCTCATCATTCGACCTCTTGCGCATCAAGAAAGGTTGATATGTACAGCACAAAAAACCCCTTAGCCGCAACAGGCGGTGCGGCAGCTGCCGGCGTGCTTGCCGGGCTGCACCGCCGCGGCGAAATCGGCGATTTCGGACAACGCCTCGCGGTTCAACGAGTAGTGCACCCAGCGCCCCTCCCGGCGGTCGGTGACGAAACCCGACTGCTTGAGCACGCGCAGGTGGAACGAGAGCCGCGACTGCTGGGCCCCCAACACCGCTTGGAGCTCGCACACGCAGCGGTCGCCGTGCGAAAGCATCCGCACGATCTCGAGCCGCGTCGCGTCCGAGAGGGCGTGGAACCAGCGCGCGGCACGCGCGCTGGCGGGAAGGGTCGCCGTGGTCATGGCTCCATGATACATCAACGATTATTGATTTGTCAATCGGGGGTCAGCCGAACGGCAGCTCCGGACTTCCCTCGTGCGCCAGCAGCCAGCGCTTGCGCTCGATGCCGCCACCGAACCCGGTCAATGCGCCGTGCGCCCCTACGACGCGGTGGCAGGGAACGATGATAGGGATGGGGTTCTTCCCGTTGGCGGCGCCGACCGCGCGCGCCGAGTCCGCGGCGCCGATGCGGCGCGCCAGCTCGGAGTAGCTCGCCGTGGTACCGTAGGGGATGTCGCGCAGGGCGCTCCACACGCGCTCCTGGAAGGGCGTGCCGCGCGGCGCGAGCGGCAGGTCGAACACCGTACGCCGGTGGTCGAAGTACTCCTCGAGCTGCTGTCGGGTCCGACTGAGCGTCTCCCCCGCTCGCCCCTGGCCGTCGTCGGCGAGCCACGATTCCGCCGGCGGTGCGACGTGCCGCGAGGAGTCGAACCGTACGCCGACCAGGCCTGCCTCGGTCGCCAGCAGCAGGAGCTCGCCGACTGGACTCGCCATGCGCGCTGCGGTAGTTGCGACCACTCGTTCAGAGTGCACGAAAGTGCAGCGGATCCCGGAGGTTCTGCAATTCCCGATAGTAATAGAGCGCCGTCGGCCGTTTGCCTTTGAACCGGAGCCCGCGCAGGAATGCCAGCTCCTCAGGCGTGGTCGCGCCGCTCAGCGAATCATCGCGCAAGAACTCGGTCAATCCGGGCTCTTCGCGGGGCGCCGACTCCAGGGCCTGTTGCACGAACTCGAAGGCGATCGCCGGCTCGGGCGCGACCCGATGATTCAAGGCGATCTCCAGCCGGAAGGTCGCCAGGTCGATGCTCCAGGACGCGATGAGCGGCTCGAAGAACGAGCCGCAGTGCTCGGCGGAAAGGTGGAAGATGTCGGTGTCGAGGAACTCGAGCACCCGCACCCGCATCGCCTCGAAGCTCAGTCCGCCGAGCCGCGCGACCGTCCGGAGCCAATGTTCGTGCCCCACCTCCTGCCGCGCGATGCCCTTCACCACGTCCAGCAGCTTCTGCGTCACCAAGCGCTCGAGCTCGCCGAACGGCTGCCGCTCGAAGATCGCGCGCACGTGCTGCTGGTCGGCGGGGTTACACTTGCGTAGGACCAATTCGCGGACTTCCCGGAACAACGGCGCCGATTCGCCCTCGAGCTCCCGTTTCAGCCCTTCCTTGCGCTGCACATCCGCCAACCGAGCCAGCTCGCCGGTGGGCAGCCGCAGGAATTTGTCCATCCGTTCGTAGATATCGGTACGACTCGGTGCGGGAGGTGCACGTTTCCGCGTCAACAGCTGGGACACATAGGATTCGGTCACACTGGCCGCCCGGGCGAGGTCTTTTTGCTCCAGTCCCAGCTCGTCCAGGCGTTGGCGAATGACGAACGACACGTCCACCGGTCTGTCTCCTCCGCGGCTATAGTGGCGTTAACCAGCTCTCGTGAAGCGTACGACGTGCGACAGCCGTGAGTTGACAAACATAGTGAAGTTACTTAAACTCCGACAGTTACGGAATTCGCAACGGGCGATAAGGGAGCACTTTAGCCGAAACAGGGAGCGCGTGGTCGAATTGCACTGTCATGTCTGTGGCGGCTTCATCACCGAGCTGCGTTACATTTCGTACCGGCTTGCAGAGGGCGTGGCGGCCGCGCCGCACCGGGATCTCTGCACCTGCACGACGCCGATCGTGTGTGGTCCGCCGCCGGGATACATGTCCTCTCCGGGGACGCCTGCCCCCGAACGCAGTCGGAGCTGAGCGCGCCATGGCCAAAATCGAAGCGATCCAGCTCGACGGGACCGTTGCGCAGGTGCTCCCCAATACGTTGTTCCGGGTTTCTCTCCCCAACGGCCACTCCGTGCTCGCCACCATCGCCGGCAAGATGCGGCGGTTTCGGATCCGCGTGCTCGCCGGGGACCGGGTGACGCTCGAAGTGTCGCCCTACGACCTCACCCGCGGTCGCATCACCTTCCGCCACAAATGAACCGAGCCATCGCCAAGACACCGTTGGTGTCGGCTGGCGGCCCACCCAAGTGCGTGGCGTGCGGCGGACGGCTGACGTTCGGGACCGACACGCAGGGGCGGACCATGGAGCAGTGCGGCTGCGGCTACCGGGCCTACATGTCGCTGCGCACGGGAAGCGCCCTCCCACTCGGCACCACGTCCGTCTCCCCCGCGGCGTAACACCGCCTCACCGGATCGCGTCGACCAAGCTCCGCAAGTTGAGAGTCTTCGCCTGGGACTGGATTTCGTCCCGGACCTTCGGGAAAATCCCCTTCGCATCCTCCTGAAAACGCTGGAACAACTCGCGCAGGTCCGCGGTGCTGAGCCGGCGGCCCTGGGCGTAGTACTGCTTGGCCACGTGGCCTAACGCGTAAGTCGCGGCGAACGTGACGGCGGCACCGGCCGCGAGTCCGCCCGCGCCGCCGATGAGTCCACCAAACAGGCCTCCGGCGACACCCCCCACCAGTTTACGCACCACGCCCTCCATCACCTGAGCGGCGGCCCCCAGCCCCAGCGCACCGGCGAGGTCCTTGACCTGGTTGGCGTCGAGCTTCTGTCCGTAGTGCTGGCCGATCTGATAGACCAGGCGCAGCTGCAGCGGCAAGATCACCACGTTGGCGAGCTTGTCGGGCAGCAGCTCCACGGCGCTCGTGATGATCGCCTGTTGCAGAATCATCCGGTCGAGGACGTCGTCCGCAGGCTTTCCGGTACCAACTTCCACGGGGCCGGCGGTTCGTGCGGCGGCGAGCCCCGCTGCGCTCTGCTCCATCTCGGCCATGGTGGCCGGGGCGAGCCCCAGCGCGCCGCGCAGCGCGCTCAGGAAGTCCGCTTCCTGGCGGTTGAGCGGGCCGTCGGCGTGACACACGACGAGCGCCGTTTCGTACGCGAGTCGGCGCGCATCCTCGTCCGAGAGCCGCCGGGCGAGGTCGGCGAGCGGCGCCCGTGCCCCGGCGCCGCGTTGGGCGACGGCATCGACGTCGCTGATGCCGAGCCGCGTGAGGGCGGCGCGCAGCTCCGTGTGCTCCTCCGGAGTGGTGCGGCCGTCGGCCACGGCCGCCAGGAAGGCGACGGTGACGATGGGTTCGTGATCACGCTCGTTCATGGCTGGGAGTATACCGAATCGCTTCCCGGGACGGAGGGGCCAAGGAACCGCTCGGCGGTAGCCTCGTACAGCTTCGGGTCGTTCCAGTAGGCGAGATGCGCGAGACCCCACATCCAATACCAGCGACGCAGTCGGTCCCGCTCCTCCAGCCGGTAGAAGCTCAGCGGCCCGCTCACCGGATCCATCCAGGACCAGACGTTGAGCCACCGGAACGACGGCAGGGTCGGGAACGCGTTCGCCTCGTGTCCCGCCACTTCCTGGGGCGTCTCGGGATAGGCGAACTTGAAGTCTCCGTACGTGCGCCCCGAATACCCCCGCCGGAAAGAATACAGAAACGATAGGATCTGGGCCCGCACCGCCTGATCGGCGGGGACGTGCTCGCGGAAGAAGTAGTAGACTTTGTCGAGCGGCGACCCGAAGGTGACCAGGCCTTTCAGTTTCGCCAGGTCGTCCATGCCCACCGGCGGCGCCGCGGGAGCAGCCGCGGATTCGGGCGATGCCCAGGCCTGCGACAGCAGCTCGTTGATCGTGTCGTAGGCGATCACGCTCCCCAGCGAGTGCCCCAGCACGATCACGCGGTCATATCCCCGCAGCAGCCGGGCCAGCGCAGCGCTCGAGGCCTTGAGGATGGCGGTGCGCGCCTCGTAGCTCGCCGACTTCGCGTCGGCGGTCACGTACACGGCGATGTCCCCCACGTAATCCAGCAACACCCGCCGCAGCCACAGCACCAGGACGACGAATACCAAGAGCCAGAGGTGGGAAGGGCGCAGCAGGATCGTCGCATAGGGGGAGAGGTCGACATTCCCCAATCGCCCCACCCACAGGGCTCCCATCCAGAAGCCGAGGGCGAAGACGGAGGCCATGATCACCCAGGCGACCTCGGCTACTCGCCCGACGCTCGG
>Ga0307281_10000222_pt1 | contig 14218 bp, 5 predicted proteins | sample ER_DNA_120_FD_194486 | JGI IMG/M metagenome (GOLD analysis project Ga0307281, IMG submission 194486) | Bulk soil microbial communities from the East River watershed near Crested Butte, Colorado, United States - ER_DNA_120 | ecosystem: Environmental > Terrestrial > Soil > Floodplain | place: USA...
CGCCTCAAAAACTAGCAACGATGTGGCGCGTGACTCGTAACCGATGACGCGCTATTTTTCCTTGTCAAAACAATATGTTAAAATAGTGCTTCGGATGACTCGCTTACTCCTTCTGTTGACCGGCACCGGTGCGCTCGTGCTCACCGGATCGACCTTCGCTCAGTCCGAATACGACTGCATGATCGAGGCGCGGCAGAACATTGAAATTCGCAGCCCCGTCGAGGCGATGATTGAGTCGGTGCGGGTCAAGCGCGGCGATCCGGTGACGAAGGGACAGGTCCTCGTCACGCTCGAGTCTGGCCCGGAGCGGGCTGCGTTCGCGCTGGCGCAGTCGCGCGCCCAGGCGGTGGGCGAGATCAAGGCCGGCGAGGCAAGGGTGGACATCACCCTGAAGAAATTGAAGCGCGCCGAAGAGCTGGTCAAGCAAAACTTCATTTCGGCCAACGCGCGCGACGAGGCGGAGGCCGAGCACAAGCTCGCGAGCGAAGAGTTGCGGCGGGCCCAGGAAAACCAGAAGATCGCGGGGCACGAAGCCAAGCGCGCGGCCGAGGTGCTGGCGATGCGGACCATCCGCAGCCCGTTCACGGGCGTCGTAGTCGAGGTGCTGCTGAAGCCGGGCGAGTTCGGCGCCATCACGTTCAAGGACCCGATCCTCAAGCTCGCCGAGATCGACCCGCTGCACGTTGAGGTAATCCTCCCGGTCAGCCTTTATGGGCAGGTCAAGCCGAAGCAGCGCGCGACCGTCATCCCGGAACAGCCGGTCGGGGGCCGTTACGAAACGGTCGTCAGGATCGTGGACAAAGTCGTCGATGCGGCGAGCGGCACTTTCGGCGTGCGCCTCGAGCTGCCGAACAAGAACTTCGCGCTCCCCGCCGGCGTTCGCTGCAAAGTTCAGTTTCACTGACGCCGCCGCTCCCGGCGCCCGGTAGCGACAGGTCAGGCCTTCCCCGGGAAGCGGACCTGGACGCGGGACTACCTCTGTGGCATGGGTCCTTCCACGTTCAAGGCGCCGAACCGCTTCTCGTACTCCTTCACCACCCCGTCGAGCAGCAGCGCGAGCCGCTTGGCGGCATACGGGCTGACGATGATGCGGTCGGTGAGCTGTATCGTGACTTCCTTCTGGCCGCGGTTCCAGGCCTGATTGACGCCGAAGAGCATTACCACTTCCTCGCGCGTGCTGGTCACGTTGCACACGTTCGCGTAGGAGCTTTTCATGTTGGCGTCGTCCCACTTGATTTGCAGGCCTTGCGCGCCTCTTGCTGCCGTTGCCGCTTCCGCTTCCGCTTCCGGGGCCTTGCTTTGAGCCATCGTTATCTCCTGATCATGTTGTTGAAAAAGCGCCACTTATGACGCCATTTAAGCACAGCTTTCCCAAGTTCCGCCACACTAGCAGTGTGTCGGACTTTGGGTTACGCACCGTGCCCCGCAGGCCGCGACCACCATTGTCTGACGAGCCAACGGGCGACACACTGCTAAATTGAAGGACGGGTTATGAGGGGTTTAAGTCAGCCTGAATGACGGTTCCGGGCCAATAAATGCCTCATTACAGCCTGTCGGCTCGGCGGTAACCCAATGCGACTACCCACGCGTTCACACCGACCGTTCATAACCCCAGGTCCGACAGGCTGCGCCTACTCGCCTCGACCCGAAAAAGCCAGTACGTCTCCCAGGTAATCGTCCAGATCCAGCAGGTCCCGCCGCGCCCTCGAATGGGTTCGTTCGGCACGCCATTGCGCAACCCGGAATACCAGACTGCCAAGCCGCTGCGGCACCGTACCCCTGCCACTCAAGCCGCCGGCGGCCAGCGGGAAGAAAGACTCGACCAGATCGTCCTCGACCGCGAGGATCGCCTCGCAACTCCCAGGGTCGCCCTGCCGCCCGCACCGCCCGAAGAGCTGCCGGTCGATGCGGCCGGAATCGTGCAACTCGGTCGCGATGACGTGAAGCCCTCCGCCTTCGGCCACTCCCGGCGCAAGCTTGATGTCCGTTCCGCGCCCCGCCATGTTGGTGGCGACCGTAATGCAGCCGGGCTCACCAGCGCGTGAAATGATCTCCGCTTCGTCGCGGTCCTGGCGGGCATTCAGGAGGCGATACGGCAACCCGGCTTCATCGAGCAGCGACGCAAGATGTTCCGAGGCCTTCACGGAGCGCGTTCCCACCAGGACCGGCCGTCCCACCCGCCGATGCTGCTCGATACTCGCGACAACCGCCTGCCATTTGGTCTCGGCCCGGCCGTAGACCTGGTACGGGTAGCGCACCCGGCGCACTGGTTTGTGCGTCGGGACCTTCGCCACCCGCCGACGATAGACGGCCCAGAGTTCGCCGGCGACCTCGCTCGCCGTGCCGGTCATGCCCGAGAGATGCACGTATCGCCGGAAGAAACGCTGATAGGAAATGCGCGCGAGCGTCTCGCGGCGTCCGGTCACTTCGCAGCCTTCCTTGAGTTCGATCAGCTGGTGTAGCCCCTGTTCCCACGAGCGGTCGGGCATGAGGCGGCCGGTGAATTCGTCGACGATGACCACCTTTCCGTCGCGCATGAGGTAGTGCTGGTCCCGCTTGAAGACATGCAGGGCGGTAAGCGCCTGTCGCACCAACTGCTCGCGGCGACGCGGCCCCGTCCAGATGCCGGTCAGGGACTCGGCCAGTCCTGCGAGCCGCTCCCCGCCGCTCTCGGTAAGCTCGACGCCATGCTCGCGGATCTCGTATTCCGCAGCTGACAGCTGCTTTGCCAGGTCCAGCGCCTGGCGGTGAACGGCCTCATCCTGGCTGTGATCGGCCGCAGCCGACAATATCAGCGGCGTTCGCGCCTCATCAACGAGCACGCTGTCGGCTTCGTCGACGATCGCGAATTGCAGCCCGCGCAAGAGCAGTCTGTCACGCCTGGCGCTGCCGCTGAGCGCCTCCAGCCGCAACGAGATCGGGCTCGGTCTCCCGCCGAGCACCATGCGATCGCGAAGGTAATCGAATGCGATTTCCTTGTTGCTGCAGTAGGTGACGTCGCAGCCGTAAGCGGCCCGGCGCAGCGCAGGATCCAGGCCGCTGCGAATGCAGCCGACCGTGATGCCGAGGGCTTCATACACCGGGCGCATCCATTCCGAGTCCCGTTCCGCGAGGTAGTCGTTGACCGTGATGACATGGACGGCGCGTCCGCTGAGGGCGGCAGTGGCGGCTGCGAGCGTCGCGGTGATCGTCTTGCCTTCGCCGGTCTCCATCTCGACGATCATCCCGTTGAGGAGGGCCCAGCCGCCGACGAGCTGCACGTCGAAGTGGCGCTGGTCGATCGTGCGCGAGGCGGCCTCGCGGACCAGCGCGAATGCCTCGCCGGCAAGCGCCGGATTAGAGTATCCCTGCAATTTCAGCCGCGACCGGAGGGTCGCAGCGCGCGAACGCAGTTCCGCATTCGACAGCGATTCCGTGCCGACAGCAGAGGCATTGGTGGCCTCCACGATCTGCCCGAGTTGGACGCCGCCCGTGCTGGTTCCGCCGGTAAAATAGCGCAGCGCCGTCAGCAGGCGATCGAGCTTCCCTTCGCGCGGCTCGTCGCGCTCCGGGTAGAGGGTGCCGGCGAAAACAGACGCGGCGGTCGTCATCAGACCGTGAACTGTTTCATGAATAGCTGCCGGATGCTTCGGTAGATGCGCCAGGCGAGCGGTTCCCAGCCATGCTCGAAGCGGACGTAGACGTGCTCGCCGAGGACGAAGGCCTGCGCGCCCGGCAAATCCAGCTCGAACTGGAACCACGTGCTGAGCGCCTTCGGATCCCGCGGATCGCCGGCTGGGTTGACCGGCACCTGGCCGCCCCCCAAGCTCGACATCGCGAGGTTGGGAAGCTTGTCGCTCGCGGCGGGCACCTCGCGCCGTATCGAAGCCTCGAAGGTGTCGTAAACGCGCGCGGCGAGCTTGACCCGGACCCGCTCGGTGCGCGTTCTCACGAGATCCACGTCGTCGTGAGAGACCAGCACCAGTGCCGTCACCGTGGCGTCCGGCACCACGTAGCCGATTTGCTGGCCCTTGCGGATGTAGCGGTCGGGGAGATCCTGCGTCGCCACCGCCGGCATGAAAGTGCCGGTCGCCGGGCTCATTATCGTCAACTCCGCAGCGAGCTGGCGCGCGTGCTCCAGTTCCGCCCGGGTCGCCCCGATGGCCTCCCGCGTCAACTCCCAGCGCACGCGATCCACACGCAGCTCCGCCTGGGCGCGCGCCTCCAGCATCCGCAGCTGCGCCTCCAGCACGCGCACGCGTGTAACGAGCACGCGGTCTTCCGACACCACCAGCGGGCTGCCCTTGCGCACCCGCGCGCCCGCCGCGACCGGGACTCCCCGGATGAAGCCGTCGGCGCCGGCGCGCACGTGCGCGTCATACGGGACCCATATCACGCCCTCGGCGCGGGTCCACAGCGGAAATGGCGCAAGGAACAGCAGCACCACGACTACTCCGGAAATGGCACCTGTCACCGTGAGCGCCCGCACGCGATGGCGGCGCAGCTTCGGTTGCATCACCAGGTAATCGATGCCCTTGACCACGGGAACGACCAATGAGGTGATCGCCATCCACAGCGCCAGCACCACGCCGATTACGAAATATTCGCTGGCGACGAAGATCGCGATCGCGATCATCAGGAACGTGCGGTATATGAAGGACGCGATGGCGAAAGACACGTACCAGCGACGCTCACCGGGGGTCGCCTCGAACTCCGGCAGTTGCAGCCCGAACAGCCGTGTTTCGGCCAGGTAGCCGAGGTACTGATTGGCGCGGGCGCGCAGGTTCGGGATCTGCGTCAGGTCGGCGAGTATGTAGTAGCCGTCGAACCGCAGCAGTGGGTTAGCGTTAAACAGCACAGTGGATATGCCCGCGATCAGCATGACGTCGAAAAGAATCGCGCGCGTGATGCCGTGCTCAACTTCGAGCCAGAGGAAGAGCGCCAGGGAAGCGATGAACAGCTCGACCACCATTCCCGCCGCCCCGACGACCACGCGCCGCTGCGGTTCCCGGAAAGCCGAGGCGGCCGAGGCATCCACGTAAGGGATGGGCATCAGCACGAGGAACATGATCCCCATCTCGTGGACCTCGCCGCCCCAGGCCCTGGTGGCGCACGCGTGCCCGAACTCGTGCAGGAGCTTGATCGCAGGGAAAGTCAGCCACATCAGCAGCAAGTTCTGCGGCGCGAGGACGCGATCGGTCACGTTCTCCGTCAGCTCCGTCCAATGCGCCGCCGCAGTGGATATCGCCATGCCCACGACCACGCACCACACGACCGCACCAACCCAGCCGAACAGCGGCCGGTACCATGGCAGCCAGCGCTCGAGCAGCCGATGCGGGTCGAACAGCGGGATTCGGATGGAAAGCGGGGAAAGCAAATACTGCAGCCAGACCCTGCGCTTGCTGCGTTGCGCCCTGCGCAGCAATTCGCCGACATCCGGCGTCACTTCCGACTGAAGCACCTCCGCTGCGTGCAGCTGCCCGAGCAGCCGGATCATCTCGTCCTGGGTGGGCGCGTCGTCCCCGAACTTTGTCGTCGCGCTGTCCCAGATGGCCTGGACAGTGCGGCGGCCGTCCATCAGGCCGATCACGTAATGCGACACCGCGTTGAAGCGGTGCATGCGGCGCGATACCCGGTCTTCGAGCACGTACCAGAGTTCGCCGCGGTAGTGGTGACGGTGAATGCGGACGTGGCTGCGCAGCCGCGGCGTCAGTTCCGCCACCCGGTACCAGGATGTGCTGTGCAGGTCGGTGGACATGCGGGCGGACGCGCCGGGGCGTCAGATCAGGGCAGCCGGGACCACAGCCACAACCGTATCCAGTCGGTCAGGGTATGCGTCCAGATCCACACCAGCTTGCGCTGTTCCACCTCGATCTTGCCCACCCCCTCCATCCCCGGCCGCAGGCGAAGGTCGCGGTGATCCAGGGTGGCTTCTACTCGAAAAGAATTGATGCCCTCCCTGGCGGCGTTCACGGAGGTAATCTTGGTGACCGTAAATGCGAAGCGCTCTCCCGGCATGGGCGCAACCGCCAGTTCCCCGCGCTGACCGAGCACTACGTTCGCAATATCTCGCTCGTCCACGCGCAGGGCAATGCGAAAGTCATTGAGCGGGGCGATTTCGAACAGCACCTGCCCGCGCTCCACCGGCGAGCCCAGGCTCTGCGACAGGTCGCCGCTGACGATCACGCCGTCGAAAGGCGCCACCATCTCGACGCGGGCCAGCTGTTCCTCGACCAGGGCGAGCTGCGCCTCGCTCTGCGCCAGCTGGGCCCCCACGATCTCGCTCTGGGCGCGGTCGTGCTTCGCCATCGCCTCGCGATGCTGCCTCACGTACTGGTCGCGCTGGCTCGCGAGCCTGGTGCGCTCGAGCCTCAGGTCGCGATCATCAAAGCGGCCGATGACCTGCCCCGACTTGACCGTGTCCCCCGCCCGCAGCGACGCCTCCTTTACGTAGCCATTGAAGGGGGCAGTAATCGCGCGCTGCACGATGCCCTCCACCGTCGAGTTGGCGGAAATGCGGTAGTCGCCTGTGGCAAACGCGAGAAACAGAGCAACGGCGGCAACACATACGGCAATGAGCTTGAACTGGGCATGCCTCGGGCCGAACAGCCGTTCCCAGACCTCGCGCGTAGACCCTGCGGCGCGTTCGGGCAGGCTTTCCTCGCTGCGGCGCTTGAGCTCGACGATCGGCCCAGCGAGAGCGGCGACCGCCTCGCAGATTTCCAGGGTCGGCACGTCGAATCGGTGGCCGGCCCCGCGTTCCAGGGTAAGCGCCCCCACGACGCGCCCGTCGCTCGTGAGCGGCAGAGTCGCGGCACTCCCACCCTCCGACTCCCGGAGCAGGACCTGGTGCGCGTGCGACACCACCGGGAGATTCTCCCTTTCGGGCGGGAAGACGACGGTCTCGCCCTGGTCTATCGCCTCCTCCATTGCTTCGGCGACTGCACGCAGGAGGTTGGCGCGCCGCTCGAACTGCGCGGAGTGGGAAACGGCGCGGATCTTGACGCGACGGCCCTTGAAGACGCCAAGCGCCGCGCGGTCGCACCCGAGACGCGTCGCCAGCTCGGTCGTGAACGCGGCGCACGCCTGGTCCAGGCCGGGATGCTCCAGAAGCGTCGCAACCAGGCCGAGCGAGAGCTTGAGCCGCTGCGTAACCGCCTCTACCGGATCGGCGTGCCGGCGCAGCACCACCTCCAGCCAGCCCGATCCCCATTGCAGGTCGCGCATGGCGGCCTGGAGCTGCGGCTCGGGCCGCCAATCGATGTCCATCCCGACGACGCCGCGCACCTCGCCATCCAGCCGCACCGGGTAAGCAAGCTGGTAACGCGGGCCGCGCGCTTCGGGGTCCGCGGACTCCTCCTGCGGCTGGAGGATCCCCCGCCCCTCCTTGAGGGCGCGCTCGCTCACCTCGGCAAGGAGCAGGCGGTTGCGCGGGTTCTCGGGATAGAAGGCGACCGGAGCAAACGACTGCGTGCCCGGCCTCTGCATGATCACCACGCCATCGGAAACGCCGCTGATCGCGTGGCACTGGATGATCAGCCAGCTGCCGCAGAACTCCTCGGGGGTCTGCGCCTGGGCGAACTGCTTCCATGCCTGCTCGGGCGCGCGCCGCGCCGCCAGCTCGGTGACCTGGGGGTGGGAGCGGAGATCGTGAATTTCCGACTTGACCGTGCTCATGACATCGTCTGGTTCCGCTACCCGTTTCTCCCCGCCCCGTGACGCGATCAGTACTGCAATCGAATCATAATGTTACTACCACCGCGCCAAACGGCCTAATTACCTACCGGAAGGAAGAACAGGCTTCCCGCGCGGGCGCAGTCCGCTTAGGGACGCGAATTCCTGTTGGACTTCTGCTGATCGAAATGGGGGACGCTTGGCTCGCCGCCGCCGTGGAAAGCGCACCATCCGCTGAGCGGCGGACTCAAGCCGGCGAACCAATCATTCGCGCCTCGACACTGCTACAGTGCCGCCCGCCGGCACCCGAAGCATTTGCCGCTGATTCGCTCAGCGGCCCAACCGGCTCGCCTTGCCCTTGTCCCCCAGCAGCGAATTGCCCAAGCTGTCGTAGCCCTGCGATGCCGAGCCCGAGGTGCGGCCCTGGACGAGCTTCACCAGGAAATCGGAGACGTTGCTCGGGGTGCTCTTTGCAGGCTTCGAGGCAAAGGGCGAGAGCCGAACGCCCCAGCTGTCCCCGTAAGGCGCCTGCCAGTCGATGCTGCCATTGCCGTTGCTCGAGCCTGAGCCAAGATCGAAACTTGGCAGGCCGACCGCTGCTGCCTGCGCTGCGTTCCACCCAATCGCCTCCATCATCAGCCGGAGATCGCCGCCAAGCGCGACCGCACTCGCATCCAACCGGATTGCATCAACCCCGTAACGCACGCCCGGATCGAGAGCGCTGGCCATAATGTCGTAGCTGCCGACGTCATCGTGATCGAATCCGAGAACGTGCCCGATCTCATGCGCGACCACGGTGCGAAGATCCATGCGCCCGAGGTCTACCGACCAGCCATAACCCGCCGCGTCGGAATCGATCAGGATACTGCGGCCCGAGGTGAACCCCAGCTGATCACCCGAGAGGTCGGCGAGCCCTACCTGCATGCCACCGAGCCCAGCAAGCCTCGGGTCGCCGTTTCCGAGCGCATTTATCCACTGCGTGATTGCCGAGACGGTGACCGTATCCAACTCGGCCTGAGTGAGCCCTGCGCCGCCGTCCATCTGGGCGAGCATCGCTTCGCCGGAGACCATGCTTGCGCCGCCGGTAGACGCGAACGCCGGGTCGTCGGTCTTGACCCTGATGTCGTCGAATTTTGCGCTGCCGCCGGTCGCAATCAGGCCGAAGTTGCCGTCCACCGTCGCCGCGTTGAACGCGAAGCCAAGGACAGCCTGCGCGCCGCCGTTCGACTGCGGACTCAGGGTTGCGCTCACCGTCGTGCCCTTCAGCGTCACGTTCAGCGTGTAGTCCTGCCCTGCTTTGATCGTCGTGGCCACCGACGCATCGATCGCCCAGCCGCTCTTCTGGGTGTAGTGACCGATGATCAATCGGCCCTGGTCGTCGAGATCGGCGTCATCGGCCTCGATGGCGGCGAACTTGAAGCTCGTGTCGCCGTAGCGATCGAAGATATAGCCCGCACGGCCCTGGGCATTCACCGTTCCATTGAGCTCGAGGTAGGACGAAACCTTGAGATGCTCGGGCCCGAGATCGAGCAGGCTCATCCCGGTCCCGCCGTTGGGCGTCACGCCGTAGCGCCCGCCGCTCACGCTCCAGGCCCCGTTCGCATACCCGGTGAACAGATCGGCGATGCCGTCGTTGAAATCCTCCAGCGTATTGAGGGTCACCTGCGGCGGCAGGATCTGCACGCGGATGTTGTCGAACGCCCCGCGCGAGTTGTCCGAGCCCACGCCCACCATGCCCCAGTTCAGGCCGAAGGCGTAGCCATCGACGATGCGCGGCTGGTAGGTGTGCGTGAACACCTGCTTGTTGTCCACCAGCAGTGTCACGTTGACCCCGTTCACGGCAAGGACCACGTTGTAGTACTTGTCCGCCTTGACCCCTCCCGGAACCGGCGCCTGTACGTCCACGTGCCAGCCGTTGGCATCCCGGTGCCCCATCACGAGCTTGTTCAGTGCGACATCGAGGCCGGCAAACTTGAAGTCCTGCTTGCCCTGGTAGTCGAAGATGATGTAGCTGTTCGCCTTCCAGCCGGCGGTCGGCTTGATCGCCATCACAGACGCTTGCACCTCGAAATACGTGGGCAGCGCATCACCGACGTGGTAGACGCTCACGGCGTCCTTGCCGATGGACTCGGCCTGCACCTGCAATATGCCGCCCGTGCTCGCCCACACGCCGCTGTCGGCGAAGAAGCCACTGGTTGAGCCGCTGTCGAAGTTCGCCGAGCGCAGCACATCGCGCTTGCCGCCCCCGATATTGCCCGCCTGCACATCGCGCGGCGCGCCGGTCTGCTCCTGCCAGGCGAAGTCCTGCTGGCGCACCACGCCCAGTTCTCCGAACGGCTCGCCGTTTCGGGCCGGGTCGGCACTCGATCCGACATCGACAGCCCTCGACGGATCGGCGCCATCGGATGCGGACAACGCATAGAGGTATTCGGCCAGTTGCGGCTGGAGCATGCGGGATACGGTCCCCAGACCGAACGGCGCGAACGGCACGAGGTAGCTGTTGAATTCGCCCGCCCAGTCGATCAGCCGATCGCCGCCGGTGTTGGCGATCAGCACATCGCGTCCCGCGCCGCCGTAGGCGCGGTCTTCGTAGGTCGGATGCGTGTCGGGCTGGTCGTTGAGGCCTGTGTTGGTCGTGTGGTCGTCGTCGGCGTTCATGAGGTCATCGCCCCAGCCGCCATAGAGGTTGTCGCGGCCGGTGCCGCCCACCAGCCAATCGTTGCCCAAGTCGCCGAAGATCTTGTCGCTGCCGTCGTCGCGCACCGCGCCGTAGGCTGTGCTTTGATTTCCTCCGCTCACGCCGGCCGGACGGATCACACCCTCGTCCTGATTGAAGTTGAGCAGGAAGCCGGGAATCAGCTCGAGCGGAGTGAACTCGAGGTAGTCCGCGAACGTTCCCGTTGTCAGACTGTATCCGAGAACGTCGCCCGGGTTGATCGGCGCATCGAAGTATGGCTGCTGCGCCTCGGCGCCGGAGATCGCGTCGTCGCCCGAGCCGCCGTGCAAGAAGTCGCTGCTCAGGCCGCCGTAGATGATGTCGTCCGACGCGTGCGTCGAGTCGCCGCTCCATTCGTCCGCGTTTGCGTCCCATCCGGGCTGTTGGCTGAACGGCGTCAGGTCCACCGCCTTCTTGAGCTCGCCGGTGACGTGGATGTCGGCCTGCTGGATGCTGCCCGGCGTGCTGATGAAGGTTTGTGTCGTCGGCGTCAGCAAGCCGTTCAGCGGCTCGGCAGTGCCGTTGCGGCTCGTGAAGATGCGCCCGTCGTCGCCGATCACCCCGTCCTGGCCGGTGCCGCCGGAGATCCAGTCGTTGCCGTAGCCGCCGATCAGATCGTCGTCCTGTCCGTCGCCGAACAGCACATCCGGGCCGACCATACCGTAGATGAAGTCGTCGCCCGCCTCGCCGTGCGCTTCGTCCGCCGCCCCGATGTCGTTGGCGGCCGCTGGATCGAAGTCCACGCCGCCCGGTGTGTAGTCCAGCAGCTCGACCGCCCGCGGGATGATGCGCAACGCACCATGGTTCTCGAACGTGGACGTCTGGTCGTAATTGAACTGAAGGAACCCGCCGTTGCCGTTTATGGCGTTGGGCGTGTGGTTGATTCCCACCAGTCGGTAAATGTTCGCATTGTCGCCCGCGATCACGTCGGCGTCGCGAGCGTGGCCCGTCGGGTCCGTCGTGATCGTGCCGTCAGGAATGGCGTCGTCCGGATCCGTGTTGACCGTCGCGTCGCCGATGTCGTTACGCCCGATGTTCGTCCCGGCGCCGCCGAAAATCAGGTCCTCGCCGTGCGGCAGGCGCTGGTCCCGCGTATCGAGCGTGAACAGGCTCGAGTTGTCGCCGACGATGTCGTCCTGGCCGAGGTTGCCGAAGATGACGTCGCTGCCGCCGTTGCCCTCGATGTAGTCGTCGCCGTCGGTGGCCGCCTCGAATGAGGCAATGAACGTCGCGGGCGTAAAGACATTGCGCGGGAGGCCCGCCTGTGCCGCCGACAAGTCGATCGTACCGTCCTGCACGCGCTGCGCGCCCGCTGGCGCGAGGTTCGGCTGCGCAATCGTCATCCGATTGCCAACGACCGTCTCGAGACCCACCGCGCTTTCGATCGAGCCGTCGCCCTGAATAGTGTCGTCGCCCAGCTGGCCGAAGATCACGTCGTGGTCGGCGCCGCCGGCGATGTAGTCGTCCCCGAAGCTGGATTCAAGCCCCGCGACTAGACCATCCTCAATCGCCTTGCTGTGGTAGAGCTCGACGATGACGTACTCGTTCCACGCCGCCACCGGCGTGCCATCCTGGTTGCGGAAAGCACGCGCAGTGCCGTCCACCAATGCCGTTCCCGTTTCATTTGCCAGCGGAAGCGCTGGAATGCCCTGCACAACCGCCGGGACATCCCTGCGGCTGTAGATCACCTGGCCCAGCAGCGTCTCGAACCGCGGATTGATGACGTCCCCGAGGATCCCCACGCGCGTATCCCGGCGGAGCAGCTGCACAGCATCGCCGAAGATGAGGTCGTCGCCCGCATCGCCGTCGATGTAGTCGCCGATGCTATTGCCACCTGCGCCGCCGATCAGGATGTCGTCATTCCCGCCGCCCTCGAGAATGTCCACGCCACCGAGGTTCAGGTCGCGCGAGATGATCCAGGCCGGATCGATGATCTGATCGCTGATCAGGTCGCCGCGGCCGCCGAAGCCGAACACCGCGACCAGATTGCCGCCGCCCACATACTGCACCCGGCCGAGATCGCCGAACACCACGTCCTCGTTTTGACCAGCGATGATGTCGTCGTCGCCCAGGCCGCCGAAGACGATGAGCGGCAGCGTGGATTCGGCGGCGCGCACCGTGTCGTCGTCGCTCGCGGTCGCCTCGAGATCGGGATCGACCGGCGTGAAGGAAGCGGCGCCGCCCATGGTGTGCAGGACGAAGAAGCCGTCCTCACCGCTGTCGAGGTCGACCGTGACGTGGTCGTCGCCCAGACCGGTGTTGAGCACCGTGATGGTGCGGACCTGGCCGACCTGGTGGGTGCCGCCGATGTCGATCGTGTCGGCGCCCGAGCCGGTCCAGTAGATGATGCCGTCGTAGAAGTTGCCGGCCGTGCGGTAGGAAATGCCGCCCTGCGCGAGGCCTTGGATCCAGATGTCCGCGGCTGCCGAAAGACCTTGCAACGCGCCAGGCTGCACGTCGGTGATGCGCACATTGCCGTCGCCGGCGGTAGCGGCTTCGTCGCTGATCATCAGGCGATGGCGGCCAAGTCCGGTATCCAGGTTGAGCGCGCCGAGCACCTGGTCGAGATTCCCGGTCAGGAACTCGAAGCCCGCCGCCGAATGGAAGTCGAGGTCGGCGTTCGAGGCGATGAAGATCTGCTCGTTGCCGCCTCCCAGGCTGACGTTGGTCGAGGCGAAGCCTTCGAACCCGTTGCTGCCGGCGGTCGTGCCCTGGACGTTGAAGATGTGACCTTCGTCGTTCAGGTCGATGTTCAGCGTCTCGAAGCCGTAGTAGTTGACGCCGTCCATGCGAGTGGCGACTTCGACCGTACCGTTCGTGGAGTTCTCCACCGTCATGAAGTCGACGCCCGGCGCGTCGCCGAGCTCGCGCAGCTTGCCCTGGAAGCCGATCACGTAGACGTTGTCGTACTTGTCGACCGTGACGTCGGTCTTCACTTCCTCGAACTTGTCGTCGGCCACCGCGAGCTGCAGCGCCTTGCGCACCGCCTCGGCGCTTGCGTCGAACGCGATGGACCCCGTCTCCCGGCCGAACACCGTGAGCGTGTAGCTGCCGCTGGTGGCGTTCACCGTTAGCGTTTGGACATCGTTGACCGGTCGGTCGTCGTTGCCGTGCACGCGAGTCGAAGACGTCGCGCTGCCGTTAACCAGCTGCAGCTCGCCGCCAGCGAGCTCGATGGTCTTCTTCAGACTGGGCTGCGCTAGCGCCGCAATCTGGGATACATCGGTGTTGGTCAGGTCGCCCTGGAAGCGGACGACGTACACGTCGTCGTTCTTCGTGACGGCGACGTTGCCCGCGCCGATGCCGGCGAGCGCCTCGAGGGCGGACTCGACGTCGGCCGCGCTGGCATTGAAGGCCAGGTCGCCGGTCACGGCGCTGTCGAAGGACAGGCGGAAGGTGCCTTCCGTCGCGTCGACGACGATCGTCTGGATCTCGTTCGCCTGCGGCAGGCCGAGCCCGGTTAGGGTCGTTCCGGTGAGCACGCCCACGCTGGACGTCGGCGAGCCGCTGTCGTCGATGTTCAGGACGTCCTGGGAGCCGAGGCCGTTCGTCAGGTTGAAATCATTCACCGCGAGCAGGTCCACGTGCTGCGCGCCGCGTTCATTGACGAACTTGATGCGGTACACGCTCCCGGCCTTGGTGACCTCGACGTTGCCCGCGCCGATGCCCTCGAGTCCCTCCAGCGCGGTCTCCAGTCCAAGCGCACTGATGTTGAAGGCGAGGTCTGCGGTGATTTCGTCGCCAAACGCCAGGGTGAAAGTGCCGCCGGTGGCATCCACCGTGAGGCGTTGGATCGCGTCCACCGCAGTGACTAGCGTGCCGATCGCCGGCGAGCCGTTCGCGAGGTTG
>Ga0307281_10000223_pt1 | contig 14213 bp, 14 predicted proteins | sample ER_DNA_120_FD_194486 | JGI IMG/M metagenome (GOLD analysis project Ga0307281, IMG submission 194486) | Bulk soil microbial communities from the East River watershed near Crested Butte, Colorado, United States - ER_DNA_120 | ecosystem: Environmental > Terrestrial > Soil > Floodplain | place...
TAGCCCACGCGGCGGCGCGCCGTTCCCGCCCAACTACGATCCGCGCAACGCCCGCTGCACCTGTGCGAGCAGCGGCGCGACATCATGATCGAGATAATAGGAGGCCCCGACCCGCACCGGGTCACCCGCATAGTAGCGCTCGTATTGCAGCATGCGCTGGCCGAATTGCGTGCCGGTAGCGTCCCACGCCAGCTTGGAGAGCTGGATGCGCTTGTCGGCATCCACTCCGGCGCCCCGATAGTAGCGCTGGATATCGGGCCCGATCTCGGAGTGAAGGTCGGCTTCCATGGGATTGATCAGCAGGCCACCGGCACTCAGCACCTGCGTCACCTGCACCATCCGCTCGTACATCTTCGGCAAGTGGTAGCGAAGCGCCTGCAGCGGCGCATAGGCGGGCCGTAGCGCGCCGCGGCCGGTCGGCTCGGCCTTGTCCTCCGCCATCAGGATCGCGGCCTCGATGAGCTGCAGATAGCCCAGGAGCTCTCCGAGCTGTTCCTGCACGTGCAGGAACACGTCGCTCTTGACGGTTCGCGTCATCGCGATGGCGATGCCGGTCATCAATTGGCATTTCGCCAGGCCGCGGATCGCGGTCTGGTGACCGGTGTGGTTGCGGATGCTCGCCTGCGCGAACAGCGCGTTGCCCATCTTGACGTCATTGTAGAGAAAGACCCGGTCCCAGGGGATCAGCACGTCGTCGAACACGCAGACCGCGTCGGGCTCCTCGAAACGCGCTCCGAGCGGATGATCCCATTGCGACTGGTCGCCGGTGTCGAACGGCTCGCGGCAAATGAAGCGAAGACCCGGCGTCGTGGTGGGAATGCCGAAGGCCAGCACGTAGCGCTCCTCGCCCTCGCGAATGCCGGGAAGCGGATAGACCAACAGCTCGTCGGCGGTGGGCCCGTGGGTCGCCAGCATCTTGGCGCCGCGAACGATCAGGCCGTCAGGCGTCTCGTCGACGACGCCGAGGTGAACAAAGGCATTGTCCTGCTGATGCGAACCCTTCGAGCGGTCGCTCTGCGGATTGACGATGGCATGGGTCAGGAACAGATCGCGGTCGCGGCAATAGTCGTAATAGTTCCTGACGTTGTGCGCGAATTGCTCGCCGCGCTGACCGAAGAAGTCCGCGCCTTCCGCCCAGGTCATCAGCACGGTGTTGAGATAATCGGGCGAGCGGCCGACCATGCCGAAGGTGGCGTCGGCCCAGACTTTCATCGACTGGCGGCGCTTGACGAGATCGCCGTGGGTCCGCGGAATCATGAACGAACTGCCGTCAGGCCCGCCGTCGCCGGCATAGGTCATGACCTCGCGGTGCTCCGGCTGCGTCTGCAGATCGTAGAGCTGCGCGATTGATTGAATCGGCCGCCGAAAGACCGGATCGGTTGTGATGTCGCCGACGCGTCGGCCCGAGATCCAGACCTCTCGCGGCGCCCGGCGCAGGCCTTCGATGAACTCTTCTCCGTTTCGCGCTGCCATCAACAACTCCCCCTGCTCAGCGGCAGGCTAGTACGTCTCATTCTCGATCTCGCCACACGCGAAAATTGCTACTGGTCTCTTGTCGATAATGGAAGCCAAGAACCTCCGCCAGCGCGGACACCTCTTGTGCGACAGCCCCCACAAGACAAGAATGCGGCGGCGACCCTCCTCGCCGCCGCGGAGAAACGCATGAAACTTGGTTATTTCACGATGCCGGTCCATCCGCCGGCGAGAAGTTACGTCGAGACGCTCAAGGAGGATCGCGAAGCCTTTATTCTCGCCGACCGGCTCGGATACAGCGAGGGCTATTGCGGCGAGCACCTCACCGACGCGGCCGAGAACATTCCCAACAGCATGATGTTCATCGCCACGCTGCTCGGCGTGACCTCCCAGATCAAGGTCGGGACCGCGGTCGTCAATCTGCCGCACACCCATCCGGTGGTGGTGGCATCGAATGCGGCGATGCTCGACAACCTGTTCGAAGGGCGATTCATCCTGGGCATCGGCGCCGGCGTTCTCCGCTCCGATGCCGAGGCACTCGGACTGCTGGAGGCGGACCGCAACGACATGTTCGCGGAAGCGATCGACCACATTTTGGCGCTGTGGGCGGGCACGGCGCCGATCGACCTCAAGGGAAAATACTGGACCATTTCGACGGTGAAGACGCTGTGGCCCGAGGTCGGCATCGGCGACGTGGTCAAGCCCTTTCAAAAACCCCATCCACCGATTGCCGGCACCGCCACCGATCCGGACTCCAAAGGCCTCATCGCACTCGGGCGGCGCGGCTGGTGGCCGATCTCCTCCCATTTCCTGCATCTCAACTGCCTGAAGAGCCAATGGGCCAACTACGCCAAAGGATGCGTCGAGGGCGGGCACAAGCCCGATCGCGCCAACTGGCGGGTGGCCCGGTCGATCTTCGTCGCCGAGGACGACAACGTGGCACGCGCCTATGGCGGCGACGATCCCGACAGTCCCTATCGCTTCTACATGAGCCAGCTCACGGCGAAGCTGAAGAAGGCGAGGCGCATGATCGCCTTCAAGTCGCATCCGGACATGCCCGACGAGGACATCACTTTCGATTATATCTTCGACAAGATCGTGATCCGCGGCAGCGTGAACCGGGTCGTCGACCGCATCCTGGAGCTGCACGAACAGGTTGGAGATTTCGGAACGCTCCTGTACTGCGGCAAGGACTGGGCCGATCCGCAGCTCGGCCGCACATCCATGGAGCTGATGGCGGAGAAAGTCATGCCTGCCGTCAATGCCGCACTCGGAAAATCCGTGGCGGCGGAATAACGCCGTCAATCGAAGAAGCCAAACCTAAGGGGAGTGACCGTGTCGCCCAGATCCCAGGACATCAAGCAATCCGGCCTTATCGGCTTTCTCGCGCAACCGGACGCGCCCACCACGGGCGGCGTCGTCATCCTGCCGACGATCTTCGGCGTCAACGCGTTCGTGCGCGGTTACGCCGAGACGCTCGCGCGCGCCGGCCTCGCCGCCGCGGTATGGGACCTCTATGAAGGCCTGCCGCTGACGACCGACTACGAAGAATCGAAGTCGCGCGCGCGCAAGCTCTCGGATGCGGGGACGCAGGCCAAGGTCGAGAAGTGGATCGACCACATGCTGAACGATCTGCAACTCACATCGGTCGGCGTGATCGGCTTCTGTCTTGGCGGCCGCTATGCGCTCATGACCGCCGCGCAGGACACGCGGATCAAGGCCTGCGCCGCGGCCTACCCGTCGATCGACAGCCCGCGCCTGCCCAGCCAGGAGCTGGACGCAGTCGCGCTCGCCGCCGACATCCGCTGCCCCGTGAGCGCCATCCAACCCGGGCACGATCATGTCGCCAGCGTTGAGACCTACGCGGCGCTCAAGAAGACGCTGCACAAGCGCGCCGCGCCTACGATCTGGCAATACTATCCGGACGCCGAGCACGGCTTCATGCACCGCAAGGAGCCGGCCGCAAACCCGGCGGCGACCGTGATCGCCTCTCCGCAGCTCGTCGCCTTCCTCACGGCCTGCCTGCTGTGACAGCGGATCGGGCCGTCGGCGCGGCAGTGACCGCCCGATGAACCGGCCATGAGCGCGGACGACCCGTTCCGGTTCAAGCTCACCGACGAGCAGCGGCGCATCGTCGCGACCGTGCGCGACCTCACCCAGAGCGAGTTCAAGCCGCGCGGCCTGCAATACATGAACGGCGCGTTCCCCTGGGAGAACATCGCCAGCCTTGCGAAAGTCGGCGTGCTCGGCATGGCCGTGCCGCAGGCCTATGGCGGCACTGAGTTCGGCGTCTTCGATACCGCGCTGGTGCTCGAGGAAATCGCCAAGGGCTGCTACGTCACGGCCATGGCCGTGCTGGGCGAAGTCGGCGTCCAAACCCGCATCATCGCAACCTATGCGCCGGAGGCGATCAAGCGGCGCCTGCTGCCCGCAGTTTGCACGGGCGACTGCATTCTCGCCATCTGCATGACCGAGCCGCAGGCCGGAACCGACGTCGCGAGCTACACCACCAACACGACCGTGCGCGGCGACACGCTGCGCCTCAAGGGCGTGAAGACACTGGTCAGCCGCGCCGAGGAAGCCGGCGCCTTCGTGGTGTTCACGCGGGTCAACGGCCGGCCCGGACGCGACGGCATCGGCTGCGTCCTGGTCGAGAAAGGCACGCCGGGCCTCGTCCTCGCCGGCAAATTCCACACTATGGGCGGCGAATACCTGCAGGAGGTGCGGTTCGAGGATTGCGAATTGCCGGCGGAGAACCTGCTGCTGAGCGAAGGCGGCTTCAAGAACCTTCTTTCGGCGTTCAACACCCAGCGCTGCCTCAATCCTTCGATCTCGCTCGGGCTCGCCGAGGGCGCATTCGACGAGGCGTTGCGCTACGCACGCGAGCGCGTGGCCTTCGGCCGCCCGATCGGCGAATTCCAGGGCATGCGGTGGAAGCTCGCGACCATGTACCATGACATCGAAGCCGGCCGCGGCCTGCTCTACCGCGCCTGCGCCACTGCCGATCCTTTTCCGGATCCGCTGCTTGCCGCGACGGCCAAGGTTTATTGCAACGAGATGTCGGTGCGCGTGACCAGCGATGCCCTGCAGGTCTTCGGCGGCTACGGTTTCACCGACGAGTACCTGGTGTCGCGGCTCTATCGCGGCGCGCGCTACGGCAGCCTCGGCGGTGGCACCTCCGAAACGTTGCGGGATCTGATCGGGAAGCGGCTGATGGAAGCCGATGTCCCGGATGGGATATTCGGGCTGTCCGATTTCTAGCGTGGACGAGGTGTGCATGGACGATGAGACGACGTTGCGCCGCAAGACGGCGACCTTGACGCGGATGCTCAATCACCAGGGCACGATCGGAATGTTCGGGCACGTGTCCGTGCGCGTGCCCGGCACCAACCGCGTCTTGCTCAGCCCCGGCGGCGGCACCGACAAGTCGACGGTGCAGCCGGACGAAATCTTCGTGTTCGATATCGACGGCAATATCGTTCATCATCCCGGCGGCCTCATTCCGCTGGAATGGCGAATCCATACCCGCATTCACCGCGATCGTTCGGAATGCATGTGCATCGCGCACCTGCATGCCCGGCACGCGACCGTCCTCGGCATCGCCGGCCACGACGTCGTGCCGGTGTTCCTGCACGGCTCGTTCCTTCACGGCGGCGTGCCGACCTGGAACAATCCGCGGCTCGTCGTCACCGACGACCAGGCGGCCGACCTCTCGCGCGCGCTCGGCGACAAGATCGCGGTGCAGATGCGCGGTCACGGCAGCGTCGTGGTCGGCGAGAGCGCGGAAGCCGCCTTCTTCGGCTGCACCTTCCTGGAGGAGAACGCCTCCAAGCAACTGGAAGCCGAGATCATGGGTGGCGCCATCGCGCTCTCCGCCGACGAGGCCCGCGACTGCTCGGAGAGCACCTACAATCCGCGCCTCTTCAAGTTGCTGTGGACGTACTACGAGAGCAAGGTCGCGCTTCCGGCCGCGCCATCGGGTTAGGGTTAGGCCTGCACACACGGGGGAACCAACACCAGGGCAAGATCGCACTTGCCGGTCGCAACGACGGCCACACCAAGGAGAATGGTTATGGGTTTTCGTTTCGCTTCCACCGCGTTCGCCGGGTGCCTGTCGGCTGCGCTCTTGATCGGGGCCACTGCCGCGTCGGCGCAGACCGCGCCGCTCAATTCGCGCGTCGCGCTCAAGGTCGGCGCCATCGGCGCGGTGTCCGATGCCGGAATCTTCATCGCCCAAGAGAAGGGCTACTTCAGGGACGAAGGGCTCGACGTCGAGATCGTCGGGTTCAAGGCGGCCCCGCAGATCCTGCCGGCAATCGCAACCGGCGAGGTCCAGGTCAGCGGCTCGGCAGTGACGCCCGCCCTGTTCAATGCCTTCGCGCGCGGCATCACCATGAAGCTGGTGGCCGACAAGGGCCAGGTCGCGCAGGGATTCGGCTTCGCGGCGATCGTCATCCGCAGCGACCTCGCGGACACCGTCCGCGACTTCAAGGACCTGAAGGGTCGCAAGTTCGCTGTCATGGGCAAGGGCGTCTCCAGCACCACCCAGCTCGGCAAGGCGCTCGAGCGCGGCGGCATCGAGCCGAACGAGGTCGAGCTGATCGAGCTCGGGCTGCCCGAGATGGTTGCCGCGCTCGGCAACAAGGCGATCGACGGCGCCACGCTCCTTGAGCCGTTCATCACCTTCGCCACCGCCCGCAACGTCGGCTTCCGCTGGAAGGGGATGGAGGATTTCCTGCCCTTCACCGGCCAGAACGGCGTGATCATCTATTCCCAGCAATTCACGCAGGAGCAGCCGGAGGCTGCCAAACGATGGATGGCGGCCTATCTCCAGGGCACGCGCGCCTATCTCGACGCCGTCACCAAGGGAGCCGATCGGGACGGCATCAATGCGATCCTCGCCAAGCACACCGCGGTCAAGGACCTTGCCCTGCTCGCCAAGATCGCCCCCACCGGCTTCGACCCGAACGGGCGGATGGAGATCAAGAGTCTCGAAGCCGACCAGGACTGGTTCCTCAAACTTGGCCTGCAGCAGAGCCGCGCCGACCTCGGCAAGGTCATGGACTATCAGTACGTGGACTACGCCGTGGCGCGCCTCGGCAAGCGCTGAACGTACGCTCATGGAGATTGGCCCGATTGCTGGCGCGTTCGCGACTTTACAAAACTTTACGTAGGCGACATGGGCGAGCAAACACCATCCCCTACCTTGGCGCTCGCGGGTATCCCGCCCAACCAGTAGGAGCGCAGGATGGTTGACCAAAACGATACCAAGCCATCGAACCCGGACCAGACCGCATCTGCGCCGCACCGAGGCAGTCGACGAGGCACGTTCCTGATCGCGTTGCTCGCCGTGGCGCTGCTGGCCGGCATTGGCGGGAGCATGCTGTCGACGGCGTTTGGCCAGGGTGCCGGCTGGCATCGAATCAGTTGGCGCGATCACGGCGTGTTCGGTGACTCGCTCACTCCGGCGCAAATCGATGACCGGATCGACCGCATGACCAAGCACATGGCGATCGAGCTCGACGCCACGCAGGACCAGCAGGTGAAGCTCGCGACTATCGCCAAGGCCGCGGTCGCCGATCTGCGGCCGCTGAAGGAGAAGGCGCAGGGCGCGCGCGCTCAGGCGGTCACGCTCTTGACCGCACCCACCATCGATCGTACTGCAATCGAGCGCCTGCGCGCCGAGCAGCTCGGGCTTGCGGAGACCGCGAGCAAACGTATCGCGCAGGCCTTGGCCGACGCCGCCGATGTGCTCAACCCCGAGCAGCGCCGGAAAGTCGCGGACTGGATGGCGCGCCGTCGTCCGTGGATGCCTTGGCATCATGGTTGATGGGACCTCGGATTGATGGATCATCGTGGGCGAACGTGTCCTCCTGATCGAAGATGATTCCCGTCTTGCCGCGATGGTCAGCGAGTACCTCGGCAAGGCGGGCTTCCATGTCGTTCATGCCGAAACAGGCGCCCGCGGCCTGGCGTTGCATGGACGCGAGCCGGCAGATGTCGTGATCCTGGATCTCATGCTGCCGGACGGCGACGGACTGGACATCTGTCGCCAGATGCGCGCTCGGTCCGACAGCCCGATCCTGATGTTGACCGCCCGCGGCGACCCGATGGATCGCGTCGTCGGGCTCGAAATGGGCGCGGATGACTATCTTCCCAAACCATTCGAGCCACGCGAGCTGCTGGCTCGGCTGCGCGCGATCCTGCGCCGGCGCCACGCCGGGCCCCGACCCGATGTTCTGCGTTACGGCCGCATCGAGATCGACCGGGGATCACGCGAGGTGCGACTTGACGGTTTGCCGCGTCCGCTCACCGGCTATCAATTCGCCCTGCTGCTGGCGCTCGCCGAACACGCGGGTCGCGTCATGTCCCGTGACGCACTGATGGACCTGATCAAGGGCGAACAGATGGAAGCGTTCGACCGGTCGATCGACGTGCATGTGTCCCGCATTCGGGCCGCGATCGAGGACGATCCCAAAAAGCCGCGGCGCGTCATCACCGTCCGCGGCGCGGGCTACGTTTTCGCCAAGGCCCAGGACTGAGGGCGCCGGCATTCTGCCGCGCCTGCGCCGCGAGGACAGACTTGGATGAGACGGCTTTACCTTCAAGTCTATTTCACCATCGTGGCGAGCCTTGTTCTCGTGGTCATCACGGCAGGTTTGCTCTGGCATTTCAGCACGTCGTTTCCTCCATTCGGGCAGCAGTTCGAGGTTGCCGGCGAGATCATCGCCGAGCTTGTCCCGCCGGCGGATGCCCCTCCACAGGCTCAGCAGGAGGCGATCGAACGGTTGGCAGAGCGCATCGGCACCGACCTGACGCTGTTCAGCCGCACCAACGAGCGGCTGGCATCGGCAGGACGGCGGCTTCCGGCTCCTGGTCGCAGCGGCCAAACCGGCGGCTGGGTGCGATCGGCGGGCGGACCGGCGGTCGCGATCCCGCTTCCCGACGGCCGGCGGCTGGTGGCACGCATCCCGGCGCGGCCACGCCCGGGCGCGCTCATGCTCGCGGCGTTCCTTGGGGCCATCGCGCTTGTGGTCGCGCTCGGCGCCGGTCCCGTGGTCAGACGGCTCACCGGACGGCTCGAGCGGCTGCAGCGCGGCGTCGAGTCGCTCGGGGCCGGCGACCTGCGCGCGCGGGTCAAGGTGGAAGGCCGCGACGAGGTCGCCCGGCTTGCCCAAAGCTTCAACCAGGCCGCCGCCCGGATCGAGAGCCTGGTCGACGCGCACAAGATGCTGCTGGCCAATGCGTCACATGAATTGAGGACGCCGCTCACGCGCATAAGGCTCGGTCTCGAGCTCGCCGGGGCGCCTCCTGAACGCAAGGCGGAGCTCGAAAAAGATATCGCCGAGCTCGACCAGCTCGTCGATGAGATCCTTCTGGTCAGCCGCCTCGATGCGACCGAGCAGCTGGACGTTCGTGAGAACATCGACCTGACTGCGCTCGCGGCCGAGGAATGTGCACGATACGACGGATGCACGCTGGAAGGACGGCCGGTGACCGTACATGGAGACCTGGCGCTGCTGCGTCGCATGATCCGCAACCTCCTCGACAATGCCCAGCTTCACGGCCAGCCGCCCATTGAAGTCACCGTCGACCAACAGAATGATCGGGCCGTCCTGCGCGTGTCCGATCACGGTCCGGTCATCCCCCAGACCGCCCGCGAACAGCTGTTTTCGATGTTCTATCGCATTCCAGGCCGATCCGGTCCGAAGGGCAGCGGACTGGGCCTGGCGCTGGTGAAGCAGATCGCCCGCCGACATGGCGGAGACGTCGTCTACGACTCTGCGCACGGCAGCTGCTTTGCCGTCACCTTGCCGGCGGTTTGACGCACCGGCGTTCCATCACGACGGCGTCGCAGATTTACCGGCCAGCACATCCAGCAGCAGGTCGAGCGCGGCGGCGCTGAAGGCCTGCATGTTGGCGACGCGGTCGGCACCGCCGGTTTCGAGCGTGGTCGACCGTTCGATCGGACCGGCCACCGCGATGCAGGTATGGCCGGCCGGATCGCCGTAGCGATTGCCGCTCGGCCCGGTGGCTCCGCTCTCGGCCAGCGCCCAGCTCGCGGAGAAGCGTTGCCGCGCGGTTTGCGCCAACAGCCGCGCATAGGGCTCGGTCGAGGCGCGCATGCCGAGCGCGGAGATATCCGGAAGATCCAGCAAGGCTCGCCGGGCGACCTGGGTGTACACGACGGCCCCGCCGAGGAAGTAGGCGGATGCACCGGGCAGCGCCAGCAGCGCCGCCGAAACCAGGCCGCCGGTCGAGGATTCCGCCACCACGACGGTCTCGCCGCGGTCCTTCAGGCGACGCGCGATGTTCTCCGCGCGTGCGATCAGCTCCTGCATTGCACTCGTCTCCTTCGTTCAGCTTGACCGGCCGGGCGCGAACTTGCCCGCACCGACGAGCCGCGCCTATGATGCCAGAAAGCGCGCTCGGGCGAGATCCCCCGCCGACAAGAGCAACGCCGGTGAGGAGATACATGGCGAAAAAGCCCGCAGCCAAGAAACGCAGCACGACCAAGCGGCAGTACGACGACATCCTCTACGAGGTGAAGGATCAGGTCGCGTGGGCGACCATCAACCGGCCGCGCGTGCTCAACGCGTTCCGCGAGCAGACCCTTGACGAGCTCATCGACGCGCTGAAATCCACCCGCGAGGATCCGTCCATCGCCTGCGCTGTCGTGACCGGCGCCGGCGACAAGGCGTTTTCCGCCGGCGGCGACTTCTACGCCATGAAGCGGCTCAACTTCGTCAACGGCGCCATGTGGAACGACCGCATGCAGGGTCTGGCCATGACCATCCGCGGGCTGCCGATTCCGGTCATCGCCATGGTCAACGGCTGGTGCATGGGCGGCGGCCACGAGCTTGCGCTGTGGTGCGACCTGGTCATTGCTTCCGAGAACGCGGTGCTCGGCCAGACCGGAGCCCGCGTCGGCGCCTGCCCCACCGTGGGCGCGACCCAGTACCTGCCGCGCATCATCGGCGAGCGGCTGGCACGCGAGATGATCTTCTGCGCCCGGCGCTTCAGCGCGAAGGAAGCGGTGGAGATCGGCCTGATCAACAAATGCGTGCCGCAGAGCGAACTGCGCAAAGAGACCTTGACCTGGTGCGAGACCATCAAGGGCCACAGCCCGCAGACGCTGCGCATGACCAAGAAGAGCCTGAACTTCGAATCCGACCTGCTTTATGCGTCGTGGCAGCACGGCATGGAGCTGCTCGCCCATGTCTGGGGCTCGGAGGAAAGTCTCGAGGGCATGGACGCCTTCCTGGCGGGCCGCAAACCCGACTTCCAGAAATTCCGCATGCACAACAAGCGCGAGCTCGAAGACTATCTCGAAGGCTGCGCCCAGGATCTCAACGCGCCGCCCTCGATGCGCAGGAAATAACCCGGGAAACTCTCCATGAATGACGACGCCAACGGCCCACTCGCCGGCACGCGAGTGGTCGACCTGACCCGCATCCTCGCCGGCCCGCTCTGCACCATGATGCTCGGCGACATGGGCGCCGAGGTGATCAAGGTCGAGCCTCCCGACAAGGGCGACGACACCCGCGGCTGGGGCCCGCCCTTCGTCGCCGGCGAAGCCGCGTATTTCCTCGGCGTCAACCGCAACAAGCGCTCGCTCACGCTCAACATGGCGGTGCCCGCCGGCCAGAAGATTCTCGCCGGCCTGGTCGAAAAGGCCGACGTCCTCATCGACAATTTCAGGATCGGCACGCTGGAGAAGTGGGGCTTCACCGACGCCTGGTTCGAGCAGCATGCGCCCCGCCTCGTCCGTTGTTCCATCACCGGCTACGGGTCGACCGGACCCAAGGCGGCGCTGCCCGGCTACGACTTCATCCTGCAGGCCGAATCCGGGCTCATGAGCATCTGCGGCGAGCCGGACGGCGGCCCTACCAAATACGGCGTGGCGATCGTCGACGTCTGCACCGGGATGCTCGCAAGCAACTCCATCCTCGCCGCGCTCAACGCCCGCCATCGCACCGGCAAGGGCCAGAAGGTCGAGCTCTCGCTGTACGAGACCTCGCTCGCGATGCTCATCAATGTCGCCTCAAACTACCTGACCGCGGGCCGCAACGCCGGCCGCTTCGGCAACGGCCATCCCAGCATCGTCCCCTACACGACCTACCAGGCCGCCGATGCGATGATCGCCATTGGGATCGGCAACGAGCGCCAGTTCGGACGCGTCGCCGAGGTGCTGGGCCATCCCGAATGGGCGAAGGATCCGCGCTTCACCAGCAACCGCGCCCGCGTCGAGAACCGCGATGTGATCGACGGCTTCATCAACGAGGCGCTGTCGCACGATGACGCCGATGCCTGGCTCGACAAGCTCAAGGCGGTGGGCGTTCCCTCCGGACGGATCAATTCGGTCGCCGACGCGCTCGACGATCCGCACACCGCCGCGCGCGACATGATCGAGACGGTCGAGCATTCCACCATCGGCGCGCTCAAGATGCTGGGGATCCCGTTCAAGTTCTCCGACACCGCCTGCTCGGTGCGGCGCGCACCGCCGACGCTCGGGCAGCACAACGATGAAATCCTCAAAGGCGAGCTGGGGCTGGACGAGAAGGCGATCGCGGAGCTGCGCCAGGCGAAAGTCATCTGAGGACAGCGCCACCGGCCGCGAGGGTAACGTCATGATCACCGGTTTGAACCACGTCTCCATCGTCGTGCCTGACATCGCGGCCGCCGCCCGGCAGCTCAAAGACAAATACGGACTCGCGGTCGGACCGCGGATGGAAAACCCCGAGCAGGGCGTGCGGCTTGCCTATGTCGAGCTCGGCGCCGCCAGGATCGAGCTGATCGAACCGTCGCGGCCGGATTCCCCGGTCGCCAAATTCCTCGAACGAAATCCGAACGGCGGCATTCATCACTTCTGCCTCGGTGTCGACAACGTCGACGACACGGCGGCAGGGCTGGCGAAGAATGGCGTGCGCGTGCTGGGCACCAACAAGCCGCAGCACAACGTCGCGGGCGAGCGCATCGCGTTCATCCATCCCGGCGATTTTCTCGGCGCGCTGGTCGAGATCGAGGAGCACGCCGGCTGACCGGAACGACCTAGGCCCGGGCACGCTGCTCCACGTTGGCAATTCGCGCCGGCACGCCGAACTCGCGCCGGCAGACCTCCGCCAGCGCGGCGACCCCCTGGCGGATTTCCTCATGCGAGGGACTGGCGAAGCAGAGCCGCATCCGGCTCTTGCTGTAGCTCTTGTCGGTCGACCATTCCGGCCCCGGATTGATCGCGACGCCGCTCGCCAGCGACGCCTGCGCCAGCTTCTGCGTGTCCACGATATCGGGCAGCTTGACCCAGAGGAAAATCCCGCCCTTGGGGTCCGCGAACTCGGCCGAGGTGCCGAACTGCTCGGCGAGTGCCTCCATCAGCGTCTCGAGCTTGGCGCGCAGGCCGCGCGTGAGCTTCGGCACGTGCTCGTCGAAATGGCTGGTGCAGAATTCCGCCAGCACCATCTGCTCCAGCGCGCCGGAGCCGGCGTCGGTCTTCAGCGGCAAGATGCGCGAGAGAACTTCCCACGGCGCCACGATGTAGCCGACCCGCAGCGCCGGCGCGATCGACTTGGAGAACGAGCCGATATGGATGACGCCGCCGCGCTTGCTCATGGCGTAGATCGCCGGCGGGCGGCGGCCGTCCCAGATCAGGTCGGCGTAGCAGTCGTCCTCGAAGATCGGCACGCCGTATTGTTCCGACAGTTTGAGCAGCTCGAGACGGCGCTCCTCTCCCATGATGGTGCCGGTCGGATTCTGCACGGTCGGGATGGTATAGATGTATTTGGGTTGGACGCCGCGACGCCGCTGCTCCGCGAGCGCGGCCGCGAGCGCATCCATGCGCATCCCGCCCGCGTCGAGCGGAATGCCCACGGCGTTGACCCCTAGCCGCGTCAGCCTGTTCAGCGAGCCCTGATAGGATTCCTGCTCGATCAGCACGGTGTCGCCCCGCGCCAGCAGCAGGCCGTTGACCAGGTCGATCGCCTGCAGCGAGCCCGAGGTGATCAGGATTTCGTCGCTGCCGCAGGCAATGCCCGCCGTCTGCTTGAGCTTGCCGGCGAGGAACTCGCGCAATGGCAGATAGCCGAGCGGGCCGCTGTTGAGGCCATAGGTGGCGAGCGTCCTGCCCTCGCGCGCGAGCACGGCCGTGACCGCCGCGGTGAGACGATCGACCGGCACCTGGTCGGCATCGTTGTTGCCGCCGACGAAGCTGTATTTCGCAAGCCCCGTCCACCGGGCCGCCGGCGCCGGCAAGCCCGCCGCCAGCACGGGCGCGAAGTCGAACGATGCGGACGTCATGAATGCGTGTCCTTGATCTTGTGAGAGCCGGCTCCCTCGGTCCTTCGCATGCTAGGCTGCAGCGATGCGGGAGGATAGACCCTCGCCGAGAAACGACATGCCGGAGAGCAACGCATGGATACGCGCGACCTCAACGAAAAGGGCCTGAAGCTTCGCAGAGAGATGTTCGGCGACGAGGCCGTCGACAAGCGCATGAAGGCGTTCGGCGCTTTCGGCGAGCCGCTGCAGCACATCATCAACGCTTACGCCTACGGCGACGTGTGGAGCCGGCCGGCGCTGCCGCTGGCGACGAAATCGCTCGCGATGGTCGCGATGATGGCGGGCGCCGGGCGCACCAACGAGCTGCGCGTCCACGTCAAGGGCGCGCTCACCAACGGCTGCACGGCCGAGCAGATTCAGGACATCCTCCTCCTGGTCGCGATGTACTGCGGCATCCCCGCCGCCAA
>Ga0307281_10000225_pt1 | contig 14163 bp, 17 predicted proteins | sample ER_DNA_120_FD_194486 | JGI IMG/M metagenome (GOLD analysis project Ga0307281, IMG submission 194486) | Bulk soil microbial communities from the East River watershed near Crested Butte, Colorado, United States - ER_DNA_120 | ecosystem: Environmental > Terrestrial > Soil > Floodplain | place...
GTTCACGAAATCTCCGTTCTCAATCAGAGTCAACCGGCAGGCTTTGCCCAACATCACTTTCGGGTCGAATTTCTCGACCTCATCCTTGGTCATTTTCTTCCCCTTCCATGACTCGACCATCTTCCGGAGTTTAGCTGAGGGATGCAGGGATTGTTTCATCACCGTTTGGACTTTGAACGGTTTCCCCTTCAAATCCGATATGTAAGTCCCATCCATCAAAACTTCCGGTAATTCCCAGATAATCCGCACGTCGCGACTCGTCCATGATTGATTATTGAACGAGTGTGGTTGTGTTCCAATGTCAATCAACCCAATACACCGCGCCAGATGTGCTCCCGCAGGAGGATTTTCGAATGAACCGCCTTCACGCCATCTCACATTGCACCTTCCTTTCTTGTTTGGTTTTATAAACAGAGAAGCGGCGTATCCGTGGGGAGTGGGGTGAACCGGAAAGGCTAATAACCGGCTCAATGGATACGCCGCTAAATGGATTCCCACTCACGCCAACACCATAATCTTTACCGAAAACTTGTCAATCGAGTATTTGACAAACAAAAACCCTCTTGAACCGAAATTCAAGAGGGTAAAAAGACCGAATAACCAGTTTACAATCCAAGTCCAGCCTTCAACCCATCGCGTAAACCAGTCGCAGCCGCCACGATGTAAGGTTGATCTTCGAGGTTCCAACTCGATCCGACCGTCGCGTCAAACAGCATCGTCGCACCGTCGATTGCGATTCGCGCTTTGTCGCTCTTCAATTCTTTCACCGGAAGACTCGCCACAATCTGGCGCAGGAGTTCGCCCGTAACGGCGTTTCCTTTTACCAGCGTATCGAGCGTATTGTACGCCTGCACGAACTGTGGTTTCCATTCCGGATGATCCGTGACGGCGATGGAACCGCCGATGGATGCCGCGGCATACGTCAGGTTTTTGATGTCTGCCGCTTTTTGTTCGGTGGTTGTGCCGGAACGAAACAACGCGCAACCGGGTGAAGTCAGGAGGATGGATGCAAAAACGATAGAACCGAGGAGTTTCTTCATTGCATCACTATAGGGACAAACCGACCGTATTCAAGCGCAACTTTAGCCAGAATAGTCGTCGCCGATCGGTTCAACTGATCGCCGTTGTTCGGGTTATAGAAATCCACCCATTTGTAACCCCATACATTGATGTAGATCCGTGCCAGACACGACCTGTGGTCCTTATTCGGAATGAACCGATAAAACCCGCATTGGATCATCGTGGAACTGGCGGAACTCCGCGCCGATCTGAGATCAGACGGCCAATATGCCGGACGGACTCGGGTGATAGTCCCAGTGGAGTTAGGGAATGATTCGTGGCAGCAGACCCACTGGCGGAGCTTGCGCTGCTACCACCGGCGAAGGGGAACCTTCTCCCCATGTCGTGTTGGACCCCACCGCATAGAAAAACTGTTGGCCGGCTATTGGGGTTAATGGCGCCGTCGCCCAAGTGCCTATTCCATTGGTGATTCCAAGCATGTTCGTCCCGCCATTCGCTGAAAAATTTGATACAAGTGTCCATGTGTTCAGCGGCGCAGATACGTCCACGCTGCGGTAAACATTAAACCAAAGATCTCCAGTTACGTTGGTCATCACATAATCAAAGGCCAATTTTGGCGCCCGTGACGGCGGAGGCACAGCCCCAAAGATCTTCAACATGACACCCAGAAGGATGACCGAGAATACGGCGATCAACACCCTGGATCTCCCGGTGATTTCGAATAGTTTGTCTTTCATGATTTTGTTTCTTTTTGCTGCCGTACTCCTTCGGCATGCGCGCTTTTTGCTGTCAACTTTAGTAACTCATCCAATCGCCCGTTGATCGACATGTCGATCTTTGCCACGACCCGCTGTGTTTCATTGTGTTCCTTGCTGCTGATCCACCTGGACACAACAATTGCCACGACATTCGTAATCCCAGCCACAAAAGCGACCTTCAACGTCTCGCTCATTTGAGGACGATAACCAAAAAAATGAGAATTACAATCCCGATGAAGATCAGTTGTTCGTGCCGGCGCGTTTCGAGGATTATCACCCGCCGCTCGATCTCAGCCAGCCGATCGTTTTCGGATTGCAACATCAGAGTGGATTACGTCCGAGTGCGACCTGGAAGGCGCGAAAAGCGTTGTATAACGCCAGTTGATCCGCCGCTAAAAGACCAGTACCAATCGTATATCCACCGCACGTCTTGATCATAAGATCCTGAGGAACGCCTTGATTTTGAAGTTGGAGAATCTTCAACCCGCCAGATGGCGCGGTCGGCAATGCGCCCGCCGTGTTCACACTTGTCGCGAAAATTACTCCTTCTCGATATAGTTGAACGTTCGCCGCACTTGCGCGAGTCATTAAGTACAACCCTTTTCCAGAAGCATCAACTCCATTTGCATAATTGTTGGCCGATGCGAATGATCCGATAACACCTTGAGATGTTCCACCGGACCTGATCTTCATCCATACCGTGTGATTAACCGGATCAGACGAAGAGATTCCACCCGATCCATTAGCCGCTTGTGCGTTGGCTTCCAATGAATAGATACCGTAATGAAAATCGTTGACCGAAAACGAGACTGACGCATCAATCCCGGTGTCGAATCCATTGGCTGTCGTTAAGCGGATGCCAACATTTTCAGCGTAAGTCGATGAAATCGTGTCTGAATTCAAATTATCATCCAGCAACGAACCAACGTCCTTGATCAATGGCACCTGGACGGCACCAAAGTTGTGAAGACCCGCGCCGTGAACGTAATCATCCCCGGCGAACAGGTTCAGCCGTTTTATCTTAGCTCGTAATCCAGACACGGCTTTGATCGCCGTTATAAACTGGCAAGCCGCTTCCTTCGTCGCAGCCGACACGTTTCCGGTGTTTGCAACCGCCCGCGTCACCCAATCATCCACTTCCGCATCCGAACAAACGACAGGAGGAGGAGCGACCATGATCTGAGAGAGTAATAAAATCTTTGTCTCAGGAATCAACCCGGGTGGAACACGACTCAGGATTTCAGCCGAATTAGATAGAAGTGTTTGAGGGTCGCAACTAATACCGAAATCTCCTCCCGCTGAATTGGCGATGTCACACATCACTTTGAGTTTCACCAGAGAAAGCATCCCAAGAGGGATCACGCAAAGGAGACACCGCGCCTGTTCTAATAGAGCGTCAATATTCGTGTTGATAGTCTCCCCGTCTCGTATCGCGCACCACAAAACCAAATCAACCGCATCGTTCATCGCGCCACCCAGCCTGCAATCAAGACACGATGAATCGGCGATGGATTCAACCAGGTCGCATCCGTTGATTTCGCAGAGGATGGAGAGTTTGACTGCGGCAAAAGCGCCAACCGGTATTGTGCAGAGCAGACAGGCCGCTTGAGAAATCAGCCAGTTGGAATCGCATTCAACCGATGTTCCATCCCGGATCGCGCAGAGGAGAACAACTTCAACGGCGTCAAACAGAATGCCGTCCAGATTGCACTGGAAACATTTTGCGTCTGACAAAAGTTCCTGCGGATCACAGGACATCAGGCGTACATCTCGTCAGGAGCTTCGTCCATCATGCCACGCTTCTTCATCATGGATTCGGGTTTATCCTCCGAATCCTCCGAATCGCTATCGTGGCGCACGTAGGAAACCATGACTTCATCCTCGTAAACCTCGTCCACCTTGATCTTGCAGACATTCCCCGGTTTAAGTGCCTTTCCATGAAAGAAAGACTTCGGCAACAAAGCGGTTTCTTCAGATGAATCTTCGTTTTCCGTCTCTTCCCCGGTGGATTCGTCTCCTGCCTCAGTCTGTGAGGCTTCTTCGTCGTAGATGTCGTCAGGCATAAAAAAGAAAGAGTTTGCTGGCCACCCAAACAAGCATGGCCAGCATGAATGTCAAACCACTTACACCTCGTCCACCGGGCACAGATCATTGGCCGATCCGTACTGCTGAACGGGATAACCAGGGCTCGGGTTACAAGTCGGAATTTCAGGGATGCACATCGGTTCCCGCTTGTGGAAATACGAAACAAGGAACTCCGTCCACAAAGGCCGGATCGCGAGCTTGAAGTCCGCGATGAACTGCCCCTTGTTGCGCCGCTTGTTCTCGATCACGCAGCCATCGGCAGTTGCGCCGAGGTTGTCCCTGACGAACTCCCATTTTCCAGCCCAGTTACGGGCCGAAAAAGGCATCTCTGGATTGATCGGTTTGCTGTCCGCAAACAACGCTTCGAACGCTTTCTTGTGGAAGATGAACGTGAGCGCGAATTGCGCCAGTTGGAAATCCGGGTTGTCAACGGAACCCAACCCTGGATCGCCGCCGGCACCGGATGTGACCTGATTCACATACGGCAGAACCAACTGATAGCGGTAACGGTTTGGGGCCGCAGCAGCTCCAAGATCACCCACGAAGTTGAATCGAAGCTGCATTGGGTCCACCCGGACCATGAAGTTTCCAATCTGGCCGCTGAATCCATAACGCCAGTAGGAATTGGCCGCATCCCATTGAGTGAACCGCCAGTTGCCACCGACCGAAGGAGTGCCTCCCACGCCAGTTGAGCCACCTAGTTTGTCGAGTTCCCAACAGGTTTCGATGTCCGTCACGAGTTCGATGAATGGAGCCGTTTCCTTGAACGGGTTTTTCCCGGCGTATCCGCGGAGCATCAACGGATTGAACATCCGCTGCAATGCCTGGGGAACAAGCTTAAAGACGTTGTTCGGAGCGACCGATGTATCCAGGAAATATTCCTCGTCACCAACAACGGTCCAAACGAACGTAAACCGATCTAGCGTGGCATTCAGGGTAAGCAGATTCTCAGAGCGGGTATGGCCGAGTGTCCGCTTCCGAAGGAACATGGATTGAATCGCCGATGTCGCCGGACGAAGGATGTCAGTAATGATGTACTCGAAGTTTTGCTCTGCATCCGTGACGTGCATCATTGAGTCAAAACACAAAAGAGGAGTCTGCCATGACTGTTCCTCCAGGTAGTAGGTGAGCCGTTCCGCGCCCCACCCGATTTGATGCTCGTCCTTGTCGCAAGCCGTTCCAACGCAGGAGGCGTACTGTGTCCTGTTCCAGACCTTGGTGGTATTCGGAAAGACGTGACGGAACCGGTCCAGCCGATGTTCGACTCCTGACGCGGCCGGGAATTCACCCGTCGCAACATTCATCACCCATGAATCGGTTGGACGAATGTCGAACACGATCAACTCATCGTAAATGGGTTGCTGATCGACCAACAACTGAGGAAAATCAACGCAATTTGGGACTGACATAAACTTCTAAAAACACTGGTTTTGGTTCCAAAAGCACAAGTGAACGAGCACACGCTCGACACTGCTTTTGGGGGTGTTTCAGAAGCTTGCGCTTCAGAAGTCGGGTTCGCTTGACTCCACCTGCGGAGTTTATGCCCGAAGCTGGCAGGGAGTTTTTGTCAGACCTACAGCAATGCTGACGTGTGACTGATAATCTATTATTTCAAATTCGTCCAGTCTTTTCACAATCTCGTCCAAGCACCAGTTTGCGAGGACTGCCCTTGAGGTCCGTATATCCGACGATCAGGCCAAGTCGGCAGAGAGACTTGAGGATCACACCGTGGCGCTGGTGGAACTCACCAAGGCTCTCTTGATCGAGACGAAGTTCCTCCGAAAGTTGACCCGGTGGCTTCTCATATTCACGGCAGGATTGCTCATACTTACGGTAGGCCTGCTCATATTCACGGTATGCCTTGTTGTATTTGAGTACCGTACGCACCCATAACACCAGCATCACTAGCCACGCCATGAACAGCACGCACCATACGCCTAACCATGCGCTCCAGCGAACCGGCGCAAGCCCTAGTGCTTCGATTACCTCATTCATTTCGGTTGTCCTTGGTTTTCAGCGCCAGTCGCTGAGCTTGAGTCGTTAGTCCCCAGGTCTCGCCGCTTTGCGGATTGCCGCCTTGGATCGGTCCATCGGGTGAATCGAAGCGCCCTGACCGTTCTCGCTCTTACTGCCTCCTCCGCCGCTTGGACCTGAGTTTTTGATTTCGTCCAGTTCCTTCTGTACTTTTCCCAACTGGCCTTTGAGACGGGTGTTCTCCAGTTTCAACAGCGGCGCTTCCAACGCCCGAGTACGCATCTTCACTTTATCCTTCAAAAGTTGCTGTCTCTGTTCCGGTGTCAGTCGAGGATCAAGAGCGTTTCCCTTGAACGCAGACTCGATAAGCGTCGTGGAATTCTGAATGGCTGAGTTCCACTCATCGTCCCCTTCCTTTTGCTGAAGGAGTTCTCTTGTCTTGGTCTTCTCCAACTCCTCATTCCAAATTTTGGCCGTCTCGGTTTTGGCAGTTTCGAAGCCCTTGGATTTGTTCTCGAAAAACTCAGTCCCTTTCTTTCGGGCATCTGAGAGAGCTTTGGTTTGTGCAGCCGAAAGTTTACGGACTTCTCTGATATGCGCCTTGATGTCATCCGAGAAATCAGGCGCCAGTTTCTTGAGTGTGGTTGTCAGTTGGCCAGGGTCCATATTAGCCATTTGCAGCAAATCCTGAGATGTGAAATTCCTGGTTGTCCCATCGTCCAGAAATAATGGAACCTGACCAAGTTCAGCAACCGCGGTCTGCCACGCTTCATGGAATGGTTTCTCATATTTTTCCTGAAACTCCTCTGACTTCGAGTAATTAGTGAACCGGAGTTCTTCGTCTGCGGCTTTAAACCTCTTCTCCAAATCCTCTTTCTCTTTAAGAATCTGTTCGCGATCTCCCATCCTCGCCAGCTCTGACTTTAGTTTGATGTTCTCTTTCTCGTACTGCTTCGTGAGAGACTTCTGTTTGTCAAGTAGTTGCCACGGTCCAACTTTCTTTTCTTTGTCCCCAATCTTGCCTTCGACTTCGGCCGGCTTCTCGATCCCTTTCTCCTGCTCGGGCGCCTTTTCATCTTCTTGTTGCTTCTGTACTGCCAGTTTCTGTTGTTCCTGTTTTGGAACTATTTGCTCCGGTTCGACCTTTGCGTCCGGCAGCATTGGGTTGGTGACACCCTTGGTTTTCAGCGCATTGGCCACGATACCTTTGATCCGTTTGGACGGATTCAGGCCGGCAGATTTTCCAGGTAACTGGATCTCGCCACTGGAACCAATCTGAGGAGCGACATTTGGAGTCGCAACGTCTGTTGATGGGGCAGGAGGAGCTTCAGGCATAATCAGGTTTCATCAGGCATTCGGGTTGAGTTTACCAACATGCGCTCTTTTTTCAGGGGGCGCTTCCATATCCGTGACATTCATCAATTTTCCAAGGAACATCTTCGCGCCTTCCAACCGGTAAGCATTGGCTACAGCTTGAACTTGATCCGAAGCCAGAGGCATATCCAACTGCATTTGAACCAGCGCAACCTCGACGCCACGGTGGAATTGTTCCGAATCAAAAACTTCCTTCAGGTAATCCGTGAGTGACTTTGAAGTGACGAGAAGCTTTTTAGGTTCGAGTTTCAACGATGCAAACCTATGCCCGTTATCCAACTTACGTCAACTGGTAAAGTCCTCGCTTGACTAAGTGTTTGATTGAGTTGGTTTTTCGGTCTGATGTTGATTGGCCTTGGCATTAAGTTCCAATGCTTTTCGGGCTGCATCGGCTCGAATATCCAATTCGGATTCAGCCGTCTTGGTGGCAATTTCCAATCGTGCTTTCTCAGCCTGTTGTTGTAAATCGGATTCGTGCTTTTTGCGTTGCTGCTCTTCTTTCATCTCGAAACTGACTTGTCGTTGAGCCGTTTTTTGGCTGTGCGCTTCCTCCCGTGATTCTATTTTTACCTGATCCTGCATTTGGCTGGACTGAATCTTGGCCATCGCTTCAGGGTCCATCTGTCTATTACCTGACTGTTGTTTCTCTGCCAGCCGTTGCGTGAAGGCTTTGATCTGATTTGCCAGTTTTCCGCTTGTTTCCGCCAGTTTCTTCGCCTGTTCTTTGTGAGCCGGATCTTTAGAAATCTCAGCGATGAGTTCGCTGACGTTCATTAAGACGTTCTGGAACCCAATCACCTGTTCTAGTGTCGTCATTCCACCCATCTTCAACACCCGGCTGACCAACATTGCCAGTTCTGCCAGGAGTGTTTCGGCAAGCTCAAGCCGGTTATGTTCGGCTTTCCATTTCACTATCGCACCGGCCATAAGAGAACCAAAAGCCACCATCGCGTCATGACGCGTGTTGGAAATCCGCTCATCTTCAGGAACCAGATCATTCGCCAGCGCCGCATCGTCCGTAACCGAGAGAGTCGCCATACGAAGTATCTTGCTCTGCGCTTCCGGGGTGTAAGCCGCCCGCCATTCCATCAACTGTTGGGCAATGGCCATTTCCATCGTCTTGTTTCCGCTGCCCATCACTCGTTCTGGCTCCACTTCCCAAGCTTCGGAAACCATCAGTTTCTCTGGCAATCCGCGTTTCAAACAACGCGCCCGGAATTCCCGGACTTCTGCATCCCGGCTGTTGGCCTTGAAAAACCTTCGTTTGATCTCCCGATACTGGGAGTTCTGATAACGGTACGCCTGTTGGAGCGCAGCCGACACCAGAGTCATCATGGCGTTTAACTCGGCCATCACCTGGAACCGTGTCTTCTCAACCTTATCCCTCGAAAAGTTCTGGTTCTGGACGTAACTCGATGAGTTCTCGTTTAGTATCCGGCTGCCCAGAATCATACCGAGTTCAACCAATTGCTGGTTTGGGTTCCATCGCTCGTTCTGACCAAGGAAATGAATGGTTTGATCAATCACCCCGCGGCTGACCATCTGTAACTTGAGCGCCCGTTGCGCTTCGTCTTCCGAGTCCACCCGGAAATACGGCATCAGCGTTTCGAAGATGGCTTCCCATGTTTTACAGTTCAGGCGGTTCTGAAGATGGCAAATCGAGTAGAGAAACCAACCGAGTGACCGGACCGAATGATACTTGAACGGAGCCACCGCTGACAGATCCGCAAACTGAAAATGGATAATCTCATTGATCGTGCTTCCCCAGACTCGATCCCCGGAATCGTACAGGAACATTCCCTTGTCGGAGTCGAGCAGGTTCTTTGTCGGCATCGTTTTGGTTGCCCCGTAACCTGTGGCTCCGTTCCACGCCGAATATCCACCATACGCATCAAAGATGATCTTTCGACGCCAGCCTTCCTGCTTGCCGCTGTCATCCCAGTAATAAAAATCGTACGTGTCGATCGTCTGAACGATGTCCGAAGAGTAGACCCCTGAATCCTGTCTGAACCTTTCCTCCATCTTTTCCGGGGACCAATACTCCGACCATGTTGCCCCGCCGCGAAGAGTGCGGGTTTGTTCATCTGCCCACTTTATAGCTTGATTCACCACGGGCATGTTCCAGCCTGGATCGCGGTTTTTAAGGCGAGTCAGTCGATGAAGTTCTTCCGGTGTCCTGCCCCTCCAAACCGCAAAGAAAGGAAGGTTCTTGAACGTCAACCGAGTATTGGACGGCATCAACACATCTTCGATTCCAATTGGTTCCAAACACCAATGATCTTCGTCTTCGTAGACTGCCGGCCCGATCCCGTGAATGATATTCAAAGCCAGTTGCGACCGCTGGCATTCAAAATACGGATCACTCCGCTTCATGATCCGGCTGATTTCATTGGTGACAATAATCCCCCGTTCCTGTTTCTTGTTGGATACCCCGTCCTCGGTCCGACACGTATAATAGTTTCCCGGCTTGTTGAAGCCTTGGTAAAGCTGAAGACGGGCATCGTGACAGAGCCGCGTCATTGCCAGATCGTTGACGTTTACTTCGATGTGGTTCGCTTCCTCTTCTTCATCGGTGTACGGCGCCGAACCATTGGCAAGAGAGTTGATCCGTGTCCGGTTTACGCTCCGGGGATAGTCAGCTAACCTGAGATCATACACTATGTTCTCAATAAGTCTGGCATTGGTAAATTTCACTGTGGAAGCTTTACGCCTGTTTTACGCCTATGGCAAGAGCACTCCGTTCCCGCTCGTATCTCTCAATGATGGCTGGATCAGGTAAACGCAGCGCCGGCCACGTCATTGCATCCTCGTTCAACTGAGAAGCGTTCGGATCATGATCCCAATCCTGACGCACACACCGGCAGGTTGGCCACGGATTCCATGCCCGTCCGTGGAACATGATTTGCAGTTCATCATCCAACCACATCAAGCTTTTGTCTTCCGATAAGTTTGGCCGAATTCTGGAATGCAGATACCGTTTTGCCGCGGCTGGTTTCCATCCGAAGAAATCACAATGCCGATCGTACCATTTCGGACCAAACACTTCTTCTGGTCGATTCATGAACTCTTTAAGAAGTGCATCCCAATCCACGTCGCCCAGGAGCACATCCGGTTCCATCAGGAAAAGAATATCCCAGTCTCGCCGGTTGCAAACATGCGCCATCATGGCCGTCAAAGCACAGCCCATGTATTGCCAGTTGTTTTCGTGCGGTCGATCCGGTTCCGCCCCTCCATTTACGATTTCCACAAGTTGACCCATCCGGTTGCATTTCGGGTCAGACCAAGTGCCACAACAAATCAGCACATGAAATGGGTGCAGCAACGGAATCATTCGGTTGTACCATGACTTGAGGCCAAATTTCCCGTTGTAAACCGGGTTCAGTTGATAAGCTGTATTCCCGGTTTTAGGATCAATCTTCTGAATCCATCGCCCTTCGTACCGGGCGTTAAACTCAGCCTGAGAGTTCCAATAAGAGGTGCAGGCAAGAATGATCCTCACGCCGGCCATCCTTTTACGATGATAGGGGTCCCTTCAACATGGACCAGATCAACACCGTCATTCACCATCTCATTCAGCAAGCGATAGACGCCCATCCATTCTGATTCCTCACGAAAATCATGCCACGCGATAATCTGCGGCCCGTACAACATAGCCTTATCTGTGTCAGCCTTTACTCCTTCGTAAGTGTGATCCCCATCCACAAACACAAAGCTGATTCCTGACGGGTAAGCGAACCTCTTGGAATCCCCGTCAATCGCAATCACGTTCGGAAGATGAATCGCATTGGAAGCCACGATTCCTGGTTTCTCTGCGGCTTGATGAACGATCAGATTCGGATTGTGTGTCCAGTCTAATGCATAAACGGTTTTCTCTGTGGCAGCCTGAGCCAAAGCGCGAGTCAGACAACCGTTTGCGCAACCTACTTCGAGAATGTTCCCTTGAGTATAAAGCGCCAGCCATACAATGACTCTGGCTTCAAATTCTATCGTGAAAGGGTGGGGCATTCCGATTTCTATTGAACGAGCCTCTTCCGGGTAGGGAACAGTTTTCATCGTGGTATCCCAAACTGCATTGGATTGATGTTTCGAGTTTTGAAGAAAGCCCTCGCCTGTCCAAGGTTGTAAAGTTGACCGGCTAACTTGTATCGAATCGAACGATCCTCCCAACCGTTGGCGTGCCTTTCATGCCAACAAATATTCGGAATCGCCAATGGCTTGTTTGGATTCGTTTCCTCGATCAACACCCTGAGCGTGCAATCCCATGCTTCCCGGCCAAGCAGCATATCCGGGTAACATTGGCCGTAATTCCGCCACCAACCAACCCGAAAAAAGAACAGGTCGGAACCAGGATACTCCATTCCTTTATAGACCTCTTCATCGGCAATCGGTTTTTCCATCCGATGATAGAAGTCTTTTCGGAAGCAGTACCCGGCATCGTTGTTCTGGAGTGCGGCTGAGATTTGCAAACAGCAATCTCCACGAACTCCGGTATCGTTGTTGGTCAGCACCAGAATATCGTCATCGCCTGATTTGTTGGCTCCGAAACAGATCAGGTCTTTTATGTAGGGCAGACGTTTTGAGTTCTCGTTGAACAATCTCGGCAGTTCGGAATCCTGAATGGGAAGTTCCTTCCACGATTGTCTAACCCATGACAATTGAGCTACTTGAATCCGTCTTTGACTCTCCCGGTCAGGCGGAATGAAGGCTGAGTACATGTGCAGGATCACGTTTTTTCCACCCTTCCACAACGGCCAGAACTTCGTTAACCCTTCTCGGACTTTCGTTGTATTTCACATGGAGAACGCAGTTGCCTTTGGGTTTTGATCCAGTCCAGCCGTCGATCGTTAAAGCCACATACGGAACCTTCGAAGCAGGAGCAAGATGAAGTGTCGCCGTGTCTGAAGTCAGCAACCCATCCGCAATGTCGTACAGCCCGAGAAGATCGTAAATCCGCATCCCGGAAACCCGCGACAAATCCACCAGATGAAACTGGTTGCTCATCCTCAAAATCGGATTCAAAATATCCGGCACAAACGGGAATGGAGACGAAATCCCAGTGAAGTTGTAGAGTAACACCGGCTTCGTCCGTTTGTTCAGATTCAGTTTCTTGACCAACTCATATTCTCGCTCTGGTTTACGACGGTCGAACACCAGAGGAAGCGTCAGCATCTCTTCTCCCGTGAATCCAGCCCGCCGCCACATCGAAGTCCCGTAATCTGGCGCTTTGGACATATCCACCCCCCAGTTGTGACCGTGTGATTGAAGGACTATTCCACCATCGTTGGTAATGAGATCCAAGGTTGCTATGATCTCCGGTGAATCATCCCACCAACGGCATATGATTCCACCGCCGAAGACTTCCTGCATGATCTTCCGGGCTGTCGGAATTCCTTCGTACCAGCCCACTCTCAGGACGTAGGTTTGAACGTAGGAAACACCTTCGAGAACCGAAGCGTATTCACGGCTGACAACCACGACGGGTTTGAATCCAGTCCGATCAAAGACAGCCTTGAATGCCGGAAGAAGCTGAATGATGTCTCCGAACCTTCCAAGCACGCAGAAAACGGGAGGCTTTTCAGGCACAAGGAAACAACTCATTTCGATTCACTGAGCACCCAACATCGAGGATCGAGTCTTGTCCGTGTATCCGAAGAGAGCCGTTGATTAATTGTCTCTATCGGGCACCAAACCTTCAACTTCAATGGGCAGTCACAAGCGGAGCACACCGTAAGTTTTTCATCCACCGAAGTCTTCAGTTCCATGTCGTGTTTGATCTGGAGCATCGCCTTGATCCTGTCTGCATAAAGGTGTGTGAAGTAAGCGGTAAAATCGGCTCCGTCGTTTTTCGGACAACCAACACAAACCAAGGCTCGCTTTTCAGCCATGACACCTTCAACCGGCCTGGCTCCACTGCCGAGCCAATCTTTGAGCAGCATTGCGCCGGACCCGACTCGTCTAAACTTTTCCACAACACTTCGCCATACGCCGTTTTTTTTTCCATCGGGAAGAGGAGTCGATCCACCGCCGAATTCAACCCATTGCGTCCAACCGTTGGCCATCAACCGAGCCGAATTATGCTCATCTACCCATGTCTCAATTTCGGTTTGATCGAGGGTCCAACCGTTCTTGGCTGTAATCGTCGGATTCTTTTTTCGGAAGCTGAGGACAAACTGAACGCATTCATTAAAACTGCCCTGAAATGGTTTCTTCATTCCGGCTTCAGGAAATATCGCCTGAAAAGACCCCGGCGGGAAGTTGTTTCGAGATTTTAGACGAGCCACGGCACAGTCCTCCATTTGGTTTTATCCAGCATTCAATTCCCCGTGTGATTTAAGTCTAGCCATAAGTCAGTGAAACGCTTGACTAATTTCAGGTCGAAATCAACATGAAACTTCTCCTCAGTTTCTTGTGTTTCTGACGTAAATCCTCTTTCCAGTCTTCGTTCTTTTCACGGGCTTGCGGGGCTTCCATACGGCGTATCATGAAACTCAGACGCCGCGCTCCCTCAACGGCTATCACGTACCAATCTGCGCAATCCGGACTTCTCCCAATTCGTTTCTTGGTTTCCTCTTTGATTTCCACTTCCTTCTTGTTGCCTTTGACCTGTTTCCATTCACGGGCGCAGAGTTCGTCCACCACTTCATTTGGAAGGTTCCTTGATTGTGCGCCTTCGATGACGAACCTTGCTGAGAACCAGAGTTCCGTGACGAATTTGGAGTATAGTTCATCGCATCGTTGCAGCCGGCGTTCCTTGGTTTCTTCATCCCAAATAAATAGATCACTGCACACCGGACGTTCCGTGGCTTTCCCTCCAAACTCAACCGGATTTACGTCAGCACTCCAGACACGGGCAAAAGCTGTCCCGAGTGAACCGCGGCCGGTTGAGTCATAGAATACATTTGAAGCCGGGATGTTTTTAGATTCACAGTCCTTCTTTACGAACTCAGCGATT
>Ga0307281_10000227_pt1 | contig 14052 bp, 7 predicted proteins | sample ER_DNA_120_FD_194486 | JGI IMG/M metagenome (GOLD analysis project Ga0307281, IMG submission 194486) | Bulk soil microbial communities from the East River watershed near Crested Butte, Colorado, United States - ER_DNA_120 | ecosystem: Environmental > Terrestrial > Soil > Floodplain | place: USA...
TTGCTGATGCAGTTGTCGCGGGCCGTCGGGGGCGGGGGGCTGCTGCCGCCGACGCTGGCCGCCTGGCTCCCCAACATGCTGGCAGGCGTCGGCGCGGTGTGGCTCTTGCGAAAAGCGCAGACGTAAAGGAGACGGCAGGGGGAGGTCAACGAATGCGGCCGAGGGCGTGAGGCTTCCCCCGGCCGCGTAGTTCATCCGTCCCCTACCGTCTCGTTAGAACGCGTACCGCCCGCCGAGCTGGAACACCCAGCGAGATCCGAGCGAGTTCAGCGTCACCTGGTTCTTGACCGGAATGTTGAGGGCGTACGTCCCGCGCTGGTTCACGACGTCGTAGCCCGTCAACCGGATGAGCGGCTGTTCTTCGAACCCAGTCCCCGTCACCCGCAACAGCCCCCAATCGCTATTCAGCAGGTTCAGCACGTTGAGGATGTCCGCGGTGATCTCGAGCGACTGCCCGCCCAGCGTGTTGATCACCTTGCTGAACCGGGCGTTCAGGATGTTCTGCCACGGATTGCGGCACACGTTCCGCGGCAGGATCCGGCCGCGGTTGCCTTCGAGGCACGGCTCAGTGTTGATGTAGGTGTCCAGCGTGGCGAATTGCGCCGGGGTCAGGCCGGAGATGTCGGCCGCGCTGCGCGGCACGTACACGGCGTCGTTCGCCGTGAACCCGTCGGCGTTGATGTCACCGTTCACGGTGTAGGTGAACGGGATCCCCGAGATCCCGCTGTAGGTGAGCGAGAAGCGCGAGTTGAACGGCGTGTTGACCGTGCCGCTGATCGTAATCTTGTGGGGCCGGTCGAAGGTGGAGGTCCGCAGGTTACGATGATCCACCGTGCCGTCCAGCACGCCGTTCGCGTAGTTCGAGCCGGTGATGTCGGACGTCAGCGAAATGAGGTCGAGCGAGTGTGTGTACGTGTAACTCGCCGAGAACTCGATGCCGTTGCCGAACCGCTTCTGCAGCTGACCGGTGATCGAGGTGGAGCGGTCCTTGCTCACATTCGAGTTGCGGATGACATCCAGGTAGGTGCCGGTCACGCGCGTCGCCGTCGCCGCCCCGGTCGCCGCGTTGATCGTACCGTAGAGCGGCCGCCCGGCTTCGCCCAGCGATGCGCCCTGGAGGCCGACGAGGTTGACGTCGGTCAGCAGGAACTGGTTGAGCGCGCGCGTATAGAGCACGTCCACCGTCCCCAACAGGCCCCAGGCGAGCTCGTGGTCCATGCCCACCGCGAGCTTCAGGGCCTGCGGGAATTTGAAATTCTGGTCGAAATAGACGATGCTCGGCCGGCCCGCCGAGGGCGCCGCGCCACAGCTGGTCGGCTGATTGTCCGGGTCGAGCGTGAACGTCGGGACGGTCGCGCCGCTGCAGAACAGGCTCTGCTGCTCCATCCCCGTATTGCCGTAGGCGTTCGCCACCCACACGTAGGGGGGCCGGCCGCTGAACACGCCCACGCCGCCGCGCAGCACGGTCTGGCGGCTCTCGCTGACGTCGTAGTTGAAGCCAAGGCGCGGCGACCAGAGGATGTTCCCGCTCGGAAATGCGCCGGTATTGACCGTGTTGCCGCCGATCCCCGGGAAGTGAATCGTGTCGAGGGTCGGGTTGAACGCCGGCGCCGGCTGATTGGGAATGTCGATCCGCACCCCGGCCGTGAGGGTCAGCTTGCGAACCGGGGAAAAACGGTCCTCGGCGTAGAAGCCGTACTGTTTGACGTGGAAGTCGGCGACCGGCCCATCCGGGCGCTGCGCCGTCGGCAGCGCGCGGAAGAACTGGCTCGGCAGCTGCGCGGCGAGCGAATCGGGACTGTTGAAGTACCAGATGCCGATCGAGGCCGGGAAGAAGACGTTCACGAAATGGAAGAACTCGTTGTGCGTGCCCACGGTGACCAGGTGCTGGCCGGCTTGGAAGGTGACGTTGTCGGTCACCTCGACGACCTTCTGGTCCAGCGTATTCGCCTGCGAGAAGCGCTCGGCACCGGCCGAGACGTAGGACCCCGTACGATTCCCCGCCACCAGGATCAGGGGCACCCGGTTGGGGAGGTCGCGCACGTCGCTGATCGTGCTGTAGGCGAGCAGCAGCTCGTTCGAGTAGTTGCCCGCAAACCGGGCGGTCCATTTCGCCCGGCCTGTCCGGGTCTTATCCGTGAAGTTGTACCCGCTGTTGGACAGCTGGTACCCGTCCCGCAGGTTGCCCGTGCCGCTGGGGAAGCCGCCGCGGTACGAGCGGGCCAGGGTCAGACGGTTGGCATTGACAAAGATCCCCGACACCTCGATGTGACTGTTGGTGCCCGTCTCGAAGTCCAGCTTCCCGAACAGGTTGGTCTCGGGGTTGGGAATCGTGGGAGCACCGAAATTGCCCGGGTCGAACCCGCCGGGCAGCGACTGGAGGATGCTCCGCACCGAATCGAGCCGGGCGCCGGTGATGCCGACACCGGTCGTGTCCGTGGGGTTCGTCAGCTGAATGCTGGATGCGAACGGCCGCACGTCGTGGCGGAAGTCGCCGGAGAGGAAGAAGTGGACGCGATCCCGGATGATCGGGCCGCCCAGCGAGAAGCCGTACTGCTGCTGCTGGTATTCGGCAACCGGGATCCGGATCCCAGCGGTGTCCTTCCCCACGAAATTCTGATTCTGGAAATAGCCGAACGCCGAGCCGTGTAGCGCATTGCCGCCCGACTTGGTGACGGCGTTCACCAGCCCGCCCACGAAGCCGCCCTGGCGCACGTCAAACGGCGCGATCAGGATCTGGAATTCGCGGACCGACTCGAGCGACAGCGGCCGGGCGTTTACGCTCCCGCCCGGCAAGCCGTTGGTCGAGCCGAGGTTGAACAGGTCGTTGTTCGAGCCGCCGTCGATCTGCACGTTGTTGAAGCGGTCGTTCTGTCCGGCCACGGAGTTGCCGCCGCCACCGGTGCGCGCCACTTGCGGGGCGGTACTGACGAAATCGGTGAACGACCGGTTCAGGGTCGGGAGCCGGTGCACGGCGGAATCGGAGATGGACGTCTGGGCCCCCGTGCGGGACGTGGACCGGAGCGCATCGGACTCGCCGCTCACGTTCACCGCCGACAACTCGACCGCTGCTCGCTTCACGCTCAGGTCCACGACGAGGCGCTGACCCAGGCTCAGATAGAAGGTGTCCGAAGTCCTTGGCTCGAAGCCGATCGCCCGGACGGCGATCGTATACGGACCGCCCACGCTGACGTTCTCGAAGTTGTATACGCCGTCTTGGCGCGCACGGACCGCATGGCGCTCGCCCGTGGAGCCGCTGACCAGGGTCAGCTCGGCCAGCGCGACGCCCGCCCCAGCCTCATCGGAAATGCGACCGGTGACGGCGGCGGTGGTCACGCCCTGGCCCGCGAGAGTAGGTGCAACAACGGGGAACGCGAAAGCGACAATGGCTCCGACGGACCACAACAAGCGTTTCATGGATAGGCTCCGGAAAACGGTCGGCATGGCATGAAGACCCGCGAAGAGGTTCAACAGGGACGCGGACAAAGATGCCCGCGACCCGGGGCTTGTCAATCGGGCGACGGCGAAGATGTCGCATGGGCGCGCCGCCACAGCACGAACACAGGGATCCCGGCGAGCAGGATGCCCACGTCCACCGCCGAAGCCACCGGCTGCGACACGAAATAGTTGCCGAGCAGAAACAACGAGGCGACGAGGAACACCCCCGGCACCACCGGATAGCCCCAGGTGCGGTACGGTCGGGGGAGGTCCGGCCGCCGCCGGCGCAGCACGTAGATGGCCGCCACCGCGAGCGCGTAGAAGGGCCAGATGCCGATCACGAACTGGTCGGCCAGCTGGGTAAAGGTGCGCACCAGCACGAACACCATTCCGAGGACGGCGGTCAGCACGATCGCGGCGCCTGGGGCGCCGGTCTTCGGGTCCACTCGGGCGATGACCGCGGGGAACAGCCCGTCCTCCGCCAACGCGTAGAAGATGCGGGGGGAGGTCATCATGGAGCCGTTGAGTGTGCCGAACGTGCTCACGGCGACGGCTGCCGATACGGCCGCGACACCCGCGGCGCCGAACAGCAGCTGCGCCGAGTCGGCGGCGACGAGCTCGGCGTCTTTCATGCGGCCGATCGGGATCAAGTGGAGGTACACCAGGTTCGCGCCGAGATAGAGCACCACCACCACGGCGGTCCCGATGAGCAGTGCCCGCGGCAGGTTGCGTTGGGGATCGCGTACCTCGCCGCCGACGAACGCCAGATCGGCCCAGCCGTCGTACGCCCACAGAATCGACACGAGAGCGAGGAGCACGGGCGAGAGGGCGACCGGCGCGGCGCCGCCCGCCGCCCCGCTCGCTGCCGGTCCGCCGCCCCCGAGCAGGAATCCCAGGACGATCAGGGCGAGGAGCGCCGCCACCTTGAAAACGGTGGAGACGTTCTGGAGCAGCGCGCCGCGATGAATGCCGCGATAATTCACCGCCGCCACGACGGCGACGTAGCCCGCGGCGAGCAGCTGCTCCGCGTGCAACGACAGGCCGGCCACCGGGGCGGCGGGATCGATCCCCAGGAGGCGCAGCGTGTACGCCGAGGCCGTGATGGAGATCGCCCCGAACGCCCCCGGCCGGATGACGAGCAGCTCGGCCCACCCGAAGAGGAACGCGGGCAACGGCCCGAACCCCTCCCGGATGAACACGTAGATGCCGCCGGAGCGGGGGAAGCTCGCGGCAAGCTCGGCGTAGGTCAGCGCCCCGCACAACGCCACGATGCCGCCCACCACCCAGAGCCCGAAGAACGCCGCCACGTCCTCCACGCGAGCTGCGATGGCGGCGGGCGTGCGGAAGATCCCGCTGCCGATGGTGGAACCGACGGCGACCGCGACCGCGCTCCACAAGCCGAGCCGGCGCGGCAGCCGTTCGCCGAACGCATCGCTCGAAGTGTGCATGGACCGGGGAATATACATTTCCCGCATCATGTCACGACGTTTTCGCGTCCTCGCCTGGACCGCCGCCGGCGCCGCCTATCTGCTCATCGTCCTCGGTGCCGTCGTCCGCATTACCGGGGCGGGGCTGGGCTGCGGGGATGACTGGCCGGTCTGCCACGGCCGCTTCTTCCCCTCGTTCGCCGACATCAAGACGCTCATCGAATGGAACCACCGGCTGGTGGCGGCGATCGTCTCGACACTGGTTGTGCTGCTGGCCGGATTGACCTGGTGGGAACGACGGGGCGTGGGGACCCTAAAGGACACGGGCGGGGAGCGGTCGAAGCCCGGCGTCGCCGGTTATGTCGCGTTGGGGCTGCTCATCGTGCAAGTACTGCTCGGCGCCGTCACGGTGAAGCTCCGCCTACCTCCCTGGACCATCATCCTGCACCTGGGCACGGCGATGATGCTCCTGGCTACGCTGATCGTCGCGGCGCGCGGGCCGGCCATCACGTGGTCCCCGGGCGTGCACCCGGGGTTAGGAGGTGCTGCGCTTGGCTTCGTGACGGTGCTGTTCGGGGGACTAACCGCGAACTTGGGTGCGGCTACCGCGTGTGTGGGATTCCCGCTGTGCAACGGGCAGGTGTTCCCGGACGGGAACTACCTCCAGCACATCCAGTGGACGCACCGGCTCCTGGCGTACGGGCTGTTCGTCTATCTCCTGGTCTGGACCCTGCGCGCGCGTCGGCCCGGACCGGCGGTGGCGCTCGGACTCGCCTTGACCCAGCTCGTGGTGGCGGCGGCGATGGTACTGCGCCTGGTCCCCCCTCCCCTCCAGGCGGCGCACGTCGCCGTCGGTGCGGCGCTGTGGGCGACATTGGTGGTGCTCGCGTCGCGCGAGTAAACGAAGAGGCCCCGGGGTTCCCCGGGGCCTCTGGGAGATCCGTCCTCGCCCTTCCGTACTACGGTGCGGTGATCGTGGTGGTGATACTCGCAGTCGTACCGCCGCCGAAGATCTCGATGACGAACCAATGGGTACCGGCCGGGTAGGCGTGGTTGCCGGTCGTTTGCGGCAACGACCCAGTCGCACCCGCCCCCCCGTCCTCGAAGCATGCGGTGCCGAAGTTGGCCACGGTGCTGTCGGAGCAGGCGTAGACATCGATGTCCGGCGCGCTAGCGGTGCCCGCCCATGACGTCGTGAAGCTCACGGTCGCGGGAGCGGCCAGCGTGAACTTGAACATCATGCACGGGCCGGTCGAGCCGAATCCCAGCGCGTTTTCCGGGCACACGGCCGCGTTGTTCACACTCGTGGCCGTCGAGACGAGGAAGCTGGACCCTCCCGATGCTGGCAGCATGGAGGTGATGTCCGGCGCAGTCTGCCAGCTGGAAGCCGCCGCCCACTTATCGCCCGAGGCCGTCACGCTGGAGGCGGTGTTGAGGGAAACCGTCAATCCCGCCACGTACGTCACGGCGATGCCGCTGATAGTCAGGGGACCCGGCGCGGCGGTAAAGGGGACCAGGACCTTCACGGCGTCCGCCGTCTTCGAGACGACGGTCGCCGCACCTGCGGTCGGGAACGACACGGAGACGGTCGCCGGGTCGAACTTCAAAACCGCCGTCGACGAGATGGTCAAGGTGTCACCGCGGGTCGGGGTGGTCGACGACAGGGCGCCATCGAAGGTCACAGGCAGCACGACGACCTTCACCGAGTCGGTCAGGCCGGCCCCGGTGGCGACGACGTACGTGGCACCCGCCGCCAGGGCGGAAACGACCGCCCGACTCGATGTAGCCGGATTCGGCGCATACGTCGGGTCCACCGCGACGCCGGCCGTCCCGGCCGCCCGGGTAGCGAACGTGACGAGTTCTTCGAGCGCGAGGGAGCGCCCATCGAGGACCGACGCGGTCACCGTGGCCGTCGCCCCCACTGCCAGGTCCAGCTCCGCGAAATCCAGGGAGATGGCCGCGGGTGTGCCATCGTGATCCGACAGGGGATCACTCTTGCAGGCGGCCGCCATCGCGGCGAGCCCGACCAGGACGCCGATGAGTCCCGTGAAACGTGAGTGCATGCGTACCTCGCAGGATGGTCTGACAGCCATGGTCTGACAGCCTTAGAAACGTTGCACGTCCTTGACCGCCTCGGGGCCCAGCAGATCGGCCCAATCCGGGCGGCTCACCTCGCGCCGGTCGTTCGTATAGATCAGACTGTAGTTGCCGAACCGCGTCTGATCGAGGAAGACGAACATGAGCTCCCGGGTCCGCGTGTATTTCCAGACCTCGTACGGCGCCGTGCTCCCGGCCTGGGGGCGTTGCAGCCTGTCGTCCGGCTCACCGTACTTGATGAAAATGCGACCGCGATCGGTCCGCCACCCCGGGGTCTCCGACGCCCCGCCCTCCCGAAACCGCCGAGTCGCTTCGTCAATGCGACGATAGAAGGCGTCCAACTCCTGATTCGCCGCGGTTCCGGGCGTCGGGTCGCGCTTGGCCCAAAACTGGCGCAGGTACCCCCGCTTGCCTTCGACCGTCAGCCCCGAGAAAATCCCCTGCTCGTCGGACCGCATGAGGTAAATCAGCGGGTCGTAGGCCGAGTCGAGCTGGGCCTCGCTCATCGCATCGAACCGGGACGGGGGCGGACCGGACGCGACCCCGGCCGCCGCCCGCTCGGTCTCGAACCCCGTCATCCCGAATTCCGCTGCCCGCGTGATACTCGAGTCCGCGCCCGCCGCCTGGATCTCCAACGCGTAGCGACCGGGGGGGAGACCAGCCAGATCCAGCATCTCCTGCTGGAGACCTCCGCCGACAGGCAGCGTCACGGATCGGGCCGGGACCGCGACCACCTGTCCACCATCGGGGCGCCGTACCCGCACGACCAGGGAAACCGTCTCCGCCTTCGCGGCATAGAACTCGAGGTAGTAGCCGAGCTGCGCCTGCCTTGGCGTTAATACCGTCGCTCCGGACGCCTGCAGGAGCGTCGATCCTTTGCGGATCTCCCCCCCCCGGGGAACGGTATCGGCGCCTGCCGCCGCCCGCATGCCGGTGATGAGCAGAAGATCCGAGGCGACCGGACCGGCCGTGAACGCGCTGATCGCTGTCGTGTTGCGCACGGCCCGGCCGGTCGCGGAGTCCGTCACCACGACTTCCAGGCCGTACCGGCCGGGCGCCGCGGCGAAGGACACATGCTCGACCGTCGAGCCCCCCGCGACGGACAGCAGGCGTCGCGGCACCTGCTGCGTCCACGACTGGTCCAAGAGCTGCAGGCCGCTGCTGTCGCGCACCGTGAAGGCCACGCGATATGCCGCTCCGCTGGTTTCGCCACCGGGGAGCGGGTCGAGCACGACGAAGGGGACTCGGGCGAAAATCTCGAACAGCGTCTTGCCCGCGCCCGCCCGGTAAAACCGGGAGACGCTCACCCCCAGCGTCGCCGCCGAATCTCTAGACGACTGGGCGGCGACACCGGGGGGGCACAGCCCCCCCAGTGCCGTCACCACGATTGACCAGCGCCACCACATCGGTCCTACAGACTCCGCGCTACCAGCCCACCGTGAAGCTGAGGAAGTTCGTCCCCCCCAGTGTACCCATGTTGCGGTACCCGTAGTCGAACCCGAGGCGCGCATGCCCCCGCGCGTAGCTCAGGCCGCCGCCAACCGCCAATCCGTCCGATGTGAACGTCCCGCTCTTTTCGGCCGTCGGGACGCCGTTGAAATTGATGTCGTTGACCTGGTTGTCGGGGCTCATGGTATAGCTGCCCCGCAACGCCAGGGAGAAGCCAGAGTTGCCGACGTTGGAGAGGGCGTACTCGAGCCCGCCGCCGGCCGCCGGCTTGTTGTTGTTGGGCTGGTCGAACTGGCCCAATACCGTCACCCGGTTCATCCCCTGGGAGAACACGTCCACCGCCAGGCCGACGCGAAACAGCACCGGCAGCGTCCAGCCGCTGGTGCGCAGCCGTGCCGGCTGTGGCTCCTGCGGCACGGTGATCACCCCGAGGGGTGGCGTCCGTTGCGTCCCGGCATCCAGGTCCGCGCCGTCATGCCGCAAATCGGACCCGAGGTTCTGAATCACGAACGACGCGCGGATCGGCCTCGATCCCGCCATCGCGTGGAAACTGGTCCCGAAGTCCAGGGCGAACGCCGTGGCACGAGCCGAGCCCAGACGATCGTTGATCAGCTTCACCGAGATTCCCGCGGAAAACCGGTCGGAGAAGTTCTGGGCACCGGTCACCTGGATGAAGGTTTCGCGCACGGAATACGAGCGGCCGTCGCCTTCCGGGGCCTCGAGAGTGTAGATCGGCTGATTGCTGAAGCCGAACGAGCCGAGGCTGAAGCCGACGACGCGCGCGCCGCCGGCGAGTGGCAGGGCGATGCCGCCCCACACGTAATTGGTCGAGTCCACATAGTTGAACGTCGACAGCATGCCTTCCGGGCGGGTCATCTGCGCCAGCCCGGCGGGGTTGTAGTACATCGACGACACGTCGGTCGCGAGCGCCGCATACGCGCCCCCCAGGGCCAGCCCCCGGGCGCTGGCGCCGAGCAGCAGGAATTCACCCGAGGCGCCGCCGTAGGCGGTGTTGCTCTGGGTGCCTTGATCCTGCGCGGCGGCTGGCACAACGGTCGCGGCCGCCAGCAGCGCGCTCGCGCAGAGCGTCGAGAGCAGAAACTTCTTCATAGTGGCGTTCTCCTCAGGGCGCGAAGTTGACGATCGTGAACCGGCCGAGCTTCTTGTGGCCAGCAGGCGTTTCGACTTGATAGAAGTACACGCCGGACGCCACGAACTGGTTATTCCGGTTCCGCAGATTCCACGTCTCTTCGCCCCCAAGACCGGGGTCGTTGTGGGTGATGACGTTCACCAGTACGCCGCTGAGCGAATAGATCCGAATGATCGCCGTCGGCGGCAGGTTCACGAACTTCAAGATCTTCTGGTTCGCCGTGATCTCGAGTGCGTCGGTCACGTAGTACGGATCGGGCACGGAGTGGACGTGATTCAACACGCTGTCCGACTCCGCCGTGGCGACCGTCGCCGAGGTCACGTTGAATACGACCCGCAGTCCCGGAATCGCGGGTGAGCCGAGCGGAGGTGCGGATGTCGCGCTCGTCCCCGTGATCGTGTAACCACTCGGGTCAAGGCCGTCAGCGCCCGTCGTGGCCCGCACGAAGCCAGAGTAGCTCCGCAAGGTCCACTTCGTCCCGGCAGCGGGCGGGGTTCCCCCGGTCAGCTGGAAGATGAAGCGCTGGCCGTTGATGTAGATCCCGAACCCGGTACCAGTCGTCGCGAAGTTCGCCGGGTCGCTGGTCTCGGTCGTGAACGGCGCCGGGAAAGTTCCGCCGTTGGTCGACACGGCGGTGATTACCGGATTCGCCGACAGCTGCCCAAGCGCACTGCCGGTTGGCGTGATGCAGAACCCGATGTTCGCCTCCTGCTGGGCGATGCCATCCAGCTCGTCGAAGTCCTGCCAGTCGATCTTCCCGTTGCCGTTGACGTCACCGATGAAGCCGTAACTGGCCTGCGGCGTCGCCGCGAACGGCACGTTCACGTGGTCCGTGACGTCGCGCACGCTGGTGACTGTGCCGCCGGCACCCCAGGTCAGCTCGATATCGGCCTGACGGCCCAATGCGCCGACCACGTACGGGAAGCACTGCATGTTGGTACGGATTGTATTTGCATTCCCGTTGACGAACGGGCCCCAAAAGTCGTCGTCGGTCTGCACGCCCGCGATATCAGGACTCAAATCGACGTGGCTCAGTGGTGCGAAGATCGAGTCCACTCCCGCCACGTGACCGACCCGCCGGCCGGTGGCGGGATCGTTCAGCGTCTCGTCCGCCCCATCGAACCAGCGCGAACCGCCCGGCGATACCTGCGCCGTGAGGCGGCGCCCACCCTGGTTCTCCTGTGCGGAGAACAGAATGTACTGGCTGAGCGAGGCCTGGACCGAGGCGTTGAACTGGGCGAACCCGGGCGGAACCCCCAGGGCGGTACTGGAAGCGGCATCCGCCGTCACGGGGAACGCGCCCAGCCCCACGGAGTTCGACGATGGCTCGCCGAATCCCGTCCAGATGGGCCAGAACACGTTGCTCTGGAACGACGTCGTCGTCGTGCCGCGGGTGAAGCTCACGAAAAAGGTAAAGCAAAGGTCCTGCGCGTTGGCGGCCGCACCGCCGTCGCAGGCGACATCGCTGTTCGGCTTCACCGAGTCGACCTGGAAGGTGAGATCCAACGCCGGCAAGAGCTGCGGCACGAGCGGCGCGAACGCCGCCGCCAGGGCACCTGCCCCGCTCGGGGGCGGCGGCCCGGTGAACCGGCCGGTCGCGGCGTCGATCGGATACGCCGCCGACGGATCGAGCTCCACGTTGTCGTCGCCGAATACGCCGAAGGTCAGCTCCGCCGTCGTCAGGTTGGGCACCGACCCACGTGGGGTCACGCGCTTCGTGATGCGCGGCGACTCGAGCGACGTGGGCCCCGACTTGAAGCTGTTCACGTCGAACGCGGTCACCGTATAAAAGTACGAGAACGAATTCCGCACGCTGCGGTCCACGAACGCGAACGGCACGCCCGTGTTCGCGAGTGAAGTGAACTTCCCACTGGCCGCACCGGTCACCGCCGTGTCGGCGGAGAGCACCAGCACGTCTCCCGTCGCCAGCAGCACCCGCCCGCCGGGCGGGACCTGAATCAGATCCCCGGCGAGATCGATCTCATTCCCCGTGACGAACGGGGGCACGCTGTCGAATACCACTGGGCACGATGTCGTCACCCCCAGCTCCGGCGCGCATTGACTGCCGTAGGGGAGGGCGGCCGTATAGTCGATGAAGCTCGTGCCGGAGTAATCGAACTGAGCGATGAGGTCCAGGTCGCTGGACGTTCGGCCACGGTAAATGCGGTATCCCTCGACGTCGAACTGCCGGAAGTTCGGATCGTACAGCGCACTCGCGGCATCCGACGACACGGCGAAGTACGGATCGCCGGTGGTTTCGCTCGAGCTCTTCTGCCAGACGACCGTCACCTGGCCGTCGCCGGGCACGAGATAGAACTCGGGCGCGACAGGCGAGTTGGGCAGCAGGAAGCCGTGGTCGAACACATCCTGCGCCACGAGTCCCTTATTGAGCAGCGAGCGGGGGACCGTGGTCACCTCGTTCTGCTCGATGCTCGAGTTGCCGTTCTTGTCGGTCGCACTGACCCAGCCGGCCATCCGGTCGATCGTACGGACGTGGACGGTGTCGCCGGGGTTGGCGTAAATCGAGTCACCCGTAAACGGGATGTGCGGCTGCACGTCGGTCAAGGCGCCCGGCGTAACGCCCGGCACGGCGACCGGCGCCGCGTTGATGTAGGCCACCACGATGCTCGCCGCCTGGCCCGGAGCCAGAGTGAAGGGGCCCGAGGCTTCGAAGAACCGCGCGTCGCCCTGCCCCTGGCCGAGGAAGCACAAGCGCCGCAGCCGGGCCAGGGCCGGATCGGTGAACGTGCACGGGTTGTCGTTGGGCCCGACGAAGCCGCTGAGATACCGCAACAGCTGGTTGACGCCTACGGGATCGCGCAGCGCGGTGGCCGCGTTGAGCGTCTGCGAGAACATCGTCAGCCCGACTTCGACGCCGGGGGAGGATTCGGGCGATTTCAGGTACTTCACGCCGATGAACCCGGACCCGGCGAAGAACGGCGCCCCGAACACGCTGGGCGGGAACGTCCAGCCCACTTCGGGCAGGAACGTGCCGGAATACTCGCCGCCAATGTTGAAGGGCAGCCACGCCGTCGTGTAGTTCTGGCTGAACACGGCGACGTCGGCGTCCATCGTAAACGCCGCGTAAATGCTGTCGAGCGAATAGCCGCCGTCGGGAACATCGATCTTGTACTTGTTTTCGTTCAGGGTCTGGAACTGGTCGCCATAGTCGGCGATTTCAGCCTGAACCGCCGGCGGGATCGTCGGGTTGTTGTACACACCGGACGAAGCACGCGCCGTGATGTTATAGAACGTGAACACGAAATAGATGATGTCCTCATTGCCGCTCGGGAAGTTCCAGGCGAGCGCGCGTTGATCGACGAGCAGCCCGGCGGGGTGCGGCCGGCCGGTCGAAAACGCCGGATCACCCTCCCAGTATCGCGCCCAGGCGTCGCCCTGGGAAATCGTCTTGGCGCCTTCGAGCAGCGTGCTGTAGATCGAGTCGCTCGCGTTCCGGATCACGGCGCCGTTCGGCCAGGCGTTGTTGTCCGCCGGGTTCAGCGAGTTGTACCACCCGCCGGTGCCCGGTGCGGGGGACCCGGAGAACTGGTCGCCGCGCGCATCCATGAAAAACGCGCCGACCGTGTCGCCCGCCCAGGAGAACCCCGCGGTGCGGCTCACGTGCCCCGCAATCTGCAGTCCGGAGTTGAAGATGTATTGATCGGGGGTGCCCTTCGGCCAGAAGCCGCCACCGCCCACCGGTGAGCCGGCGAACGCCACGCACGTCTGTCCGTCCGCCTGAAGGCCGCACTGCTGGTTGTTCACTTCGAAGAGCAGTCCGTTGGCGGCAAACAGGTTGAGTTGACTGCGCCGGATCGGGCGCCCTGGAAGGGGCTTGGCAGCCGACTCCGGAGCCGTGACGCCGACCAGCAGCATCACCGCCGCGGCGGCCCGCACCAGCTTATTACAGAACACTGAACGCATCATCGTTCCTCCACTAGTGAAACGGAGAGGCGGCGCCGCCCGGGGGCGGCACCGCCACGCGCCGATCTTAGAAGTTCGTCTCGAAGCCGAGGCGGATACTGCGGCCCTGGCTGTTGAACCGGTACGCGCCGTATTGCGCCGTGTAGAACGTGTCCAGCGCGCGCGTCTGCTCCGCCAGCGTGTACTCGCCGTTGCCGTCCCCGAACCGGGCTTCCACCCGGCGCAGCGACTCGCAGTTCACCGGCTTGCCCCACCCCTGGCAGCTCACGTTCAGATCGATCGTCGTGCCGTCGGCTTCCAACGCCGCGGCCTGCCCCGCTTCGTCCAGCAGGCCCTGGAACTCCGACGACAGCGTCTTCGTCTTGTGCACGCTGTTCACCACGTCGCCGCTCTCGGCGAACAGATCGATGATATTGGTCCAGTTGAACAGGTTGCGCACGTCGGCGAACGCCGTCACGTCCAGCCGCCCCACGCGCAGCCCCTTGTTCAGCCGCAGGTCCACGTACTTCGTCCACGGCAGCACCGAGGCGTTCAACGGCTCCGCCGCCCCCCCCCCCCGCCCCAAGG
>Ga0307281_10000229_pt1 | contig 14007 bp, 11 predicted proteins | sample ER_DNA_120_FD_194486 | JGI IMG/M metagenome (GOLD analysis project Ga0307281, IMG submission 194486) | Bulk soil microbial communities from the East River watershed near Crested Butte, Colorado, United States - ER_DNA_120 | ecosystem: Environmental > Terrestrial > Soil > Floodplain | place...
AGGGCTTCCTCACGGGAAAGATCGACGACCACACCACGTTCGACAGCTCCGACTTCCGCAACATCGTCCCGCGCTTTACGCCGGAGGCTCGGAAGGCGAATCAGACCCTGGTCGATCTGCTTAACACAATCGCCAAACGGAAGCAGGCGACCCCCGCGCAGATTGCGCTCGCTTGGCTCCTGGCGCGGAAGCCGTGGATTGCTCCCATCCCTGGTACCACGAAGCTGCATCGCCTGGACGAAAACATCGGCGCCACTGCAATCGAGCTTACGTCGGACGATCTCCGTGAGATCGAGAGCGCCGCCTCACAAATCACGGTGCAAGGGGCGCGATACCCGGAACATCTGGAGCGAAGAACTGGCCTGTGAGAGGGAGAGCACCATGCGAATCGGCATTCTCGGTTGACGGCCCTCGCTTCTTGCCTCTCAGTCGGGCCGCCCCGGATGGTGGCGCAGTGTTGCCGTCGCCTCGTCGATGCGGGCGATGTACGTCCGCACCGCCTCGCCGTGCCCGCGCCGGGGCACGACGAAGTGACGGTCGTCGGGCCGCGAGCTCTTCAAGTCGTCGACCATCAAGTCTCCCCCATGTGCCTCGACAGCGCTTTCGAAGCGCTCCACCGCCGAGAGCAGGTTCACGAGATCTTCTGGGTTCTCGGCCCCTGCGACGGTGATGCCGCGGCTTCGCAGCCGGGCCGTCACTTCCGCCGCCGCCGCCGTGCGCGCTTCGAACTCTTCGTCCTTGTCCATGCCGATACTCCTCCTGGTCTCAATACTCCACAAAGGCATCGTCCGCATAACAGTACAGCCACTGCTCCCCTGGCTCCGCCGAGGCGATCACCGGATGCCCGCTTGTCCCCGCGTGCTTGGTGGCGTGGTGGTTCGGGGAGCTGTCGCAGCAGAGCGTAGCGCCGCATTCCTGGCAGGTTCGCAGGTGGACCCACTGTGCGCCGATCTTGACGCACTCGGCGCACTCCCGGCGCTTGGCGTGCCGCACGCTCGTGATCGCACCGATGTGCGTGCAGGGTCCGTCGGACATCGTCGACCTCTTTTACTCGTGCAGGATCTGGTGGACGGCGGCGATCGCGATCGATCCTTCGCCCACGGCCGCTGCTACGCGCTTCAGGCTCCCGGCGCGGACGTCGCCGACCGCAAACACCCCGGGGAGACTCGTCTCGAGCAGATGGGGAGCGCGGGCGAGCGGCCAGCGCGCGGCGGCCAGGTCCTCCGGCGACAGGTCCGGCCCCGTCTTGATGAACCCTTTGGCATCGAGTGCGAGGCAACTGTCCAGCCAGCGCGTGCTCGGCACGGCGCCCGTCATAGTGAAGACATGCCGGATGCCGTGTGTCTCGATGCGCCCGGTTTGGTTGTCGCGCCAGCCCACCCGCTCGAGGTGCCCGTTCCCCTCGAGGCTCACGATCTCGGTGTGGACGTGGCGGACGATGGCCGGGTGGTCCTCGATACGACGGATCAGGTAGCGCGACATGGTGTCCGCCAGGCCCGCCGAGCGGATTACCATATGCACCCGCCTGGCCTCCTGTGCCAGGAACACCGCCGCCTGGCCCGCTGAGTTGCCGGCGCCGACGACGACCACTTCTTCCCCCGCGCACAGCTGCGCCTCCATGAAGGTGGCGGCGTAGTACACGCCCGCCCCTTCGAATCGCGACAGCTCGTCGATCGGCAGCCGCCGGTACTCGACGCCCGTGGCGATGATCACCGCGCGCGCCGGCAGCCGCTGCCCATCCCCAATCTCGAGCGCGTACGGCGTGTGCTCACAGGCGAGGCGGCTGGCACCGTTCCCGATCATCAGCTGCGCGCCGAACTTCTGCGCCTGGTTGGTGGCGCGCGCGGCCAGGTCCAGACCCGCGATCCCCGTCGGAAAGCCGAGGTAGTTCTCGATCCGGGAGCTCGCGCCCGCCTGGCCGCCCGGCGCGGTCGATTCGACCACCAGCACATCCAGTCCTTCCGATGCCCCGTAGACCGCGGCCGCCAGCCCGGAGGGCCCCGCCCCGACAACCACCAGGTCGCGGACATGGGTCCGATCGATCGCGTCGTTGAAGCCCAGCGCGTCGGCGATCTGCTGATTGGTCGGGTTGCGAAGCACGACCTCGCCGCGAGTGATGACCACGGGGATGTCGGGAGCGCCAACGTGAAAGTGATCGAGCAGATCCTGGACGCCGGCATCGCGATCGAGGTCGACCATGGTGTAGGGATGTCCGTTTCGCGTGAGGAACTCACGAATGCGGAGCGTCCCCTGGCAATGCGTCGACCCCAGGACCACCACGTCGCTGACGCCGCGGGCAATCAGCTCCACGCGCCGCAGGATGAAGGCGCGCATGAACATGGCGCTCAACTCGCCGTCAGTCTGGATCAGCGCCAGCAGATCGTCACGACCGACTGCGATGACTTCGCCATCCGCTCCAGCGCGGATCTGGGCGAGCCCGCGACGACCCGACAGCATGGTCGCCTCGCCGGTAAACATCCCTGGGCCGAAGGACACCACGAGCTCCTCGGCGGCCGAGGGACGCACGACTTCGAGCCGGCCCGACACGACGATGAAGAGACGGGCCACCGGCTCCCCCGCCTGCACCAGGACCTCGCCCCGCTCGATGTGGCGCCGGCGCCCGTGCGGGGCGATGCGGGCGAGCTGCTCCGGCGTCAGCGTCGGATAGACGTGCTCGGCGCGGGCGGTGGGGAGTGGTGGCGATGGGGGAGCGACGAGCGCCATGGTATCACGCGCCCTGCTGGTGGGCTTCGACGAACCAGAGCCACTTGTCCACGCCGCGAGAGATCTCGGTCAGGATGTCTGCGCTGCCGGCGTCCTCGAGCTCGTTCATCTCCTCGATGCCGACCCGTACCGTGCGGCCGAACATGGCGAGCGCGTCCGACAGCGCCGCGACGTGCTCCGCGCCGGTCGAGAGGCCGATGGGATAGTCGACGAGCGTGGAGCGCTCCGCCACGACCCCCACCGTCCCTTCGGCGATGCCGCCGAGCTGCACCACCCGTTCGGCGAGCAGGTCCGCGTACTCCGCGACGGCTGCGTTGATTTCATCGAACAACTTGTGAAGGGCGATGAAGCTGGGGCCCTTCACGTTCCAGTGAGCCTGCTTGGACTGCGTCTGCAGGTCGATACAGTCGGCGAGGCGCTGATTGAGGAGCGCTATCGCTTCGCGCCGACTGGCCTCCGGCAGATCGTTCTTCGTGGGATACACCTTCGTCGGGGGCGTCGAACGGCTCTCGGCATTGCCGAGCGCCGGCGCGCCCTGTTCCCGGCGCGGCGCCGTGGTGTGTGCCATGTGCGGTCTCCTGGTCAGAGTCGTGCTTCTGGAACCTATCCGAGGCGTCAAGGCCACACCGGTGGCGATCGGCGCGACATCGTGACGCCGATCAATACCCGTCGACTGCTACGACGGCGTCGGCAAAAGCCCGCGGGGCCTCCTGCGGCAGATTGTGCCCTACCCCGTCCCGAACGATTCGGTGCGCATGCTTGCCCGAGAATTGCTTTGCATAGGAGCTGCTGTCCGGGTGTGGCGCACCGTTGGCGTCACCTTCCAGGGTAATGGAGAGCGATGATATCGCTGGCGACTGCCGATTGCTGGATGGATATGGCCAGCCAGACGTTTCGGAACACCCTGGCGAACCTGGTCGCAAGCGGAAGAGTATCGCCGGCACAGATCGACGCCGCCGTACTGCCGATTCTCGAGTCGTGGTTCCCAGGCGTGGAGGGCGGCAACGCGATCGTCGGCTCAGCTGCACCACCTTCCGGTTCGCCCACCTGCGCCTCTCGCAGCCTCGCATGAAGGTCGGCGACAGCGTCGCGGTGGTTGTGGACGTGACCAACACCGGTTCGGTGCCGGGTGATGCGGTGGCGCAACTCTACATCCATCAGCGTTCCGGCTCGGCGTCCCGCCCGGTTCGCCAACTCGAAGGGTTTCGCCGAGTGACGCTGCAGCCAGGCGAGACCAGGACGCTCCGTTTCTCCCTGGGCCGGAACGAGCTCCAGGTTTGGAGTCCCCAGACGAAGGGCTGGGTGATTGAACCCAGCCTCTTCGATATCTGGGTCGGAGCAGACGCCACCGCGGATCTGCACGCGGAGCTCACGATAGAAGGCTAATGGCTATCGGCTATCGGCTATCAGCTCTAGTCGATAGCCGATAGCTGATAGCCCTTATTGCGGCGTGTCCAGCGGATGCCGGCTCCGCTCGTAGAACTCATTCTGTAACCGCAGGCTCTCCTGGTCCGCCTTGACGGCGCGGATCGCCTGGACGATCCCGGTGATCCACGTCCGCGCCTCGTACTCGCCGAGCGCGCGTGACGCCGCGGCCCCTTCGCCCGCATAGTGATTGGGGAACCGCGCGTACCACCAGATGCCGGTGTAGAGGCCTTCCGGCAACTGCTGACGCGCCTGATCGGCCCCCGATTCCTGCGCCGCGCGGTCCTGATGGACGAGGTCGGGCCGGGCGATCATGCTCAACGACGTTTCGCTTTCGCCGGCATGCATGTCGGTCGCCGGGTTCGATTTGTGCTTCGGCTCGTCCGGCCCGCCCTCTGGAAATCCCTCTACGTACACGACGTAGTCGTGCGGGGTGTCGAGCTGCGTCTGCGCGAAGTACGGCAGCAGGCTGTTGTTGCCGCCGTGGCCGTTCACGATGATGACCTTCTTGCAGCCGTTGCGGGCCATCTCGTCGGTCGTCTCCTGCAGCAGGTCGAGCTGCAGGCGCCGGCTGTAGGCCACGGTGCCCGGCTGATGCGTCGCTTCGGCGATCTGCCCGAAGTAGTACTCCGGGAACACGACGGCGTATTCCTGCTGGGCCGCGTTGAGCGCCGCGTAGCGCACGTTGAGCAGATCATTGCCCAATGGCAGATGCGGCCCATGTTTCTCCATGATGCCGAAGGGGAGCAGACACGTGCCTTGGGCGCGGGTGATGGCCTCGTGAAACTCGGCGGCCGTCAGCTCCTCCCAATGCACGGAGAGTGTGCTTTGGGTCGATCGTGGCGTCGCTGCCGGCGGGGATGCCGGCGACTGCGACCACAGGACTGAAACGCAGAGTGCATTGACGGAAATCAGCAATGATTTGTACACGGGTCCTCCCGCTTCGGTTTGAGAACGTGTTCTCTTCCATTCATGCGCCGTCCAGCTGGTTGACGGCGCGCTCCGCTTCGCGGATCGAGTTGCGATGATCCATCGCTCCCGCGAGATCAGTATTCGCGAACGCGATGCGCCCATGCGGACGCTCGCGCAGCACGTCACGCGGGGCAGGCTGGCCGTCCGTGCCGAAGAAAAAGCCCGGCTGAGGATTCACATAGGCATGCCCCCAGCGGTTGAGGATGAGTCCGGCGATGTCCTTGCGTGGGTCGAATCCGCCCGGGGCGAACATGTCGCCCAGCTGCTCACGGAATGCGCGCTCGTATTGCGCGAACGAGGTGCCGAGGAGCTGGGCGCGGCCGCGACTCCCCTGCTCGCCGATGGGCAAACCGGGTTGCGTGAACAACACTTTGATCGTCAGCACGGTCGGCGAATCGGGCCCGAAACTCGGGGCAATGCCGCCGACGGTCGCCTGTTTGCGCACGGAGAGATAATTGCCCAGGCCCTCGAACCAGCGACATCCGGAGATCCCCATCCGGTAGAGAAAGCGCCAGTGGCGCACGGCGATGTTCGCCATCAGGCACGGCGAGCGATAGAACTGCGCGTACGCCGCGCGATGGCCGTCGGGCAGGTCGCCCACGATATGCTTCGTCGTCCAGCTGCCGCCCGCCATCACGACGGCACGGGCCTGCACCGTGAAGAGCCGGTTCCCCCGCACGTAGGTGACCACCACGTGCGGCGCGTGCGCGGGATCTCCCGCATGGGCGACGCGGATGACCGTGGCGTTCAGGCGAATGCGCGTGGCCTGCCCGGCGCGGTCCAAGGCGCCGAACCGGACCCGATTCTGCCACACGGCGTCGACGGAGCGCGGGCCGGCGAACGCGTCGGGGATGAGCGTTTTCACCATCAGGCGGGCAAAGCCGGTGTTGCCGTCGGGAAACATCTGATCACCGAGGGCCTCGTCGCCGTCGCCCGGGAACTGGGTCTCGATCGCGTAGTTGCAGTACGCCGACAGGACATCGGGCCCCAGGCCGTAGCCGCCGCCCTCGACCGGCGAAAGAAACGCCCGCACCGTCTCGCGACTGATCTGGTGCCGGGCCATTAGATGCTCTTCCAGCGTGATGCCGTCGAGCTGGCGTGAAACGGCGTCGCCTTCGGTCGTGGGGGGCGGTCCTGCGGTGTCGACACTGCGCCAACGCAGCAGGTCGGCTTTGACAGCCTCGGGTAACGGCGCCCCATCCAGCTTGCGTCCCCACGGATCGATCACCCACACGCCGGGACGTGCCCCGAACTGGGGCCCGAAATAGAAGCCATACTGCCGCGGTTCGTCGTACGGGCTGTGCCCGAGCGGCATCTCAGGCGCCGGTCCGCGCCAGGTTTGATAGGCGAACGCCCTTCGATCCATGCCGATCAGCTTGTAGAAGGCATCGGTGTAGCCGCCTGGCTGGGGTACGAGGAAGATCGCCGAGCCCTGGTGGGCGACCACGGTCTGGCCAGCGACGCGGAATTCGTTGCGCTTCGCCTCACCGCCGAAGATCGCGTGGTTGTCGAGCACGAGGCAGCGGCCGACCCGCTTCCGCTGGAAGAAGACCGCCGCGGCGAGGCCGCTGATCCCGCCGCCGACGCACACCAGATCGTACCGTTCGCCCGTATCGATCGCGCTCGCCATCGCGGGCGCAAAGGCCCCATCGCGCAGGCGATGCGCCGTGGACATTACCTCGTAGCTGTTGCCATGGGCGCGCGCGTAGTCGCCGACCCCGCCGTAGCCGTCCCAGGCATCGGTGGGAGCGATGGTGCCAAACCCGGGGGCGTGGCGCCCCAGGACCAGGCCGGCGCTCGCGAGCAGGGTCCCGTTGAGGAAGTCGCGGCGCGAGATCGGCTCGTGCATGCCGAGGCAGTCGTCAGTCATTGACGGAGTGCGGATAAGGTGCGGCCGGCGGGCGCCGCGATCAAGGGCGCGATGCCCTTACCACAAGTCGTTTTGGCGGCAGTATAAGTCGTGATCGGGCGAGGTCGTGTCATCCGGAGGCCATCATGGTCAAAGACGCAGCTTACGTTGGACTGTTGCTGGTATGGCAGGTCTGCACGCTCTCGGCGCAGCGCACCGCGAACGCTGTTTACGACCGCGTGATTCTCGGCGGACGCGTCGTAGATCCGGCCTCCCAGCTCGATGCGGTCCGCAATATCGGGCTCCAGGACGGACGCATCGCCGTCATCACGACCCAAGCCGTACGCGGCCGGGACACGGTCGACGCGCGCGGCCTCGTCGTCGCCCCCGGCTTCATCGACCTGCACGCGCATGGAGAGACGCCCGAGACCTATCGGTTCTACGCGCTGGACGGCGTGACGACAGCGCTCGAGCTCGAGCTCGGCACGGCGGACGTCGCTGCCTGGTACCGCGAGCGCAGCGTCGGGGAGCCGATTAACTACGGTGTCAGCATCGGCCACATCAAAGTCCGTATGGCGGTGATGCACGATTCCGGTACCAGGATGCCGGTGGGCGACGGCGCCTATCGCGCCGCGTCGCCTGCACAGATTGGCGAGATCGCGCAACGCATTGAGATCGGTCTCCGCGACGGCGCGGTCGACATCGGCGCAGGGTTTCCTTACACACCGGCGGCAACGCGCGATGAGCTGCTGGCCGTGTTCCGCGTCGCCGCAAGGACCAGGACACCAGTACACGCGCACATTATCCCTGGCGTCGCTGGTCTGAAGGCAGCGCTTTCGCTCGCCGGCGAAACCGGTGCTCCCTTGCACGTGGTGCACATCAACAGTGCGGGCCTTGCCGAGACGCCTGTGATGCTCGATATGATCAGCGATGCGCGAGCGCACGGACGTGACGTGACGACGGAGGCGTATCCGTATGACGCCGGGATGACGGAGATTCAGTCCGCTACCATCCAGGACGTTTACAAAACCGCTCCCGATGCGCGCCTCGCCGAGCTGGAGTGGCCGCCTACGGGCGAACGGTTGAATCGCGAGAGCTTCGAGCGCTACGCCCTAATCGGCGGACCAGTTGTGATCCATACCAACACGGAGCAGATGGTCGCTGTGGCAATCAACAGTCCCCTCACCATCATTGCGAGCGACGCATACTGGCAGAACGGCACGGGCCATCCGCGGACCACGGGAACGTTTGCCAAGGTGCTGGGCCGTTACGTCCGCGAGGGGGGGGCCCACGCACTCTCGTTGATGGACGCCATCCGCAAAATGACGCTCATGCCGGCGCAACGACTCGAGGCACGAGTGCCGGCGATGCGGCGGAAGGGCCGGCTGCGTGTGGGCGCCGACGCGGATATCACGATCTTCGACCCGCTGACGGTGGTGGATCGCTCGACGTACCGGGAGCCGTCGCTATCGCCGGTCGGCATTCAGCACGTGATCGTGAACGGGGTGTCAGTGGTCGCGAACGGGCGGGCCGTCGAGGGCGTCACCCCGGGGAAGGCGGTACGAGGGGAGGCACCAAGATGACCGATGCTCGCGACCCGTCACGCCGCGACTTCCTGGCCGCGTCGGCGATCAGTCTCATCGGACTCGCGCGTGGCGCGGAGAGTCCCACGTTGCGCGACGAGGCGCAGACGGGGGGGGATGCTGATCTCCTCTACGTTGGGACATATACCGAAGGTGGCCGACCTGAGGGCATCTATCTCGTCCGCATAGACCGGAGGTCCGGTGAACTGCAGCGAGTCGGCTCAATGGACGCCGGGCCGAACCCGTCGTTCCTCGCCATCCACCCCAACGGGAGTGTGCTCTACGCCGTCAACGAGCTCGAGCAGTACAAGGGGAGACCGAGCGGTGCGGTGAGCGCCTTCGCGATCGAGAGAGTTACCGGCGCGCTCACCCGACTGAACGAGCAGCCATCAGAAGGTGGTGCGCCTTGCTTCGTGAGCGTGGACCGGAGCGGCCGCGTCGCGCTCGTCGCCAACTACGCCGGGGGCAGCGTCGCGCTGCTGCCGATCCTGGCGAATGGAGCACTCGCGCCAGCCGCTTACGTGGTTCAGCACACGGGAAAAGGACCTACGCCCGAGCGTCAGGAAGCGCCGCATGCCCACTGTATCCTTCCCGATCCCTCCAACCGCTTCGCGCTCGCCGCGGACTTGGGCGCCGACCGCGTGTTCGTCTACCGTCTCGACCTGGGCGGCAAATCGCTGCGCCACGTCGAGGGCGGCGACGCTGGTATGGGTCCTGGCGCCGGCCCGCGCCACATCGCCTTCCACCCGACGCTGCCGCTGGTGTTTGTCGCCAATGAGCTCGATTCCACGGTGGCCACGCTTCACTTCGACGCCGAGCGCGGTCTACTTTCTCCGCTCGACACACTGTCGACCGTCCCGCCTGGTTGGACCGGCACGAATTACCCGGCCGACATCCACGTCGCAGCATCTGGGCGCACCGTGTACGTGTCGAACCGCGGCCACAACAGTATCGCCGTGTTCTCCGTGGCGGCATCAACGGGCGCGCTCGTGCTCGACCAGGTGGTCGCGACCGACGGCGAGTGGCCGCGCAATTTCAGCCTGGATCCGACCGGGCGGTGGCTGCTCGTCGCCAATCAGCGCTCCGACTCCGTTGTCGTGTTCGGGCGCGATCCGGAGAACGGCAGGTTGACACCCACCCGCCAGCGGATCGCGATACCCCGTCCGGTCTGCCTGCGGTTCCTGGCGACGTAGTCAGGGGCGCCTCCTCTGTCCCCTCGGGCGGCGGCGGTGCAGATTGGTGTGCCGCCGTCCGCTGGTCGTCACCCATCGCTCTGGACCGCCCATGCATCGTCTCTCGCTCGCGCTGCTGCTCGCTTCGGTCTGCGTCCCGGTCACCGCGCACAGCCAGGAGTCGCGCGTACTCGTCTTCTCCAGGACCGCTGGATTCCGACACAGCTCCATCGGAGTCGGGCTCGCCGCCATCCGGAAGCTCGGACAGGAGAATGGATTCTCCGTCGACGCGACCGAAGACGCCGGTGCCTTCACCTCGAAGAACCTCGGGCGATACCGCGCCGTCGTCTTTCTGAACACCACCGGCGACGTACTGGACGCCGGGCAACAGGACGATTTCGAGCGCTACATCCAGGCTGGCGGCGGATACGTGGGAATTCATTCCGCTACGGACACGGAGTACGACTGGCCGTGGTATGGCAGGCTCGCCGGCGCCTGGTTCAACGGCCATCCGAACAATCCCAATGTTCGCAAGGGCAGCTTCCGGGTGCTCGACAAGAGCCACCCGTCCACCGCAGGACTGCCCGATCGCTGGGATCGCGAAGACGAGTTCTACAACTTCAAGGCGATCAATCCGACGATCCGCGTGCTCGTGGACATCGATGAGACGAGCTACGAAGGCGGCACGAACGGCGATCACCATCCCATGAGCTGGTATCACGACTTCGATGGTGGACGTGCGTTCTACACGAACATGGGGCACACCGAGGCGACCTTCTCCGAGCCCCTCTTCCTGCGGCACCTCCTCGGCGGATTGCGCTACGCGATGGGAACGGGCCCGATCGACTTCCGCCGCGCGCGGCCAGAGGAGAACCGCTTCACGAAAGTCGTCCTCACCGAGAATCTGGACGAACCGGTCGAGCTCGCCGTCCTTCCCGGCGAGCGGGTGCTGTTCATCGAGCGGCACGGATACGTCAACCTCTACACGCCGGCGAGTGGTCGCGTGAGACGGATCGCGACGATCCCCGTGAGCACCAAATACGCGGACAGCAGTCAGGCGGAGGACGGCCTGCTCGGGCTCGCCGCCGATCCCGGGTTCGCGACGAACGGCTGGATCTACATGTACTACTCGCCGGCCGGTCCCGAGCCAAAGAACGTGCTCGCTCGCTTTCAGATGAAAGGAGATTCGCTCGACCTCGCTTCGCGCACGATTCTGCTCGAGGTGGGAGTTCAGCGCCTCAAGTGCTGCCACACCGGAGGCTCCATCGCCTTCGACGCCCAGGGGAACCTCTACGTCTCCACCGGCGACAACTCCAATCCCTTCGCCAGTGGCTACGCACCCATCGACGAACGGCCAGGCCGTATGCCATGGGACGCGCAGAAATCGTCCGCGAACACGAACGACCTGCGTGGCAAGATCATCCGCATCCATCCGGAGCCCGACGGTACCTACACCATCCCGGCAGGAAACCTCTTTCCGCCGGGCACAGCCCAGACGCGACCTGAGATCTACACGATGGGACATCGTAATCCGTATCGGATCTCGGTCGACGCACACACCGGCTTCCTCTACTGGGGCGACGTCGGTCCCGACGCGGATGTGGACTCCGTCGGACGCGGCCCGCGCGGGTATGACGAGATCGGTCAGGCGCGCAGCGCCGGCAACTACGGCTGGCCGTATTTCGTCGGCAACAACCAGGCGTACTACAAAACGACGGTCTTGGATTCGGTGACCGTGGTGGCGGGAGAGCAGTTCGATCCAGCGCACCCGGGCAACCGCTCGCCCAACAACACCGGCCTGACCGAGCTGCCACCGGCGCGCGGCGCGTACATCTGGTATCCGTATGCCCCATCGCCGGATTTCCCGATCGTCGGCACCGGCGGACGAGCTGCCGCGGCGGGTCCGGTCTTCCACCGCGACGACTTCCGCCACGCGGCCAGACCGTTTCCGCAGTACTACGACGGCAAGCTTTTCATTTACGAGTTCATGCGGCATTGGATCATGGCGGTGACCATGGATGCGACGGGCGACCTCGTTTCCATAGAGCCCTTCATGCCGAGCGTGAGCTTCAGCGCTCCGATCGAGATGGAGTTCGCCCCGAGCGGAGATCTGTACCTCCTCGAGTACGGCACCGCCTGGTTCCAGGGCAACCCGGATGCTCGCCTCGTCCGCATCGAGTACAACGCAGGCAATCGGAAGCCGATCGTCGCCGCCGCGGTCGATCAGCCCGCCGGCGCCCTCCCGCTGCGCGTCCAGCTTTCCTCGGCGGGCACCATGGACCTCGACGAGGACTCGCTGCGATACGTGTGGACCATCACCCGGCGCGACGGTTCCGTGGTGCGGCGGCTGACCCAGCTCAACCCGTCGTTCACGTTCACTCGGCCGGGGTCGTACCTGGCGTCGCTCACGGTGACCGACGCTCCGGGCGCGCACTCCACTGCCGCCGTGAAGATCGTCGCCGGCAACGAGCCGCCCACTGTTGCTATAGATCTCGTCGGCAGCAACACGTCGTTCTTCTTCCCGGGCGTTCCGGTGCGCTATCAGGTGCGCGTGACGGATCGTGAGGACGGCTCGCTACGAAGCGGAAGCATCCCGGCGGGTCGAGTGAGTGTCAGCGCGCAGAACCTGAAGACGTGGGGTCCGGCGAGCGCGAGCACGCAGGCGACCGGGAGAACACTGATCGAAGGGAATGACTGCCTCTCCTGCCACCAGTTCAACAGGAAATCCATCGGCCCCGCATACGTGGATGTCGCACGCAAGTATCACGACGACAGTACGGCGACCGCGCGTCTCGTCCGCAAGATCCAACACGGGGGATCCGGCGTCTGGGGCAAAGTGACAATGCCCGCGCACCCTGCCCTGACGGACGAGCAGGCCTCCGCAATGCTGGCGTACATCATGAGTCTCGCCGATCGGAAGACGAACATGCCTGCGCTTCCCGCCCGAGGCGCATACGTCCCGCCGGCTGGGTCCGGTGATGCGCCTGAAGGCGCACTGGTGCTGCGTGCCGAGTACACGGATCGTGGCGCGAACGGGATGCCCGCGATCTCGAAGGAGCAGACGCTCGTCCTCCGCTCGCCGAGCGTGGTGGTCGCGAGCGGGGAGCGCTCGGAGGGAGTTTCGAAGCAGAGCGTGCCGGAGCTGCCGGTCGAGATCACCATCGTGAGTCGGTCGGGCGGGTCCGTCGCCTTGAAGCAGCTCGATCTGACGGGCGTCGGCGCCGTGGCCCTCTCCGCGGTGGCGCCAGCCCAGTATCAGGCGACTGGTGGGAAAATCGAGGTTCGCCTCGATTCGGCGACCGGTCCTGTGCTGGGCGAGAGCGAGCTCATTCGGCCGACCGCCGACCCGGCCGCGCCGCCGTCACAGCTTCGCACGGTGCTCCGGCCGACGTCGGGACTGCACGACGTGTATCTGGTTTTCCGGAACCCCGATGCGAAGGGCGATGGATTCATGTTCGGACTGTTGACGGCAACCTTCGAAACCGTGCCGCGGTAGGTCAGAGACCCCCCCATCGCGATCCGCGACGGCTCGGGAGCACTGGGTAGTCCGCACGATCTCCGGCGCGTCATCGGGCTCGCCGGCGGAACGGCGCTGATCGTCGGCATCACGATCGGGAGCGGGATCTTCCGGACGCCCCCCACCATCGCCGGCCTCGTCCCACATCCGCTCGTCATCATGGGACTCTGGACGGCCTTCGGGCTGATCAGCATCTGCGGAGCGCTCGCGCTGGCGGAGCTGAGCACGATGCTGCCGCGCGCGGGCGGCGTGTACGTGTTCTTGCGCGAGGCATACGGCGATGCCGCCGCGTTCGTCTTTGGCTGGCTGTATGTGCTGGTCACGACACCCACGGCTGTTGCCTCGCTTGCCACCGTCTTCGCGGAATTCCTGCTCAACCTGCTCGGGCTCTCGGCAGGCGCCGCGACGGTCCAGATGATCGCGATCGCCGCCATCATCACCCTGACGGGCGCCAACGTGCTGGGGGCGCGAGTCGGGGCAGCCGTGAGCGAGGTGACCACCCTGGTGAAGGTGACCGCGCTGGCGGCGATCATCCTCGGCGCCTTTCTGTTGGGGCACGGCAGTCTGTCCCACCTGACCGAGGGCGGCGTCGTGCAGGGCAGCGGGCTGGCCCGCGCGGTCGCATCGGTCATCTGGACCTACGACGGCTGGATTGCCGTCAGCATGATCGCGGGCGAGGTCGTGGCGCCCGAGCGCCTGATGAAGCGGATCATCATCGTCGGGATGCTGGTCATCGTCACGCTGTACATCGGCGCGAATCTGGCA
>Ga0307281_10000230_pt1 | contig 13946 bp, 15 predicted proteins | sample ER_DNA_120_FD_194486 | JGI IMG/M metagenome (GOLD analysis project Ga0307281, IMG submission 194486) | Bulk soil microbial communities from the East River watershed near Crested Butte, Colorado, United States - ER_DNA_120 | ecosystem: Environmental > Terrestrial > Soil > Floodplain | place...
CGCACCGCCGGCATCGCCAACGAGTCGGGCAAGTCGGTCTTCGAGCAGAAGGATGTCGAGGTCCCCGACTTCTGGAGCCAGCTCGCCACCAACGTCGTGGTCAGCAAGTACTTCCGCGGCCACCTCGGCACGCCGGAGCGCGAGACCTCCGTCCGCCAGCTGATCGACCGGGTCGTCAACACCATCACGGCCTGGGCCGAGACGCAGCACTACTTCGCGACCGACGCGGACCTGGCCACCTTCAAGGCCGAGCTGACCCATCTCATCGTCCACCAGAAGATGGCCTTCAACTCGCCGGTCTGGTTCAACGTCGGCATCGAGCAGAAGCCGCAGTGCAGCGCCTGCTTCATCAACTCGGTCGACGACACGATGTCCTCGATCATGGATCTGGCCAAGACCGAGGCGATGCTCTTCAAGTTCGGTTCGGGCGCCGGCTCCAACCTCTCCACGATCCGCAGCTCGCGCGAGAAGATGGCTGGCGGCGGCACCGCGTCAGGCCCCGTCTCGTTCATGAAGGGCTACGACGCCTTCGCCGGCGTCGTCAAGTCGGGCGGCAAGACGCGGCGCGCCGCAAAGATGGTCATCCTCGATGCCGGCCACCCCGACGTCCTCGAGTTCATCGAGTCGAAGGCGCACGAGGAGCAGAAGGCCTGGGCCCTGATCGAGGCCGGCTACGACCCTTCCTTCACCGGCGAGGCCTACGGCTCGGTCTTCTTCCAGAACGCCAACCACTCGGTCCGCGTGACGGACGCGTTCATGCAGGCCGTCATCGACGACGGGGAGTGGCAGACCCACGCGGTCGTCGCCCCGCACCAGGTGATGGGCACCTACCGCGCCCGTGACGTCTTCCACAAGATGGCCGAGGCCGCGCACCTGTGCGGCGACCCGGGCATCCAGTACGACACGACCATCAACGAGTGGCACACATCGGCCAACACAGACCGGATCCACGCGTCCAACCCGTGCTCCGAGTACATGTTCCTCAACGACACCGCGTGCAACCTAGCCTCGCTCAACCTGATGAAGTTCGTCGGCACCGACGGCGAGTTCGACGTCGAGGCCTACCGGTCCGCGGCCAAGGTGACCATCACCGCCCAGGAGATCCTGGTCGACAACGCGTCCTACCCGACCCCGCGGATCGAGGAGAACAGCCACAAGTTCCGACCGCTCGGCCTGGGCTACGCCAACCTCGGCGCGCTGCTGATGAGCCGCGGTCTCGCCTACGATTCCGACGCAGGCCGCAACTACGCGGCCGCGCTGACCGCGATCATGCACGGCGAGGCCTATCGCCAGTCGGCCGAGATCGCGCGCGACCACGGCGGCCCGTTCTTCGCCTACGACGAGAACCGCGAGCCGTTCCTGCGGGTCATCGGCAAGCACCGCGATGCCGCCTATCGGATCCCGACCAACGGCGTCCCACCCGCGCTGCTCAAGGCCGCCACGACCGTCTTCGACGAGGCGCTCGAGCTGGGCACCGAGTACGGCTACCGGAACGCCCAGGTCACCGTCCTCGCCCCGACCGGCACCATCGCCTTCATGATGGATTGCGATACGACCGGGGTCGAGCCCGACATCGCGCTGATCAAGTACAAGAAGCTGGTCGGCGAGGGCTTCCTCAAGATCGTCAACCAGACCGTCCCGGCGGCCCTGCGCAAGCTCGGCTATGGTGCCGAGGAGGTCGACGAGATCCTCGCCTATCTGACCGAGCACGAGACCATCGAGGGCGCGCCGCACCTCAAGCCACAGCACCTGCCGGTCTTCGACTGCGCCTTCAAGCCAGCCAACGGCGAGCGGTCCATCCACTACATGGGCCACGTCCGGATGATGGGCGCGATCCAGCCGTTCATCAGTGGCGCCATCAGCAAGACCGTCAACATGCCCGAGGCCGCCACGGCCGAGGAGATCGAGAAGGTCTACCTCGAGGGCTGGAAGCTCGGTCTCAAGGCGATCGCCGTCTACCGCGACAATTCGAAGCGCAGCCAGCCGCTCAGCACCGGCAAGAAGACCGGCGACACCGGCGCCGACGCCGTCGATTCCGAAGAGCTCGAGAAGCTTCGACGGCAGCTCGCCAAGGCCCAGATCGAGGCGGGCCTCCCCCATCGACGCCGGCTCCCGGCCGAGCGCGCAGCGGTCACCCACAAGTTCGACATCGCGGGGCACGAGGGCTACATCACCGTCGGGCTCTACCCGGACGGCCAGCCCGGCGAGATCTTCCTCAAGATGGCCAAGGAGGGCTCGACGGTGTCGGGCCTGATGGACACCCTGGCGACCACGATCTCGGTGGCGCTCCAATACGGCGTGCCGCTCAAGGACCTCGTCAACAAGTTCGCCCACGTCCGGTTCGAGCCGTCGGGCTTCACCGGCAACCAGGAGATCCCGATCGCCAAGTCGATCGTCGACTACATCTTCCGCTGGCTCGGATCGCGCTTCCTGTCAGCCGAAGACAAGGCGAACCTCGGTCTCATCGATCGCACCGCGGTCGTGGCGGATGTCCCGGCGTCCTCCCCGGGCTCCGCCACGGTCGACTCGGGGGAGGGGTCGGTCGCCTGGGTGGCCGATTCGAACCCGACCCCCTACGCTGACGCTAACGGGGGCCCGGCGGTCGATCCGCCTACGGCCACCGACACTGACTCCCCGCAGGCGAGCGCGGTCTCCACTGACGTTGCTGCGGCGGCGCCGGCTGCGGAGCCTTTGGCGGTGATCGCCACCAATGGCGCACTGGGCAATGGGCTTGCGGCCAATGGGAATGGCAAGACCACGAACGGCAACGGCGGCGGATCCACGGTCCCGATCACGCTCAACTTCGGTGCCACCAAGGTCAGCTTCCAGACGCAGGCCGACGCCCCCAGCTGCATGGACTGCGGCTCGATCATGGTCCGCAACGGGTCCTGCTACAAGTGCCTCAACTGCGGGAGCACGAGCGGCTGCAGCTGAACGACCGACGAAATTGGCCTTGGCCAACCGATGTCCCAACCGAGGAAACGACTCGGTCCGTCTGCCGTACAAGCCCTTCCAAGGGCATGCCATGTCCGCTTGATCGAGTCGGCCTTCTAGACGACTGTGGATTCCGGGCTTGCCCGCTGCTGCTAGTGTGTTTAAGTGCAGGCGTCATCCGAAGCGGATCATGGCCTGCACGTACCGGCTTATCTGAGCTCGTTCACCCGGAACCGGGCTGTCCGGACTGGGCCCGCGAGGGTTGTCACGCCGACGAGTCTCCTGACTTCCCCGAGGACCCCTACCTTCACGGCTGATGGCATCGAGATGAGGCCGCCAGTCAGCTTGTAGTCGTAGGCGACGGCGCCCATCAGGGCCCCCGTCTCGTCGAGGAAGCACATCGGGGTTCGCCAGGTCGGCCTCGAGCTCTTGACCATTCCATCCGCGAAGTAGCTGTCTCTGCGTGCTTATGGCATGGCGACGCACCTCGTCAATGGTCACCCTGAACTTCGCGCGGCCTACCATGATCGACAATCCAATTCCATTCCGGGTCAGCGGCGCCAGCTCTACCAAGACTCGGCTCGTGAGGTCATCCTGTGGTCACCGAGATAGCCCCGACGTACCGAACAGACGCCTTCATCGACGGCGCCTTCCGGCCCGCATCGAGCGGTGAGCGGTTCGCGACCGAGAACCCCGCCACCGGCCAAACGCTGACCGAGATCGCCGCCGGCGACGGCGCCGACATCGACCTCGCTGTCACCGCCGCTCGTCGCGCCTTCGAGGACGGTCGCTGGTCGCGCCGCTCCCCTGCCGAGCGCAAGACCGTCCTTCTCCGCCTGGCCGACTTGATCGAGGCCGATGCCGAGGAATTGGCGATGCTCGACTCGCTCGAGGCGGGCAAGCCGATCACCGATTGTCGCGACACGGACCTGCCGGAGACGATCAAGACGTTCCGCTGGTACGCGGAGGCGGCCGACAAGCTGTACGACTCGATCGCACCGACGGGGCGGGACGCGCTGGGCATGATCATCCGTGAGCCGATCGGCGTCGTCGGGGCGGTCCTGCCGTGGAACTTCCCGATCATGATGGCGGCCTGGAAGGCGGCACCCGCGCTCACCGCCGGCAACAGCCTGATCATCAAGCCGGCCGAGCTCACTTCGCTCAGCACGCTCCGCCTCGCCGAGCTGGCTGCCGAAGCCGGCGTCCCTGACGGCGTCTTCAACGTGGTCCCGGGCCTCGGCGAGACGGCCGGCCAGGCGCTCGGTCGACACCCCGACGTCAATATCCTCTCGTTCACCGGCTCGACGGAGGTCGGTCGGCTGTTCCTCCGCTATGCGTCGGAGAGCAATCTCAAGCGGATCGTCCTGGAGTGCGGCGGCAAGAGCCCGCAGGTCGTGATGGCCGACGCGGCCGATCTCGACCTGGTCGCCGACAACGTCGTCCTCGCCGGCTACGCGAACATGGGCGAGAACTGCACCTGCGGCTCGCGGCTCATCGTCCATCGCAGCGTCCGCGACGAGCTCCTCGAACGCATCATCGCCAGGACGGCCGACTGGACGGTCGGCGACCCGCAGGATCCGGCGACCCGGATCGGCCCGATGATCGAGCGGCCGCATCTCGACAAGGTGCTCGGCTACATCGAGTCCGGTCGTGCCGATGGCGCTCGCGTCGTGGTCGGTGGTGGGCGGGCGATGCCTGACAGCGGCGGCTACTTCGTCGAGCCGACGGTCTTCGACGGCGTCGACAACTCGATGCGGATCGCGCGCGAGGAGATCTTCGGGCCGGTCATCTCGACGATCCCGTTCGACTCGGAGGATGAGGGCCTGGCGATCGCGAACGAAACGAACTACGGCCTCCACGCCGCGGTCTACACCAACGACCTCGACACGGCGATCCGTGCCGCGCGCACGTTGCGTGCCGGGACGGTCTCGGTCAACGCCTACTCCGAGGGCGACATCACGACCCCGTTCGGTGGCTTCAAGGAGTCCGGTTTCGGCGGCCGCGACAAGGGCCTCGAAGCGTTCGACCAGTACACCGAGAAGAAGACGATCTGGATCGCGGTCAAGGCCTGAACGCGAGTCAGAGGCCGCCCCGCCGAGCGCGCCGATCTGCTTCAACGAGCCCGCACGGGCGTAGAAGATTGACCGGCCGCGGTGGTCGCGGGATGATCGTGGCTTCCAGCGATCGGGCCTATGCATCGGTAGGGAGGGGAGCGTCGCCATGACCACCGAGGAAGTCGCCGCGGACACCGAGAAGACAGCCGATGAGCTGGTCGGGCGACTGTTCGAGGCGACCCTCGGGATGTTCGACGTGATGTCCGTCTACCTTGGGGACCGCTTGGGCCTATACCGAGCGCTGCACGACGGCGGGCCGTCGACCGCCCGGGAACTCGCGGCACGCGCCCGGATCGATCCGCGCTACAGCCTCGAGTGGCTGGAGCAACAGGCGGTGACCGGGTTCCTCGAGGTCGACGATGTCGCCGCGCCCGCGGAGGAGCGGCGCTACCGCCTACCGGATGCGTACGCGGATCCCCTGCTCAACCTGGACAGCCCGTATTCCATCGCTCCCCTGCCACGGTCGGCCGTGGCGAATGCGCAGGCGCTCCCGCAGCTCCTTGAGGCGTATCGGAGCGGCGGTGGCGTGGCGTGGTCCGACTACGGCGCCGACATGATCGAGTCGCAGGGCGACTTCAATCGTCCCTGGCTGGTCGGCTCGTTCGGCACCGAGATCCTGCCGGCGATCCCGAGCATCCACGAGCGGCTCGTCGCCGACCCGCCGGCGCGTGTCGCGGACGTCGCCTGCGGCGTCGGCTGGGCGGCGATCGCGATCGCGCGTGCGTACCCGACGGTGCGCGTCGACGGCTACGACCTCGACGGATCGTCGATCGAGCTCGCGCGCCAGCATGCCCGCGATGCGGGCGTAAGCGACCGCGTCACCTTCCAGGTCGGCGATGTCGCCGAGGCCGAGGCGGGCGCCTACGACCTGGCGGTGGTCATCGAGGCGATCCACGACATGACCCAGCCGGTCAGCGTCCTGGCCTCGGTCCGTCGGATGCTGCGGCCCGGCGGCGTCGCGCTGATCGCAGATGAGAAGAGCGAGGACACCTTCACCGCCCCCGCCGGCCAGGCCGAGCGCTTCTTCTACGGCTTCAGCATCCTCACCTGCCTGCCGGCCGTCATGACGGAACAGCCGACCGCCGCGATCGGGACGGTCATGCGGGCGGACACCATGCGCCGTCTCGGAACCGAGGCAGGTTACCGGAGCATCGAGCGCCTCGACGAGCCCACGCTCGACACGCTTCGCTTGTATCGGATGATGCCGTAGCGCCCCGAGTTCGGGCTACTTCGCGATCTCCCAGATGTGGCCACTCGGATCGCGGAAGCTCGCGGTCCGGATGCCCCACGGCCGATCCATCGGGCCGTTGAGCAGCTCCACTCCCCGCTCGGCGAGGACCGCGCACATCGCATCAACGTCGTCGACGGCGATCGTGAAGACCATCCGTGACCCGGCCTCGCGCGGCGCCACGGCCGCGGGCTCGATCAGCTCGGGCGCCTGCGTGCTGTCCAGCAGGTTGATGGCGGTCTCGCCGAACCTGAAGACGGCCGAGTTCGGATCCTCGAAGTGGAGCGGAAGGCCGAAGACCTCGAGGTAGAACGTCTTCGCGGCCGGCAGGTCGTCGACGAACAGGGTGATGGCATCGATCCCCCTGGGCCATGCGTGTATGGCGAGATCCTCCACTTGCCGAGGGCCGGTCAGCGGCCTGTCTGCAGCACCGACACGATATTGCCGTCAGGGTCCTTGAACCAGGCGATGCTCGGGCCGTTGCCGCGAGCGATGCCCTTGGCGTCTGTGCGGAGCTCCGGCTGATCGTAGTGCTCCATCGACACGCCGGCGGCTGCGAGCTCGTCGACGGCCTCGTCGATGTCGGGCACGACGATGTTGAGGACGGTGAAGACAGCGGGCTGGTGGTCGGGCTTCGGGTAGATCGTGACGGGCGTGCCACCGGTCCCGTGGATCTCGAGGAGGCCGGCCTCCTGCCCGTCGCGCACGTCGAGACCGACCTTGTCGTGGTAGAAGGCCTTCGCCGCCCCGGTGTCGCGGACCGCAAAGCCGGCGAAGATCGTGTTGTACTTGACCATCGGTCGTCTCCCTTGCGCTGGACCCCGATCGTAACGGACCGCCGTCGCGATTCGGTACCGGTCGGCGATCCTGTGATGCGGCTGTAATGCCGCGGGACCGATAATCAAGGTTCACAGGAGGGCAGAGATGAACTTCAACAGCATCCTCATCGGTTCCGAGGACCCGAAGCGCCTTGCCGACTACTACACCAAGCTCCTCGGCGAGCCGGGCTTCGCGCAGGATGGCTTCTTCGGCTGGCAGATCGGCTCGGGCTACCTGACGGTCGGCGCGCACTCGGAGGTCCATGGGCGGAACCCGAACCCGGGCCGGCTGATCTGGAACATCGAGGAGACGGACGTCAAGGGCGTCTTCGAGCGGTTCCAGGCGGCAGGCGCCACGGTCGTGAAGGCACCCTACGAGTTCGAAGGCGCGCCGGGCTCGCTGATCGCGACCTTCGAGGATCCCGACGGCAACTACTTCCAGCTCACCTCCCCGATGGAGATGTGACCGAACCCGATCACGAGTTCGTGAGGAGGACGACATGACAACGACCGAATGGACGACCGAGACCGCAGGCTCGGGCCAGTACGCCGACGTCAACGGGATCAACCTCTACTACGAGACGCATGGCGAGGGGCGGCCGCTGGTCCTGCTCCATGGCGGGCTCGCGTCGGGCGAGATGTTCAGGCCGATCCTGCCGACGCTGGCCGCGAACCACCAGGTCATCGTCGTCGACCTCCAGGGCCACGGCCGGACGGCCGACATCGGGCGGCCGATCGACGTCCGGTTCATGGCCGGGGACATCGCGGCCCTGATCCTCCACCTTGGGCTCGACAAGCCGGACCTCTTCGGCTACTCGCTCGGTGGCGGGGTCGCGTTCTTCACCGCGGTCCAACACCCGGAGCTTGTCAGCCGGCTGGTCATGGTGTCGGTGAACACCCGGCGCGAGGCGATCTACCCGGAGATGCTGGGCCAGCAGGAGCAGGTCAACGCGGCAGCGGCCGAGCACATGAAGGACACGCCGATGTACCAGCTCTACCAGCGGGTCGCGCCGCGGCCGGAGGACTTCGGGCGGTTGCTCGACAAGATCGGCGCCTCGATGGCCAAGGACTTCGACTACGCCGAGACGGTCCGCGGTCTCAAGGTGCCGACGCTGGTCGCCTTCGCCGACGCCGACATGACGCCGCCGAGCCACGCGGTCGAGATCTTCGAGCTGCTCGGTGGCGGCCAGCGCGACGGTGGCTGGATGGGCGAGGGCCGGCCCGCGGGCGGGCACGCGCTAGCGATCATCCCGGGCACGACCCACTACAACGTCGGCATGTCGCCGCTCATGGCCGCCGCCGCCCTCTCGTTCCTGGACGCGCCCCAGGGGTAGGGCCGAGTCACTCGATCGCTTCCGGCGTCGGGACCGGGCAGCGTCGGGGGCAGTTGCTCCAGATCCGGCCGCAAGGTGAGCTTGGTCCGCTCCGAGAGAGTGGCCGTCACTCGATCCGCGTCGACTCCATGGTCCAGTTGACCTCCCAGGTCGTGCCGCCGTCGGTCGAGAAGGCCTGCTCCCAGCGGCAGGTCCGGTCGGTGATGTCGGACCACAGGAAGCGGACGATGATCCGGCGTCCGTTGAACGTGTCCGCGGCCAGGAACGTGCCGACGCCGTGCTTGAACTCGCCGACGACCGGCGGATCGAGTCGGCCAGGAGTGCGCCCGTCGAGCCACCAGATCGACCAGTGGTCGGTCTCCGGGTCGAACGTTCGCAGCGAGATCGCGCGGTACGTGCCCGACGGCAGCTCGAGGACGTTGTCGTCGACGTTGCCGGCGCCGTCGAGGATGGGCCACGCCCGGGACGTGCCTTCGAATTCCTCCCACTCGTCGCTGCCCGCGAGGCGCTCGTTCAATCGGCGGTGATGGACCCGCCAGGTGCCCGTGTAGAAGTCGAAGTCGTGGACGGCCGGGCCTGGTTCGACCACGTCCGGGGCGATCCCGGTGGCGGTACTCGTCGTCATCATCGTCTCCTCTGGCGGTGGGGCTCGCCCCCCGGGTGTACCACCGATACCTGCCAGAGCGTGTCAGGATTCCTCGCGCTGGCGCCATCAGCGCGCGGCCATGAGCCTCGGATCGATGACCGCCTTGAGGCACGAGCGCTCGCGCCGGACCGCCCCGAGCGCGCGCCCGAAGTCATCGAGCGCGAACGTGTGCGTGGTCAGGCCGTCCGTGAGGATGCGCCCGGTCTGGAGCGCGCGGACCGCATGGCGGAAGCTGGTGACCTGGGCGAACGAGCCCTTGATCGTGATCTCGCGGCGATAGACATCGTAGGGACTCACCGTCACCCGGTCGTCGGGGGCCGTGATGCCGTACCACAGGACGGTGCCCCCGGCGCGGGTCAGTGGCGTCGCGACCTCGAACACGTCCGGGACCGACGTCGCGACGACGACGCTGTCGAAGCCCTCGGGTCGTAGCTCGTGGAGGACCTCGAACGCGGCGGCCGGCTCCCGCGGGATCTCGATGGTCTCGTCGATGCCGAGTTGGCGAGCGATCTCGAGCTTGAAATGGGTCGGCGCCGCGACCGTCACGCGCGCCGCCCCGTTGTGCATCAGCAGCTGGGCGAGGAGCAGTCCCATCGGTCCGGAGCCGAGGACCAGCGCCGTGGACCCGGGACGCGCATCGAGGATCTCCACGCCGTGGATCGCGCAGGCGGCAGGTTCGGCGAAGACCGCGATGGCGGGGTCGAGGTTGCCGATGCTGACGCAGCGACCGGCTGGCGCCACGACCGCCTCCGCGAATCCGCCCGGCCCGGTCACCCCGAGCGCGGATAGGGCCGTGCACTGGAGCGGCCGGCCCTCGTTGCAGAATCCGCACGCGCCGCAGGCGGAGTTGCCGTTGACGACGACGCGCTCGCCGATCTCGAGGCCGGTCACGTCGTCGCCCAGGGCCTCGACGGTCCCGACCATCTCGTGTCCAGGGATCAGCGGGAACGTCGCGACGATCTTCCCGTCGTGGAGGTCGAGATCCGTCCCGCAGACGCCCGCCAGCTTGATCCGGATCCGAACCTCACCCGGGCCCGGCTCAGGCGTCGGCACCTCGACGATGTCGAAGTCTCGGGGCGCCGTGTAGACGACCGCCTTCATCGCAGTACCCCTTCCCGTCTGGGGCTCGAACTCTTGGGTCGGAGTGGGCACGTCCTCCTTCCCGCAAGTCTACGGCGGCCCTACCCCGACGCGGAACCATCCCGGTCGGATACCGTCGTTGGGGCATGGATCGATACGTGAGCCGCCTCGGACTGCCCTTCCTCGTCGTCATCATGGTCGCGGCCTGCTCCGCCGCCACGGCCCCGAGCGTCCCGCCCAGCGCCTCGCCCACCCCCGGCGCCCCGACCGTCGACGGCAAGACCTATCTCTCGACCGGGGTCAGTGGTGCGGTCCTCGTCCCCGGGACGCGCATGCGGCTGTCGTTCAAGGACGGCCATCTCAACGCCAGCGGCGGCTGCAACTCGATGGGCGGGGCCTACACCATCGCCGCCGGGCGGCTGTCGACGACGCAGATGATGACCACCGAGATGGGCTGCGACCAGCCGCGGATGCAGCAGGATTCCTGGCTGGCCGGCCTGCTCGGGGACTCGGCCATCGCGGTGGCCGGCGACACGCTGATCCTTGACGATGGCAAGATCCAGCTCACGATGCTCGATCGTGAGGTCGCCGACCCGGACCGGCCGATCGAGGGCACCCGCTGGGTCCTCGACGGGGTCGTGTCGGGCGGCACGGCCTCGAGCGTCCCGGCCGGCGTCACCGCATCCATGCGCATCGCCGGCGGGCGGGTCGAGGTCGACACCGGCTGCAACACCGGCTCCGGGACGGTCGATGTCGCCGCGGATACGCTGACGTTCGGTCCGCTCGCGCTGACCAAGAAGGCGTGCGGGCCTGGACCCGCCGCGGTGGAGGGTGCGGTCACGCAGGTCCTTACCGGGACCGTCCGCTACGTGATCGAGGCGGATACCCTCACTCTCGACGCGGGTGGCGCTGGTCTGACGTTCCGGGCGGCTGCATAGGCGTCTGCGATCCCCGACCAAAGGAGGCCCGATGCACGTCGAGGTGAACGGGGCCCGGCTGTGGTTCGACGTCGATGGTACGGCGCTCGAGCCCGACGGCCCCGTGATGCGCGAGCGGCCGACGATCGTCCTCATCCACGGTGGGCCCGGCAGCTACGACCACTCCTACTTCAAGCCCGACTTCGCGCGGCTGGCGCGCGTGGCCCAGGTTGTCTACCTGGACTTGCGTGACCACGGCCGTTCCTCGCGACACGACCCGGCGGGCTGGAGCTTCGAGGTCTGTGCGGACGACGTGCGGGCGTTCTGCGATGCGCTCGGGATCGCGAGGCCGATCGTTCTTGGCCATTCGATGGGCGGTATCGTTGCGATGCTGTACGGCGCGCGACACCCGGGTCACGCGGGAGGACTCATCCTCCAGTCGACGTTCGCCCGGTTCGACCTCGGGAGGCTGACCGAAGGGTTCCGCCGGATCGCCGGGGACGAGGTCGCCGAACTGGCGGAGCGCGACTTCGGGGGCGACCCGGTGGGCGACGCGGACTGGGACCGGGTCTTCATGGCGTACGGCCCGGTCGTGCCCGATCCGGAGCAGCTCGGTCGCCGGCTGCAGAACCCAGCCGTCGGCGAGTACGGCATGACCCGGCTGCGCGAGCTCGATGTCGTCAACGAGCTTGGACGTATCGACACTCCGACGCTGGTCTGCGTCGGGTTGCTCGACCCCGTGACACCGGTCGAGGCCTCGCGCGAGATCGTCGAAGGCCTGCCTCGCGGCCTCGGGCGGCTCGAGGTGATCGAGGGCGCGGGCCACTTCCCGTGGAAGGACGCCCCGGACCGCTACTGGCCTCTGATCGAGGCGTTCGTGGCGAGCTGACGCCGTGGGTCAGTCGGATCCGCCGTCGCCGGATCGATCCGCCGGATGCACGTCATAAGTCACGTGGAACGCCTCGTCGCGGCCGCGATGCACGTGGGGATACGGACCACCCCGCGTGACGCGGACCTCCTCGATCAGCTCGAGCGTCCCGTTCGTGATGGATCCGGAGATCAGCGTGGTCCAGCAGGGGCGACCGTGCGCGACGACGTCCGGTTCAGACATCATCGGCCTCCGCCCCAGCTCGTGACGGCGTCGAACCGGGTGGATCCAGCTCCACGACGACTGACCCGGTGACGTTCACCACGACCGACGGCCCGAGGCGATCCCGCCAGTCCAAGACGCTCGCCGGCGTCGTGTGGCCATGGAGCCAGAGCGGTGGCCGGATCCGGTCGAGCAGCCAGCGGTAACCCGCGAACCCGACGTGGTAAGGATCCGAGTCGCAATCCCCGACCCCACGCGGCGGCGCGTGACTCACGACGAGGACCGGCGCCGACCGACCGCGCAGGCGGCGCGCGACGAGCGCCCGAGACAGCCAGATGACGTCCAGCCACGCGCGCGTCTCGTCACGGCGTGCGGTGCCAGGGTCGAGGCCCGGCCATTCGAACGGCGCGACGGTGATGCCGTCGAGATCGACGAGGTGTCCGCTTCGGAGATGCTGCGGGGCCGCGCCCGCCGCCTCCGCCCACTGCCCGCCCCGGTCATGGTTGCCACGCACGTATGCGACTGGCACCCGGAACGCGTCGCCAAGGAAGCCGAGATAGCCTGGCTCGAGGTCGCCGCACCCGACGACCGCGTCGATCCGGCCGATCGCGTCGCGGTTCGCGACGTAGTCGAGCGCCGGGTCGGGCGCATCGGACACCGCCAACAATCGGATCGGAGCGCCGTCCCGCGCCACGAACGGCCGCGGGTCGGGCCACACGACGGTCAGCGTGCGGGTCATTCGCCCGTGTCCGGGGGTTCGGTGGTGACCGCGTCCTCGTTCGTGAGGGCATCGCTCGGACGCTGGCCACTGGCGGCCGTTCGGACCCTGAGCGACTCGGCGACCGTGCTCGCCAGCGATCCGATCGGCTCGGTCGCCCGTTGGCCGAGCGGGACGAGCTCGGTGACATCGGCGTCGATGGCGGTCTGGCCGCCGTATAGCGCGAGGCCCACGCGATTGTGGCCATCGACCACCCAGTAGCCATCTCCGGATTTCACGACCTCGATCGGGGGCAGGACCACGAGACGATCCTGGGCCTTGCGCAGCCGCTGCCAACGGCCCTTCCAGTTCGCGCCACGGAACGGCTTGAGCGGGAGGAAGTCCCCGCCGCGCTGGGCACCTCCACCGACCGCGGTCCCCGCGACCTGGTCGACATCGATCGTCCGCAGGCCGACATCGACCGGCCTCGCTGTCCGCGCTTCCGGATGGACGTCGTAGAGGAACGGCAATGGCTGCTGGCCCATCCGCCGGACGCGACGGACGCGCGCGCCGGGTCGCTCGCGCCACGTCCGCTCGACGCCCTCACGCGCCTGGCCGACGCGGTCCACGATCGGCTCCCGCGCACTGGCCACGCCCGCTCGGATGATGTCGATGGCGCTTCGGCCGTGGTCCGGGGTGACCGCATCGTCCGACGTGTCGGCCGCGGGAGCTTCGCTGACTTCGGGCTTCTTCTGTCCACTCATCCGGCGATGAGTGTGCCGCATCTACGACTCCTAGACTTCCCAGATGGAGATCCGACGCGTACGCCCTGAGGATTGGCAGGCGCTCCGCGACCTGCGGCTGCGCGCGCTCACGACCGACCCGGACGCGTTCGGCGGGACGCTGGCGGAGGCGACTGCACGCGGCGACGCAGAGTGGCGGGCGCGCGCCGATTCGTTCGAGTACGTCTCGTTCGTCGCCGACACTCCGGGCGGCTTCGTCGGTATGGCTGTCGGCGGGCCCGCGCCCGATCGCCCGGGGATCGCGGCCCTCCAGGGCATGTGGGTCGCCCCGGAAGCGCGCGACCA